>Ga0073936_10001299_pt1 | contig 38666 bp, 32 predicted proteins | sample AliMusrvi5mmetaG_FD_87041 | JGI IMG/M metagenome (GOLD analysis project Ga0073936, IMG submission 87041) | Freshwater lake bacterial and archeal communities from Alinen Mustajarvi, Finland, to study Microbial Dark Matter (Phase II) - Alinen... | ecosystem: Environmental > Aquatic > Freshwater >...
CCTATCTCGCTCCTATCTCTTTCCTGTCTTTTTCCTGTCTCCCTCCGATACTGAACCGATACTGACGGTATACTCGCTCGATACTGGCTTTTGGATTCTCCTGTCTTTACTAATTGTGATTTGTGATTTGCGATTTGCGAATTATCCATTGCTCATTCTTCATTATTCATTGTTCATTGCTCAATGCAGGACATAGATTGACCAGGAGAACAGGGTAATCCTGTTGCTGAACAAAATAATTAAAAAATGGAGGGGGGTTGTTCGGAATAATCTCTTGCCCCGGAATTAATTCCGGGGCAAGAGATCAGCGTCATTTTTTGGATTTGTCTTTGTAATTATCAAGGGTATCCATCCCTTTGATATTCATTGATTTCGCAATCTTGGAAACCGTAGCAAGGTCGATGATGCCGGTGATGCTGAAGGCAACTATTTCTTTTGCACCTTGCTCAAGCATAATTAATTCCGTGATCTGACCCTTTGAATCCTTTTTGGTCAGGAAACGGATAAATTCAAATCCGTCGTTACCGGTAATAAGCTCTTTGTAGATGGCGGGAGGGAACAGAGCCGAAGCCTCATTGTAAAATGCAAGGCACTGTGCGGGTTTTACCAGATCACAGTTACAGTCGATCACCTTCATACCGTTCATATGGCTGACGGCTCTTTTGAAGGCCTGGGTTGCGGTGTCTTTTTCTTCGGCCACAGAAAAAATAACCTGAAGCATGTCCTTCGAAATGTTGACAACGTTGAACCCTTGCTTCCCATTGTATTTTTCAGCTACCTTGTCGAGCGGGCTTTGTGCCTGAATAAAAATTGGCATCATAAAAAATGCCATTACTGCCAGTTTGTTAATGATCTTTTTCATGGTTTTTTGATTTATTGATGAAGTTTAGTCATTGTTATTATGTACTTCCTGAACGGTATTAAGGTTTGACAATCCATTGCTGTGGCCTGATATATTATCCAAATGTTTTAGCCCGCCAGACCTGGCGTTTATGGAATTCATTATGCCCATTGGACCCTGCATCAGATTGAATGCTTCCGCGCACATTATTTTTGCCTCTTTGAGGCGTGCGGCTTCCTTAAAATTCCGGTAAATATGGCTCATTGAAAAGAGCAAGCCCCCGGTCAGCAGGATCGTTGCTGTGACAAGCCATGGAACCCTTCTTTTGTGGCGCCAGGCTATTGAAGATGGAAGTGAACGGAGTAATTCCTCTACCTCCCGGTCAAGTTCAGGGTTGGGAACCCATTCTTTTGCCCTCTTGGCAAAGCAGAGGAAGAGTTCTGCGTCCACTGAAAATTCCGGGGGGTAATCACCCGACAGGAACTGCTCACGCAGCAGCTTTTCTTCCTTCAGGGATGTCTTTCCCCTATGATACTTATCGAGAAGGCTCCTAATTTGGTCTGATCTCATACAATCTTGATTTAAGCAGTTCTTCCATGAGTTTTCTGAGGGCCCTGGTGTGGCATACCCTTACGCTTACGATATTCATCGACAGCATCTCCGCTATCTTTTTAAATTTCAATCCTTCAACCTCCCTGAGTTGGATGATGATCTGCTGGTCAATCGGCAGTTCGCCTACAATCTCCCAGAGCATATTCTCAAGTGTAAAATCGATGGGGATCTCCTCCTCTTCGAGGACCTTTGCATAGTTTTTTAAGGATTCCTGTCTCGCCCTGTTTTCTTTCAACTTATTCAGGCAATGGTTTCTGGTCGTCAGTATTACAACGGCCTCCATGTTACTGTAATAATCCATGGGTTCCTTCCTGCTGAGAAATTTCAGGTAGACATCCTGAACTGCGTCCTTTGCTTCTTCCAGATCTCTCATGATCCTGTGAGCAAGCTTATGGAGCATTTTTTCTAATGGGTAAACCCTGATATTGAAGTCCTGATTTTCCATGTTCTATATTGATGACAAAAAAAATGACGAAACGTTTCACTTTTTTTGAATTATTTTTCAAAAAAAAGAATTTTTTTCGAGAACGGAGCGAATCCGGCCAGGGGTAAATTGACAAAAACGTCTGAATATACCAGTATTGGCAGGGATTGCAGAACAACTTACTTTTTTTCAAAAATATCAACGGCTTGAAGTGAAAATCAGATGCTGGGTTGACAATAAACATCGTTTATTTATATTTGTCAACCTAAAAACACGGAATGAAAGAGATCGTAGCAAAAAGAATCAGGAGTGCAAGGGTGATGGCCGGACTCTCTCTCCGCCAGCTTTCCATAAAGATGGAGAACACGGTCAGCTATAACGCCATTGCCAAATATGAAAAGGCAGAAATGATGCCAGATCGCAAAGTATTGCTTGCCTTATCAGATGCACTCCAGGTAAAACCCGATTATTTCTTCCAACCCTATTCAGTTACTGTTCAAAACATAGCATTTAGAAAAAGTCAGAAATTGGGAGCAAAGAAAGCCATTATCCTTAAGGAAGAGATCACGGAATACTTGTCCCGTTACCTTGAGGTCGAACAGCTTCTGAATATTGAGACCGCTTTTAATAATCCTGTTAAGAACCTTATTATTCGAAGCGGGGAAGATGTGGAACATGCAGTAACCATACTCAGGAAGGACTGGAAGATTGGGGTCTACGCCATTCCCAATGTGGCTGAAACGCTTGAAAATAATGAGATCAAGGTTATCGAAGCCGATGCTCCTGGAGGTTTTGATGGTCTTTCCGGCTGGGCAGATCATACCATCCCCCTCATCGTTATCAATAAACACCTTGAAAATGAGCAGAAACGGTCTACCGCCCTGTATGAATTGGGCCACGCCCTCCTCCATTTTGATTCCACCCTCTCCGAAAAAGAGAAGGAAAAACTTCATAAGCGGTTTGCAAGGGCCTTTTTGATCCCCAGGGAAACTTTCTACGCAGCAATTGGCAGAAAGAGAACCTGCATCAGCCTCCCTGAATTAAAAATCATGAGAGAGTCCTACGGTATCCTGATCCAGGAAATAATGGCAAGAGCCAGGGACCTGGATGTAATCAGTGAGACCTGCTATTTAAGTTTCTGTAGGCAACTTTCGAAAAACAAGTCAGAAAAAGATCCTGGTCAGTTTATTGGCAATGAGGGTTCGGATCGGTTTAAACTGTTGGTTTACAGAAGTGATTCGGAGGGGATTATCTCCATGAATAAAGCGGCGAATTTGTGGGATCAGGAATCTGGGGAGTTCTGGGTGGGAGGCAAATAATAAATAAATGCTTTTTCTGCATTGATTACCATCATCCGACCTTAAAGAAGGAAATTTACATAACCGCCACGAAAACAAGTAGATTAGGACATACTATCTCTTTAAATGATACATGTGGAAATTTTGTTTTGTGTGTTTTGTGAACATCTTCTTGTTCTATTTTAAAACAATACTTATATTTGTCCCATTGAATTCAAAACAGTAACAATATGAATATTGAACTTTCGCCCAAGCTAATAGGTCAGAGGATAGCGGAACTTCGTAAAATGAAAGGGTTGTCGCAGGAAGATCTGGCTAAGGATGTCAAAATATCCCGTCCGTCTTTAACTCAGATTGAGTTGGGTAACAGAGGCGTTGATGTAATGGAATTGCAAAGACTATCAATGGTTCTGGGATTTTCTTTAGATGATTTTATTTCAAAAGATTTTACAGTGAGCCAGGATGTTGATGGAAAAGCTGAATCAACATCAAAAAAAACAGAAGAACGAATTTCGGTCCCGACGTTGAAAGTCAACAAGTTCAAAAATGTGCTGCTCTATATTCTGGAGCGATGTGCCGGTAAACCCAATGTTGGAGAAACCGTCCTTTTCAAATTGCTCTATTTTTCTGATTTCAATTATTATGAGATGTATGAGGAACATTTAACCGGGGCTAAATACCGCAAATTACCCTATGGACCGGTTCCGCAAAAACTAGATACCATCCTTGCTCAAATGATGGAAAAAGGAATGATACAACGGATTAAAACAGAGTATTATGACAAAATACAAACACGTTATATTCCGCTTGTTAAAGCAGATTTAACAGAATTGAAAGCAAGCGAAAAAGAGGTGATTGACAAAGTGATTGAACAGTTGTCTGATATGTCGGCTTCGGCAATCAGCAGTTATTCACACAAGGATATGCCATGGGTGGCTTCAAAAGAAGGAGAAGAGATAAATTACGAATTAGCTTTCTACAGAGAGGCACCTTTCTCGGTAAGAAATTATGGTGACGAAATTGAAGAACAATGATCTTTAACGAATTAGCCGAATTTAAGAAGGAACTGAAAACCCTTTTAAAGAAATACCGGACACTAAACGAGGATTTGTCTGTTGTTAAACAGGTGTTGACGGCTTCACCCGATGAAAGACCACCCTTTAGTTTTCGTATTGATAACTTAGGATCAATAATGATATTCTACCTTTAGAGACTCAAATTGATTTACTGATTCGGCTTGTCATATCCGCCAAAACGCCCTCTATTCTGGCCAATAACTGCCTCAATCAATTAATCCTGAACTAACTAATACGACAAACGATGAAAAACAATTTCCTGCTTCGAAACGAATTCATGGAATGGCTGGTGAATATTGCAAAATATCCTCTCCCTTCTGCAAAATCCTATTGCAGTTATGTGGCCGCTGTATATAAAACATTGATTTTTACGAATGAAGAAACACCTGAAGAAAGCAACCTGTCTTCTGTACTGGAGCCCGCTGTAAAAACCGGCGAATTTTCTGTAGTGGATTCAATAATCCTCAATGTCATTAATCAGCTTTCGGCAGAACATATAGAACAAGAATTAAATGTTCCACTGAGTTCTATCCAGAAATGGAAGAGCGCCCTGTTCCAGTATATTGAGTTTTTATCCCAATACATTGACACCGAAATTTCTGTTGATGATCAAACTGAAGACAGCATCGAACTAAAGTTCACAGAGGAGAGCCCGGATGAAAGTGAAGTGATGTTATCAAACATTTTAAAAAAAACCGGTACGATTACTAAGGTTGATTTCATTCACACCAAAAACGACCTGTATTCTAACTTCCGGTTCCGTTTAATAACCCAGGACCGTTTTTATGATGAAATATTCTATCCGATAAGTTTCATAAAACGGTTCCTGTATCTGAAAGGTGAGAAAGCATTTTTGGATGCCTGGGTTGAGTCGTTGCTCGACAACGTCACCATCCACTTTGAAGACAGCTCAATGAAATTGAAAGTGGTTAAGAAAATCGAAATATCAGAAGGCAGAATAATTATCCACGCCAATGGTTCCTCCAAAATCGCATTCACCAAAAAATCAGATAACCTGACACTCATCCCCTTTTCGGTAACCGGATTAAATAAAGTTGCGTTAGACCACGAAAAGCCCTTGCTGAAAATAATGCAGGATAACCTGGACAACCTTAAAACGTTTCAGGAAATCACGAAGGAGTTGAAGAAAAACATCCACAGAAAAGTCAATCCCAAAAGATTAAAAAAGGCAAGTAATTTAGTTCTGATGAGTGACTTTATTCACCTGATTGATATTGCAAATCTTAAATCCGAAATGACCCTACTATCCTCTTTAACCCAGCTACAGCTGATGGATGGAAGTGAGAATAAACGGAAGGGGATACATCATTAACCGTCTAAACTAAATACTTTAACCACCTGCGTAAAATACAAGAATGTTCATCTCCAATATGATCCATTTCCTCAATGAAGAAGAAAATATCGTAAAAGGGATGCGTAAGGAAGGCAGGGAACATCTCTGGCTGGCAGAAAACCAAATGGGACAACAGATAGGGACAGGATTCAGTTAGCGAATAATGCAATGACCCGGCATCATTTTAATGCCATAACCAAAGCGAATATCGTGATGGCTCCAAAACTGATTGCCCACCAGTATGCATAGGGATGAGCGAAATTAACAGTCCAACCAAGATGTCGATTTCTTTTTGAAACGATCGCACGTTTATCCTTGCGGTTGAAATAGAATATTCCAAGCCTGTAATTTTCCGGGTTATCAACCATCGGGTCGAAGAAATCATCAACAAAACGTGTTTTCATATTAGGTAAGGAGTTGGAGAAGAATTTCAAATTACCAGGCGTTTTACCCTTACAAATTTAGAAAATAATTATAATCATTATGGATCACATTTTCTGAGTTCCGATCTGATTTCAGAAAAAGAAGGCTGAGCAGAACAATCGAATATTGATCAACATGTTTTGAAGTTCGAACAGATTTCAGAAAAAGAAGGCTGAGCGGAACAATCGAATATTGATCAACGAGTTTTGAAGTCCGAAAGAAATGTTGGTTTAAAGAATCACCCCTCCCCCGAATGGGGGAGGTTGGGAGGGGGCTGTAAGGCGGAAGCCACCAAATCACAGTACCAAAACCCATTCTCAAAAGGGGAATCCGAATTGACTGAGGGACCATCCTGAGCAGAAGTTGAATATTTCCGGTGCACCATCTCCCCTTTTTCAAATTGAATCGGACTGGAAAAGAAGGGCGCATCGAAAACAAAGCTGTGATACTCCCCGTTTTCGCCACAGGGATCAACACCCTTGGGGAGATCGTTCAAAAAGGCATCGTCAATGATCCTGCCGGCAAAGCTCTTGTCGATGTATTTATCGTTTACGCAGGTGACGATGGCCCGGAACCCGGAATCAATGAATTCGCGGATCAGTGAGGCGGTCGGGATCTTCCATAAGGGGAAAACACCGGTCAGATCCAGTTCTGCCAGTTTATCTTCCCGGTATTTCCGCAGATCTTCCAGGAAGATATCACCAAAAACAGAGGCGGTGGCGCCCCTTCTTTTCAGATCGGTTAAAGCCGCGGCCATGGTGTTATCATAGACTTCCATAGTAGGCATCTCAGGGATCGGGATCTTTATCAACGGCAATCCGATCCGTTCTGCCTGGATATCCAGCAGCTCAGTCCGGACCCCGTGCATGGAGATCCGTTCGTACGGCTGGCTGATCGTGGTCAGCAAACACATCACCTCATACCGCTGTTCCCGAAGGATCCGTTGCAAACACAAGGCCGAGTCCTTGCCTCCGCTCCAGTTAAATATGGCTTTCTCTTTCACTGGCATAACTTGTAACATCAGGCTCGCCGTAGATTTTGACTTTTTCATACGACAAGTGTAAAATTAGACATTTATGCCTATTTTTAACCTTGATGATTTTTAGGGCGACTTAATTTATTTACCATAAAAGATGCAGACCTTTTTACCTTATCCAGGCTTTCAGGAATCAGCCAGGGTGCTTGATTATAAGCGACTGGGAAAACAAAGAGTGGAAGGGATGATGATATTGAATATCATCTCCGGCAAGGCTCCTGATTCCACGTGGAAAAACCATCCTGCTGTGAAGATGTGGGCAGGATACGAGAATGCCTTAAAGGCATACACGAATGCTACGATAAGGGAATGGATCGACAGGGGATACAAAAACACCATGCTGACCTATTCTGTTGACAGGATAGAGTATCCATGGTGGTTTGGAGATGAGAATTTTCACAGGTCGCACAGGTCAAGGCTGATACAAAAAAACAGGGAATATTATCTTCCGCTTTTCCCGGGTGACGACGGATTTAACGATTCCAAATACTTCTGGCCGGATAATGATTCCCGAACATTCAGGGTGATATAGGGAAAAAAAACGCTTGATTTGATACAAGAATACCCGAATATTGATCAACGAGTTTTGAAGTTCGAATAGATTTCAGAAAAAGAAGGCTGAACGGAACAATCGAATATTGATCAACGAGGTCTGAAATCAGATCGGAAATCAGAATTCTGATCGAAGATCAAATTTCTGATTGTTGATAACTTCCATTTTCGACCATATCACCTTTTTCCAAAAATCCGATTAACCAGATTAAGCTCATTTTATAACTGCCCTGGTATAAATCTGTACCTGCGACGAAGCTAATAAACCAGGGCTCAAATTTTGCATAGTGATAAGTTCACATATTGTAAACTTTTAAAATTTATTGTATCTTTGCATGAAGGTTCATTTAATTAAAAAGCAGGCTGTTGAGGATTTTGTGGCTGGCCATGCTGATGGCAGGCGTCCATTTGAGAATTGGCTGAGCATGGTAAAATATGCTAACTGGGTGACACCCGCGGATATTCAACAAACTTTTGGTGCAGCTGATCTGCTTGGTGGCGGCCACAACAGGGTGGTCTTTAATATTGGGGGTAATAAGTACCGGATAATTTGTAAATATCATTTTGGTAATACAAAAGTCCACCTCTTTGTTTGCTGGATTGGCACTCATGGGGAGTATGATTATCTCTGCTGCCTAGGGGACCAATTTACTGTTTTTGAGTATTAATCCTTTTTGCAAAAAAAGTATGAAAATCACAATTATCAAGTCTGCCACACAATACAAATCCTATTGCAGGACACTGGAGAAATTGCTTGAAACAGGTAATAACAGCAAAGATGTCCGGGATGAGATCGAGCTACTCACGTTGTTGATTGAAAAGTGGGATGCGGAACATTCCAACCTCAAAGAAATTGATCCTGTTGAATTGCTGCATTCTTTGATGAATGATCATCATCTGAAGGCAAAAGATCTTGTGCCAATTCTGGGAGTAAGCAAAGGATTAGTTTCTGACATTTTAAATTACAAAAAAGGCATGTCAAAAGAAATAATCCGGATCCTTTCCACACATTTCAAAGTCTCGCAAGAGGCATTTAACCGGGAGTATAAATTGAATACTCGAATATTGATCAACGAGGTCTGAAATCAGGTCTAGACGGCACGCGTCAGAGACGCGCGCCATTAGAGACGCGCGCCATCAGCGCTGCCCTGAAGTCAGTGAAGTAAAAATCTTCATTTCCGCATCTGCTTCTTGCTGTTTACCGGTCCGGCTTAACAGGACAGAAAGATTGTAATGGGATTGCGGATGGTTGGGATTGATTCTTAAATTCTCTTTCAGCAGGCTGCCTGCTTTTGGTATATCGTCAATATTCAGATAGCAGGTTGCCAGATCGCAGCGGACGCCGATATTGTTCTTGTCAGTTTTAAGGTACCGCTCGTAATACGGTATGGCCTCCTGGTACTTGTGAAGGTCATAATAGAGGTTGCCGACATTTACGATCGCCTCCTGGTTGTTCTCGTCGTGGCGTAAAATAAAGAAGTAATGATCAAGTGCCTTCCCGGTGTTGCCGATTGAATAGTAAATCCCTGCCAGTTTGAGCCGTGCTGGTATGTTCAGTGAGTCGGTGAGGAGTACATTCTCAAGAATACCGGGGGGTTCGTGGGGCGGCGTATTGGCATTGCCGGAAAATGATTCGTTGGACTGTCCGGATTTTTCTTCCTGCTTTGTTTCCTGACTATTGCATGAGAACAGGGTAAAAACAACCATACTGTAAAGAATCAGGTTTCTGATTGCGTATCCCGGCATAAGGAATTATGGTTTAAATGTGATACTTGAAAATTGTTTTGAATTTGTAAAACCACCTCGCGATAAACCATCAGGCCTATTTCTCCTTCAGGACCGCATCTTCAAGAAGAACTTCGTATTTGTATCCATAGCCGAAATCCTTGTTAAGCACCACCTTCCCCTCCAGCGTAATGGTTTGGCCTACCACGACTTCAATTTCAGTTGTTGCAGTCAGATCAAAACTGCCTTTAAAATCAGTGCCATCCTGGATATGGATCCAGTTCTTTTTCATGATCTTTTTATTGAACTTGGTCACCTTCCCTTTGACCCTGACGGTCTTGCCATTGTACTTATCTTTATTGGCTAACAGGTTTGCAATGGTGATACCTTGTTCGGCAGTCTGCACATGTATGTTTTCCTTTTGAACATCAACCTTGCCTGTAAACTCAACTTTCCCCGGAGTTTCCGGAGAAACCTTGAGATTTCCATGGGGATTGTTTGGTACTATATTCCCCGCCGGACCCGGAGTTGAACTGACAGATTCAAGGAAATAGATGGTCTCGAATTTTCTCTTGAGTTCTTTGCTTTCAAAATCAGACATCTTGAATGCGTCTTTATAATAGTACGTCTCCCCGGTCTTTGCCTGCATCTTTGGCACGGCAAGCCAGTTATCGGAGGCATTTTCATGGACGAGAAGATAGGTGTAATTCGACGTCTGGAGAACCTGTTTTACTGTCACTTTGTGGATATCTTCCTTGTTCCCGGGCTGCCCTTGAGCATACGGAACGGATGAACAAATGCAGAAAAGCAGGATAAGAGGAATGAACAGGAATTTTTTCATAAACGAATGAAGATAATACAAGTTACAACCGTAAAAGACGGTAAAAATAAGAAAAAGGGCATTAGACCTGAAGCAAAAAGATCCTGGTCAATCGTTCAATAAGCCATTAATATGGCCATGAATAGGTCCACGGATAAGTAAGTCCTGTGCCACTATAATTTTCGGGAGAGTGACCCTGAGTGCCGCAACCACTAAATCCGGAAGAGGTCGTATGGCAATTCAGATAACAATTTCCGGTGGAAGATGTATTTTTAACGAACATGTTCGTTAAAGTATACGATCCTTTGTTCACATCGGTACCCGCCAGGGCGCTTGTACCATAAGTGAAATCGATTAACCCCGCCTCTCCGGCATCATAGGGGCCATGTGCATCATGACAAATAATACAGGGCGTCTGCCTGTCATTTACATGCGTGCTGTGATAGTTGCCAAAGGCACTGCTGCTTGATACCAGGCTGGTCTGGTGACATTTGAAACACAGTCCGTAGTCTGCTCCTGTGCTAACCCACGGATTACATGCATTTGCAGTGGCTGAGCCGCTTTTATCGAATGTTCCCTTCAGCATGGTATATAAGCCGGTTTTATTTGTTTCAGGCGTTCCATTGGTACCATGGCGGTCATGGCAGGAAAGACAGTCCTCGCCTCCTCCCACAAAATTTTGTTCTCCGTTGTTTAATACCTGGTCATGACGGGAGTTCACATATTTGGATTTATTATAACCGGTTCCCTGGAAGGTCGTCGGGAACGAGATGCCGGCGGGGGGGGCCCCGTCATGGCAACGCAGGCAGAAATCGCGTGTGCCGTTCACGGTCTGTGTCCAAAGGATCTTGTTATTATCCGGATCGCTCAGCGGATAGGTATTGTTGTTCTGATGTGGATTGTGACAACTGATACATTCGATTCCTGAATTGACTCCGTATTGCGGTACCTCATTCACCTGGTGGGTATGGGTCCGGCCGAATTCAGTCTGGATATCCGTTGAGGCAAGACCACTGGCTTTGTGGCAGTTCAGACAGAATTCTTCTTCGTCATCCAGCGGATCGGGAGAAACATCTGCTATTTTATTATAAGGAGCCAGCATTTTATGCTTGTTTGATCCGTGACCGTTATCGTGACAGTCAACACAACCAAGGGGCTTGTTTTTGTGGCCGGAATTATTCCACATTGATGGATCAACAAAGGGAACGGTAACATTGTCGCTGAAAGGAGTCATATCTCCCCCTGCGCCGTTTGCATCATGGCAATTCTTACAGAAGTTATCCAACGAAGTATGGTCGGCCGGATTATAGGTGATGATTGTGTTATACCCAGCATCAGGATCAAGAAGTTCTACAGTCCCCTTCATATGGTCACCCATATAGTGACACTTGATACAGTCCGTTGTATTAGGTACCGATCCGGAAACATGATGGGAGAGGCGTTTAAAATCACCGCCCGTTCCTAAACCGTCGCCTGAATTGTCGACAATCTGCCTTCTTCCTCCAACGGGACCAACACCGGGTTTATCGGTAATGGTATTATGGCAATCCAGGCAGTTTGTCTGGGGATAGAATCCGTTCTTATGCGTATGGCAAGAGATACAAGGTTGAGGCGAAGGGTTGTGCCGTGCGTCACTTGTACCACCAGAAGTGTTTGAGTAGTGATCCGTCAATGTATGGCATGCCTCACATACCCCGCTGAATTGTCCGGAGCCTGTTGCAAAATCGGATGCTGTCAGATTGGATGTGAAAGCAACCGCTTTGGGTCCGCTGTTCGGAGTGGCAATAACATCCCGAACAAGCATGATATTATTTGAGCCGGTTGAATGAGCATAATGACAAGTAGTGCAGGACATACCCTGATGATTCATGGTTGTAGAAACATTACTGACATGACAATTCTGACAGAGTGTATTTTCATCGGCGATCCTCTTCAGATTTCCGTCATTTGAGGCTGAATAATGCACATCGTGGCAGGTGGAGCAGGAAACTTTTCCATTGACCAGCGGAAGTGATGGTGAACTATTTAGTGAAGGATTATTTACATCATAAGTGATATCAACCGGATGTGAACCCTTATTGTTTGGATTACTGGCATAGAGTCCCTTCACACGGGCAGAATGGCATTGTTTGCAGAGATCGTCATTGGTGTTGGGGATTCGCAGATAACCTGCTGAATAAGGATTATGCTGGTTGTGGCAGGTTGAACAAACGATGTTTCCGGAAGGAAGCCTGTTGAGTATTTCGGTGTTTGTTGGAAGTGAAGTTTCATATTGTGCATTTACAGCAGGGACATCCCAGTTATGGGAGTTTCCGCTGACCCCCGGCACCGCTTTCATTGCATTATAGAATGGCTTATTCTGGGCGGCGCCCGAAGGGTTGTGGCAGCTCATGCAAAGGTTTGAGTTGCCAATAGTACCTGTGAGAGTCCATCCAAAAGTGTTGTGGACCGTATTATGACATTGGTTGCAGCCGGTATGGGGCTGGGTAATACTGACAGCGAGGGCTGAAGAACTGCTGTTACCGCATAAGTTGGACGCCTGTACGGTGATGGAGCCGTCCTGACCAACGTTCCCGGAGGTCACCGTTACGGATGCTGTGCCGGAACCTGCCGTGATGATCCATCCGGCCGGGAAAGTCCAGAGGTAACTGGTTGCATACATTACCGGGGAAACACTGTAGACCAGCCCTGGTGTGCTATGCGATATCTGGGTCGGGCCGGAAATGGCGCCGGGATTGGCCGGAGTGGTCCAGCGGGATATTTTAACATCATCGCTTTGTGTACAACCTAAATTATCGGCGGTCCACCTGAGGACATTGTCTCCCATTCCCAGGTTTGTCACCTGGGAGGTCGGGCTTGAAGGCGTTGTAATGGCAGCCGTCCCGCTTACCAGACTCCAGGTACCGGTGCCCGCGGAGATCGTATTTCCGGCAAGGGTAGCCGTAGATGAACATACAGTCTGGTCTGGTCCGGCATTCGGGACCGTAGGGGCACGGAATGTCTGGGTTCCGCTTGCAGAGGCTGAACCAGACCTGGTCAGCGTTGAAGTCATATTTGATGAGGTGGATGCGCTGACGGCAATGGTTGCACCATTGACAACATTTGCATTCACATCCATTGTGATCCAGAAATAATAGGTTGACCCGGCAGGGATCGCGCAGGTAAATGCCGGAAAGTTTTGGGATCCTGCAGTGTTGGGACTTGCATTGGTTCCTAACAGCGTAGCTGATCCCAGTGTGTTGGTGGGGCTGTACCAGATCTTAAAATTGACAATATGTACAGCAAGATAGGTCCCCGTTGTTGTGAATGCGAAATTGGTCAGCGTTCCAGAACCGGTATTTCCGTTTGTACCAATTTTAAATGCGTGAATAGGAACTTTTTGTGAAAGTGCGCAGACATTGGCTGCTGTAACAGGAGAGTCGGGATTTGAGAGCGTGATGGCGGTAGACTGGGTCGTAGCATAGAGAAACCATCCCAGGCTGGCACCCGTATTATTGGAGTTGATAATGGTTGTTCCGCTAACAGTTCCTCCCATGCTACTGTAAGATCCATTTGCGGCTGTCAGGCATCTTCCGATGACATTCATGGTACCGATGGCAATTGCACGGGAAAGGGAAACAGTACCCCCGGTAAAGGTCCCCGTGAAAGAGGTAGCCCAATATTCGGTTGTGCTTAACGCGGATAAGGGTGCTGTAGCAGTTCCTGCCGCGCTGGTATTGAATGCTTCACAGGTAACAACAGGATCTGTTCCCGTTGGATTTATAAGGGTAAACGGATAGTAATTACTTCCTTTTCCAACAGGGAAAACATAGGTAAGACCCGTCGTAGCAAGTGACCAGGAAAGCGGTCCCTTAACAAAATTCGTTGTAGACATTCCGGTTATGGCCGAGGATGATGTGTTGGTTACTGACAACAGGTTTGTTGCCGTGGTTGTGAGGGCTCCGCTCTGTAAGTTAAGGCTGCCATCAGAACTGATAGCGGTTGCCTGTGAAAGGGTCACTCCGGCAGTATTGTTAACTGTAAGGTTTCTTACCAAAACGGGCATCATGAGCCCGGTTACCTGGGCGGTGCTTCCGTTAAATGTGAAATCAGCTCCCGGTGTGAGGGTTAAGGTTCCGGTTATCGTCATATTTCCATTGATACCGGTGGCAAGCGTTGTTGTAAATAATGCACCGGCACTCAGCGAATAATTCCCAGCTCCGCTCACGGTTTGGGCAGCTGCAATATGGGTGGATCCTGTGGCTAATGTAAGGGTCAGTCCGGTGGGGATTACGATCCCGGCAGTTTGTGTCAGAATTCCGGAAACAGAAATACTCGTACTGAGTGTGGTTGCGGCGTTTATAGTCAGATCGCGAAACCCGATGACGATGGAAGAAGGAAGTGCAGAAGAAGCGGTAAGAATAACCTTTCCGCTGCCCGGGATGAACTGGCTGGCGCCCGCACCGCTGACGGCAAGGCCGCCGCAACTTAAGGTTCCTCCGCTGGTCATATCAATAACCCCCGGACCATCACTGGTGCTGTTTCCAAGCGTTACTCCATAAAGTGATGTCAGCTGGGAACCGGCATTAAACACAAGAGTCGCTGTGCTGGTTCCGCTTCCTTCATTAAGATTTAATGCATAACAAACAGCGTTATTAATATCGGCTGTGACGGTCACGCCACCGTTAATATAGGCTGCTCCGCTGTCGTTGGCGTTGAAGCTGATCCGGCGACTCCGGTGGGAGTAGATGCCCAGATCGCACCGCTCCAGTTGCCGGAAATAACAGCAAAACGCTGGGGAGGAATGACACCGAGTGCAAAATAACCAAGCGCACTGCCGGTATTATCTGAGTTGATCACGGAATTGCCGCTGACCGTTCCGAACAGACTGCTGTAAGTTCCGCCCTGGGTGGCTCCGCGTGAAATTGCATTTGACAATCCCAAGGAAGGAACTGCAAGAGAAATGGATGCGCCTGAAAATGTTCCCGTAAAGGAAGCTGACCAGTATTCGGTGGTACTTAGTGCAGAAAGAGGTGAAACAGGTATTCCTCCGCAACCGGTGTTGAAGGCTTCAACTGTGACGACCGGATTAACCCCGGCCGGATTGATCATTGTGAATGGATAGTAGTTTCCACCTTTACCCAGGGGAAAAATATAAGTGTTACCAATCGTTTCAAGTGACCAGCGGAGGGGCCCGTTGATATATTTCAGTGTAGAAAAACCTGTAATTGCTGAGGGAGAGGTGTTTGTCAATGATAAAATATTTGTCACCGTAGTTGTTAAAATTCCGTTCAGGAACGAAAGTACACCCGATGATCCAAGGGTGGTGGCCTGAGACAGCGTAACACCTGCCGTATTGTTTATGGTCAGGTTGTTGATGCCGGCTGGCATCAGCGTCCCGGTAACCTGGGCAACAGCGCCATTGAAGCTAAAATTGTTATTCGTATTAAAGGTCTTTGTTCCTGATGTGGTCAGGTTACCATTTACCCCCGTGGCGATGGAGGTTGAAAATGATGCACCACTACCCAGGGTGTAAGAGCCGGTTCCTCCGACCGTAAAGGATTTCGCATCATGTGTGCCATTGATGGTAAGTCCGTTTGCACCTAAAGCGATCCCTGCATTCTGGATCAGGGTGCCCGCAATATTCAGACTCCCGCCCAATGTTGTTGTGCCGTTGATCGTAAGGTTGTTAAAACCTGTTATAAAAGAAGGAATGGTATTCACGGCAGTAAGCAGGACACTACCTGATCCCGGAGTGAAAACATTGACGCCCGACCCGCTTGTGGTCATTGAACCGCTGAGGAGCGTTCCGCCGTTTGTCATGTCTACTGTGCCCGGACCACTGTTGCTGCCAAAAGTCAGAATACTTGAAACGGTGAGCTGTGATCCATTGTTGAACTGTAACGCAGCCATACTTGTTCCTGATCCCTCGTTAAGCTGAAGATTGGCACAAACAGCATTATTGATATTCACGGTCACCGTCACTCCGCCGTTGATCACGGCGGTCATAGCGGAAACAGGTACGGGTGCAGATCCTGCAACTCCTGTCGAAGTGGTTGCCCAGATTGCATCGTTCCAGTTACCGGACACGACAGCATATTGTTGCAGGCCGATGCCCAAAACAAAGTAATCCAGAGTGTTTCCTGTACTGGTGGAATTGTTGACAGAATTGCCACTGACCGATCCACCTAAACTTGAATAGGACCCGTTAACTGTCCCACATCTGGCAATCGTATTGTAGGCTCCCAGGGCAGCTTGCCGTGTAAGGGAAACGCTGCCATCTGAGTAGGTCCCCCCTGCAATCGTTCCCTGCCAGTATTCAGTATTACTTATACCTCCCAAAGAAGCATCGGCAGACCCGCCTGAATTAGCATTGAACGCCTCAATCTGTATGATGGGCGCGGTTCCGGCAGAAGGATTAATTCCGAAGGGAAGATACACACCACCCTTTCCTACCGGAAACGTATAATTCGCGCTGAGAGCAAGCGTTCTTTTGAGCGGCCCGTTAACAAAACTGGTTGTTGAGCCGCCGGTTACTGCTCCTATAGCATTATTGGTCACAGACGGGATGATTGCTGCCGTGGTTGTGAGAACACCATTTTGAAGGTTCAGGATACCGGATGCCCCCAGTGTCGTGGATTGGGTGAGGGTAACCCCTGCGGCATTGTTGATCGTCAGGTTGTTGATGGTAACCGGCATCATTGCCCCGGTCACCTGGGCGATACTCCCGTTAAATGTGAAATTGTTGTTTGTATTGAATGTTTTTGTGCCTGAACTCAGGATATTCCCATTTACGCCGGTTGCCATGGAGGTTGAAAATGATGCCCCGCTTGCCAAAGTGTATCCTCCTGTCCCGCTCACAGTATTTGAATTTGCTATATGTGTTCCGTTTATGGTTAAAGTGTAGGTGCTGCCGGTGATGTTGGCTGTCTGGGTAAGCGTCCCGTTAATAGCAAGATTTCTTGCCATCGTTGTAGTGCCGTTTACGGTAAGATTATAAAATGTTCCAAAGGAAGAACTTGAAGGAAGGGTACTTGTTCCATTTAATACAATGGTTCCTGTTCCGTAAGTAAAGGTCCTTGTTTGGGAACCCTGTGCAAAGGCGTTGCAGATCAGCGTGCCACCGGCTGTCATGGTTAATGTTCCATTACTTTGGCTGCCCCCGACCGTCGCAGTACCACTTACTGTTACCTGGGAACCGGCAGTAAAGACGACTACAGCCGTTCCGGAACTGGCATTACCGATGGCTAAGGACGCACAGACCCCATTGTTGATATTGACAGTAACAGTGACTCCCGGCTGAATAGTAACAGCATCCGTTGCAGTCGGTACGGAAGCTCCCGCTGCACCGCCACTCGTAGTTGACCAGGTGGCAGTACTGTTCCAGTTTCCTGTTGCTACTGCAAATCGTTGTCCGAAAATTTTGCCGGTTGCAAATACAAGCAACAACATACTGACGAATAAAAATCTTTTCATAAGGCTATTTTTTAATTCGGCTTAGAGGCTTTTAAAAATTCTTTACAAATGGTAACGATAAGTTAAAATTCGATGGGTATTAATACTAAGGATGCAGATCACCAATAAAAAGCATACTGTTATTATCAGTGATGGACAGGTCGCTACCGTCAATCATTCCGTCACCATTGATATCGTCCACGAGATATCCTGCTGCAAAAGTTGATGCATCGTTATCGATCACAGACATATCTGAGCCATCAACAAGTCCGTCCTGGGTGGCATCACCTCCATAAAGGGCATATACATTATCAATCAGCTGTATCATATTATTCCCGAATGCTGTTGCGACGTTGCCGGAGAAATTGTAGGTGGTTGTTCCGGTTGAAAAGGAGATCGGCGCAGCGCTGGTTGTACGGACGCTGTTACGGTGTACAATGGAAATATAATAGGGTCCGCTGAACGCACCGGGAATGGTCACCGTAGCTGTTCCGTTGGTATGCAGGTCGATATTCTGAGCCACGTATTCGATGGTCTGGAAATCGGTTGCTTTGTGGAACTCAACGCTGATCTTATCAGCAATCCCTGCCCCGAAATGGGGGCCGTTTTCGTCCCTAGCCTGGCGCATGCCATGGCTTCCATCGTAGAGTCCTTCAAGGAAAAAAGTAAGGTTCAGTGTATGATCGTTCGAACCAGTAGTTCCTACCCACATATAGGCCGTCTTGATTTCCTGATCCGTACAGGTGGAGTTTCCGGTTGTCAATGTAATAGTATAAAAACCCCCTTCGGTAAATACTACCTCGGGATTTTGAGACGTTTCGCTGGTTCCGTTAATGAAAGTCACGGTAGGCCGGTCAAAACTCCAGGTCCACGAAGTGGGGCCTCCGACTGTAAGATCTGTTAATTGAACCGGTGTGTTATCCGGAGGGGTAAGATTGTCGGCTGAAAAATCCGAATTCAGTAAATTGGCAACGTTCACTGCAATCGCATTGGAGGTGGAGGGATTGTTCATGCCGCATTGCAAACCGGAGGTCATGGTGCAGGTAACAACATCTCCATCCTGGGGAGCATATGAAAAGACGTAATTATCATTCCCGGAGTTTATCCCGTTTACCATCCATTGATACGAAGGAGTTAAACCGGGATTTTGCGGAACGGCAGTGAACAGGATATTGTTATTGGGACAGATGACCGTTTCACTGGCTGTGATTGCCAGGCTTACAGGTACTGACTGACCGACAGCAACGCTAACGGTAGCTGAGCTTATACATCCGTCATAATCCCCGACCCTGACGGTATAAATCCCGGCATTGGCTGAGGTTAAATTGGGAATGGACGGAGACTGATCCGTAGAACTGAAACCATTCGGTCCGGACCAGTTGAATGAAATTCCTCCGGATGCATTCAGATCAAGTGATGAGCCGGTACAGAGGGGGCTGTTACCTGATGCGGCAATTAGCGGCAAAGGCCTGACTGTAACTGTTGAACTGCCGCTGAAAGAGGTCCCTGTGCATTTGTCGCCGGAAAGTGCCGTTATGTTGTACGTCCCCGCAGTTGTTGCATGAATGATGTAAGGACTTTTTGATATTTCAGTTATTGTAGTTGGATTAGCATTGTCAACCGTATATGTTAAGGACCATGGGGCTGACCCTGTCAGGGATACAGAGATGGCTGCAGTATCTCCTTGGCAGATGGCTGCATTTCCTGTTGTAATTGTTGCCGTTGGAAGAGGATTTACGGTTACCGTTGCAGCCCCGGTAAAACATGTGCCGGCAGCGGTTGAGTTGTTCAATGAACTGATGGTGTAGATACCCGGCTGCGTAACGGTAAGCGTATCAGGATTCGCATAATTGCCCGTGATCGTTACCGGATTTGCTCCGTTGTTAACATAGGTAAAATTCCACGGAGGAGTACCTGTAAATGAGATAAGAATTTTTGCAGATTCACCGGGACAGATATGTGCGCTTTTGGTCAGAATGTTTGCAGAAGGCAGGTTATCGGTGATTCCATATACTTCAAGTGCCCCATTATTGACAGTGCTCACCATCACGCGGTCTTTGGAATTAAATACCACATCCATAGGAACATTAAGTTGTCCGGGGAGTGAACCAAAAATGCCGAATTTGGTGATATAAACCCCGTTGGCGGTAAACACACTTACATTCCCCTGGAAAGGATCTGTAACATAAATATTGCCGCACCTTCCGACAGTCATGCCCTGGGTCCGGTAAAACTTTCCATCAGCATTGCCATAACCACCGAATGTATAAAGGAGATCTCCGGTCAAAGAAAAAATCCGGATTTCCGAATGAAGGTTAAATCCTGAGCCGGTGCCGCCATGCTCAGAGACAATAATCCGGCTGTTTTTACGGTCGTATGCGATACCCGTTGGAGCAAGAAACACACCGTTTCCAATGTAGCGTACAAAATTTCCATAATAATCGATGACAACTACCCTTTTATTGAGCGCATCAACTATGTACAGCAACTTATCCGGACCTGCTTCCATATCAACCGGGGAAATTTCAGCTGAATAGATCTCTTTTAAGCTATTGTTGCCGGTCACCCTGAAAATCTTTCCGCTGTTGCCATCTGCAACGAATAGTTCATTTTCATCACCAACTGCAATCGCCGAAGGTTTAATTCCGGGCACGATCGTTCCGATCAGTGACCCTGTAGAATCATATTTTTTTATGTTGTTCTGAAACGGATCCGTCACATATACATTATCCATGTTGTCGACTGACATTCGAACAGGAGCATTCAGTTCCTGTGTCATGCTTGACAGATGTACAAAATTTGCAGGACTGGTCTGGGCTGAAACACCGGTAAAACGGATAAGGCCAATGCAAAGAAAAACAAAAAGGGGACGAATGTTTTTCATAACTATATCAAATTGATTTCAATTAATTTTATTCATCTGGTTATCGATAGTCCAACGGATTCATGATGTGGACCAGGAAATTCTATCAGGAAAAGCAAAAAGGAAAGAAGGTTCTTCTTTCCTTTTTGCCTGATTATTTTCCTTCATTACTTTTTAAATTCAGTTTATTTTACCTTTTATTTCTGGTTCAGATGCAGAACCGTAGGTTTTTCCTGCTGGAAGAAATTGAAGATCTCGCCAGGAGATTTTTTTGAGCAGGCAACGGAGTTATTGGCTCCCGTGCCCCAGTCATACTCGCCCCAGGCCTGTCCATGGCCATGGCACGACTGACATCCGTTGCAGGATGTATGCCAGGCATAAGCATTCTGCCAGGTTGCATGACAAACGTTGCATAAGCCTGTTGTGCCGGCCCAGTCAAGCTGCGTACCCGAAATTGTGATTTTAACCTCCCTGCTGATTCCATAAGTATTCCAGGGTGGGCCTGTCCACTGCGGTCCGGGCCTTACACCATCATCAACATATGCGGTGCCATCAACGAAATCCTTGATCATGTATGGATTTCCCAGTGTATTGGTGGCAGAATAGGAGCCATGCGGATCATGACAGTCCTTGCATTTAACTTCATACTCAGGAGCTGTCGAATAGCCCGGCCAGCTGCGCTTTGAACTGGGCCCGTGGGAACAGTTTGTCCAGGAATAATCAACATACCAGGGCGCCTGTGTATAACTGCAGGAATTGAGTCCCCTTAAAGGAACGGTCGGTCCTTTTACATTAGCGGGGAATCCCGGATTCGAGGGTCCTGAACCACCAGTATGACACGATAAACAAAATGCATTATCGGTACCGGTCCATACAGTGGTCGGGTTGTACGGATCTATCAAAGGGGTACTTGCGGAAACCGTATGTGAACCATGACAGTTGAGGCACTCCACTTTTGCCCCGCTGAATGCCTGGTCTGCATTACTGATATCGTGATGACTGTTCACCGCCCGCATGGTTCCTTCATTCCCGAAACAAACGTCGCCATACCATTCATTCCACTGAAGTGTTCCTTTAAAACGCGTGGCTACATCAAAGGGCGAATTGCCACTGTTGAAAGGATCGAACGGATTCGCTAATCGTTTGGCTCCATCGGAATCATGACAGCCCATGCAGAAATTTGACACATCCGGATCTGAATGAAGGGAATCCGGCTTGAGGAAACTTATGATTGTTCCATCATCAGGATTGATCAGCTTAATCATTCCCTGTGTATGATCGCCCATGTAATGACAAATTTTGCAATCGCTGTTGTCGAGGGCAGCACCATAATGGGAATGTGTGCTTGTCCCCGGAAATTCACCCATTACCGCTCTTCTTCCGCCCACAGGGATGCCGTCTCCGTTGTCCTGCGGAACATTATGACAACCGCTGCAATTCAGAACAAGGTCGGAGCTGTGCTTATGGCAGCTCATACAGTTTGTTCCTGCATAATGCGTATGATCTCCGCTTGAATTGTTCCGGTGGTAGTCTGTCGTGGTATGGCAAACTTCACAGATGCCGTTATAATTTGCATCTCCGTCAGCAGGTGAGTTGACCCCGGTCAGCGATGTGAAGAGTACTGGTTTAAACCCGCTGGAAGGGGTTGAAACGGAATCGCCGATCATATAAATATTGGTTCTGTCGGGATTATGCGGCTTATGGCACGTCAGGCACCCCATGCCGGCATGGTCATTGTATGTGTGGCAACTTTTGCACAGATTATCGTTATTTGCAGCATTGAGGAGGAAGCCATCCCCTGTTCCGCTGTTTGCATTGCCTGACGAAGCATAGTGCGCATTGTGGCAGCTGCTGCATTCAACCTGGTTATTGAGCAGGTGGATATTCGGATCCTGCGGTGACGCGAAAAATCTCGGATCCGCTGCAGGATATATCTTCCCTACCGGATGACTGCCCTTATTCTGGGTATTATCACTATAGCACTGAACATTCCGGACAGTGTGGCAATCCTTGCACATGATGTCATCGGCATTGGTCATCCTTAAAAACGGGGGGTAAAAGCTGCCGTGGGGTTCGTGGCAGGTGGAACAAACAACTTTTCCGTCCATCAGCATGGAATTCATTCCGGTATTTGTCGGAGCAGTGGCCCCGTAGATTATATTTACCGGTCCTGTATTCCAGTTATGGGATGTTCCGGAGACACCGGGGTTAGCCCGGTCCGCGTCTGAAAAAGGAGTGACGCTGGCGATTCCCACGGGATTATGACAACTCATGCATAAATTCGCATTCCCGTTGACCGTGGTAAGCTGTGCTCCGGGCGCCTCCTGCAAAACATGACATGTCAGACAAGGGATTACGTTGTTCCAATGTGCGGAATCGGTCAAAACGTTTTTTAAAAATCCCGGGTAAGGATCCGAATTAAACTGTGCTGCAGCATCATTTACAATTAACATAACGATCGCTATGAGAAGTAAAAAAGCTGGGGATTTTATTTTTCTTGTTTGGGCGGTGTGCATCACTCAGTCAGTTGAGATTATCCGTCAATGTATTTATTTGGAAAAAACCATTTTGCGGGTTTTCTTGATATCGCTTGTGTTAAGCTTATAGAAATAGACCCCACTCGGGACAAATGTTCCGGCCTCGCTTGTACCGTCCCAGTACAATGCATCTCCGGGGCTGGTATGATTGCCTTTCGTTGAATATCCTGAAGAAAGCGTATGTACGAGGGATCCCTGGATATTGTAAATGTTGATGGTGACCTCTTCGTCCCGGGACAGGACATAGGGTATCCATGTGCCGGCAGTGAAAGGGTTCGGGTAATTCTGAAGAAGTTCGCTTTCTGCAGGAATGGTTTCATTCTGAGGGGAATTCCCGGACTTAAAAACTTCAAGGGAACCTTTGTTCATGGATGTTACCCAGATGCGGTTTTGGGCATCAAGGCAAATATCCATCGGGGCATTTAACTGGCCGGGATCCGTTCCGTAGCCGCTTATTTTTCTCACAAATTCACCGTTCTCATTAAAAACGCTTACCCTTGCCTGGTATGAGTCAACAATAAAACTTTGACCCTGACCGTCAACGGTAAGACCTGTAATCCTTGAAAATTCCCCGTCCTTGCTTCCAAATTTTCCAAAACTCCCGATCAGGTTCCCGGAAAGATCGAAGATGCAGATCCTGGACTCCAGCCCTGAGCCGGAACCCGAAGGAATACCCCCATGCTCGGCAACGAGAATATGGTTGTTTTTGCGGTCTATGGCAAGGCCAACAGGATAATGCAGAATTCCGTCACCGAAAGTTCTAAGGATATTTCCAGACAAGGAAAGAACAACAACATGTTTTTTCTTGCTATCGACCACGTACAGATTATTATTGGCATCGAAAGCAGCACAAGTGGGATATCCGCCAATAGTACAAATCTCGCTTTGACTTCCCCCCGATCCTATCTTCATGATGCGGCCATTTTTGTTGTCGCTGAAGATAATCTGGTTGTCGTTGCTTACAGCTACCAGGACGGGCGTGCCTGCGGTTGGAATCTGTTCAAGGTAGTTCCCGTTGTTATCATATTTGAGTATGCATTTTCTGAAGGCATCGGTCACGTAGGAATTTCCTTGTTTATCCTGTGCGATGCGAAGCGGCGCTTTTAAGCCGTTTGTGACGCTGAATAAATAGTCATCCGTACTATTATTTCCCCTGGCATGGGTGCCAGTAATCATGACCAGACCTATTGCTAAATAACTGATCAGGAATCGCAGGTTGATGGCACGCAGCCAAAATCCATGCATCGTTTGTTTACTTTTGTTATAAGCCATCCCGGATAAAATTATTTATTATGACAGGTCAGGCATAAAGCGCTGCCATCGTTTGTTTTCCACAGAGATACTGATTTGGTTACCATACCTCCAGGCCCTGAAGTGTGACAACTGCTGCAACCACTTACATTGCGTCCAAGATGCACGTCATGGCATGAGGTACATTGTAAAACACCATTTTGAAGGAGGTCCTCTTCAATCGTTCCTCCGAGGCCGGAAAGCGTTGTGTGCGGATCATGCAATCCGGGGTCAACGCTGGCAAGTGCAGAGTTATAGGTAAAAGAAACCGGGTGATCATCCTGCAGGTTGGTAGTCAGATTTCCAAACGTCGCATAGGTTGTACCACTGGTGTAGGTTCCGTGATTTTCAATTGCAACTGTTCCGTCATGGCAAGACAGGCACAGTTTTGAATAGCCGGTGGGCTGGCCAGGAAAACTGTTCATGGTTGAACTTGAATAAACCTGGAAGGTGGCCGCTGTAACCTGGTGATTCCATAGCGGGGAATCGGGAACGGTCTGGTCGGCATTATGCGGTGTATGGCAAGGCCGGCACGATTCACCTCCGCTCCAGGATGCATTCACGAAATCATGATGGCTGTTTCTTAATCCCTGCCCATTGGATAAGAACGGAAAGTAGCATATTGTCAGCAGGAAAAAGAAACGAAGAAACAGAGTTGGTTTTATTTTCATTCAGTATAATTTTTTTGGATGGTGGTGAGCAATCCTCGAAGAATAGACTGCAACGCTATTTTTAGTTAAATCGTTATCAGGCACACACGTTGTCAAATATTGTACCATATGTTTATTTTCGTTGCTTAAGCCGAAGTTGTATTACTGTAACTAATTGTTTTTTAGTATTATAAAAATGTTTATTTATAAGGGTCCGGTCGTAAACAGCATCCTTTTTTTCACATTGATAAATCCGATATCTTTGCGTTGGAGCATATGGGTGATATCACCCAACTGCTCATTAAATGTTTATCCTGCTGAAGAATAAACAAAGTGTGATAGAACAGAATTGTTACCTGGAAACAACTGAAGGCCAGCAAAGAGCCCAAAAATCCCGAGAGTCCCTGGAAATGGCCCGGTTTGTGTTGGAGAGAGTATACACCCGTTCAATCACCAAACTTGTATAAAAAAGGGTTATCAAAGATGAAAAGGCCTTCGTTTCGAATTGTTGTTGTGTTTACTTTATTGACCAGCATAACCCTGTTCTCGTTTATCTCATTTGCCGTTTATAACCGGTTCCTGAAAAAGGAACTGATCCGGATCCATAACGACAACATTGAATTCCTCAGCCTTTTACGCAATCAATATTATTTCTCGATAGGTGAACATAACGGAAAGGTCATCAAATCACTTCTGAAAAACACTGAAAATGAAAAGAATGTACTAAAGGTTTATCTGGCCAATCCAAAATCCTCCATAACCTTTCCGGAAAAATATTCATCACTCGGAAATGATACGAATGAAATAAGAAAGATCTATTTACAAAAGGAGGGTATCAAAATAGTTCCCCGATCGAAAAACCAACTTCATTTCGACAGGGTGTTCATCCGGTTGCAAAATAATCCAACCTGCCAGTCCTGTCATCCAAAAGAAGAGAAGTATCTCGGAATAATCATCATGGATATAGTAAACACTACGACGGATGATATTATTCATTATACTCAGAGTTTCAGCCTGTTATATACTCTTTTCCTGCTCCTTTCAATTTTCGGCGTTGTTGGTTTTCTTCATTACCGTTATATCAGAAAATCGCTGGGTAATTTCAGGGAGGTGATAAACATGATAAACGAAGGAAAACTTGACTCCCGGCTTACCATCCCTGAAGTCAAGGAACTTGGCTCCCTTGGAAAGAACTTCAACGAAATGGTTGATAAGTTTGACAAAGCCCAACGGGAACTGCAGCACTATCATCTGCAGGAAATGCAGAATGCAAAAAAACTTGCGACGATCGGCGAGATGTCAGCCAGGATTGCCCATGAAATAAGAAACCCGGTCACAGGAATTGTCCGGGCCATAGAGATCATCATAAAAGAAAGTAAGGAAACATCCGACAAACCGATACTGGAAGAGATCCAGCGTCAGGGAACCCGGGTGGAACAGGCCATTTCAAACCTTCTTAAATATTCCCGCCCCCAGGAAGTTCAACTACAGGAGGGAGATATCAATGACCTGGTAAGATCCCTTGTATTCTTCCTGGAAAACCAGGCATTTGACAAAAAGATCCACTACAGAACCGATTTACAGCCAGGCTTACCCGCCATCCGATTGGATTTTGAGCTGATCGAAAATGTCCTGATGAATCTTAGCATGAATGCAATTAAATCGTTCCGGGAAGAGGGCACTGTTATTTACAGAACCACGTTAGACATTGAAGAGAAGCATATTCTGATATCCGTGCAGGATGACGGGCCTGGCATTCCCCGTACCATCGGAGATGAAATATTTAAGCCTTTTTTCACGACACACACAAAAGGGACCGGCCTCGGGCTGGCAATCTCGAAAGATATTATTGAAAAGCACACCGGGAAGATATGGTTTGCAAACAATCAGGATAAAGGCTGTACCTTTTATATATCGCTTCCCGTCAACAAATACTGAGTAAGAATAATTGAATCACTCCGGCTATGAAGCAGATGAGGATCCTCATTATCGATGATGAAAAATTGATCCGGTGGTCGTTGGAAAAACACCTGGCCTCGCAGGGCTATACTGTGTACTCTTCGGAAACGGGCGAGGAGGGGATCAGATTATATGAACGGTTCAGGCCGGAAATCATAATCACAGACAATAAACTACCCGGATTGCAGGGGATTGATGTTATTAAAAAGATAAAGTCCCTGGATGAAGATGCTCTGATCATTTTTATGACTGCATACGGATCGATTGACATGGCAGTCAGTGCGATGAAAGCAGGTGCTTCCGAATATCTGAACAAGCCATTTTCATATGAGGAGGTCGATATCCTTCTGGATACGCTTAAGAAAAACCTGGAACTTACCAGGGAAGTTCAGGTCATGCGCAGTCAGAAAAAGCCGGCAGTTACATTCAGCCAGGTCATTGGTGAATCTCCATTAATGATTGAGGTCAAGACGCTTGCACAGAAAATTGCCAGGACCCAGTCAACAACCATCCTTCTGCTCGGAGAGAGTGGAACAGGGAAGTACCTGTTTGCTAAAAGCATCCACGAAGAAAGCCCTATAAACCAAAAGCCCTTTGTAACGATCAATTGTTCGACCCTGTCTGAAACGCTGTTGGAAAGCGAGCTTTTCGGCCATGAGAAAGGGGCATTCACGGACGCTAAAAACCAGAAAAAAGGTCTGTTTGAAATTGCCAGCGGCGGCACTGTATTCCTGGATGAAATAGGTGAGATCAACATGTCCACCCAGGTCAAACTTCTTGGTGTTATTGAGAACAAAGTCATCAAGCGGGTCGGGGGCACTTCGGAAATTCCCATTGAGCTCAGGATCATAGCCGCTACAAACAAAGATCTTAAAAAAGCCGTCGAAGAAAAATCGTTCAGGGAGGACCTGTATTACAGGCTGAAAGTATTCCAGATCACCTTGCCGGCATTACGGGACCACAAGGAGGACATTAAACCTCTTTCAGAATATTTTCTGAGCGTTTACAACCTTCAGTTTAACAAGAATATTTCCGGGATCGCGGCGGGCACCATCAACCTGCTGACGAAATATGACTGGCCCGGCAACATCAGGGAACTGCGCAATGTCATCGAACGGGCTGTGATCCTCGAAACCTCGGGAAAACTTCAAACAGAGAATCTCCCCGGGGAGATTGTTCAGTTGAAAAGTAAAGAAGAAAACCAAACTGTTCAAACGGAGCAAAAACTTCCGGCCGATAAGGAAATTTCCCCCGGCAAGTTCGAGATCCCTGAAGAGGGAATATCTTTAACAGGACTGGAGCGGCAGGTAATCCAGCAGGTCCTGGACAAGGCTGGCAACAATCAGACCCTGGCATCCAAGTTGCTGCGTATATCGCGGGACACCCTGCGCTATAAGATCAAGAAATACAAGCTGTAAGGGTTGTGGGTTATTTCACCCAGCCACACAGGGTGAAATAACCCAATTGGACTTTTTTCCGGATACCAGTGTCGCTCTCTTGTCGTATATATTTGCATATCAGCAAACTATCATGTTTGGCATGTTTATTGCCAATAAGAAGTACGTAAAAACAATTACTAAACCAATAAACACCAATATGAAAAAACTGACATTGATTGCTTTTGCCATGTTGATGATGGCAACTTTCGCAAATGCGCAGATTGCAAATTCTGCTCATAATTTCTCTACTGCGTCATGGAACTCGACGGGTGAGATTTGTAAGGTGTGCCACACGCCTCACAATGCAAATACGCTCGCTACCCCGTTATGGAACCATGATGTATCAACCCAGAGTTATACTACATACTCCTCATCAACCCTGAATGCAGTGGCTGGCCAACCCGCAGGGATGTCGAAATTATGCCTCAGCTGCCATGACGGCACGGTGGCCCTGAATAATTTTGGAGGAAACACCTATAGCGGCGCACCTGTTACGATGAGCGGTACTGCCAACTTAGGTACCAACCTGAGCAATGATCATCCGGTTTCGTTTACTTATAATGATCTTCTTGCAACCACCGATGGCGGATTATTTCCTCCGACCACCACTTTGTCCGGAGTTGGCAGCAGTACAGGTCATATTAATGATGATATGCTTTTTGGCGCTGGCCATGACCAGATGGAATGTTCCTCCTGCCATGATGTTCATAACTCCTATGGACTTGGCAGCCTTCTGATAAAATCAAATGCAGCAAGTGCATTGTGTCTGACTTGCCATGATAAATAAGCGCTTTTAAGAATTCCTTTTATCTTATCAGGGAAAAGGGCGAAGTAATATTCGCCCTTTTTTTTGATACCGGTAAAATAGGGTGGTTTTCCCTATTTTTGCACGCTAAAAGATAATAAACATGAGGATCCTCCGGAAAATAATTCTCCTGACCGTAATCACTATTCCCTTTATAAGTTTGCTGTTCTCCTGTTCCCCGCATATCGGCAGCAGCAGCACACAGCCATTGGTTATTTATCCTGCTCCTCCCGATACAACCCGGGTTCAGTTTCTTAAAAAATTCAGCACTTCGTCTGATGCCGGGAAAGGGAGAAGCGCTTTCCTCCGGTTTATTCTTGGTGCGCCGGACGTCATTGAAATAGGCAAGCCATATGGTCTGGCTATCTATAACGGCAAGTTATTTATTTGTGAGACGTTCAAGCACGGTTTTGATGTATTTGACCTGAAAAAGAGGTCGTTTTCTGAGTTTATTCCCACCGGGAAGGGAGCACTCAAAGTACCCATCAATTGTTGCTTTGACAAACGGGGTTATCTTTACGTGGCTGACAGCGAGCGGAAGCAAATCGTTATTTTTGACGAGAAGGGCAATTATGTTACCAGTTTCGGGGAGCAGGAGAAATTCAAACCAACCGATGTTTTTGTTACTGACGGAAAAATATGGGTTTGCAACCTGGCCGGGAACCAGATCAATGTTTACGATTCCAGCTACACACTCGTGAAGCAATTTCCACCGGCGGATACGACCGGGAGTGCAAGACTCTACTCCCCCATCAACATTTTCGTCACCGACAGCAATGTATTCGTTACAGATATCGGCGATTTCAGAATTAAGATCTTTGACAAATCGGGTGTTCTGAAAGACACGCTTGGTTCTTACGGAAAAAACCTGGGCCAGTTCACAAGACCGAAGGGCATTGCAATTGATAAAGAATCGAACCTGTATGTGGTGGATGCCGGGTTTGAAAATGTGCAGATATTCAACAAGGATCGGAAACTCCTGATGTATTTTGGAGGTAGCTACAAAGGCCCGGGCGACATGTGGCTCCCGGCAAAAATCATCATCGACTATGATAATCTGGAATATTTTCAGAAGTACGTTGATCCCGGGTTTACACTCAAATACCTGATTTTCGTCACCAATCAGTATGGTCCGGATAAGGTCAATGTATACGGGCGTGTAACCCCAAAAACCCCTGACCAGCTTTTAAAAGAGAAACAGGTGAAATAAGACCCATCCGTCAAATTTGATGCACCGGCAAAAGAATAAAAAATATGACCATCTGTTAAAGCTCGTTTCGTCTTCGGTCTCGATTGCTGCGTGCGTGACTCTTTTCGTTCTCCTTTCCTGTTCAACTCAAAAGCATTATAAGACCCTGTCGTTTTTTTTTGACGGAGTGCCCGACCCGACAAAAAAAGATACTGTAAAAAGCCCGGACTCTATCGCAGGGAGGGGAAAACGACTTGCAATAAATTTGCAGCAAATCGCGAAAAAACCATCACAGGCCTCTATCCATCCGCCCTACCAGGAGAAGAAATGTGAACTCTGTCACCAGCAAGGGTCTGTGGGGAAGGCCCTGGTTCACCAACAGACACTATGCTTTAAGTGCCATGAGGATTTCGGCAAAAAATTTGCCGTATTGCACGGGCCGGTAGCGAGCGGGTACTGCACTGCGTGTCACAACGCCCATTCTGCCGAAAATCCCAGGTTGCTGAAAAGATCCGGACAGAATCTTTGTTACTACTGTCACAGTAAGCAGGAACTGGTCCGGGTTCCGATTCATAAAGAAATTAAGGATGCCGCCTGTACGGAGTGTCACGACCCGCACGGTGGAGCCGGACCATTTTTAAAATAACGGGAGTGCCCTTGAAAACAATATATCTTATCATCGGTTGCCTGTTGTGGATCATTCCTTTGACGAGCCATTCACAGGGCGGAAGCAACTCGTTGAGGCTTTTCGGCATTACCCGGTATTCCGGGGAACTCTTTTTTACGGGCTATTACAGGCAGAACGATCAAACTACGGATCATTACTTTGAAACCACGAAAAGCTCCCTTTATTCAGGCGGGATTTCGCTTCAGGCAAGCACCTACATCCTTCATCCCAAATTCTGCACGCTTGATCTCGGGGCAGGATATATGCCGGGCGCTTCACGCAACGATTATTTAATATCCAGGGATTTTTCGGAGGCTGTAACCACTAAAAACGTACACTTTTCAGCTAAGTTCCTGGATGGGAAAATAGTATCCGCAGCCTTTTTCGGCACCTATGATGAGACGTTTTCCAGACGGGAAAATATGACGAATATCAGGACAATAAACAGGTTTCTCAGCGGATCCCTGTCATTTCAGAACAAGTATCTTCCCGTCGTGCTGACTTTTAACAAAAGGAAAATGGACATGCTGGAAACAGAAACGGGGCGAAGGGTGAATATGGATAATTATCAATTTGGGGGTACCGCGACAAAATCATTTTCAAAATACGACAAACAGATATTGACCTATACATACAGGTTCCTTTCGAATTTAAATGAGTTCAATTACCTGACCCTGAACAGATCGCATAATATTCTGTTTACCAGCAACGTCAGCGAGGGAATGAGAAAAAAGTTTCAATTCAATACGAGGCTCGACAAAACGATACAGAGTGGCAGTTTTCCTACCAACTATTTCAGGGGGAATGAGAAGATAACGATCAGAGCAGCGGATAATCTTACGGTTCACGCGGATTATCAATACTTTAATACAATGCGGGAAAACGTTCGGCTTGTAGAAAATCTCGTTAAAAGTTCAGTCAACCACAAACTGTTTAAAAGTCTTTTCTCGACCGTATATTTCGAATTTCTTAATGCGAACCAGACGTTCTATAAAATCTGGAATTTAAAAGCCGGATTTGATGTCCAGTATACAAAAGAGCTGCCTTTCGGACAATTGAGCCTCGGCTACGGGTACACGAGAAGTCACTACAACTATTCCGCGGATACGATGAACATCACTGTCAGAGATGAGGAGCATCAACTTACAGACAGCAAAATTGAACTGCTCAAACTGCCCAATGTCGTGGAGCAGAGTGTTACGGTCCGGGATGTTTCCGGAACAACGTTTTACCACAGCGGCCTGGACTACTTTCTTGTGCAGCAGGGCGACTATATTGAAATCCACCGCATCCCTAGCGGACAGATCCCATCGGGAGGAACCGTCTATGTCGATTACACGGTAAGGCAGTCCAGCCGGTATAAATACGACGGCAACTACCACACCTTTAATGCGAGTTTCTTTGTTTTCAGGAAAAGGGTTGAACTTTATTACCGGCTTTCGATGCAGGATTACACAAACCTTGACCAAGCCGATCTCGTTATTCTTGATAAATACAAGCGCATGGTTACCGGGATCAAAGCCGGATTTAATTCCATCAGCGGGGGATTCGAATATGAGGACTATGAGAGCACTGTTTTTCCTTACCGCCTGGTCAGGCTCTATGCCGCCCTCCAGCATGATTTCAAGGGCAGGGTTCTTTTGGCTGTAAATGGAGATGTTCAGAAATACATGATCATCAGCGATACGGCCACCAGGGTCCAGCAATATGCCAATGTCACGGGCAGAATAGAATGCCGTCTTTCTAAAAATTTAACCGCCAACCTGAATGCTGAGTATAGAAAACAAGAGGGATATAACATGGACCTTGATCTGTTAAGCGGGCGGATTGAATTTAAATATGTATTTTACAAGTGGGAACTTTCAACCGGCGTGGAATCTTACCGGCGGCTTTACATCGGCGAGAAAATGGAGTTAAAAGGTGTGTTTGGAAAAATTTCTAGAAAATTCTGATATGAGAAGAAAATCGTTTTTGTACATCGTATTGCCATTTTTCCCCATCCTGACCTACCTGGGACTGCCATCGGGCTTTGAATCACAACAGCCCTTGCAAAGCAGCCTGAATACAAAGGAGGCAGCAGGGGAACCAAAATGCATGGAATGCCATTCCGACCTCCTTGAGTGGAAGGTTACACATAAGCCAGCAAAGGAAGGATGTCTCGTTTGTCACAAGACCAATCCCGAGGAGCACCCGGAAAAAACCACCAAGGGGTTGTTTCTGGCAGAAGAGGTACCGGGATTATGCTATACCTGTCATGAAGATGTCAAGAAAGAGATCGACTCCGCCAAGGTGGTTCACAAAACGGTAATGACCGACAAAAAGTGCATTAATTGCCACTCCCCTCATGCATCGGACGAGCCAAAACTCCTGCTGTCTCAAAAAAATAAGCTTTGCCTTAGTTGCCATGATAAGGATTCAACTTACGCTGACGGACATAAGACGATAAACATGAAGCAGCTGTTAAGCAGCAGCAAGGTGATCCACCCCGCTATCAAAGGGGGTTGCGGTTCATGCCATAAGGCCCATGCATCCAATGAAAATTACATGCTGATCAGCGAATTCCCGAGGGAAAAGTACGTTATACCGAACAGCGACCGGTTCGCCCTATGCTGGGAATGCCATGATGCCGACCTGTATAATGTTGCGAAATCTACTACTGTCACCAGTTTCAGAAACGGTGATCAAAATCTTCACTGGGTCCATCTGAAGGGTGCGCGGGGAAGGAGTTGCGTAATTTGTCATGATGTTCATGCATCCAATAACAAGGCTCTCATCATTGACAAGGTCTCTTTCGGTAAATGGAACTTTGATATGAATTTCGTCCCAAGCGAAAAAGGGGGTTCGTGTTACCCGGGTTGCCATGAAGCTAAGACCTACACGAGGGAATAAGCCTTACGTCACACGTTTTACTTCTACCGTTTCGTCTTCACTTCCTTGAACAATCGAGCATTCAAAAGCAGTACTTTTGTCGTGAAAAAATCCGCCGACAGGAAACATGAATCCAAAGAGGAGAGAAGCCGACCAAAAAACGACAAGAGAGACCGGTCTTTTCAGCGTGATCCTGCCGTACCGGGGACATGTGATCCTTTTGATCATCATGGCGCTGGCGGGCAGCAGCATCAATCTCCTGATCCCGCGGATCATCTCCCGCAGCATCGACGCCTTTGCTTCCCACCGCTTCGATGCGGTGACGGTGATCACGGAATTCATCGCGGCCTCCCTGGGGATCTTTATCTTCACCCTCTTGCAGGGTATTATCCAGGCCCTGACGGCGGAAAAGGTAGCCAAAGAGTTCCGCAGGCGGATGGCGGATAAGATATCCCGGCAGAGCTACTCTTTCGTACTGAAATCAAACCCCTCAAAACTCCTGACGAACCTGACCTCCGACATGGACTCTGTCAAGATGTTCGTTTCACAGGCTTTTGTCAACATCTTCTCCTCCCTTTTCGTGATTATCGGGGCGGCGGTCCTTCTGATCATGATTAACTGGAGGCTGGCGCTTTGCGTGTTGGTGATCGTTCCGGTGATCGGAGGCTCCTTCTTCATCGTTTTCAGGAAGGTTCGGGTTATCTTCAAAAAGAGCCGGGAGGTGATTGACGCCCTGAACAAGATCATCAGCGAAAGCATCCTTGGTTCGGCCCTCATCCGGGTGCTGAACTCCCAGCAGCCGGAGAGCCAGAAGTTCATGGAGACCAACATGAAATCCCGTGACCTGGGGCTGACAATCGTCAGGCTCTTCTCGATTCTGATCCCCATCATCATGTTCGTTTCGAATATGGCCGTCGTCACGATCCTGGCCGTGGGCGGTCATTTCGTCGTGGCCGGCACGATGACCCTCGGGGAATTTGCTGCTTTCAACAGCTACCTCATCATGCTGATATTCCCGGTATTGCTCATCGGCTTTATGAGCAACATCATCGCATCAGCTTCGGCCTCCTTTGGAAGGATCAAACAGGTGCTGGATGCAGAGCCACCTGCCGAAACAGGAACCATCAGTTCTGCGATACGCGGGGATATTACTATGAAAGAGGTAACCCTCAGCTACGGCGAAAAGCCGGTGCTGAAGCACATCTCACTCTCTGTTGCAGCCGGAAGCAGGACGGCCATCATCGGCCCCACCGCGGCAGGCAAGAGTCAGCTGCTCTACCTGCTTACAAACCTTATCCTCCCCGATTCCGGCACGATAGAATATGATGGCGTGCCCATTGAAAACTATAAAAAAGAGGTCTTCTACAAACACATTGGCTTCGTTTTCCAGGACAGCGTGATCTTCAACATGAGTGTGAAAGAAAACATTGCATTCAACGATTCGGTGGTGGAAGAGAATGTCAGGAAGGCGATAAATTGCGCGGAGCTGGAAGAGTTCATTGATTCGCTTCCTGAAAAGATTGACACCATTGTCGCGGAGAGAGGAACCAGCCTGTCCGGCGGACAAAAACAGCGGATCATGCTTGCGCGTGCCCTGGCACTGAACCCGAAGATCCTGCTGCTTGATGATTTTACATCGCGGGTTGACCGGAAAACCGAAGAGAATATCCTGAAAAACATCCGCGATAATTACCCTCATCTGACCCTGCTTTCCGTGACCCAGAAAATTGAGCCGGTCATCGATTTCGACCAGATCATCCTGCTCATGGAAGGAGAGATCATTGCTGCCGGCAGGCATGAGGAGCTGATGAAGCATTCGCCGGAGTATATCCAGATCTACAGTTCACAAAGGAGCGTCGACCAGTATGAATTATAACCTGAACCGGCCAGCGGACAAGGAAGTGAAACGGCTTCCGGTGATTGCCTCCTTAAGGAAGCTTGTAGGCATCATCAGCGGAGAGAGCCGGCGACTGACCATTGCCCTCGCCGCCATCCTCCTGAACGCAGCCCTGACCCTCCTGGGGCCCTATCTCGTGGGGTATACGATCGACACCTATGTCCAGACGAAAAACTACCATGGCGTGCTCGTGTTTGCGGGGATACTGCTGGTGATGTATATTACCTCCTTTATCGTCAACTATTCGCAGATGCGGATGATGGGGGGAATCGGCCAGCGGATGCTTTTCAAACTCCGGAATTCTGTCTTTAACAAGCTGCAGGAACTGCCTCTTGAGTTTTTCAACCAGAACAAAGCCGGAGACCTGATCTCCAGGATCAACAATGATACCGACAAAGTAAACCAGTTCTTTTCACAGTCGCTGATGCAGTTTATCGGGAGCCTGATCACCATGGTCGGCGCAGGCACCCTTCTCCTGGTGATCAACTGGCGGCTCGGACTTGCAGCGCTCTCCCCGGCCCTGCTGCTGTGGATATTCACGAAAGCCGTTTCTCCCTGGGTGAGGAGAAAGAATGAAGCCAGCCTGAAGAGCCTGGGAAACATTTCGGCCGAGATCCAGGAGAGCCTGGCAAATTTCAAGGTGGTCATTGCCTTTAACCGGCGGGATTATTTCCGCAAGCGGTTCCAGGATGCCAACCAGGAGAATTACAAACGGTCGGTACAGGCCGGCATTGCCAGTAACATACTCACGCCTTTCTATACCTTTGCAGCCAACATCGGTCAGCTCATTGTGCTTTCGCTCGGCATCTGGCTTATCCTGAAGGGATATTTTACCGTCGGATTGCTGATCAGCTTCATTGCCTACATTTCAAATTTCTACAACCCCCTGCGGCAGATGGCGGCCCTGTGGTCCAACTTCCAGATGGCGCTCGCCGCATGGGACAGGATCACCATCATGCTTTCTTTTGAGAACAATTTAATGATCGTCCCCGATGAGGGCGAATCAAACAGTCCGTTCCATATCCAGTTCAGCGGTGTTTCATTTTCTTACCCAAACGGGAAAGAGGTGCTGCACGACGTCAGTTTCGGCCTGGAAAAGGGCAAAACCTACGCCTTTGTCGGACCCACAGGCGGTGGAAAAACAACCACGGCTTCCCTGCTTGCGCGCCTGTTTGACTGTACGAAAGGCAGAATATTCCTGGACGGAAAGGATATACGCTCTTATTCTGCCTGCGAGCGGGCCACGAAGATCGGGTTTATCCTCCAGGATCCGATGCTCTTTACAGGAACCGTGCGCGAAAACATCCTCTATGGAAACCCCGAATGTGCGGGACTTACAAGTTCGGAGCTTGATCAGGCACTCAAGGATGCAAGTCTTTCGGATCTGTTAACCCGTTTCGACACTGGTCTTGATACACCCATGCAACTCTCCGGGGAAGGAATGAGCCTCGGACAGAAGCAGATCATTGCCTTCATGCGTGCGATCCTCCGTAAGCCCGAACTGCTGATCCTGGATGAAGCAACGGCAAACATCGATACCGTGAGCGAGAAGCAGCTCGAAGAGATCCTGAATAACCTCCCCCCGGCCACAACGAAGGTGATCATCGCCCACCGGCTGAATACCATCGAGAACGCCGATGAAATCTTCTTTGTCGACTCCGGAATGATCACCCGTGCCGGATCGTTTCAGGATGCCATCAGCCTGCTGATGAATGTGAAGTCGGCGAATTGACAGCCCCCTCCCGGCCACTGGCGCGCGTCTCTGACGCGTGCCAACTCACCCCTCATCTCTGACGAGTTTTCAGTCTCTATTTCCGCCTACCAGTAATGCTGTTTGCTCCATGATGCTGTAAAACGGCTGTTTGAACTTATCTTCCAGAATTAATTGTGCAACAATAAATCCACCTCCTGAATACCTGGCATGCGTCCCCGGGAAGGTTGTCACTTTAGGCTGCCAGCCATTGTTCATTGGTATCTTCCATGATCTCAGATAAGCGTTCACATCAGTATCCAGGTCAATTTCATTCTTCTCCTTCAGTTTCATAAAGGCAATTGCCGTCAGTACCTTGCTTATGGAAGCAGCCTGAAAAAGTGTGCTTTGAACAACCGGCTCTTTTGTACTTTCATTCATATACCCGAAACCCCTTGCCCAATCAACCACTCCGTTATTAATTACGGCAATGCTAATTCCTGGTATTTTATAATAAGCCAGCCGGGCTTCCAAAGTTGCTGTTTTACAGGTGTTCCAGAATTGGTCTTCAACTTTCAGGTTTTCTGTTACTCTTCTTATTTTACCTTCCGTTTCCTTTCCGTATTACGGATTCCCGGCTCCTGCTGTTTGTGATTCAGCATCGCCCGCCAGGATCATTAGTAGCAAGCAAATAGTTAATTTCATTTTGTTCCGGATTAAAAGTTATTGCTGTTAACGGGAAAAAGACGGGGAGCAGATGGAAAAGTGACAGCCCTTTAGAAAGCAGTTCCCCCTCGCGGGAGTTTGTTGTGCCTGCTGATGCGTGCCTTACAGCCCCCTCCCGGCCTCCCCCTACTGGGGGAGGGGAGTGCTTTGTAGCCTGTTCTTCTGGTGTGCGCCTTCGGGCGCGTGCCTTTGAGACCATCTCTGCCCCGCTGGCGTATGCCCGCTATGGAAGAACTCACCCCCTCGGTCCCTCAAGCATCTCTGGTTTGTGCAAAGCACCTCTTAAAAAAAGATCCGCATAGGGTAAATTTTCTGGAGTTTATCCCGATTTATCGGGAATACTTTTCTTTTGATGGAAGCAAAAGAAAAGTATGGGGGAGATTTTAAACGCAATTCAACTCAGCAGGGATGGTCTCGACGGCACGCGCCTGGAGGCGCACGCCAATGTCGGTTTAAAGAAACTCCCCTCCCCCAGTAGGGGGAGGCCGGGA
>Ga0073936_10001302_pt1 | contig 38630 bp, 37 predicted proteins | sample AliMusrvi5mmetaG_FD_87041 | JGI IMG/M metagenome (GOLD analysis project Ga0073936, IMG submission 87041) | Freshwater lake bacterial and archeal communities from Alinen Mustajarvi, Finland, to study Microbial Dark Matter (Phase II) - Alinen... | ecosystem: Environmental > Aquatic > Freshwater >...
CCGCATCGCTGTATCTGGACGCCACCAACAAACAAGCTGTTGTTTACGGCTTTGACGGCATGGGGCGCGGCGATGGCCAGGGCCAGGTTTCGCTGGGGCTGAACAGCGGTATTTTCTCGGGCCGGCTTTCGGTGGGCGGCATCACGCAGTCTTTCGGCGGCAAGCCCAACAAGATCATGCTGGACGATACCTATCTTTCGGCACGGCTTGGCGGTGTTCGGGTTTATGCGGGTTATCTGGATCACTGGTGGGGCCCGGGCGAGATTTCGGCGCTCCAGCTTTCCAACAATGCCCGCCCCATGCCGCAGATCGGCATCGAGCGGTCTTCCACGGCGGCATCGGCCTGGCCGATCCTGAATTTGATCGGGCCGTGGCAATGGGAATTTTTTCTGGGGAAATTCGACGGACCACAGATCCAGTCGAATGTCTATTACAGCGCCATGCATCTGACGATCAATCCGCTGCCGGGCCTGGAGTTGGGCCTCGCGCGCACGGAGGAATTCTGCGGCAAGGGTCACCCCTGCTCGCCCCTCAAGGATTATTTTCACTTTGCCAACAATAATGCCGACCAGGACAATGTGAATGATGAGCTGACATGGGATTTCAAATACAGCCATAGCCTGGGCGGCGTGCCGTTCCAGGTCTATATGCAGCTGATGAACGAGGATTATTCCTGGTTCAATCATTCCGGCACCAGCCATTTGTTCGGCGCCAGTGTTTTCCTGCCGGCGGGAGAAAACCCGCTAAAGCTGACGGCGGAATTCGCGGATAGTATTTCGACCCTGCATCCCTTGAGCTTTGGCAACGATATTTACGGATTTTCCTATATCAACACCCAGTTTCCTGACGGCATGCATTACCGCGGCCGCACGCTTGGCTTCAGCCTGGATGATGATTCCCAGCTTGTCGCCTTGCAGGGAAGCTGGACGGATGCGGCAGACCGCTTTTTTCAACTCAGCCTCTATCACGCCAATATCGGCAGCCGTCATTCGCTGGGCGATAATATTCTCAGTCCCACGCCGGTGCTTTTGAACATGGGTGAGGCGCGCGTCACCCTGCCGCTGCGCAATTTCAAACTCGATCTGGCGGGGCGGTTGCAGGACAATCAGCCCCGGCCATCGCGCGGCTTCGCGGCATCGGTGGAAGCCGCATTGCGGATGTCGTTGTAACGCGGGTCAGATCACTTTGCTGATATAGGGCAAGGCGCGATGCTTGCCCGCATCGTCCATGCCATAGCCGATCACGAAATCATTGCCGCTTTCGAAGGCGACATAATCGGCCTTGGCCACGGCATCGGGGCGTTTTTTGTCCAGCGCCACCGCCACCTGGACGGAGGCCGCGCCCGCCGCCTCGATCAGCGCCACCGCTTTTTTGATGGTGCGGCCGAAATCCAGCACGCCGTCTATCACCAGCACATGGCGGCCGGCAATCTGTTCGGACGGGCCCGCGATCATCGAGATGGCGCTGGCCACCCGCTTGTCGCCATAGGAGCGCAGCCAGAGCATTTCAATTTCCAGTTCGACGCCTTCGCGCGCCAGTGCCCGCACCAGATCGGCGGCGAAAATGAATCCGCCCACCAGGATCGGCATGGCGATGTCGGGCAACAAGGGGGCGTGGGCGATTTTTTTGGCCAGCGCGCTGACCCGTGCCGCAATCGCTTCTTCGCTGTGCAGGACGCTGTGTGTCACTTGTCATCCTTGGCGAAGCGTACTTCCAGATGGCGCGCCGTGGCGGGCGGGTTCGACAAGCGGGTGTGGAAGGCGCCGGACTGGCCGGCCTTGAGGGTTTGAATCCCCGGCGCGAAATTCCAGTGATAGAGTTCGTGATTGCTGGCGTCGCTCAAGGTCACGCGCACATTCTGCGGCACCGGCAATTCGCGGTTGCCCTTGTTGACGATGCGGCCCGTGACGGCCAGCACCACCTGGCCGTCTTCGCTCTCGCGGTGGTAATCCACGTCGGTGAAATCAATGCCATGGGCGTTCACATTCATGCCCAGGCTGGAATAGACCCCCGCCGATTGCGGCCAGATCACCGTGATCTCCTGACGGTAGCGCACCGCCGACAGGCCAATCAGCAACACCACCGCGATCAAGCCGATCCAGCCCAGCGCCACGGCCAGCAGCGGCAGCAGAGGCCGGCGGGGTTTGGGCTGGCTTGGCGCGGTGGACGCGCGCGGTGCCGGTGCGGCCCGTACAGGGGCGGGGATCGGAGCCGGGGCCGCCACAGCAACGGGTGCCTCGGGCGTGGTTTGCGGCAGCGGCGCTTCGCTCCCCGGCGCGTCGGCCACTGCTGCGTCCTGATGCCAGACATTGCCGCATTTGGCGCAGCGCACCTGCCGTCCCTCGGGCGGAAATTTCGCCGCGTCGGTCTGGTAGCGCGTGGCGCAAGAGGGGCAGGTGAGAATCATCAGGGGAAATCGGAGTTTCGCAGCGAAAATAGGGGCCAACACCGATGACCGCAAGGCGGCTGCCAGTTATGGTCGGCCCATGGTTCGCTTTGAAAATGTCGGCATGCGCTATGGCTCCGGCCCTGAGGTGCTGCGCGACGTCACTTTTATGCTGGAGGCTGGGTCCTTCACCTTCCTGACCGGCCTGTCCGGCGCGGGCAAGACCACCTTGCTCAAGCTGATCTATCTGGCCGAACCACCTTCGCGCGGGCTGATCACCCTGTTCGGGCGCGATCTGGCCACCGCCCGGCGCACGGCGTTGCCGGCCTTGCGCCGCCGCATCGGCGTGGTGTTCCAGGATTTCCGGCTGCTGGACCATCTTTCCGCCTTCGATAACGTGGCGCTGCCGTTGCGGCTGGCGGGCAAGCGCGTCTCGGACTATGCCCATGACGTGGAGGAGCTTTTGTCCTGGGTGGGACTTGGCGACCGCATGAATGCGGTGCCGCCCACCCTGTCGGGCGGCGAACAGCAGCGTGTCGCCATTGCCCGCGCCGTGGTGGCGCGGCCCGATCTTCTGATCGCCGATGAACCCACCGGCAATGTTGATCCGGAAATGGGCGCGCGGCTGATCCGGCTGTTCGGCGAACTCAACCGGCTGGGCACCACCGTATTGATCGCCACCCATGACCGGGCGCTGATCGAAACCGCCCGCGCCCGCGAAATGCGACTGGTGGATGGGCGGCTGGTGGAACTTCGGGCGAGCGCAGCCTGAACAACGCTTCGTATGTTCTGCCGCGCGACAAGGTCGCCGCCCCGCTGGATTTTGTCATCGCTGTGATGGCTTTCCTGGCGGCGCTGGCGCTGGGCGCGTCGCTGATCGCCGACCGCGCCGCGCAGGGTTGGCAAAGCGGGTTGGCGGCGAAACTGACGGTGCAGATATTACCGCCGGATACCGGCGATGCCCGCGCCGGGCTGGACGCCCAGATCCAGGCAGCGCTCGACATCCTCAACGCCGCGCCGGGGGTGGCGCATGCGGCGCTGATTTCAGATACCGATACCGAAGCGCTGGTCGAGCCCTGGATCGGCAAGAATAATCTGGTGGCGGAAATTCCCCTGCCCCGGTTGATTGACGTCACCATCATTCCCGGCGAGCAGGTGGATATTCCGGCCCTGACACAGAAGCTGAAACAGGCCGCGCCGCAGGCGCTGCTGGACGATCATCGCAGCTGGATCGCGCGGCTGGGGGCGCTGGCCGATACGGTGCGCTATTCCGCCTATGGCATCTTGCTGCTGATCGCGGGCGCCACTGCCGCCGCTGTCTCTTTCGCGACGCGGGCGGGACTTTCGGCGCATCATGAGATGGTGGAGTTACTGCACCAGATGGGGGCGTTGCCGTCCTTCATCGCCCGCATGGTGGAATGGCATTATTTCACGTCGGCGCTGATGGCGGCTCTGACCGGAACCTTGTTCGCGGCCGTGCTGTTTCTGGGCGCGGGCGGGCTGGAGCGTTTCGGTGTTGAAGCCGTGCCGTTCCTGCCGCCTTTGGCGCTGAAATGGACCGAGATTCCCTGGCTTCTGGCGGTGCCGGCGGTGACATCACTGATCGCCTGGGCCACGGCGCGCATATCGGTGCTTTCGGTGGTGCGGGCCATCTATTAGACTCAGGCCATGATGCGTTTTCTCGCAACCGTGATTTTGGTGGCGCTGGCTTATGCGCTGGCGTTCGGGCTGTGGGTGTCGCTGCTGCCCGCGACGCCCGACGTTGCGCCCCAGGCGGACGGCATTGTCGTCCTCACCGGCGGCGGGCCGCGGCTGGATACAGCGGTGGCGCTGTTTGAAAAAGGCACCGGCCAGCGGCTGCTGATTTCCGGCGCCGGCAAGGCCACCACCCGCGAAATTTTGAAAAATGTGACGCATGGCGGGGCGCGGTTCGAATGCTGCGCCGATATCGGTTATGCCGCTGAGGATACCCATGGCAATGCCGATGAAGCGGCAGCCTGGGTGCACAGCCACGAATATCGCAGCGTCATTGTGGTGACGTCGCGCTATCACATGCCGCGCGCCATGCGCGAATTCGCCAGCGTGATGCCGGATGTGACCCTGTTGCCTTATCCGGTGGACCAGGGCGGCATCGACCTGTCAGGCTGGTGGCGGCATCCGCGCACCGTTCTGCTGTTGCACCGCGAATTCGACAAATATCTGGCGAGCGTGGCGGTAACGACCCTGGGCCTGAAATGACGTTCCTGCGTTCGGCGTTGTTCATGGCGTGGTTTGTCGTCCTGACCCTGATAATGGGAATCCTTTTCCTGCCGTTGCTGGTGGGGCCACGCAAAACCGCGGCGTGGATGGCGCGGCTGTGGGCGCGCGCCAGCTTGTGGGGCCTGAAGTTTTTTTGCGGCACCGGCATGCGGGTGATAGGCGCGGCGCCCAATGGCGGCGTGCTGGTCGCCTCCAAGCATATGAGCATGTGGGACACCTTGGCGCTTTACATCGTGCTGGATGATCCGGCCATCGTGCTGAAACGCGGGCTGCTCTATATCCCTTTTTATGGCTGGTATCTGTGGAAGGCGACGGCCATCGCCATTGACCGCAGTGCCGGCGCCGATGCGCTGCGTCACATGGCGCGCCGCGCTTCGGCGGTGCTGGCCGAGGGACGGCCGATCCTGATTTTCCCGGAAGGCACGCGCAAGAAACCGGGCGCGGCGCCCGACTACAAACCCGGCGTGGCGGGGTTGTATGGCATTTTCAAAGTGGCCTGCGTGCCGGTGGCGCTGGATTCGGGATGCTACTGGCAGGGCTTCACCAAATTGCCCGGCACCATCAGCCTGGAATTTCTGCAAGCCATTCCCCCGGGCCTGCGGCGCAGCGCCTTCATGCCCCTGCTGCAGGAGCGCATCGAAACCGCCACGGATACCCTGCTGAAATCCCGCCCCTGAGGTATTTTCGGCTGTTTGCGGCGCTTTTCGCAGCTGGAACATTAAGAGAACAAATGTCATATTAACCGCCCTAAGCCAAGGTGCGCGCCAAGGTGGCGCAACGGTCTGTGATGTGGTTGGTAGAAGAGTGATGAGCGAAATTTCCCGCCAGATCTGGGACATGAAATACCGCTTCCGGACACCCGAAGGCGCGGGTGACCGCGACGTGGCGGATAGCTGGACGCGCGTGGCCTATGCCTTGAGCCTGGCCGAGCCGCCAGCGACGCGCCTGGCCCATGCCCAGAACTTTGCTTCGGCCCTGACGGGGCACAAATTCCTGCCCGCCGGGCGCATCCTGGCGGGCGCGGGCACGGGGCGCGCCGTCACGTTGTTCAACTGCTTTGTCATGGGCGCCATCCCCGATTCCATGGACGGCATCTTCAGCGCGCTGCGCGAAGCGGCGCTGACGCTGCAGCAGGGCGGCGGCATCGGCTATGATTTTTCCACCCTGCGGCCCAAGGGCGCGCTCGTCAAAGGCGTGGGGGCGGATGCCTCGGGGCCCGTGTCCTTCATGGAAGTGTGGGATTCGATGTGCCGCACCATCATGAGCGCGGGCGCACGGCGCGGCGCGATGATGGCGACCCTGGCGATTGATCATCCCGATATCGAAGATTTTATTGACGCCAAGCGCAGCAGCGGGCGGCTTTCCAATTTCAATCTGTCGGTGCTGGTGTCGGACGCCTTCATGGCGGCGGTGAAAGCAGACAGCGACTGGACTCTGAAATTCGGCGGCAAGGCGTATCGCACCGTGAAGGCGCGGACCTTGTGGGACCGCATCATGCGCTCCACCTATGACTATGCCGAGCCGGGGGTGATCTTCATTGACCGCATCAACGGCCAGAACAACCTTTCCTATTGCGAGACCATCAGCGCCACCAATCCTTGCGGCGAGCAGCCTTTGCCGCCCTATGGCGCCTGCCTGCTGGGGTCGATCAATCTGGCCAAGCTGGTGCGCAATCCGTTTGAAGACGATGCGCGGCTGGACATGGCCGAACTAGAACGGCTGACCGGCATTGCGGTGCGGATGCTGGACGACGCCATTGATGTATCGCGCTTTCCGCTGGATGCGCAAAGGCAGGAGGCCATCGCCAAGCGTCGGCTCGGGCTGGGTGTCACCGGCCTGGCCGATACGCTGATCTTCTGCAAGGCGCGCTATGGTTCGCAGGAAAGCATCGCCCTGATTCAATCCTGGTTGGGCGCCTTGAGCCAGGCGGCCTATCGCGCTTCGGCGGCGCTGGCGCGCGAAAAGGGCGCCTTTCCATTGTTTGACAGCGACGCCTATCTGGCGCGGCCCCATATTGCGGCACTGCCGGCGGATATTCGCGGCGCCATCGCCCAGCATGGCATCCGCAATGCCCTGCTCACGTCTATCGCTCCCACCGGCACGATTTCGCTGTTCGCCGACAATGTCTCCAGCGGAATCGAGCCGGTCTTCGCCCTCAGCTATAGCCGCAAAGTGCTGCAGCCGGACGGCAGCAAGACCGAAGAGGTGGTGGAAGATTATGCCTTGCGCAAATTCAAGGTCCGCTTCGGCGCGAATGCGCCGCTGCCGGATTATTTCGTCACCGCCCAGACGCTTTCCCCCGCCGATCATCTGGCGGTGCAGGCCGCTGCCCAGCCCTTTATCGACTCGGCAATCTCCAAGACCATCAATGTGCCGGCGGCAATCAGCTTTGCCGAATTCGAGGATATTTATCGCAACGCCTATGACCAGGGCTGCAAGGGCTGCACCACCTATCGCCCCAATGATGTGACGGGATCGGTGCTGTCGGCGTCGCCGGAATTTGAAGAGCCGAAAGACGCCATGCCCGCCGAAGCCGCCATCGCCGCCACGGACGAGCCCGAATTGCCCTTGCCGCTGCCGCTGCCCCGCGAACAGCGCGGCGATGTGGTTTACATGACAAGGCCACTGGACCGGCCCGAGGCGCTGCTGGGCCGCACCTACAAGATCAAATGGCTGGAAAGCGACCATGCTTTCTACATCACCATCAACGACATCGAGAAGGATGGCCGCCGCCGTCCCTTTGAAGTCTTCATCAATTCCAAGAATATGGAAGCCTATGCCTGGGCCCTGGCGCTGACCCGCATGATTTCGGCGGTGTTCCGGCGCGGCGGCGATGTTTCCTTTGTGGTGGACGAACTCAAGGCGATTTTCGATCCGCGCGGCGGGCAGTGGATGGGCGGACGCTATGTGCCGTCCTTGCTGGCCGCCATTGGCGAAGTGATCGAGCGCCACATGATCGAGATCGGCTTTATGGGACAGCGCGCGCCCGCGCCCTTGCCCACCACGATGCCGCGTGAAGGCGCCCCGGCACATTTCTGCCCCCGCTGCGGCGAGGCCAGTTTTGTGCATGTGGAAGGCTGCGATTCCTGCCTGTCCTGTGGTTATTCCAAGTGCGGTTGAGTTTTTCCTCGCGTTTCTGGCTGTTTGCGCCGCTGGCGATGTTCTTTGCCATTGCCGGCGTGGCGATGGCGCATTGGTGGGTCGTGGCCGGCGCGCTGGACAAAAAACTAGCCGAACTGAACGGCCATGAAGCCCTGCCCGGCATCACCGTCTCCTATGCGACAAAAACGATTTCCGGCTTTCCGTTCAACATGGATGTGCTGTTCACTGGCTTTGCGGTGAAAGGCCAGGGCGCGCATGGCCCCTTCACCTGGACCACCGAAAAATTCGCGCTGCATCGCCTCACGTATGGCCGCCCCCAGGACATCTATGAAGCAGCAGACAACCAGAGTTTGAGCTGGACGGATGGCAGCGGCAAAAGCCATGTGCTGAAATTCCTGCCGGGCTTGCTGCATGCCAGCAGCGTGATGGATGAGCGCGGCTTGCTGCGCTTTGATCTGGAGGCGGTTGCTGCGGCGGGCGCTGACAGCGATGGCGCGGGCTTTACCGCCGCGCATGCCCAGTTTCATCTGCGCCGCGATCCCAAGATGGACGCCCTGGACCTGATGGTCAGCGGCGATGACATCAAGGCCAAAGGCAGCATCGGCGGCCTGTTCGGCGATCACATCAAAAGCCTGAAACTGTATGCGACCCTCACCCAGGGGCAGGCTTTTGCGCCGCTGCTGGAAGGAAAAACATCCTGGGCCGCGGCATCCACCGACTGGCGCGCCAAGGGCGGTCAGGTGACGGTCGGGCCGGTGGCGATTATTTCCAGCGGCCTGAGCCTCACCGCCAATGCCGTGCCCGATAGCGGCAATGACCTGCGCAGCGTGCTGGACCCGCTTTATTAAGTCGGTTTCTTGTCGCGGCCAAAATTCGGCGCGGCAGTGTCCTGCCCCTGTTCGATAATAGCTTTGCGGATGCCGCGTCCGCGCGTGAAGGTGGCAAACAGATGGTCGCCATCGCCATCGCGAACTGCGCGCTGCAACGTCGCGAGGTCTTCATTGAACCGACCCAGAACTTCCAGCACCGCTTCGCGGTTGTTGAGAAAAACATCCCGCCACATGGTGGGATCGGATGCGGCGATACGGGTGAAATCGCGAAAACCGCTGGCGGAATATTTGATCACTTCGCCTTCGGTCACCGCTTCCAGATCATGGGCGGTGCCGACAATGTTATAGGCGATCAGATGCGGCACATGGCTGGTCATGGCCAGCACCAGATCGTGATGCGCCACCTCCATCACTTCGACCTGGGCGCCGCAATCTTCCCAGAATTTCTTCAAGGCCTGCGTGGCGTTCGCATCGGAACCTGGCACGGGTGTCAGGATGGTCCAGCGGCCATCGAACAGGCTGGCAAAGCCGGCTTCGGGGCCGGAAAATTCGGTGCCGGCGATGGGATGGGCGGGAATGAAGTGTACACCTGCCGGAACCAGCGGCCCGACATCGCGCACCACCGCGCCCTTGACCGAACCGACATCGGACAGGATCGCGCCCGGCTTCAATTGCGCCGCGATGGCGCCCGCCACCGATTTGTAAGCGCCAACGGGGGTGCAAAGGATCACCAGATCGGCGTCTGCGACGGCGGCTTCAGCCGTATCGGCGATGCTGTCGGTAAAGCCCAGCTTGGCGGCGCGGGCGCGCACATCGGCGTCAGCATCGAACCCCACGATGCTGGCCGCCAGCTTGCCGCGATTTATCGCATGGCCGAGGGAGGAGCCGATCAAACCAAGACCGATCAAGGCGACCTTGTTGAACATTATTGCCCCGTAAAGTCTTTGAGCGCCGCCACGACGAGCTGGCAGGCTTCGGCGGGACCGACGGTCAGGCGCAATGCATCGGGCAGACCGTAATTGCCCACGGCGCGCAGGATCAACCCGCGCTGGCTGAGAAATTCATCCGCCCTGGCGGCGCTTTTGTCGCCGGGCTTGAAATGCACCAGCACGAAATTGGCGGCGCTATCGTCCACCCGCAGGCCCAGCTTGCGGATTTCCGTGGTCAAATAATCGCGCCACTTGTTGTTATGCGCCACCGCCGCCGCGATATGGGCGCTGTCGCGGATCGCTGCAACACCAACAAGCTGTTGCATCAGCGCCGTGCTGAACGGGCCGCGAATGCGGTTGATGGCATTGCACACCGGTTCGGGCGCATACATCCAGCCAATGCGCAGGCCGGCAAGGCCGTGAATCTTGGAGAAAGTGCGCGTCATCACCACATTGGAAAATTCCGAAACCAGCGCCGTGCCGTCTTCATAATCATCGGCCTGGACGAATTCGCTGTAGGCGGCATCAATCACCAGCAGCACGCTTTCGGGCAGACCCTTATGCAGGCGGCGCAGCTCGTCCTTCGTCAGATAAGAGCCAGTGGGATTGTTCGGGTTGGCGAGATAGAGCAGCCGCGTTCTGGGCGTCACCGCCGCCAGCATGGCGTCCACATCCACCTTGATGGCGCTGTTGGTGGTTTTTTCCGGCACGATCACCGGCTTGCCGCTGTTGGCCAGGGTGGCGATCTTGTAGAGCAGGAAGGCATGCTGCGAAAAAATCACTTCATCGCCGGGCGACACATAGGCATTCGCCAGCAAAGTGAGCAGCATGTCGGACCCATCGCCCGAAGCGACGAGGCGATCCGGATTCAGGCCAAAGACTTCGCCGAGGGTTTCGCGCAGCAGCCGGGCCGAACCTTCGGGGTAAAGCGACAGGCTGGGTTTGGCTTCGTCCAGCGCCGCAAGCGCTCTGGGCGACGGGCCCAATGGGCTTTCGTTGGACGAGAGCTTCCACACCTTGGCCACGCCAGGCACGCCGGCGCGCCCGCCGACATAGGGCGAGATATCGAGCAGGCCGGGGCGGGGCGTGGGCTTCATGGGGCGTTCCAAAAGGGCGGTATTGATACTGGCCGGAAGGGTTAAAAGCAAAGCGGGGCTGGCATTCGTTGACAGGGGGGCTGACCAGCCTTAGCTACGGTTTCCCAAGGATTTACCGCATGTCCGAAGCGCCAAAATTCCTGCGTCCCGTCACCGCGCCAGCCGCGGATGTCGGCCATGCGGTGACGTTCGGCCCCGGCCAGCCCCTGACCCTGGATTGCGGCAAGACGCTTTCGCCTTTCACCGTCGCCTATACGACCAGCGGCACCCTGAACGCGGCCAAGAGCAATGCGGTGCTGCTCTGCCATGCCCTGACCGGCGACCAGTTTGTGGCCTCAACCAACCCCGTCACCGGCAAGCCGGGCTGGTGGACCGTGATGGTGGGGCCGGGCATGCCGATTGATACCGACCGGTTCTTTGTGATCTGCGCCAATGTCATTGGCGGCTGCATGGGCACCACCGGCCCCGCCGAAAATGATCCGGCCACGGGCAAGCCTTACGGCCTGTCTTTTCCGCTGGTCACGGTGCGCGACATGGTGCGGGCCCAGGCGATGCTGGTCGAGCATCTGGGCATCAGCAAATTGCTGGCGGTGGTGGGCGGCTCGATGGGCGGCATGCAGGCGCTGCAATGGGCGGCGTCTTATCCGGACCGGGTACGCGGCGTGATGCCGATCGCCTGTGCCGCGCGCCACTCCGCGCAAAACATCGCGTTCCACGAAGTGGGGCGCCAGGCGATCATGGCCGATCCCGACTGGCAGGGCGGCGAATATCAGTTGCAAGGCACCACCCCGTCCAAGGGCCTGGCGGTGGCGCGCATGGCCGCGCACATCACCTATCTTTCGGAAGCGGCGCTGCAGCGCAAATTCGGCCGCAACTTGCAGAACCGCGAGGCGCTGTCCTTCCAGTTCGCGCCGGATTTCCAGATCGAATCCTATCTGCATCACCAAGGCGCCAGTTTCGTGGACCGCTTTGACGCCAACTCCTATCTCTACATCACCCGCGCCATGGATTATTTCGATCTGGCGGCGGACCATGACGGCCATCTCGCCGCCGCCTTTGGCACCAATGCGCCGCGCTTCTGCATTATCTCTTTCACCTCGGACTGGCTGTTTCCCACCGCCGAAAGCAAATCCATCGCCCATGCGCTCAATGCCGTGGCCGCCAATGTCAGCTTTGTCGAGATCAAGAGCGACAAGGGCCATGACGCCTTCCTGCTGGACGAACCGGAAATGTTCGGCGCGGTGCGCGGCTTCCTCAACGCTTTGGGGGGTGCATGAGCAATCTGCGCCCTGACCTTGCCGCCATCGCGGCGATGATCCGCCCCGGCACGCGGGTGCTGGATGTCGGCTGCGGCGATGGTGTGCTGCTGGAACATCTGGTGCAGACCAAGGGCGTGGACGGGCGCGGCATTGAATTGTCGCAGCAGAACGTCAATGCCTGTGTGGCGCGCGGCCTTTCCGTCATGCAGGGCGACGCCGACACCGATCTCAGCGAATATCCCAGCGGCGCATTTGACGCGGTGATCCTGTCCAACACCATTCAGGCGACGGAGCAGCCGCGCCTGGTTCTGGAGCATCTTTTGCGTATCGGCCGGCGCACGGCGGTATCGCTGCCCAATTTCGGCTATTGGAAAGTGCGCATGGCCCTGCTCGCCACCGGCCGCATGCCGCGCACCAAAAACCTGGATTATTCCTGGTTCGACACGCCCAACATCCATCTGTGCACCTTGTCGGATTTTCTCGACCTGACGCGGCTGTGCGATGCTTCGGTGGTGGAAGCCCATGCCCTGAATGAAAAGGGCGAGTCGCGGGCGATGGATACCGGCACCTTGAATTCCGGGCGGTTGGGCGGCCCGAACCTGACTGCGCCGGGCGCGATTTTTCTTTTGAAAAAAGAGGCTACTCAGACCCCAGCGGGTTGAGCCTTACCGGCTGCGCCCCGCGCGGCGCGGGAACTTTGCCCACCGGGGCGTAAAGCGACTTGGTGGCTTCCACCAGATGCACGCCGCCCAGGCCGGGGAAAAAGCGCTCGCCGAAACGCTCCAGCGCCGCACCGGTGCCAACCAGCGCGCGGGAATTGAACGGTGGCACATACAGCGCGCGATCCCAGGCGGTGGGCACGAACAGCACGTCGCGCAGGATCGCTTCCAGTTCGCGGCGCGAGAAGGGCCGGCCCTGGCCAAAGGGCGACCAATCCACCTGGGCCCACAGGCTGGCGCGGTTGGGCGCCACCAGCAGCAATTTTCCTTCCGGCGCCAGCACGCGCCAAAGCTGGCGCAGCAGCGGGCGCAGGCTTTCCGCGCCCTCAACGCCATGCACCACCAGAATCCGGTCGAAAAACGCATCGGGAAACGGCAGCGCATCTTCCTCGACCAAGGTGGTCAGGCATTTGCCGCCCGGCCAGGCCATGACGCCCATATGGGCGGGCATGGCGGCGACGCCGCGTTCGGCCTCGAACAAAAAGGGGCGCAGGAATGGCGTGGCATAGCCGTAACCCAAGAGCCGCAAATTATCGACATTGGGCCAGATCAGCCGCAGCCGCCGCAGCACAATGCGCCGCGCCACCGCACCCAGATGGCTGTCATAAAATTCGGCAAGCTCGCGGACGTCCAACTGCATGGCCTGTATGGGTAGCGCGGGGACCGTTTGCGTTCAACGCATCTGCTGCTAGCGTCCCCGGCAAAGGGGAGTGTCTGTGCCGCCCGCCAGCAATATTCACATCGAAATCGTGCCCTGCCTGAGCGACAATTACGCCTATCTGGTCAAGGCGGGCGACCTGTGCGCGGTGGTGGACCCATCCGAGCCGGGGCCGGTGCAGGCGGCGCTGGCGGCCAAAGGCTGGCGCCTCAGCCATATCCTCAACACCCATCATCATCTGGACCATACCGGCGGCAATCTTGCCTTGAAGCGCGAATTCGGCGCCACGGTGGTGGGGCCGGGAAAAGACGCGGCGCGCATTCCCGGGCTGGATATCGGCGTGGACGAAGCGTCGGGCTGGGAATTTGCCGGGCTTAAGGTGGACGTGCTGGAAGTGCCCGCCCATACGCGCGGCGCGCTGACCTTTGTGATCGACGGCAACGCCTTTACCGGCGACACCTTGTTCGCCATGGGCTGCGGGCGGCTATTCGAAGGCGACCCCGCCACGATGTGGGCCAGCCTGTCGAAATTGATGACCCTGCCCGATGCCACAAAAATTTATTGCGGCCATGAATATACCGAGAGCAATGGCCGTTTCGCCCTGACCCTGGAACCGGGTAATGCCGCGCTGGTAGCGCGGATGGGCGATGTGCGCGCGGCGCGGGCCAAGGGCGCCGCCACCGTGCCGTCAGACATGGGGTTGGAGAAAGCCACCAACCCGTTCCTGCGGGTGGATTCGGCGGAAATCCGCAAAAGCCTGGGCCTGGAAAAAGCTGATGCGGTCGCCGTGTTCGGCGAGATCCGCCGGCGCAAAGACAGCTTCTAGTCTTTGGATTTCTTGTCGCTGCTGCCGAAGGGGGCGCTGACGACATCGCCGGTGACATCGGCGGCGGTGCCGATTACCGAGCCGGTGACATCCACTGCGGTGGAGGCGACATCATAGGCGACGCAGCCGGACAGGCCGAAACCCAGGATGATGAGGGCAGAAGCGATGGCGGCGCGCATGGTGTTTCCCCTGTGACGGCGCGATAATGCCCACCAATTGGTCAAATAAACGTAACCATGAGCGGAGCCGATGACCGGTTTTACAACGCTTTTTCCCACCCGCCTTTACACGACAAACATTGCGCCGCCGCGCGGCTTGGCGGAAACCTGCCTTGCCATCGCCGCCGAGGACAAGGCCGGCCAGCGCTGGGCCAAGGAGCATGGTTATGGTGGTTACACCTCTTATGCCTCGCTGAACGACCTGACGACGCGGGCGACAGTTTTTGCCGAACTGCAACGTGCCATCGCCAAGCATGTCGTGGCCTATGCCCGCAAAGCACAGTTCGATTTGGGCAAGCGCAAGCTGGCGCTCGACAGTCTTTGGATCAATGTGATGAAAAAGGGCGCCATCCATGCGCCGCATATCCACCCCCATTCGGTGCTCAGCGGTACTTATTACGTCACCGCCCCGCCGGGATCAGGCGCCATCCGTTTCGAGGATCCGCGCCTTCCCATGCTGATGGCCGCGCCGCCAAAAAAGCAGAATACCAGCACTGAGAATCGCAGCTTTGTGGATGTGATGCCCAAGCCGGGCCTGCTGCTGCTATGGGAGAGCTGGCTGCGCCATGGCGTCGAGGCCAATGCCAGCAAGACGCCGCGCATTTCGGTGAGCTTCAATTACCGCCTGGGCTGAATCGGGCTATAAGACGTCCGTCACTACCCGCAAACCACCAGGGAGGACGTCATGAATATTTTCACCGGTTCAACCGAAATTCAGATGCTGTGCTGGAGTGTGGTGCTGGGCCTGGTCCAGCTTGTGCTGGCCACGGCAATGGCGACCAAAGACCAGGGCCTGCCTTACAATGTCAGCCCACGCGACCTGCAGCCGCCACCCGTCAGCAAACTGACCGCCCGTTTCCAGCGCGCTTTCGGCAATTTCCGCGAAACCTTCGTCTATTTCGCGGTGGCGGTCCTAGTGGTGACAATAACATCGAGAAACAATTCCGTCTCGGCGCTGGGCACGCAAATCTATTTCTGGGCGCGGCTGATCTATGTGCCGGTCTATGCCGCCGGCATACCCGTGCTGCGCACGGTGACCTGGGGCGCGTCTATCGCCGGGCTGATCATGGTATTGCTGGCGGCGGTGGCCTGAAGGCCTAGCGCTTCTTTTTTCCGCGTTCTTTGCGGGCCGCGTACTTCGCATCGCGAGCGGCCTTCTGGGCAATCTCGTCGGCGGCCTTTTTGGCTTCGGCTTCCTCGGCGGCCTTGGCGGCGGCGATTTTTTCTTCTTCTTCGGCCTTCTTGCGCGCAGCCTCAGTGGCGGCGCGGTTCTTTTCTTCTTCGATGGCGGCGAGGCGCTTTTCTTCGGCGCGCAGCTTCAGGCGTTCGTCGCGGGCGGCGGCAATCGCCAGGCGTTCCTTGTTGCGCTCATCGGCGCCTTCCTTGGCAGCTTCGGCGCGGGCCTTGGCCTTGGCCAGCATTTCGGCGCGCGCCTTGGCAGAATCTTCGAGGCGGGTGGAGTATTTCGAATCGTCGCGGCGGGCCATGTTGCTCTTAGTTATCCAGGAAGGAACGGAGTTTGCGGGAACGGGAAGGATGCTTGAGCTTGCGCAGCGCCTTGGCTTCGATCTGGCGGATACGCTCGCGGGTAACGCTGAACTGCTGGCCGACTTCTTCCAGCGTGTGATCGGTGTTCATGCCGATGCCGAAGCGCATGCGCAGCACGCGTTCTTCGCGCGGGGTCAAGGTCGCCAGCACGCGGGTGGTGGTTTCGCGCAAATTCGCCTGAATGGCGGCGTCGATCGGCAGGACGACATTGGGGTCCTGAATGAAATCGCCCAGATGGGAATCTTCCTCATCGCCGATGGGCGTTTCGAGGCTGATCGGTTCCTTGGCGATCTTGAGGACCTTGCGGACCTTTTCCAGCGGCATGGCCAGGCGTTCGGCCAGTTCTTCCGGCGTCGGCTCGCGGCCGATTTCGTGCAGCATCTGGCGCGACGTGCGCACCAGCTTGTTGATCGTTTCAATCATGTGCACCGGGATGCGGATGGTGCGCGCCTGATCGGCGATGGAACGGGTGATGGCCTGGCGAATCCACCAGGTGGCGTAGGTGGAGAATTTATAGCCGCGGCGATATTCGAATTTATCCACCGCCTTCATCAGGCCGATATTGCCTTCCTGGATCAGGTCGAGGAACTGCAAACCGCGATTGGTGTATTTCTTGGCGATGGAGATGACGAGGCGAAGATTCGCTTCGATCATTTCCTTTTTGGCGACGCCGGATTCGCGTTCGCCCTTTTGCACCGTCTGGACGTTGCGGCGGAATTCGGAAACCGACTGGCGGGTTTCCTGGGCAAGGGACTGAATGTCCTCGCGCAGAAGTTTGACCTTGTCGCGTTCCTCGGTGACGAAATCATGCCAGCCGATGCCGCTGAGACGGCCAACGCGGCGGGCCCAGTTGGGGTCGAGTTCGTTGCCGAAATACTGCTTGAGAAATTCGGCGCGGTCCACGCCATGGGCTTCGGCCAGGCGCAGCAAGCGGCCTTCCAGCGACACAAGACGGCGATTGATGCCGTACATCTGGTCAACCAGGGCTTCGATGCGGTTGTTGTTGAGCTTGAGCGACTTGACCAGATCCATGGTCTCGTTGCGCAGCTTCTTGAAGCGGCGTTCCTGGCCGGTGGACAGCTCATCGCTGGCCAGCGCGGCTTCGACCGACGCGTCCTGCAGCTTGCCCAGTTTCTTGTAGAGGGCGGCAATCGCGTCCAGGGATTCCAGCACCTGCGGCTTGAGCGCGGCTTCCATCGCCGACAAGGGCAGGTTGCCTTCATCGTCGAAATCATCGCCATCGTCACCGCTGCCTTCGGCGGCAGGGGCGGCTTCGCCTTCTTCGCCATCGGCTTTCGGTGCGACAGGCTTGGGGGCTGGCGGCGGCGGCGGCGGCGGCGCGGGCTTTTTGAATTCCGGCACACCGGCGGGCGGCGTGATCGGCTGGCCATCGGGACCAACCGGCGGCGGCACCGGCGCGGGCTGGCCATCGGGACCGGCGCCATACATGGCTTCCAGGTCAATAATGTCGCGCAGCAGAACCTTGCCTTCGTTCAGTTCGTCGCGCCAGACGGTGAGCGCCTCAAACGTCAAAGGCGATTCACACAAGGCGCCGATCATCAGTTCGCGGCCAGCTTCGATGCGCTTGGCGATGGCGATTTCGCCTTCGCGCGACAGCAGCTCGACGCTGCCCATCTCGCGCAGATACATGCGCACCGGATCATCGGTGCGGTCATATTGCTCGCCCGACTTGGCGGTGGTGGCCAGCGCCTTGCTGCCTTCGGCGGCGACGGGAAGATTGTCGCCCTCGCCTTCTTCGGCCTCTTCGCTTTCGATGACGTTGATGCCCATCTCATTAAGCATCGCCATCGTGTCTTCGATCTGTTCCGAAGACGTTTTGTCGGAGGGCAAAACCTTGTTCAGTTCGTCATAGGTGACATAGCCGCGCTGCTTGGCGCGGGCGATCATCTTGCGAACGCCGACATCCGACATGTCCAGCAGCGGAGAGTCCGCATCGCCGGGGGTTTCGTTCTCGCCCGGCTTTTTGGGCGGAATCTTGGCGCCCGGTTTCACCAGCGGCTGGGGAAGCGGCTTTTTGGCGGCTTCGGCAAGCTTGGCGGCGCCCTTGCCCTTTTTGAGTTCCGGTTCCGGCTTGGCGCCCTTGACCAGTTTGCCCAGTTTGGCGGCCTTGGCGGCTTCCAGCTTTTTCAGCTCGGCGGCGGTAAGCGGACGGCTTTTGGGGGCCGGCACTTTCTTGGCCGGCTTGGCGGATTTCTTGACCGCCAGCGATTTGGCAGCCGCAGGCTTGGCCGCCGGCTTCTTGGCAGCCACGTTGCTCTTGGCCGGCGATTTTTTAGGCAAACTCGACTTGGTCACCAAACTTCGATCCTGTTGTCCCCACCAGAAAGGGGAGAAAATCCATATTCCGCGGGCGCTACTCGCCGGGGGCACGCAGGAACCGCTGCGCTTCACGCCAGCTTTCTTCACTGGCTTCACTGCCCAGACGCTCAAAGGCCCGGGCTCGTTCCGGCTCCCATTCCGCTATTTCGCGCAAATCGCCCGCGGCGCGCAGAAAACGGGCTTCGGTTTCATGCTCGGGCACGGATTCGGCGTCCTGTGCGGTTGTGTCCGGGAGGGCGCCGAGACGGGTCAGCAATTCGGCCATTCCCTGATGAATGAAATGGGACAAAACCGGCGGTTTTTCAAGGCTTGAGCCGGAGGCGGCGAGGTTTAGAAGTTCGTGCCGCAGCCTGTCAAGCGAGGGGTCCTGGAAGGGCAGGCTGGCCACGAGTTCCCCGTGGCTGAGGGCCAGGTGGGGGTGGGCTAGCAGAAGGGTGGCCAGTTCGGCCTCCTTGACCTCCCGGGCGGCGCCCTTGGCCCCGCCGGCATGGGAGGCCCGGGCCAGCAGGCTCTGTTTCAGGGCAGCGGAGACCCCCGCCGTGGCATAGGCCGGCCGATTGCGGTCGGCGAAGGACCGGCCCCGGCCGGGCGTAAAGGCACGGGTCTGTTCGCGCGGCTTCCGGGCCTTGAAGCTGTCGAACACCTTCTGGTCGAAGTCGCGGCGGTAATAATCGGCGATCTTGCCGTCGGTAATCTGGCTGACAATCTCGCGCAGGTTTTTTTCCAGCCCGGCGCGGCGCTCGGGGGTGGAGAAATCATGGCCCTCGGTTTCGGCGCGCCACAACATTTCCGACAGCGGCAGCGCCGCCTCCAAAACTTTGCTCATCGCCATGGCGCCGGATTTGGCGATCAGGGTATCGGGATCTTCGCCGCCCGGCAGGAACGCGAAACGCAAACTGTAGCCCGCCTTCAGATGCGGCAGCGCCAGATGCGCGGCGCGGTGCGCCGCTTTCAGGCCGGCGGCATCCCCATCGAATGCCAGAATGGGTTCGGGCGCGGTTCGCCACAGCAATTGCAATTGATCGTCGGTGAGCGCGGTGCCCAGCGGCGCGACGGCGTGGCCGAAGCCGGCGCGCACCAGCGCGATCACATCCATATAGCCTTCGGCCAGGATGACAGTGCCCGCCTTGACGGCGGCCGCGCGTGCGACATGAAAATTGTAGAGGTTGAAACCCTTTGAAAACAGCGTGTTTTCGCCGCTATTGATATATTTGGGCTTGGCGTCAGGACTGAGGCCGCGACCGCCAAAGGCGATAATGCGGCCACGCGCATCAGCAATAGGAAACATCAACCGGTCATAAAAGAAATCGCGCATCGGACGGCCTTCTTCCGCCGTGCGCGCCAAACCTGCCGCGATCATGTCGTCCTGGGTGACATTGCGCGACTTGAGAAATTCGATCAGCGCGTTGTTGCCATTGGGCGCGTAACCAAGGCGAAATTGTTTTGCCGAGGCGCCGTCCAGTCCGCGTGTTTTCAGATAGTCGCGCGCTTCGCGGCCGGTTGGCGCAAGCAATTGCGTTTCATAAAATTGGCAGGCGAGATCAACTATCTCGTAAAGCGTTTTTCGTTTTTGCTCGCGCGCCTGATCGTCAGGCGAATATTGCGGCAGTTCGACTCCCGCCTCGCCCGCCAGCTTCTGCACGGCTTCGGGGAAACTGAGACCCTCCGTCTCGATCAGCCATTTGAAGGCATCGCCGCCGGCGCCGCAGCCAAAGCATTTATAGGCATGGCGTTCATTTTCGACTTTGAAGCTGGGCGATTTTTCGCCGTGAAAGGGGCAGCAGCCCCACATCACCCGGCCCTTGCGGACCAGTTTGACCCGGCGTCCGACCAGCTGGACCAGATCGATCCGCCGCCGGATTTCTTCCAGCAATCCTTCGCCATAGCGCATGGGGGTAATGTAGGCGGTATGGGGCGAAAAAACCCGTGCCGGAGGCGTGGAATCCTGTGAATCCTGCCAAAAACCTTATTTTGGACTGCTTAAAACGTCTTTGACGATGGCTGACGCGCGGGCGAAGTCCATTTGCCCGGCGTATTTTTCCTTCATCGCCGCCATGACCTTGCCCATGTCTTTGATCGAGGTGGCGCCGAGTTCCGCGATCACGGTTTTGGCCGCCGCCTGCACCCCGGCTTCGTCCATCTGGGCGGGCATAAAGGAGCGGATGATGGCGATTTCCTCGCGCTCGCCCGCCGCCAGTTCCGGGCGGTTGCCGGCGTCGAAGGCGGTGGCGGATTCCTCGCGCTGTTTGATCATCTTGGCCATCAGGCCAAGAATGTCGTCATCGCCCAGCAGATCGCGGTTTGTTTCGGTGCGGGCGGCGATATCGCGGTCTTTCAGCCCTGCCAAAATCAGGCGCACCGTGGCGAGGCGCTTGGCGTCTTTCGCCTTCATCGCCTCTTTCATCGCGTCCGTCAGTTGCTCGCGCAAAGCCATCGCAGTCGCCTTTTGGAAAGCATGGAACCTATGCGAATCCGTGGATAAGTACAACGTATTGAAAACGCAGGATTTGTTTGCGCGAAGGGAGTGTTGACCCGGCGGGTCCGCATCCCTATTTTCGCGCAAATCCGAGGACCCTCCCATGTCTGATGCCGCAATCCCCCCTGCCCTGTCGCGCGGGGCCGTGATGTTGGCCGATGGCACCTTGTTCGAAGGCGTCGGTTTCGGCGCGCTGGGCAGTGCGGTGGGCGAGGTCTGTTTCAACACTGCCATGACCGGCTATCAGGAAATTCTCAGCGATCCGTCTTATGCCGCGCAGATCGTGGCTTTCACCTTCCCGCATATCGGCGTGGTCGGCACCAATGACGAAGACATTGAAACCCTGACCCCGGCAGTGCGGGGCTTGATCGTGCGCGCCGATGCGGAGCATCCGTCCAATTACCGCAGCCTGGCGGCGCTGGATCGCTGGCTGAAGGCGCACAATATTCCGGCGGTGGCGGGAATTGATACCCGCGCCCTCACCAGCCTGATCCGCGAAAAAGGCATGCCGCATGGCGTGATCGCCAATCTTGGCGATGCCGCGCCCGACAAAGCGGCGCTGCTGGCACAGGCAAAAAGCTTTCCGGGGCTGGAAGGTCTGGATCTCGCCAAGGATGTGACCTCGCGCCAGATGTATCGCTGGAATGAAATGCCCTGGGCCTGGAATGAAGGTTACGCCAGGGAGAGCGCGACGCAGTTTCGCGCCGTGGTGTTGGATTACGGCGTCAAGCGCAACATTTTAAGATTGCTGGCCGGCAAGGGCGCCGATATCACGGTGCTACCGGCCAGTGCGTCACTGGATGATGTGATGCGCCATGAACCGCATGGCGTCTTGCTGTCGAACGGGCCGGGCGATCCAGCGGCGACAGGCGAATATGCCATTCCCACCATTCGCGGCATCGTGGACAAAGGGATTCCGACCTTCGGCATTTGCCTCGGCCATCAGATGCTGGGGTTGGCGCTGGGCGGCAAGACCAAAAAGATGGCGCAGGGCCATCACGGCGCCAATCATCCGGTGAAGGATCTGGAGACGGGCAAGGTTGAGATCGTCTCGATGAATCACGGCTTCACGGTGGACACCGCCACCTTGCCCAAGGGCGTGAAGGAAACCCATGTCTCGTTGTTCGATGGGAGCAATTGCGGCTTGCGCGTCGAAGGCGCCGATATCTTCAGCGTGCAGTATCACCCCGAAGCGTCGCCCGGGCCGATGGACAGCCACTATCTATTCGACCGCTTCGCGGACGCCGCGAAGAAGCGGGCTTAATCCCGACGCATACACGGCGCGAGGGATTTTGGCCGCTGGCTAGGAGCGTCGCGCGGAGCGTACGGACGTACGTGAGCACGCGCGACGACGCCAGAGGGCAAAAGACCCGCGCCCTAACGAACTAGCTCGATAGCGTCGAAGTCGGATTCCTGGGTGGAGGGCGTGGGCAAGTCTATGCGCAAGGCATTGTTGCCGATACCGACCAGCGCGCCCACCTGATCATCGGGCGTCGTGTCCGCGCCGACGGATGCATAGCGGCCGGAGTAGCGATGCCAGGGCTCGCCCCGCGCGCTTTGTGCGCCGAGATAGACCCACAACCCGCCCTGTTCCGGATAAAGGTAACCCGCCATGCGCTGGGTGCCCTGTTTTTCAAACCACAATCCGCCATTGACCTTGCTGATGGTGCAGGGGAACCAGCTGAACACGGCGTAACCGGTCATGCCGCCCAGTTTCATCTGGCGGCAATGCCAGCTGCCATAGAGCGCCCGCTCCGGCACGCCGTGGGCGTCGGCCTCGAATGTTTCCTTGATGGCGCGGAAGTCGCCCGTGCCGCCGCGGGTCTGCGCCTGTTGCACCGCATCGCTGCGCGCCTGTTCCAGGCTGGTGAGCCGGCCGGCATCGAAATCTGTGATCTGGTTTCGCCAGTCCGCGGATGCGGCCCCTGTCAGCGCGACGAGCGCAGCTGTGGCGAGAATTAATTTATGCGGCACCTGTATCGTCATGACCATTCCCATCACTTCCATTGTCTGAGGGCGTCCAACCCTTCAGATCCGCGGTCGGCGGCATGCCGATCACGTTGAAGCCGGCGTCGACGAAATGCACTTCGCCGGTAACGCCGCCTGACAGGTCACTAAGCAAATACAGTGCCGCGCCGCCGACATGGTTAAGGTCAACGGAGCGCTTGAGCGGGGCCACGCTCTTGTTCCACTTGAACACCATGCGGGCATCGCCCACCGCGCTGCCCGCCAGGGTGCGCATCGGACCGGCGGAGATGGCGTTAACGCGGATATTGTCCTGGCCCAGATCGGCGGCGAGATAGCGCACGCTGGCTTCCAGCGCCGCCTTGGCCACGCCCATGACATTGTAGCTGGGCATCACGCGCTGGGCGCCGAGGTAAGAAAGCGTCACCATGGCGCCGCCATGGTTCATCATTCCGCAGGCGCGGCGCGCCACAGCGGTGAAGGAATAGCAGGAAATATCGAGGGTTCTGAGGAAGTTGCTGCGGGACGTATCTACATAACGGCCCTTCAGTTCATCGCGGTCGGAGAAGGCGATGGCGTGCACCAGAAAGTCGAGCCCGCCCCATTGCTTCTGGATTTCCGCAAAGACGCTGTCGAGCTGCTCGTCGCTTTCAACATCGGCGGGCAGCACCAGGGTGCTGCCCAGGCTCTCGGCCAGCGGCTTCAGCCGCTTGGCCTGGGCGTCGCCCTGATAGGTAAAGGCGATCTCGGCGCCCTGGGATGCCAGCATCTGAGCGATGCCCCAGGCAATGGAATGGTCGTTGGCGACCCCCATGACCAGGCCGCGCTTGCCCGCCATCAGTCCCGTTTTGGCCTCAGCCATCATGTCCTCGCGCGGGGTTTTCTGTTCCATTTTGGGACATCATTTCTCTAGGCGCTGGAAAACCAGCGAGGCGTTGGTGCCGCCGAAACCGAAGGAATTGGACAGCGCCGTGTTGATCACGGCGTTGTCGATGCGCTTGCGCACGATATTGGCGCCTTCGACGGCAGGATCGAGTTCCTCGATATTGGCGCTTTCACAGATGAAGCCGGCCTGCATCATCAAGAGGCAATAGATCGCCTCATGCACGCCCGCAGCGCCCTGGCTGTGGCCGGTAAGGGATTTGGTGGCGCTGATGGGCGGGATCTTGTCGCCGAACACCGCCTTGATGGCGTTGATCTCGGGAATGTCGCCCACCGGGGTCGAGGTGGCGTGGGGATTGATGTAGTCCACCGGCGCTTTCACATTCGCCAGCGCCATCTGCATGCAGCGGATGGCGCCTTCACCCGAAGGCGCCACCATGTCGGCGCCGTCGGCGGTGGCGCCATAGCCGGTCAGCTCGGCGTAGATTTTTGCGCCCCGCGCCTTGGCGTGTTCCAGTTCTTCCAGCACCAAAATGCCGCCGCCGCCGGAGATGACAAAGCCATCGCGGTTCTTGTCATAGGCGCGCGAGGCTTTTTCCGGCGTGGAATTATATTTCGACGACATCGCGCCCATGGCGTCGAACAATTCGCTGAGGGTCCAGTCCAGTTCTTCGCCGCCGCCGGCGAACATCATGTCCTGCTTGCCCCACTGGATCATCTCAAACGCGTTGCCGATGCAGTTCGCCGAACTCGAGCAGGCCGAGGAGATGGAATAATTCACGCCCTTGGTTTTGAACCAGGTTGAAAGATTGGCCGAGCAGGTCGAGGACATCGCCTTGGGCACGGCAAAGGGGCCGACCCTTTTTGGGCTTTTGTTTTCGCGGGTGATATCGGCGGCGGTGACGATGGCCTTGGTGCTGGGGCCGCCCGAGCCAACGATCAGCCCGGTGCGCGGATTGGAAATATCATTCTCGGAGAGACCTGCATCGGCAATGGCCTGGTTCATCGCCACCCAGCAATAGGCCGCGCCATCGCCCTGGAAGCGCCGCGCGCGGCGATCGACCACTTCGTCGAGATTGATTTTCAGGCTGCCATGCACCTGGCTGCGAAAACCCAGCCGCACATAATCGTCCGCCGTGACGATGCCGGACTTGGCGTGACGCAGAGACTCGGTCACCTCTTGCGCATTGTTGCCGATGGACGAAACAATGCCGAGGCCGGTAACGACCACTCTTTTCATGAAAACTCCGACGAAAGGCTAAACCGAAGCGGGCGCTGTGGCGTTGGCCAGGGCGGCAGCGGCATCGGTGAACAGACCGACGCGCAGGCCCTTGGCCTCATAGATCACCTTGCCGTCCACCTTCATGATGCCGTCAGCGATGCCCAGCACCAGCTTGCGCATGATCACGCGCTTGAGGCTGATGATGTAGGTGATCTTCTTGGCGGTGGGCAGCACCATGCCGGTGAATTTGACTTCGTCCACGCCCAGCGCGCGGCCACGGCCGATGCCGCCCATCCAGCCGAGGAAAAAACCCACCAGCTGCCACAGCGCATCCAGCCCCAGGCATCCCGGCATCACCGGATCGCCCTGAAAATGGCATTTGAAGAACCACAGATTGGGGTTCACATCGAATTCGGCGATGATTTCGCCCTTGCCGGCTTCGCCGCCATCTTCGGTAATGGACGTGATGCGATCAAACATCAGCATCGGCGGCAGCGGCAGTTGGGCATTGCCGGGACCAAACAATTCGCCACGGGCGCAGGCGAGCAGGCCATCCATGTCGAAACTCGATTTTTTGAGCGGCTTGTCCAATGTCCTGTCCTTTTAAAAACTGGCGCTTTCCCTGAGCACCGCCCTTACCTGAAATGGGAAGCCCGGACCACCTTGGCGGGGCTGTTTTGACCGTTTCTTGCTTAGAAGCGTTCTAACGTGTAATCTGGGGTCAGGTTAGCAGGGATCGGGCGGCTTGGGCAGCGCTCAGCCACCCGCCAAAAGGAACGGCCCCATGGGCAAAGCGATGCGCGAAAACCCGGATATGGCGACCTTGGCCGCAGAAAAACTGCGCGCCGCCGGTCTGCGCCCGACCCGCCAGCGCATTGAGCTGGCAAGCCATTTGTTTGGTGGTCCCGACCGGCATGTGACGGCGGAAAACCTGCATGACGAAGTGGCGGACGCCGGGATCAAAGTGTCACTCGCCACGGTCTATAATACGCTGCACCAATTCACCGAGGCCGGGCTGCTGCGCCAAGTGGTGGTGGATGCGGCGCGCGGCTATTTCGATACCAATACAGGCGATCACCAGCATTTTTTCCTGGAAGATGAAGGCACTTTGATCGACATCCCCGGCGAATCCATCACGGTTGCCGGCGTTCCCAGTGCCCCGCCCGGCCTGACCGTGGACCGGGTCGATGTGGTGGTCCGGGTCAAGCGCGCTTAATTTTGGTCGCGCGGCCTGTGAGAACGACTCTCATACTTTAGAATTGTTCTAAACTGCTTGACAGGGCGGCTGACTGCGGCCAATCTGGCGGCTGGTTCAGTTACAGGAGACATGCATGCCCGCCCTCAACAACACCAAGACCTGGGAAAATCTCAAGGAAGCCTTTGCCGGCGAAAGCCAGGCCAATCGCCGCTATCTCTATTTCGCGCAGAAGGCCGATGTCGAAGGCTTCAACGATGTCGCCGCCGTGTTCCGCTCCACCGCCGAAGGCGAGACCGGGCATGCCCATGGCCATCTGGAATATCTGGAAGAAGTGGGCGATCCGGCGACGGGCGAGCCGATCGGCGCCACCGACGCCAATCTGAAAGCCTCGATCGCGGGCGAGACCCACGAATATACCGACATGTATCCGGGCATGGCCAAGACCGCGCGCGGCGAGGGCTTTGACGAAATCGCCGACTGGTTCGAGACGCTTGCAAAGGCGGAAAAGAGTCATGCCGGCCGTTTCCAGAAGGCGCTCGACAGCCTCGGAAAGTAGTTTCCTCGCGTCCTACGGAATGGCCGCGCGGACCCGTCTGCGCGGCCATATTTTTTAAACGGATATTCCATGAGCCATGACGGCAGCCTGGACGCACCGACGCGTCACATCATTGACTGGCAAAATCCGGATTTTGCCGATCCGGTGAAGCTGGACGAGGAAATGCGGCGGGTGTTCGACATCTGCCATGGCTGCCGCCGCTGCTTCAATCTATGCGATTCCTTTCCCCGCCTGTTCGACCTGATCGACACCAGCCCGAGCGAGGAATTGCACGACGTGAAATCGGAAGATTTCGCGCCCGTGGTCGAGGCCTGCACGCTTTGCGATATGTGCTTCATGACCAAGTGCCCTTACGTCCCGCCGCATCCTTTCCAGCTGGATTTTCCGCACCTGATGCTGCGGCATCGTTTTGCTGAAGCAAAAAAAGGCCATAGCGAATTCACCCAGCGCCAATTGGCGGAAATGGACCGCAACGGCACCTTGGCGCGCCTGGCTTCGCCGGTCATCAATTGGGCTTCGGACAAATCCCACCGGCCGATGCGGGCGGCGATGGAAAATATCGCGGGCATTGATCGCAACGCCGATCTGCCGCAATTCCACAGCCGCACTTTCATTTCCGCCGATCGCGGCGATCCCATCACGCCAAATGAAGCCGCGCCCGCTTATGGCAAGCGCAAGGCGGCGCTCTATGCCACCTGCTTTGTCAATTACAACAAGCCGGTCACGGGCCTGGCGGCGCGCAATGTGCTCAATCATATCGGTGTCGAAACCAAAGCCGCCTATCCCGGCTGCTGCGGCATGCCGTTTCTGGAGCAGGCCGAACTCAGCCGTGTCGCCGCCAATGCCGCCAAAGTGTCCAAGGAGCTGGTGAAGCTGATTGACGAGGGTTACGACATTGTCGCTCTCACCGCGTCCTGCGGCTTGATGCTGAAATTTGAATGGGCCCTGGTTTGCCCCGACAATGCAGACGTCAAGCGCGTCGCCGATGCCACCTATGATATTGACGAATATGTCGTGGACATTGCCCGCAAGGAAGGCTTGCCACCCGGCATGAAATCCCTGCCCGAAGGCGTCACGGTGCATCTGGCCTGCCATGCCCGCGCCCAGAATATGGGCCCCAAGGCAGCGGAGATGCTGAAGCTGATTCCGGATACACCAGTGGATGTGATCGAGCGCTGCTCGGGCCATGGCGGCACCTTCGGCGTGGTCAAGCCCACGCATGACGTGGCGGTGAAAGTGGGCAAGCCGGTTTTTCGGGCCGCCGAAAAACAGCAGCGCGGGCATATCGTGTCGGACTGTCCGCTGGCGGCGCAGCATATTTTTCACAACACCACGACCCCCGCCAAAGAGCCGGAGCATCCGATCCAGATCATGGCGCGCGCCTTTGGACTATTGGAAGATTAGATGAGCGAAGCAGCCCGCAAAATCACCCCCGCAGATATTCTGGCGTTGCCGGAATATGAGAACCAGCGAAAGACGCTGAAGCAGAATCTGCTGCCGGTGAAGAAACTGCGCCGCGTCGAGGTCGGGCCCTTCGCCACTTTCTATTTCGAGAATTACGCCACCATGTGGTTGCAGGTGCAGGAAATGCTGCGCATCGAAAAGGGCGGCGCGGAACAATTGGAAGGCGAATTGCAGGCCTATAATCCGCTGATCCCGCAAGGCGATGAACTGATTGCCACCATGATGCTGGAGATCGAGGATGGCAATCGCCGTAACGCGACTCTTCTTACCTTGGGCGGCATCGAAGAGAGCGTGTTCCTGGAAATCGGCGCCGACAAGATTGCGGCGACGCCGACCGAATATGACGACCGCACCACGGCGGACGGCAAAACCTCCTCCGTGCATTGGCTGCGCTTCAAGCTGACACCAGAGCAGATCGCGCGCTTTAAAACCGAACGGGTGGTGATCGGCGTCGGCCACAGACATTACGGTCACATGGCGGTTCTGGGCGACGAAACACGCGCCGCCCTGGCCAAAGACTTCGCGTAGCCCCTCGCCCGAACTCGGGGCGTTCGCCTGCTCTCGCGGGTCCACCGGACCCGCTCACGCGCTGCGCGCGCCGCAGGCTCACAGCTTCACCCGGTCCTCAATGATTTCGACGTACCGCGCCGGAGTCAGTGGTTCATAACTCGCCAGGGCGGGATCCAGCCAATAGATCGGATCAGGCAATGCCGTGGGATCAAACCCGTCTTTGACCAACTCCACCTTGCGCTGCTTGAACGTGCCGGTGACGGCGATTTGCGGTTGCAGACGCAGGAAGACAGGCCGCGCATAGGACGCCAGCTTTCCGTCCAGCCGGTGTGCCAGGCTCGCAATGTCAAAGCCGCCATCCACCACCAGTGCCGCCATGCCGGCACGCCCATCCATGCCCGGCACCGCCACGCCATAGACATTGACCTCACGGATTCCAGGGATGGTCGAGAGCGCCTCGGACACTTCGCTGGTGGCGACATTCTCGCCCTTCCAGCGGAACGTGTCGCCGATGCGGTCCACGAAATAGAAATAGCCGTGGCTGTCGCGGCGCATCAGGTCGCCGGTGCGGAACCAGGCATCCCCCTTGGCGAAAACATCGCGCAGGATTTTCTTTTCCGTTTCGGACTGCTTGGTATAACCCTCGAAATTGCGGCCAGCGCGCTGGGAGATGCCGCCAATGGCTTCGCCCACCTCACCCGGCTCGCTTTCGATGCAAAGACCGTCTTGGCCGCGCACCGGCATTTCGCGTTCGACATCAAACCGCACCACGCGGGTCGGCAGTAATTTTTCGGCATATTCGGGCACCCGGCCAACCGCGCCGATGGTGCCGTCGTAATTCAGCATCGCGACATTGCCTTCGGTGGCGCCATAAAATTCCACGATGCGCGGGATGGCGAAGCGGGTCTGGAATTCCCGCCAGATTTCTGGTCGCAGGCCATTGCCGGTGATGGCGCGCACATGATGGTCCTTTTCGTGCGGGCCGGGCGGCGCGTTGAGCAGATAGCGGCACAATTCGCCGATATAGACGAAGATGGTGGCATCATATTTGTGCAGATCGTTCCAGAATTCGCTGACCGAGAAACGCTTCTTGATGATCAGCGCGCCGCCGCGCCCCAGCGCCAGGCCCACGGCGCAGACACCGCCGGTGGCGTGATAAAGCGGCAGGGGATTGTAGATGCGGTCGCTTGGCGCGGGTTTCAGCGCGCCCCAAAAGCCGGTCATCATAAAGAGCAGCCGCATATGGCTGAAATTGGCGGCCTTGGGCAGACCGGTGGTCCCGGACGTGTAAATGTAAAAAGCACGGTCCTTGCCGATGATGCCGGCGCGTGGGCCGGGACCGGGCGAACTGGTTGGAGCACTGTCCAGCGCGAGGTCGAGATTGTTCTTCTCTCCCTGAATCCAGATCTGCGGCTTGGCGTCGAAAAACGGTTCGGCCTCGGGCAGGCTGGCCGCCAACTCCTCGCCGACAATAACATGGCGAGCCCCTACGATCTGGATGGAATGGGCCAGCGGCTGGCCGCGCTGGTTGGTGTTGATTAGCGCGGCGCACAGGCCCGCCTTAAACAGTCCCAGCCAGGCACAGAGAAAATCCGGGCGATTGTCCATGAACAGCGCCACGGCATCGCCCTGCTTCAGGCCCAGCGACAGCGCCCAATGGGCATAGGCATTGGCGCGGGCATCCAGCGCCCGGTAGCGCATCACCGTGTCGAGGTAATAAACCGCCGGCGCATCGGGCGTTTTGCGCGCCCAGCCCTCGACGATATCGACGATGGTGCGCCTGGCGCTGGGCGTCACCAGCCGCAACATCCATACTGTGCGGCCGATGCTGGTAAGATACGTATATTCGCGCCTTATCGCGGCGATGAGAGTCATGGCGTTTCCCTAAGGCCAAGATTGGTCCGCGTTGACCCGCCGCGCAAGCGCTGACACATAGGGCCAATGGAAGACGAGACGCTGGATTTGAGGGGACTGAAATGTCCGCTTCCGGCCCTGATGGCCCGCCGGGCGCTGGCGCGTCTGCCGCCTGCCAGTGCGATCACGGTGCTTGCCAGCGATCCCCTGGCGGTGGTGGACATTCCCCATATGTGCGGCGAAGAAGGCCACACCGTCGAAAGCGTGACGCGCCTGGCTGATCACAACCAGTTTCGCATCCGGCGAAGCGCCTAGACCGGCGGTGTTGACGCTGTTGGCGGGGTCGCCAGATGCGCGATCACCGCTTTGGCGTCCACCGCGCGCGGTTCATGCGATGCCTGATCGTCCGTCAGGATCACGATTTCGGCATAGGCCTGAAAACTGGTGGTGGTGATGATATCCACATCGGGGCCGAAGGGGTCATAGCCAAAGCTGGGACGAAACCGCCAGCCTCGGCCCCAATAGGGACCCGGCTCATATTCCGGAATGGCCGTGACACGGGTCTTGGCCTGGGTGTCGCGGCTGTCGAACAGAAAATGGCTGCCGCCCGCCGCCAGGGTGACCTGGGCGGCGCGCAGCAGCAAGAAATCTTCGACCTGTTCGCGCGGGGTGGCCGAATTGCCGGTGAAGGTGACGCGCCAGCGATTTTGGGCAAGCTGGCGATCCGTATAGCCGGTCTGCTGGCCCGCGCCCCGAGGGGCAAAGGGCGCCGGCTGGACACAGGCCGACAGCGCCAGCAGCAGGAGGCTGGCGGCGGCGGCCTTGAGGATATTCGCGGATTTGGGCATGGCGGCTCCAACGGATGACATCAAATATGGTAACCCCCGGAAAGCCGGCAAGTTTCTTCCTGTTCAGGATGCCTCCGGGGCGGTTTTTCCGTTTCCAATCAAGCCCCCTTGCTAATAGTCGCCGGGCATAAGAAGGTCGGCGGGTGCGTTGCAGCACGGCCCGCTGGCGGGCTATTCAAATGCCGGAATTGCGCCCGCCCGGGGATGGGCTGCGTTAACCCCGGTAAGAAGAAGCCTTGGGGGCCTGAACCTTCGCCATGCTCGGCTATATCCTGTCCTTCTTCCTCGCCCTCATCCTGATCGCCGTCAGCACGCTGTCGGTCCAGCTGGCGATGCTGGCCTGGGTACGGGTGTCCCGTGCCGCGCCCAAGGTGCCGATGGCGCAGCTTTCCGATTCCGATTTTCCGCACGTGCTGGTGCAATTGCCGGTCTGCAATGAAGGCTATCTCGCCCTGCGGGTCGCGGCGGCGGCCTGTGCACTGGACTGGCCGCGCGATCGCCTGACGATCCAGCTTCTGGATGACGGCACGGAAGAAAACCACGCAGCGCTGGCGGCCGGCCTGGTTGGCCTGGTGCCGGAAGGCGTCAACCTTCAGCTGCTGCGCCGTGGCGACCGCAAAGGCTTCAAGGCGGGCAATCTCGCTTTCGGCCTGTCGCATTGCGACGCGCCTTATGTCGCCATTTTCGATGCCGATTTTGTGCCGCCGTCCGATTTCCTGCGCCGCACCGTGCCGGCGCTGATCGCTGACAACGGCCTGGCCTTTGTCCAGGCGCGCTGGGGCCACAATAACCGCAACCTGAACTGGCTGACGCGGGTGCAGGGCCTGCTTTTGGATTCGCATTTCGCGGTGGAACAGGAAGCGCGCTTCCGCGCCGGGCTGCCGATGAGCTTCAATGGCAGCGCCGGTGTCTGGAGCCGTGCCGCGATCGAGAATGGCGGCGGCTGGACCGGCGATACCTTGACCGAGGATCTGGATCTTTCCATGCGCTGCATGATGAAAGGCTGGCGCGGCGCCATGGTGTCCGACCTGGTCGTGCCCGGCGAATTGCCGCCCAACGCAGCGTCGTGGCGCGCGCAACAGGCGCGCTGGACCAAGGGCCATGCCCAATGCGCCCGCAAGCTTCTGCCGATGGTGTGGAACAGCACCCTGCCTTTCTGGACCAAAACGGCGATGACGGTGCAGATGGGCCAATTCGCCTTCTACACCTTGGCTTTCGCCAGCGCCGCGACATCGCTTTTCATGATGTCCGTGGGCCTGCCGCCCTATCCCGCCGTCGCGATCCTGGGCCTGATCGTGACCTTTCTGGGCCTGTCCTGTTCGGTCGGCTATCTGTGGCTGGGCCAGCGCATGCTTGGCCAGGAACATGCCAGCAAGCTTTATCGGGCATTGGTGCTGGCGGTGGTGTTTCCCTCCGGCCTGATTTTGGCAAACACGCGCGCCACCTTCGAAGCTTTTTTCAGCACCCGCATGGATTTCACCCGCACCCTGCGCGCCGGCGAAGTTCATGCCGGCGGCTGGCGCGGTGCGCCCGAACTGATGGTCGGCGTTTTCGTCGCCACCGTCGCCTTGGCAGAATCTGCCAACTGGAGCGCGCTGTTTTTTGTCTTCGCCGTCTCTGGACTGGTTTCGATCGGCGCCATGGGTGCCGCTTCGGGCCGGAGCGAATCCGTCCCTCAGCGCATTACACCAGGCGAGTGAGTTCGGCTGGCTGCGCCGTGAGGTGCAACACCCGGCCACAATCGTTATCGAGTCGTTAACCCGATTGCTTCAAATTTTAAGCAATGCCCTAACGCCGTTTTTGCGGGCGCTGTTCTAGCGTCCAACCGGGTGTTGTGGGTCCGGGGTTGTTTTCATGCAGACGAGGTTTGCAAAGCTTGCGGCGCTAGGCGCCCTGCTATTTGCGCTGGCCGGTTGTGCCAGCAGCATGGAAGACGCCGCGCCCTATCACGCCATGCCGCGCGAGCCGGGCCGCAATGTGGTGGAGAATACCGGCCAGAAGCCTATCCAATGCGCGCCCTATGCCCGCGAACATTCCAGCGTGAAAATATTCGGCGACGCCAATACCTGGTGGGCCCAGGCGGCGAACAAATTTCCCCGCGTGCAGAGCCCGTCCAGCGGCGCGGTGATGGTGCTGGCAGGCTATGCCGGCCCCGATCGCGGCCATGTCGCGGTGGTGCGCAAAATCATTTCCGACCGCGAGATCCGGGTGGATCATTCCAACTGGCTGGATGACGGTTCGATCTATGTGAATGATCCGGTCGAGGATGTCAGCGCCAACAATGACTGGAGCGCAGTGCGCGTCTGGAACATCCAGACCGGCAATTGGGGTGGCCGCAGCTATCCGGTGCAGGGCTTCATCCTGCCCCATGACCCGGCTCCGGCGGCGCCGCAGGCCGGCGACGGACTGGTCGCGCGGGCCGATATTCCGGACGATAGTCAATAAATTCAAATACTTATGCCTTGCTGCGCTATTCTGCCTCGCCCACTTGCGCCGAATGGGGGTAGGAATATCGTCCCGGCCTTCGCGAAACGAATCCGGCCCGCGGACAAGCAAACAGGACGCGGCATTGCGCGTTTTCCATTCATGCAAAGTCTCACCCGCCCTTGACCCTTCCGCAGCCTGAGACTGGCCCGATATCCGGCGATCCTTTTGCCGATGCGCCCGCCCTTGCCCGGACGCCAGCGGAACACGCAACGCATTCTGTCCATGACCGCCGCAACATGGCGGGACTCATTCTGGGCGCCATGGGTGTGGTGTTCGGCGACATCGGCACCAGCCCGCTTTATGCCTTGCGCCAGACCGTGCTCGCCACCGAAGGCGGCTTGCCCAATCACATCGCGGTGATGGGTTCGCTTTCGATGATTTTCTGGGCGCTGATCCTGGTGGTGACGATCAAATATGTTTTGATCATCATGCGCGCCGACAATAACGGCGAAGGCGGCACCCTGGCGCTGGCGGCGCTGGCGCATCGCAGCCAGGGCCTGACGCGCAAAGTAAAAGCCACCATCGGCATCGGCGCCATTATCGGCTTGGCGCTCTTTTTTGGTGACGGCATGCTGACACCGGCCATCACCGTCTTGTCGGCGGTGGAAGGCCTGACGGTGGAAACGCCGCGCTTCGCGCCGCTGGTGGTGGCGATCCTGATTGGTCTGTTCCTGATACAGAGCAGCGGCACGCACAAATTGGGCAGATTGTTTGGGCCGGTGATGCTGCTGTGGTTCCTTATGTTGGGTGCTTTCGGACTGATCTCACTGCTGCGGACCCCCGCCATCCTGGCGGCAGTCAATCCCTATTATGCGCTGCAGATGTTTCTGAATGCGCCCTGGGTGGCATTCGTCAGCCTGGGCGCGGTGGTTCTGGCCGTGACGGGCTGTGAGGCGCTGTATGCTGACATGGGCCATTTCGGCAAACGCCCCATTCAATATGCCTGGCTGTTCTTTGCGTTGCCGGCCTTGATGCTGAATTACTTCGGCCAGGGCGCCGCTTTGCTGCGCAATCCCGACCAGGCCTCGATCGCGTTCTTTTCCGTCATCCCGCATTGGGCGCATATGCCCATGGTGCTGCTGGCAACCCTGGCCGCCATCATTGCCAGCCAGGCCGTGATCACCGGCGTCTTTTCAATGACCCAGCAAGCGGTGCAGTTGGGCCAGTTGCCGCGGATGGAAATCCGCCACACCTCCGCCACTGATTACGGCCAGATCTATGTGCCGCGCATGAACGCCTTTCTGGCGGTGGGCGTGGTGCTGATCGTGCTGATTTTCCGCAGCTCCGGCGCCCTGGCCGCCGCCTATGGCATCGCGGTGACCGGCGTCATGGTGATTGACACCTTCAACGCCAGCATCGTGGCGGGCAAGCAATGGCGCTGGAATCCGCTCATCGTGATTGGTCTGTTCGGAGCCATGGGGATCAGCGACCTTCTGTTCTTCTCTGCCAATTCGCTGAAAATTCCCGAAGGCGGCTGGCTGCCGCTGCTGATCGCGTTCGGCGTCTTTGTCGGCATGGACACCTGGCGGCGCGGCCGCCGCGTGCATATGGAAAAAGTGCGCTCCGAATCCCTGCCGCTCAACCTGTTCCTGGAGCGTGCCGACAAAAGCGCCCAGCGTGTTGCCGGGCTGGGCGTATTCCTGTCATCGCGCACCGATGTGGTGCCCGGCGCGCTGCTGCACAATCTCAAGCACAATAAAGTGCTGCATGAGCGGGTGGTGATCGCCACTGTGACAGTGGAAGACACGCCGCTGGTCGCCGCCAACAAACGCATCGAGGTGGAAAAGCTGGGCAAGGGCTTCTATGCCGTGCGTATCCATCACGGCTTTTTCGAGACCCCGGACGTGCCGCAAGCGATGGAGGATGCGCGCCGCTTCGGCCTGGCGCTGGACGTCACCACCGCCACCTTCTTCATTGGCCGCGAAACATTGGTGCCCGCCGAACATTCCGAACTCAGCCGTTGGCGCAACTGGCTCTATCGCACCCTGGCGGGCAACGCCTTGTCGCCGGCGCGCTTTTATCACCTGCCGCCAAATCGGGTGGTGGAACTCGGTACCCAGATCGCAATCTGATGCTGGAGAAAAAGCACCATACGCTCAAGCAGGAATTGTGGCTGACCCTGGGTGCGCTGGGCGTGGTGTTCGGCGATATCGGCACCTCGCCGCTTTACGCCATGGGCCAGAGCGCCCTGGCCGCCGGCGGCAACACGCCGCCGCCCTTTGCCGTTTACGGCGTGCTGTCCCTCATCTTCTGGGCGCTAATCGTGGTGGTCTCGATCAAATATGTCGGCTTCATCATGCGCGCCGACAATCATGGCGAGGGCGGCGTGATGGCGCTGGCGGCGCTGGCACACCGATCCCCCGTCAACCGCAAGGCCAAGACCGCCATCGGCATTGCCGCCTTGCTGGGACTGGCGCTGTTCTATGGCGACGGCATGCTCACGCCCGCCATCTCCGTGCTATCGGCGCTGGAAGGCATCAGTGTCGGCAACAGCAGTTTCGCGCCTTTTGTCGTGCCTTTGACCCTGGTTATTCTGATCGCGCTGTTCCTGATCCAGAGCCGCGGCACCGAGACTATCGGCAAGCTGTTCGGGCCGGTGATGGTGCTGTGGTTCATCGTGCTGGGTGTGCTGGGCGCTGCCGCCATTCTCAAGGCGCCGCAAATCCTGCGGGCCGTCAATCCGATGTATGGCGTGAGCCTGTTCCTGCGCGAGCCTTGGACCGCTTTTGTGGCGCTCGGTTCGGTGGTGCTGGCGGTGACGGGCTGCGAGGCGTTGTATGCCGATATGGGCCATTTCGGGGCGCGCGCCATTCGCTGGGCCTGGCTCTATTTCGCGCTGCCCGCCTTGCTGCTGAATTATTTCGGCCAGGGCGCGCTGCTGTTGTCGCGGCCAGCCGCCGCCAGCTTCCTGTTCTACGCCATGGTGCCAAGCTGGGCGCATTACCCGATGGTGGCGCTGGCCGCGATGGCCACCATCATCGCCAGCCAGGCGGTGATCAGCGGCGTCTTTTCCATCACCCGCCAGGCGGTACAGCTGGGCCAGTTGCCGCGCATGGAAATCCGCCACACTTCGGCGACCGAGGAAGGGCAGATCTATGTGCCCCGCATCAATGTCATGCTGTGCGTTGGCGTGGTGCTGATTGTGTTGATCTTCAAATCTTCCGCTGCGCTGGCCACCGCCTATGGCATCGCGGTGACGGGCGTGATGGTGATTTCCACCGTGCTGGTCGGCATGATCGCCATCTATCGCTGGAAGTGGCCGCGGCCCGCCGTTTATGCGCTGTTCGGCGTATTGGGGCTGGTTGACGTGACCTTCCTGGCTTCCAACAGCCTGAAGGTTCTGGAAGGCGGCTGGCTGCCCTTGGCGGCCGCAGCTCTGGTCTTTGTGCTGATGGACACCTGGCGGGTGGGGCGGCGTCTGCATCTGGAAAAGATGCGCGACAATTCCTTGGCGCTGGATCTGTTCCTGGCCCGAGCCGACAAATACAGCCAGCGCATAACGGGCACCGCCATCTTCATGAGCCCGCGCAGCGACATTGTTCCCAATGCCATGCTGCACAGTCTGAAACATTACCGTGTGCTGCATGAACGCGTGGTGCTGGCAACGGTGACGGTGGCCGATACACCGGTGGTGCCGCCGTCGCGGCGTGTCACGGTGGAAAAGCTGGGCAAGGGCTTTTTCTCGGTTCGCCTGTTCTATGGCTTTTTCGAAACGCCAAATCTCGAAGACGCCTTCGCAGCGGCGCGGGCGCATGGCCTGGTGATGGACATGGACAGCGTGACGTTTTTCCTGGGCCGCGAAACCCTGGTGCCGGGCGAGCATCCCAGCCTGCCGCGCTGGCGCGTGGCGCTGTATATGTGGCTGGCCTCGAACGCGCTATCGCCCGCGCGCTTCTATCATTTGCCGCCAGGACGCACTGTCGAACTCGGCACCCAGGTCACGATTTAGTCGAGCGCGTAAACCAGCGATTTCAAGTAAGCCGATTCTGGCAACATCGGATGCACCGGATGATCCGGACTTGCACCAGCGCTGCGGATCAGGCTGGCCTTGCGGCCACTGCGCATGATGCCAGCGGCGCATTCGGCGGCAAAACGGTCGGTGGGGATATTGTGCGAGCAGGATGCCAGTAACAGCGTGCCGCTCGGCTTGGTGACGGCGGCGGCCAGGCGCGCCAGCTTGCGATAGGCCTTGGCGCCCGGCTCCAGGTCCTGTTTGGATTTCACAAAGGGCGGCTGATCGGCAACGACAATGTCGAACACTTCTTTCTGGGCCGCCAGCCGTTCCAATTCCTCAAACACATCTGCTTTGACGGCGCTGAGCGAAACCTTGTTGGCCGCCGCACTTTCTTCCGCCAAGGTCAGGGCCGGGGCAGAACTGTCAAGACACACAGTTTCGCTGGCGCCCATCTTGGCCGCCAGGATGCCGAAGCCGCCGGTATAGGAATAGGCATCGAGCACCGACTTGCCTTTCGCCAGCCCGGCGATGAAGGCGCGATTGTCGCGCTGGTCATAATACCAGCCGGTCTTCTGGCCCTGGCCCAGATCGGCGAAATAGCGCGCGCCGTTTTCTTCCACGGCAATGCGGCCCATCTCGCCTTTCTCGGCGCGGACATAGGATTCGAGCCCTTCCAGGGCGCGGGCGGATGTGTCGCCCCGCAAAATGATGCTGGCGGGCGCCAGCACTGTTTCGAGCGCCATCTTGAGCGGCGTCAGCAGCGCTTCCATGCCGGCGGTGGTGATCTGGACCACCACGACATCGCCGAAGCGGTCAATCGTCAGGCCGGGCAAGCCGTCGCCTTCGGCATGCACCAGGCGGTAGAAAGGCTTGGCATAAAGCATGTCGCGCAGCGCCAAGGCCCGCTTTATGCGGCCCCCAAAAAATGTCGCGTCAATCGCCGCGCCATTTTCGCGCGCCAGCAGGCGCACCGCGATCAGGCTTTTGGAATTGAAATAGCCGGTGCCGGCATCCTGGCCGTCATCATGTTTGATGTGCACCA
>Ga0073936_10001304_pt1 | contig 38589 bp, 23 predicted proteins | sample AliMusrvi5mmetaG_FD_87041 | JGI IMG/M metagenome (GOLD analysis project Ga0073936, IMG submission 87041) | Freshwater lake bacterial and archeal communities from Alinen Mustajarvi, Finland, to study Microbial Dark Matter (Phase II) - Alinen... | ecosystem: Environmental > Aquatic > Freshwater >...
CATAAGCTCATCATAGATTGCCAGAAATCTTTTCTCGTTGAACATGTCGATTGTCTTTGAAGTAAAAAGCAAACTTAAAGACTCTCATGCAAAATTATTTGACGTACTTAAGCGTATGCTTACGATATTTCAAATTGGAAAATTTATTTTTGAAAAAGAATAATATATAAGGACAAACATCCAACCCGCTTTCATTATAAATGAAAGGGTTTATATGGTTATTAAACTTTCAAACTTGCATCAGGTTTTGTATTTTGATAATGAAACGCTCCGAAACCTGCCTGTTTCAATGTATCTACCTTTTTACAATTTTCCCGGTCGCTGATGTATTCCCATTACGGACAGAATAAAAATAGATCCCGGATGAAAGTTCAGATACATCAGCCTGAATAATTTGGTTGCCGATTACTAAATCATTTGTTATGAACTTCCTGATTTTCTGCCCGCTGGAGTTGTAAATATTCAGTTCTAATTTTTGATCGATAGGATTTTCGGAATAGATCTTCAAAAAATCACTTACCGGATTTTCCTGAATACGATATGGAGCTTCAGGAGAAATGATTGACTGATTCGCAGAAGAAGTTGGATCGTATTCGAATGATCCTATATCAGATCCTGATCCAATGGGACGCGGGAAACCGGAGAAATCGAATGGAATAGTATTTTCAGAATCAGCTGCATCAATAAGTGGAGAACCTGCAATTAATTTGAAATCATCGGGCAATTGCATGTTTAGTGATTTAAACCCTGCCAGATTGGCATTTCTTGCCAGATAATTATTCAGAAGAATAACATCGGAAGCAGAATTCTGGAACATGATATAGGAATCACTGCCTTTGAAACTTGTATTCCCGTTTTCATAGTAATCATAGTTCCCCGGATTGATGATCACATTGGACGAAATGACATTGTTTTTGCTCAAAACGCTCGAAAAACGAATGCCATCAGACTTGGGATTGATAATATCATTGTGAAGAATATTGAATGAGGAATCGTTTTGAATGGATACATCTGAAACAAATATTCCATGCTTCATTTGAGTCAGATCCGAAGGAAGAAAGCTACGACCGGCATCCACAATAATGTTGTTGAATATTTTGTAACCGCCAAGACCATGGCTTTCAATGCCATCTCCCTTTCCCTCAGCAATAAAATTATTATAACAATCACATTTTGAGCCTCCGCCCATAATTATACCCGACATTTGGTTCTGATTTTCAGCCTGACTATCGTACATCACGGTATTGTTATAGATGCTGCAGTTTTTGGACGCCGAACTGACCTGAATTCCGTCCCATCCGGAGTATTTAATGATGTTATTATAGACTTTCACCCCTTCAAGCAGGCTGGGTAATAGTAAAGTGTCTTTCCCATTGCAATTCACTTCTTGTCCTGAATATTTGGAACTGCCTATATATAAACCTTCATTACCGGCATTGGCAATGTAATTGTCGTGAATAACCGTATTGTACTGCGTAAATGCATCTCTCACCGTGGTAAGACTGCAATCAGGATCGGTCTTTGCATAAATTCCTCCAATCGGACAGTTTTCGATGGATATGTGATCAATTTCGAAGTCAGAACTACTATAACCAATACCCATTCCGCTTCCATAGGCTACACGTTTTATCTGAAAGCCGTATTTTTGTTCAGGATCACCGGTTCCGGTAAGTCTTATGTAGCGACAGTTCTCAATTGAAATTCCAAAATAATGATCAGTATCAATAATTACATCGCCGTCCGAATTTATCATGACAATAGGCTTTCCTTCTGCTCCCAGAAAATTCTTTATCAGCAGATAATCGCGATTCCCTCCTGTAAAGGACAAGGTATCTCCTGGTTCAATATTTTTGTAAATGGTATCAAGGCCGTCGAGATATAAAACTTCTGGAGCAATATGAAAATTTGTTTTCTGCCCGAAAGCAGAAACAACGCTTATGGATAGTACAAAAGAAACCAACAGAAATAAGGAGACGGGAGAAAGAAGACAGAAGACAGCAGATGGAAGACGGAAGACAGAAGTCGGAAGACAGAAGTCGGAAGTCGGAAGTCGAAAGACAGAAGATGGAAGTCCGAAGACTTCTCCCTTATTTTGACTTCCGTCTGCTGTCTGCTGTATCCTGTCTTTTTTCTTCATTTTCCCATTTAATAAAAATCTTTTAACAATTGAATTTATTCTATTTACGTAACTATATAGCATGGTTATCACATTGATTATGCCTTACTTTGAAATTACACAGAGGTACACTGAGAAGTAACAGAGATTCACAGAGCGTTAAAATTAATTAATTATCTCTGTGGTTCTCTGTGTAAAACTCTGTGAATCTCTGTGTGACAAAACTATAAAGCATTGATTTATAAGAAACAAATTAAGCGAAATAGCTGCCTATTTCCCACGTTTTGCCCGCTCCCAGTTTACGGATTGTGATCCTTTCAGATATCTTTTAAACCCCAGGAATACAGAAAGGTTCATAATAAAAAAGTAATAGGGAACAAAAAGCAGTTTCACACGGATCGACTTATTTTCGAGATACCAGCCCAATAAAGCGCTTAAATAGAATAATAGCTGAAGCCAGAATAAAATGCTGTAAAAACCGAATTTAATTATTCCTTCGTTAAGGGCCAAAACAAATCCTGCAGGAATAAGAAACAATAACGATAAAGGGGCAAGAGTCCATCGAAGTACCCGGTGCGATATGTATTGAAAGGAAAGTGTTCCGTATTTAAAAATATTCAATAGCGGGGATAACCTGACGACTGATTGAATGCCGCCTGCCGAAATTCTTACTTTTCGCTTTAATTCTTCTTTCACATTGGCCGAAGCGGTTTCAATGGCATAGGCTTCAGGATCATATTGAATGGTATATCCTTTCTGGGCTACCCGGAGTGAAATTATAAAGTCGTCGAGCAGGGTGTCTTTTTCAACTTCCTGAAACAATTCGGTTCGGATAGCAAATAATTCGCCTGCTGCACCAACAACCGAATAAAGTTCGGCATCCCATTTTTTAAGTTTTGATTCATACTTCCAATAGAGACCTTCACCGGCTCCTGCTGCTGCATCCTTATCCTTTGGGAAAATTCGTTTTTCTCCTGAAACACAACCTACCTTTGGATTACTAAACAGGTTGACGATTCTACGAATTGATTCTTTACCCAACATCGTATTTGCATCACAAAAAACAACAATAGGCGTAGTTACCAGTTTCATTCCACGGTTCATTGCACCAATTTTTCCGTTCCGTTCAGGTGAATGATGCACTTCAACATCAGGATATGTTTTCAAAAGATCAGGAGTACCATCATTTGATCCGTCGGTAACCCAAACCTGATGTAGTTTTTTAGCCGGGTAATCCAAATCGCGCGAGTTCTTCACCTTTGCATCAACGAAATCTTTTTCATTATAGGCGGCTATAAACAAAGTAACCTCAGGCTCATATTCATTCATGGTTTCAGGTTTCTTCATGAACAACCGTTTTACTTTAACCAGGACAAATAGTAAAATCCCATATCCGATGTATGCATAAAACACGATAAAAAGCAGTGACCAGAATAATACTTCAATTGCAATCATGCCATTTTAATTTTAATAGTTTCTGATTTTTTTTGCATAGATATTAAGCTCATCAACTTTACCAAATTCGAACAGGGCAATGTCGCTGAATGTATCCTGTATTGGAAATTGTCCGCTATGTTTTTCTTCAACGATAAAGGTAATATTGGGATAATACATGATAAAATTAAACGCTCCGCGAATTGCTTCGGTTTCCATTCCTTCTACATCAAGCTTGATGAATATCTTTTCATTTTGATCAATGGCCATTTCGTCCATCAAAGTATCAAGTTTTCTAATTTCTGCTTTATCTGTTTCCGCATCTTTTACCTTGTTAATTCTTGATGCTCCCGTATTTACCGTATCAAATGAAAAGCTGGCCGAATAATCGGCATCTCCCAAACCATATGGGAAAAACTTTACCTTGTTTTGCAGATCGTTTAGCTCGAGGTTTTTATTGATAGTTTTAATGTTGTGAGAAACAAGCTCAAAAGCAAAACATTGTTTATTCAATTTTGCCAATAAAATAGAATAATCACCAACACAGGCACCTACATCAATAAAGACTGAAAATTCATTTATTCGCTTCAGAATAAATTTTTTAACTCCCCACTCGTAATAAAGATTGGCAAACTGAAAATCATTGGTATTTTTCCGGCAATAAAATTTACCAACAGAAGTTTGGATAATCCGGTCAGAACGATACGAGGTTTTGTTGATGACATATTTTACAGAGGCAACTATTGAACCCACGTCGCCATGTTTCAGGTAATCAAAAAGGTATCTCGAATATGTCAGAATTTTACTCAATGTGTTCAGATTAAATATAAATCGATGCTGAAAATAGATTCGGGATAGGGGATCATTTTTTTATTTGCCGTTGCCAATCTCCGTATAAATATCCAGAACACTCTTAGCCATAGCCTTCCAGGAGAACTTAGCCGCCTGTTCCATACCTTTGAAAATGATTTTTTTCCTTAAATCCTCATCATTTACCAGTTTAATAATTGCTTCAGTTATTTCTTCAGGTTTAAAAGGATCAATTATTAAAGCTGCAGAACCGGCCACTTCAGGCATAGAGGAAGTATTTGAAGTAATTACGGGAACTCCGCAAGCCATTGCTTCCAGCATCGGGATCCCAAAACTTTCGCGTAAAGATGGATAGAGAAAAACTTTACTCTGACAATAAATAGCAGGCAGGTCTGTATTGATTACATATCCGGTAAGAACAATCTGATCGATCAGATTCTTATCACCAATTTCGTCCAGTAGTTTTTCAAGCTCGCTGCGATCGTAATCGAGCATCACCAATTTATAATCAGAATTGGTTTGTTTCAGAAAATCGGAAAAGGCTTTAAGTGTTCCTTTTGTATTTTTCTTTGGATCGGTATTTCCCAGGAAAAAAAAATAGTGATCGGGTAAGTGATATTTTTCTTTTACCCGTTTTAGTTCCGACACATCTGTAACCGGTTTAAAATGCTCACTAACTCCATTATAAACAGCTGTTAAGCGGTTGTCACCTTTTATTCCGAAGAATTCGCCAATACGGTTTTTCTCGAAATGGGAAACTGTAATAATTTTCCGGCTCATTTTTACCACCCTGGGAACAACCAATTTGCGGTAAACATTACCAAATTTCTGATAGGTTGTTGCACTTCCTGTCAGAATCTTTGCATAACTGCTTTCCATGTAAATGATATCATGAAGAGTTACAACCAAAGGAATTTTGCAATTAACAGGGGCTGTATTGCTTGTACAGTGAAGAATCTGACAGCCTGCTTCCTTGGCTGCCTTTGGCAAAGCAAACTGTTCCCACATGGGGTAAGAGCCACCTTCAAGTTTGACAATCTTGAAATTCGAGGTTTCTTTTAAAACTGAATCATCTTCATCAGGCTTAACAAAAATGAAATATTCATTTTCATGATCAATATCCTGAAGGTTCCGGATCAATTCCAGAGCCACCATATCCATCCCGTGTTTTTTCTTGCGGAAAAGCCGTTGTCCTTCTATCCCTATTTTCATGATGCACTTTTTTAGAATTAATTCAGATCATTATTTTTTTTGCGGAGATTTTACTGCACTGTGTTTTGTATGAATAAATTGTTTGTTTGCACCTTTTATTTTCAATAGCGATCCAAACATCAGAAGCATTCCCTTTGGCAGGCTTACCATCGCTTTTAAAGTACCGGTATTGTAGAATGAACGGGGTATTGAAATAAAGAAGGCAATATAACACAATGCCAAAACGATTATCCACAGAAAACTATAGATGTTTTCGACATCAAAGTATATATTCAGGAGTAAAAACAAGATCCCAGTCATAGTAACTGCACCGAGAAGTAAAATACGGGGCGGCTGAATAAATTGTATTGCCTTGTCAAAATAATCAATGTTGCCTTTTGTAATTAATGCTTTGACCGATGAACCAAAGTCTTTCCTAAAATAATGGAATTGTGCTGAAAGCCAACGTCGTCGCTGGTTGCTGAAAACTTCAGCTTTCTGCACTTTTTCATCATAAACCAAAGCATCACCGAGATAAGCAATTTTATGTCCGTTCTTCAGCATATGTAATTCAATTTCCTTGTCAAATCCGCCAACTGCTGTTACCGATGACATCATATTCTTAAAGAAATCATACCGGAAAGCCATCCCGGAACCGATGATAGCAGATGAGAGTCCCAACACCCGATGTCCTTTTCGGAAAATATGATTGTTTATTTCCTCGCTCACAGCGTCAAGGATTGCAAGTGAAGTATCCATATTCTTTGCAGCACGATGTCCCTGTACGGCCATAAAACTGCCTTCAAATGTAGCATTTACTTTTGATAAAAAGTCGGCAGCCATGAGGTTGTCAGCATCAAGGACAACGGCTATTTCATAAGAATTATTTAGCTGCCTCATCGCCTCGTTTAAAGCTTTCGATTTGGTACTTTTATCAAATTTGACTTCGATAACTTTAACAGGCAACTCTTTCAATCTTTCAATTGTTTCCGGTTTAAATGAATCAGCAATAATTACCACGTCATATTTTGCCTGAGGATAATCCTGACTCAAAGCATCTTTTGCGACCTCAATGATTACATTGTCCTCTTTATAGCAAGGGATCAGAATAGCGATACGTCGAACTATGGGGTTATCTTCATATTTTGCTTGTTTAAAGAACAGCCCGGCAAATGCAAACACAAAAATGTATAAGGTAGGCAGTACCAAAACAATGCAGACTATAATTTGTATGATCAGATAACTTGATTGATAAGTTGGGTTCATCGAATTGTCGGCATTAAAAAGTTTCTTAAAAACAGCTATAAAAGAGCTTATATTATCAGCTTTCCGTTCATTTTCTGCTTCGAAGCTTATTCCTGATTTTCAGTGCATACTTACGCAGAAAAGGAAAGTACTTTCCGCTTTTGATGTTATACAATACGGATTCAGAATCGAAAATCATTTCGAAATTCTCGGTACACAAAACAGGCTTTTTTGCTATCTGATTAATCTGAATAGCCTGAGTAAAATTACTCTCTATAAAAAGCACATAGGGCTTTTTCATGTATACCTGAGCCTTGAAATCGCCATGACTGTTTGCTCTTTGCCTTGCTGCCATATCCGGAAGATCCAACATGACCAAATCATTGTATTTCACCTTGTATTTAGCAAGCCAGGTCTCCGTTTCTTTCCTGTATTTCTCGAGGCGGGAGGTTACGATAGTCCCTATTTTGGCGCCCGGAATAAACAAAGGTGGTGCGTTGACAATAAAATCAATGTATTTTGGTCCATCGTCATTCTGATCCTCTGAGGGATCAACACATAGAACCCCATCAATATCAAAACATGCCTTTTCAAGGGTAGTATGATTGAATATATTCCACTGAAAATACCGTGGAAGTGGCACCACTTCAAAATAATAATCCACCATTTTTTCCTTCCCAGGAATGACATAAATGGCGCAGTAACTAATAGAAAAATCTGCCTCAAGATGTTTTAAATTCTCCCTGACTTCAACCATTGCTGAACCTGATGCAATGCTATCGTCGACCACAAGTACCTTTTTATAATCCTTTACATCAAAGAACTGTCCTCTTGCGCCTGCTTTATAGATATGACCATTCAGAAAAGAATGAATATCAGTAAAAGGTTTATTCAAATAAAGCGCCAACAAATTGGCCGGAAGCATACCGCTTCTGGGAACTCCAACAATCAGGTCGAAATCTTTTGGGAGAATATTCAGTCTTTTAAGAATAATTAAATTCAGATCGGATATCGTTCTGTAATACATATCGTTAGTGTTTAGTTAGAACTTTCTGAATATTATTAAATATGCTGTTTACATTATTTTTCCAGCTATGTGACCGGGCAAAAAGGATGCGCTGTCTTGCCTTTTCTTCGTTGTCTTCCAGAAGTGCCTGCTCAACGGCATCCTCATAGTCAGCTACAGAAGAACAGAGATAAGCATGTTCCCTGAAAAGCTCCATCGTATCTGTTTTGGTTGCAATCACAGGTTTCCCTAAAGCAAGGTATTCATCAACCTTTCGCGGGTAATTCCCAATGGTTAACTCATTCAATAATTGCGGATTCAGACACACCTGCAAAGCCGACATATAGTTTGGGACCATGTTTTTAGCTACACTCCCCAGAAAATGTACATTTTTTAGTTTATTCATTTCATGCGAGGCAAACAGCTTGTCAACTCTGCCGATCATCACGAATGAATAATCCGGCTTACTTTTTGCCAGTTCATAAATTAAATCAGCATCAAGGCGCAGGCTCGTAATGTCGCCGATGTATCCTATTCTTGGTTTTGGAATAAGCTCAAATTCAGCTTGTTCAACAAATTCCAAACTCAGATCATAAGCCGAAAGGTCAACCCCCTGCCCTACATCGAAGCTCTGACTATTGAATTTTCGTGCAAAGGCTGCCAACTGTGGTGAATTGGCTACAATCAGATCACTCTTAGCGATTAACAATGGCTCTAGCCTAGGAGCATGCTTCTTCCAGAAATCAATAGCCTGAAGATTATCTCTTCGGTAATAAATTGAAAGAGCAGGTTTCAGAATTTCTTTCGAATAAAAACTTCTGTAAATGTCATTATCTATAAAATGGACTGGATCTTTAAAACCCAGTTCCTTAGATACTTTTCGGACATATTTGAAAATCTTTTTGTTATTCAGTTTGTTGAAAAAATCAAAGATCAATCCATCAGGCAATCCATTTACCGACCATACCCAAAAAGGAAAATCAAGAACCCATAAGGATTCTGATATTTTTCGAAGCGGAGTTTTTCGCTTCCGGTAAACATCCAATCGCTGCACTGTTTCAGGAGTTGGTTTATTTCTGAAAATAGTCATCATATCCAACGGGCTGTTAACATACAAAACACGATTTTCGATTGCTATTTCTTTAGCGATATCGATGGCGTTTGAACCGATTGGAATATCCCAGGATTGAAGCCCGGTGATGATAAAATCTCTGCCCTTCATGTTTTTGTTTTTTTTAGAATAATAACTATCAGTCTTTCTGAACTATTAATTGCCAGATCAGAATTCTGAAAATTAGCACCTATGATTCTTGAATAACAAGGTCTAAAGTACTCAAAATATTAAGAAATAAAGAAGAACCCGGATGATTCACTAAAAGATTTTTTTCTGATTCAGAACAGGTATTCAAACATTGAAAATCTATATGGATCGACATCTAACATCTTCACAATGTAAATTTCAACTAATATTCAAACTCAGATCATCCACCTTTTCAGGAGTATCCAACTTTTCAGAATTCATCATTATAGCCATAGAGGTATATATCAACATGCTGGTTGGCATTTGATACAAAACTGCATTACCGTAATTGGCAACCATAATACCAAACATACCGGCAGTTAAAGCAGACATTTTTAGTCGAAGTATGGGGTCCCGAATCCGAAACATGATACAGTAGGATGACTTTCCAACCACATAAAAGAGAATAAACAAGTGTAGCAAAAGTCCGATAATACCTTCTTCTACCCAGATTAATACATACCCGCTATCGGTTGCCACCTGTGATAGAAACGCATTTGGTAAATATTTCTGTGCTTTTACCCCACCGTGACCGATTCCTCCCCCAAAAGGCCTGGACGCCAGATATACTTTAAGTCTTTTTTGATTTTCAAGCCTTACCTGTAATGATGCATCGTTGGGATCGAAGGCTGTACGCATCCTTCTAATTTGATCATTTCCCTGACCAATAGAAGTATATTTAAAAAAGATAAAAACTATTATCATAAGGACAAATCCGATAGACATTACCCGAATATTTTTCCTTAAAACAAAAAAAGCCATAAACCCACCCAATGGAATGCTAATTGCACCTCGTGTTCCTGAAACAATCATTCCAAAGAATCCGGCAAATGCAACGACAAGAAAAAAGAGCTTTTTGCGCCAATCTTTTTGCGCCATTGAAACAATAGCTGCCATAACACCGGAATAGGCCTCATTTGCACCGAACTGACCGGCATCGCTCAAGAATGAAAAGACTCTTAATTTTCCGAAAAGGATATGTGTTTTGTAATTCCCTTCATCCAGCCAGGCTTGCTCCCAATGATCAACACCAAATTTCATCTGAATAAAACCCTTTAAGGTTACCAACAATGTGAAAATTCCCCACAAATACAGGAAATAATCCAGTTTGCGGTTTGTATCAATAAAAAGCAATGTTAGCGGAACCAGTATTAACATGTAAAAAGCGATACCTCTTCCTGAAAACCAGGCGGCTACACTTCTTGATTCGGGATTAACAAGCTCAAAAAGTGAATACCCAAACCAGATAAGTGCCAAATAGGTAATGTCTTTATTGGCAGGTGACCAGTCGATCCGTTCATTAAACCGATTGAAAATGAGTGCCAGCAATGTCAGGATTAATATGCCATCCATGATCAGGCCAAGAGATAGCCCTGTTAGATACCGTCCCAATCCCATCAGTACAAAACCCAATATAATTGAAGTATAAAGTCCAATAATCGGAAAACGGAATAATAAATACAAATACGAAAAAAGGAATGGAAGAATAAACAATCCAAGGCCTCCGACAATTCCTATTTTGCTTGTAATCAAAGCTGATAAAGCAAGCAGGCAAATGAGCGTCAATATAGAAAAAGGTTTTTGAAGCCGGTCAGATCCTACAAAATGATCAAATGGATTTAGAATACCCTTCATCTGAAATAAAATTGCAACAAATTAGTAATTTGATATTATCCTGTTTTCTGTATTCCATGATTCCTGAATCTTTGATAGATAGACTTGTAAAAATCAATACCATCGGTAAATATGCGTGAATATTCCAATGTAAGCTCATTACTCAGGTAGTAAAAACCAATCCAGATACCGATAACAGTGAAAATTATGGATCCAACTGCAACCAATATTAACGACTTGAAAATGTAGATGGCAATAAGATCGCCAATTACATTAGCAATCACCATATACAGCACCTTAATGAAATTTATCCTGGGACGGTTTATACTGTCGAGTCCAATTCCTGTCATACGGTCAATAGGAAGCAATAATCCATAGATTGAAAATACACGTACAATGTTGACTGTATTAAACCCGGTTATTGGATCGACCCCTAAATATTGTTTTCCTCCCAGGATCAACACAAAGAAGCCGGCAAAAACGAAGGTGAAGATACTAACGAATACAAAAAGATAACTCATTGCACCTGAATAGGTATAAAAGAGTTCCTTGACTTCCTGAACTTTTCCCTGTATACTTGCCTTTGACATTTTTGGGAAAGCAGTTGCCACGAAACTTCTCAGGGGAATCTGCTGCAATTCAGTAAGTTTCATAGGAATACTGTATAATGCGACAGCCGCTGTTCCAAGTGGACTTAAGCTAATAATCAGGGTATCGGCACTTCGAAGCAGATTTGTACCTATAAGCGTAAAAGTTGTGTATTTGCCAAAATCAAGCAATACTTTATTGGTGTGCCTGGTTGCTTTACGGATATGCCTCAAGCCATCCCAACCCGAAACCATACATACGCCTGAAGTTATGGCGTTTGTGATCAACATGGCCCAGACCAGTTGGAGAAGAGTCATTTTCAGGAAAAAATAATTTACAACCAGTATCAGAAAAAAGCTAACACTATTGATTGCTTTGACCAATAATATTTTTCCAAATTTCTGATCGGCCTGCATAACGACCAGTGCAGTATTCAGCGGCAGATTAATCAATGCAAGCAAAGGATACCAGGTAAAAAACAATTCATATCCGGCTCGCTGAATGGCATTAGTAAATGCAAAATGACAGATAATAAGTACTCCGGATATAAGAATTGTCGCTATCAGACCGATCAAACCATTTGATCCGATATAGCTTATCCGGTCTTCTTTATTTACACCTGAAAGATAACGGATAATAGCCGTGTTGGTAATTCCAAACCTGAACATTTCGATAAAACTACCCGAAGAAATGAACAATACCCATTGACCAAAAATGTCAAGCGAAAAACTTCTTGCAAGCAGGGCAAAACCAGCTAATCCCAATAAAGCGATAATCAGGTTGCCTGCCAATGAAAGGAAGTTTTCTTCACGAATGACCTTTTTTACAACGTTTTTCAAGTAGAAAGTCTAAAGTTGATTTTTCGAAAAGAATTGAAAACGAAAAATATTTTTAATTGCCCGTCTTAGCCAGCTTCGCTTTCGTGGCAAATCACCTAAAACCGATTCAATGACCAGTGGCTCCACTCCATTCAGTATATAATGGACCTTTTGTTCTGTGAGCTTCATAAGTATATCCAGAACCCCCTGATCGGCCCCACTCCATATCCGGTTCGAACGGCAAACCAAAACAGGTAGTTCTGCACCCGAAATTAAACCTACAGGATAAGAATAGAACAATATTGGAGGCAATTCAATTAAAACAAAATCAGGAATATAGCTTAGTTCTATGTTGTTTTGTTTCAGAATGTCTTTGTAATCTTTTACCGAACTAAATCGTTCATTAAAATTGTAGGCGAAATATTCGTTATTGTCCAAATAGCTTTGCGGATTTTCGAGAAAAGGACTTTCGAAATCAATTCGCGTATCAGGATAACCTAATAATGATCTGAATAATGATAGCTTTTCCTGACGGATAATTGCTGCCGGAATCGAACTTGGAGGAGGGGTGTCGGTATAGCCTGTCTGAGTGATTTCAGTATTATGCAAAGACTCAGGAGTATAATTTAACATCAATACCTTTTTCCCCTGTTTAATTAATTTCCGGGCGATATTACCAACGACTGTTGTTTTGCCTTCCTGGCTTAACGTACTGAAAAACAATATGGTTTTTGTAGTATTCTCAGATTTGCTGACTTTCAGATTTAAATTAATATTCTGGATGATCATTTCAAGCAGACGGTTCGTAATGAAAGGCAGATTGATCTTTCTAGCCTCCAGTAAGATTTTGGGAAGCACACCCAGGTTTGGTAATTTTAAAATGCCTGATGCCTTAGCTGGCCTTTTTAGGGTATCATCAAAATATTCCAGAAAAAGAATGCTGGTAAGTACAATAATAAAACCAAGTAATGCACCAACAATGATCAGGATTTTCCGTTTGGTAGGAATAGGCGAAATCGGGTAAAAGGGAGGATCTACTGCTTTTATATTTGAGGATAATTCGTTATCCTGTAATTTGAGTTTTGCCAAATTGAGACCGTGCAGTATTTCCAGAAATTCCTGTTCCGAAACAGAAATTTCACGTTCAATACGTTTGATATTTGCACCTGCAGGTGCATAGATTGCATATTGTTTCTGAAATTCTTTGATCCGGTCGCCCATTACACTGATGCCAGCTTTGGTATTCTCAGCTTCAATGACATTATTAATCCAGTCGTTTAAAATGGTACTGACTGGCAATCCTTCAGTGGAATTATTGATCGTATACAATTCGCCAACTGCGGTTCGGATTTCATCTTTTAGTTTTTCTGCCTGAACTTTTAAATCAACCAACTTTTGATTGTTGGCATTACCAGTCAGTCCGAATGTTTCGGCTGATGAAATCTGGTAATTCAGGTCACCCAACTGGTTTCTTTTTTCAATTATTTTTGAACTCTTTAGCTGAATTTGTTGCTGATTACCAAGTTTTTCTTCCAATCGTTTGATTGCGGCCTGCAATCCTGCCAATTTGATTCGTTTATTGTTATACTCAACATCCAGATCCTCTTTTACAACAGCAACGGCTTTACTTTGCTCGTAATAGTTTATAATATTGTTGTCCTTATTAAATGCAAGTAATTTATCTTCTGCAACTTTAAGTCGGGCAGCGGCTTGTTTTAACTGAAAATCAAAGTATCTTACAACTGCATCCGAACGGTTTTCCTTAATTCTCTTATAGTTTTTTATACAAACTTCAGTCAGTATAGCAAGCGTTTGCTGACAAATTCCAGGATCATCAGTTTCAAAATCCACCTGAACCAGGTCACTGTTTGAGATACGTGCTACAACAATTGCAGAAATAGCCTTTATAGAATAATGCGGATGTTCAAAATTTAACAGCCGATAAACAAAATTAGTATCACTGCTTGCCATATACTCGGACAGGTTCTTTACCGTTTGTTCATATGCAGCATGTGAAATTGATTTTGGGAGTGAGCTTGAATCATTCGGGTTGCTAAAAGAGAATGATGCTTTTTGACTTAAAGTATCCGCATTATTATTGAGTAATGAACCTGGATCCGGATTTGAGCCCAACCTGTTGGATGAATTATTTCTTTTAACAACCAACCGTTCAATATATGCAGGTGTAATGCGTTTTAATTCAGAATATGATTTTTGCGAAATATACTTTGGATCAAAGTCAGAAAGCATAAGATGCTGACAGAGCAATCTTATTGCCACTTCCTGCTGGGTTTCGCGTGATTTCAGTACATTTATCAGGTTGTCAAACGCCGTATTATTTGCAAAATAACTGAATGATTTATCCATTTCCACACTTGAACCGGAGGCAATACCAGTATAAAGAGTCGTTTCCGAAGCATATTTGAAATTTGGATTCTTAGTCAGGATAAAAACCAGACCTGCCAGTAAAATTGGAGCTACAAGCAGTAATACGAAATGTTTCCGCAACAGGCGAATGAGGTCAATGACTTTCATTTATGATATTTACAGTATTGTTTAGGTTGAATTTGTATCCAACGAGTTCTTCCAGAATCATGTATGCTGTATTATAATCAGATTTGGCAGTTTCAAAATCAACTTCCGCCCTGCTAACAATTTCAGAGATTCGGGAGTATTCCCCAACAGGGATAACCCCATTCTGAAATTCTTTATCCGCCATATCCATATTGATACGAACTGTTTCGATGTATTTTGATTTGCTCCGGAGCAACTTTTGCCGTAATATCAAATCATTATATTGTCTGATAACCAATTGTCGTAATTCATTTCGCTGAACTTCAGCCATATTCACCGCTTGTTGAACCTCTGACTTTGATAAATTAATTTGATTCTTCCGGTTAACAATATCATAAATAGGAAACTTAATGTATGCACCTGCTCCATAATTCAGTTGATTGTTTCTTGTTGCAAGCAGGGATGGATTTTGTCCCTCGGAAGTATTAGTCGAAAAGTTGTCAAATGTACCATACCTGGAATCAATTTGTACTCCCATATTTCTTGTCCATTCCGAGCGGTCAGCTTGTAGCTTGTTTTTATTGACACTAATTTGCAAATCCCTGTATTTGACATAGGGATTGTTTGAGATGGCCGAATCGATAAGCGTTTCCAAAGGTGGAAGCATCGATTCAATATTGTCCTTCATTAAATCAAAATTCCTGGCCTTCTGAGCAAATCCGGAAATCTGGATGATCAGAAGTATAAAAATCTGAAGTGTAATCTGAAAACTATGCTTCACTTTGAGAAATCTAATTTAAATTCAATATTCTAATATAGAAATTTACTATACATTTTCCTTCTGAAATACTGCAGGAATGGTCCGCAAAATGATCCAGATGTCTTTCCAGAATGAGAACTTACTTTTAGCGATTTCAGCGTATTTATTATCTAATCCTTTACGCTCTTCAGGTGACATTTTACTTGTTTTCCCCCGGGCTTCTACCTGCCAAAGTCCGGTAATTCCAGCCGGTCCATGAAAACGATCGGTCCAGTCATCAGTGGTTAATAGTTCGGCTTCATACATCGGCAATGGCCTGTTCCCAACAATCGACATGTCTCCTTTAATCACATTGATCAATTGCGGCAATTCATCAATGCTTAATTTCCTGATAATGTGACCAACTTTGGTAATGCGTGGGTCATTTTCAAATTTCACAAAAGCGGTTGCCTGTTTTTCCTTTTTTGCTTTTAGGTGATCTGTCTCATTAACTGTACTATCGTCGCCAAATAGTTTTGCAGTATTCTGTTTGGTTTGATTCTCATTGGAAAGCTTCACTTTACGTTCATTTTCTTGCGGAATAATTGAAGCTTCCTTCTTGTATTGGTTCAGGTGGGCCAGTTCTTTTAAGCGCTTGTCGGAATTGGCGTACATAGAACGTAGCTTATAGAAATCAAATACTTTATAGCCGGAACCGACTCTTTTCGAAGTGTAATAAACCTTCCCTTTTGATTCAATCCGGATCGCGATAATAAAAATCAGGAGTATTGGTGAGATTAATAATAACCCGACGGAGGCACAAAAAACATCAAAAGTTCGTTTAAAAAATGGCGTTTTATAAGGCACAAAAGGAGTTCTTTCTGTTTTCTGCTCTATTTTAGCCAAAGGTTTTATTCTTTTCAGGATCAGAATTCTGCTAATGAGCGTTTGTTCAGTAATTGGCTTGATGTATACATCATCAATTTTTTTCTGTAGTGCCTTGGCAACTGTATCCTGATTTTTTTCTTCATCAAGGATGATAAAAGGAATCATTCTTTCAGGATCAAATTGTTCCATCCAAAAATCGTGAAATCCAAATCCATTACTGCCCGGTAGTTTACGTTCACAGATAATGCCATCGGGCAATCCATTGACAGAAATCCATTGACTGGCTGTAAAAGGATTGTCAGCCGAACTGATCTCAACATGTATATTTTCAAATACAAAATTGGATACAAACTCCGGATTTGTACCGATATGCAGAATTTTTAATTTTGCCAGATCCCTGTTATCCATTGGATGAAAGTTTATCGAAGTAAAATTTTTTCAATTCTGATCAATAATTCTTCCGGATTAAAAGGCTTAACAATATAGTCTTCAGCCCCGGCTTTTAAACATTGAACCCGGTCTGAACTGCTATCTTTACTACTTAACACTACAATCGGGATATCTTTGAAATAGCCACTTTCCTTTAGTCTTTTAATTAATTCCAGACCATCCATGTTGGGCATCTGTAAATCAGTAATGATCATATCGGGCATATTGCCCTGTTGAAGCCATGTTAGTGCTTCCAACCCATCTTCCTTTGTTTCAATCTGGTACTTACTGCTTAAAAACTGAACAAGTAGGTTAGTGATGGTTGATTTGTCATCAACTAAAAGTAATTTTTTCATAATTTATGCTTGGAATTAATTGTACTAACAGTATACAGATATAACATGTTTAATTTTGAGATTACAATCCATTCATTATTCTGACAAGAGCTGATCAAAGTATTCTATAGTCTTGGTTAGTCCTTCCCTCAATGCAATCTTAGGTTCCCATCCATCCAGTTTTTCTTTGGCCAGCGAAATGTCAGGTTGTCGTTGAGTCGGATCATCTGCAGGCAATGGAAGATAAATAATCTTTGATTTGGAAGCTGTAAGTTCGATAATATTCTGTGCGAGTTCCAACATTGTAAATTCTCCCGGATTGCCAATATTTACAGGTCCTGCAAAATCATCGCCGGTTGCCATCATCCGAATCATGCCTTCGACCAAATCCGAAACATACTGAAAACTACGGGTTTGGTTTCCTGAACCAAAAATGGTAATATCCTTATTCTGTAATGCCTGAACAATAAAATTCGAAACAACGCGTCCATCGTCTGGCTCCATTTTGGGACCGTAGGTATTGAATATGCGAATGATTTTAATTCGTACATTATTCTGAGCATGATAATTCACAAACAACGACTCAGCACAACGTTTCCCCTCATCATAACAGGAACGGATTCCGATCGGATTCACATGTCCCCAGTAATCCTCTGTCTGTGGATGGATGATCGGATCGCCATACACCTCGCTGGTAGACGCCTGCAGGATTTTGGCCCTCAATCTTTTGGCCAGACCGAGCATATTTATCGCACCCATCACCGATGTTTTAATGGTTTTGATTGGGTTGTACTGATAATGTACCGGTGAGGCTGGGCAGGCCAGATTGTAAATTTCATCCACTTCGATAAAGTAAGGCATGGTAACATCATGCCTGATCAATTCAAAATATGGATTATCAATCAAATGAACAATCTTCTGTTTTTTGCCGGTAAAATAATTGTCCATGCAAACCACTTCATTGCCATCGTTCAGCAGACGTTCACAAAGATGTGAACCAACAAAACCTGCGCCTCCGGTTACTAATACTCTTTTCATCGGGTTTAATATATTTCTATTGTTTTTGTTGTACATTCTTCATACTCCGGTCTCCGGACTTCTGTCTTCTGTCTACTTTTTTTCCTGAATTATTGGTTTACGGCCAATACTGTAATAGTTGAATTTCAAATCCTGCATTTCTTCTGGTTCATAAATGTTTCTTCCGTCGAAAATTGTTTTGGATTTCAATAGCTTTTCAATAACCCTAAAATTAGGCATCCTGAATTCAGGCCATTCTGTAACAACAATCAGCGCATCAGCATCAATACAGGCATCATATTCATCTTTTGCATAAGCAATCGAATCACCCAGCATACGATGTGCTTCTTCCTGGGCAACGGGGTCGTAAGCAACGACTGAGGCCCCTTCTTTAAGTAAAATGTCAATAATTACCAACGATGGAGCTTCACGCATATCATCTGTTTTTGGTTTAAATGCCAAACCCCACATCCCGAATTTAAGTCCTTTCAGATTACTGCCAAAATGCGATTTAATCTTTTTGATCAGGACTTCCTTTTGCCTGTAATTAACAGCCTCCACAGCTTTCAGGATATCAAGCGAATGTCCGTATTCATCGGCAGTACGAACCAATGCCTGCACATCTTTAGGAAAGCAGGAACCTCCATAACCTGTTCCCGGATAAATAAATTTATTTCCGATACGGGCATCCGATCCGATACCTTTACGAACCATGCCTACATCGGCGCCAACCAATTCACAAAGATTGGCAATATCGTTCATGAAACTGATCTTAGTGGCAAGCATAGAATTTGCAGCATACTTGGTCATTTCCGAAGAGGAAATATCCATAAATAAGATCGGATGACCATTCAGCAGAAAGGCTTTATATAATTTACGCATGGTTTTCTCTGCTTCCTCAGATTCAATACCTACCACAATACGGTCAGGTTTGAGAAAATCGTCCACAGCACTACCTTCTTTCAGAAATTCAGGGTTTGAAGCCACATCAAATGGCACGTCAACATTACGTTTTTTTAGTTCTTCCTTAATTGCAGCTTTTACTTTCATCGAAGTTCCTACAGGAACAGTACTTTTAGTTACAATTACCATATAATGATCTATATACTGGCCTATTTCGCGTGCAACTCCCAGAACATATTTCAAATCTGCACTTCCATCCTCATCCGGAGGAGTACCAACTGCAATAAATACTGCTTCAGAATCAGCCAGATTGTCCTTCAGACTGGTTGAAAATGACAAGCGTCCTTTTTCAACATTTCTTTTGTAAATATCCTCAAGGCCAGGCTCATAAATGGGAATATGCCCATTATTCAGCATTTCAATCTTCTTCTCATTGACGTCTACACATACCACATTTACACCTGTTTCGGCGAAACAGGTTCCTGATACCAAACCGACATAACCTGTACCAACAATAGCTATTTTCATTGTATAAGTTTTAAAAGTTTAAGAAGGCAACTCATCAATATTTCTCTGTGAATATTCGCAAATCAAAAATAGTATTTCTAACGTTTAATCCAGCATGTTTTACAACTGATCAAAAGGATTTCTACATATTAAATTTCGACCATTTATTCCAACCAGAATCCATTTAATAAGGAGACAGAAGACCTAAGACGGGAAAAGGAAAAAGCAACTTTCCGAATGGCACTTTCCTGTCTTCGATCTTCCATCTTCTGTCTCCTGTCTTCGGTCTCTTATCTTCGGTCTCTTATCTTCCATTGTATTTCTATTCCATACCCCTGATCATCTTTTCCCATTTCCAGGCAGAAGCCAGAATTTCATCAAGTGTACTTTCAGCTTTCCAGCCTAGTTCTTCATTGGCAAAAGAAGTGTCGGCATACACTTTTTCTACGTCTCCTGGTCGACGCTCAACTATTTTGTAATTCAACTTTTGTCCTGAAACTCTTTGAAATGAATTTACAACATCAAGAACTGAAAGACCATTTCCGGTACCTAGATTGAAAACTTCAAAAGGCTTTTTGTTTTTAGATTCAACGAGTCGCTCTACTGCGATTACATGTGCTTTAGCAAGATCAACCACATGAATGTAATCGCGGATGGCCGTTCCGTCAGGAGTATTATAATCATTGCCAAATACACTGAGTTGCTTTCGTAATCCTGCCGCGGTTTGTGTAATGAATGGAACCAGATTTTGAGGCACACCTAATGGAAGTTCACCAATGAATGCAGTTGGATGTGCCCCAACCGGATTAAAATACCTTAATGCGATGGCTTTTAATTCCGGACAGGATAAAAGGGTATCCTGAATAATCTCCTCAGAAATCTGTTTTGTATTCCCGTATGGAGAATTTGCCTTCACGATTGGCGCATCTTCAGTGACTGGCAATGATTCCGGTTGACCATACACAGTACATGATGAACTAAATACTATTCCGGGAACATGATACCGATCCATTGCATCCAGAATATTGACCAGTGAATTGAGGTTGTTTCGGTAATACTTCAGCGGATGAGCTACCGATTCACCAACAGCTTTAAAAGCTGCAAAATGAATGATGGCTTCAATCTTTGGATATTTTTCAAAGAAAGTATCAACCTTTTCCTTGTCTATCAGGTCAAATTGCTCAAAGCCAGGTCTGATCCCAGTGATTTTTTCAATCCCATCCAAGACTTCAATACTGGAATTCGAAAAATTATCAATAATAATTACCTCATAACCAGCATTTTGCAATTCAACGGCTGTGTGTGATCCAATATATCCAGTGCCTCCGGTAACCAAAATTTGTTTCATCATGATTAAAATGTTTCTGTTGTTTCTATTGTTTCTATTGTTTGAAGGATTGTGATAGTTGTAATGTTTTTAAATGTTTTTGTTCATAGTAACTTGCATATGCAAGTTTGACTTTTAACAATAGAAACAATTACAACAATAGAAACACTTCAAACTCTTTCTATTATTTCTTTTGTACCTTCTCCGGTCTTCCCTCTTCCGTCTTATTTATATATCCTTTTTACTCAATATTCGCTGCAGATATTCATAGTCGAAGTTATTTGCCAAGGCCATTAGATGCCGGACAAGATTGTAATTTTCAGTATCAATACTATTAATGAGTTCAATTAACAGGTCTAAATCGGCAACTGCAACTGCATCCTGCATTTTCGAAACAAGTTCGATTGGTAGTTTTCCAATGTCCTCTGTAATTGCCACATCGTCAGTATGATATTTCTCCAGATCAAAGGGTGCCTCTTCTTCATAGAAATATTTAATGCCAAGAACATTTCCGATAGTTCCAAACAACTCGCTTTCACGAAACGGTTTCCGGATATAACCTTGCATACTGAGTGCTACCGTCTTTCTTTGTTCATCTTCAAGTGAACTGGCAGTCAGTGCAATAATAGGTACTTGTTTCCCTTTTTCCGTAAGTTTAATCCGGCGTGTGGCTTCATAGCCATCCATAACAGGCATCCGCATGTCCATTAAAATCAAATGTGGATTCCACTTTTCAAATTTCATGATTGCATCTAATCCATTTACTGCTTCCATTGTTTCAAAACCTGCTATCCTTAGCAGATTAACAACTACCTGCAAGTTCTCCTCTTTATCGTCAACAACCAATATTCGGTAATTATTCTGTACTTTATCAATGCCGATCACACGTCTTTTGATCAGATCATGAATGTCTTCGGCTGTTCCAGCTTCGATTTCCACCTGAAAGGTAAAGATGGAGCCCTTTCCTGCTTCGCTGACTACGGTAATGTCACCTCCCATTAAAATGGCCAACTCCCGGCTTAAGGCAAGCCCTAAACCTGTACCACTACTATTATTGATACCGCTGCTCGTTTGAACGAAGTGTTTAAAAAGTTTGTCTGATTCTTCTACAGAAATACCGGGACCCGAATCCTGGATATCCACGATTAGCCGGCTCTTTTGTTCATTCATTTTATCAATACGTGTCCGGACGGCTACGCCACCTTCATTGGTGAATTTTATTGCATTTCCAATCAGGTTAATATAGATTCGGCGTAATTTGTTATCATCAATCAGAGCATATTTTGGAAGATCGGCAGCAGTTTCAAAAATAAACTGAAGGTGTTTGGTTTGTGCCGGCTCTTTGAAAATCATGTGAATGTCGGCAAGAAGTGAATATAAATCAATATTCCTTGGATTTAGTTCCATGCGACCTGCTTCCATTTTTGACAATTCGAGAATATCATTGATGAGTGACAACAGATGTTCGCCGGCGCGAATAATTGAAAGAATATACTCTTTTTGCAAATCTGTTAAATGTTGGTCACGGTTCATGAGTTGCGAGAATCCAATAATTGCGTTTAAAGGTGTCCTGATTTCATGCGACATATTGGCCAGGAAAACGCTTTTTGCCTTGTTGGCCGATTCTGCCTCTTGCCTGGCCTTTAAAAGCACCCTCTGTGTGTTTTTCTGCTCTGTGATATCTATACAAGTACCAATGTAGCCTTCAAATTTTCCATCAGTCGTAACCCGTGGAACACCATTATCCAAGAACCAGCGGTATTCGCCATCAAAGCGCCTCAGACGGAATTCCACACTGAATTTTTGATGAGCTTTAAACGCATCAATATAAGTTTCTATACATTTCCGAAAATCATCAGGATGAACACCCTCTGCCCAGCCATTCCCAATTTCCTGCTCAAGCTTATGCCCTGTAAAATCAAGCCATGATTGATTAAAATAATCGCGTAAAGAACCTGTATCTGCCTTCCATATTAATACTGGTGCAGTATCTGCCATTAGTCGGAAACGTGCTTCGCTTTCCTGCAAGGTAGACTCAGCTTGTTTCCGTTCCGTAATATCTGTAGCAACGCCAATTAGTGCAACAGGTTGGCTGTTTTCATCATATATAACTGATGTAGTGATAAAAACTGGAAATTCATTGCCATCCTTTTTCCTGTTCAGAAGTTCACCACGCCATCCGCCTTGAAGTGTCGATAGAAGAATTTCTTCTGTCACAGCAGGCGGATTATTTGGTGAACGAAGAATTTCTATCGATTTACCCAATAATTCATGTTCCTCATATTGATAGGTTTTTAATAACGCATTGTTGACAAAGAGAAGATTATCCTTCATATCTGTAATACTGACACAATCGCCAATGCTGCGAACAGCATGAGCAAGCATTAAGATTGTTTTCTTCACCCTCTTGCGCTCGGCTATCTCATTTTTCAGTGAGGTATTTCTTGTTTTGATTATAAAAAAAAGAAGCAGTACAAAAAGCAACAATACTGTTAAAACACTTGATTCACCTACATCAATTAATAAGGAATGGTTCCATGATTTAGCATCATAATCCAGTCCAAATATGGCAATGGTTTTGCCTGTGGTCTCTTCTTTTATGGGAATGTATACACTTCTCCAGATTCCCCATCTGTCAGGAAGTGCAGAAGTGATTAGCTCCTTCCCGTCCCTAAAGGGTTGTTTATCTTCTGATTTTGCTTCAGTATATTCCTGTCCGGGGGGAGAGTAATCCTTTGAATTCTCAGGTTCTGAATCTGCAATAAAGTATACTTTACCGTCCCGTTCCGTATAAATATATGCAAATCTTGCCTTTGAATTTACACGGACAGCTTCTTTTAAGGCATTTTTTATTACTTGATAATGAGGGCTAAGAATCTCTTCCTCTTTCCCTTCAAGAGCTCTTAAATCCTTTTGGGGTAAAAATGCCTCTATGTTTCTGGCAATTTGCAAAACATTCTCAGATTGATATTTTTCGATCCTTTCCCAGGTAAAACGGATATACAACCCACCCAAAAGTGCAATAACCAGAAAAAGGATTATTACCTGAATTGAAATTTTTATTTTCAAACTAGAAATATTCATAATCGTTTCAGCTTGTCGTATTTAAAGTAAAACAGAACGTACTCCCTTTCCCGTCTTCGCTTTCAGCCCATATTTTGCCTCCGTTTTTTTCCACAAATTCTTTGCAAAGCATTAATCCCAGGCCGTTGCTCGATTCTCCTTCGGTACCGGGACGGTTGCTCTTTTTATCTATTTGGAAAATATTATCTGAAATAATTTTAGGCATTCCTATTCCATTATCTTTTATAGCTATAATGATTGAATTATCTTCTCCCGGATAGGTTGAAATGTTTATCTCTCCACCTTGTTGTGTAAATTTTATCGCGTTCGATAGTAAATTGCGGATAATTAACCGAACCATATTCTCATCGGCATAAGCCTGAAGTTGCTCACCATAATTTGCCGAAACACTAATATTTTTACTTTTTGCCTGAATTCTGACATTTCCAATACTGTATTCTATAAGATCATTGATATTCAATGTACTGGGGAAATATTCAATCTTGTTTGTATTTGATCTTGCCCAACTTAAGAGATTTTCAAGTAAATGGAATGTGTTTATTGATAATTCTTTTTGTGATTCGAGAAATGAGTATAAAGTATCTTCATCCACATTTCCTTTTTCAGAAATAATCTCTGCGATTTGCATCATACTCCCAATTGGTCCGCGTAAATCATGTGCAATGATCGAAAAGAACTTGTCTTTGGTGGCATTGAGCTCTTTTAGTTCTTTGCTTTGCTGACAAATTTTAAGATGTGTTGCGACTCTTGCCAGAACTTCTTCTGCCTGAAAGGGGTTGGTTATATAATCAACTCCGCCCAGCGTAAAAGCATTTACTACATCTTTGGTGTCGTTCAAGGCACTTATGAAAATGACAGGAATATCCTGTAATTTTGGATTTCTTTTTAATTGACGACAGACTTCATAGCCATCCATACCGGGCATCATAATATCCAAAAGGATTAAATCCGGCTGATCTATTTCAGCAACCTGCAAAGCCATTTGTCCATTTAGTACCGGACGTATTTTATATCCGTTATCTTTTAGAATTCCGCCTAATACTTTCAAATTGGCAGCAATATCATCAACAATCAGAATGTTGGGAATATACTGGTCTGAGATCTTCTTATTCATTATTCTTTCTCCTTTTTACTTAATAATTGATGCAAGTAATCGTAGTCATAATTGTTTGCCAGACCCATGAGATGCCTGATAAGTTCTGAATGATCCGGATCAATACTGGCTATGAGTTCAATCAACAGGTCTAAATCAGCAACTGCAACTGCATCCTGCATTTGTGAAACAAGGCTTTGTGGTAATTTTGCTACGTCAATTGCAGCTGATGCATCGTCAATATGATATTTCTCCTCATCAATTAAAATTTCTTCTTCATAGACGTATTTAATGCCAAGAATATTTCCAATGGTACCAAACAACTCACTTTCACGAAACGGTTTCCGTATATAACCTTGCATGCCAAGCGAAATGGTCCTTCTTCGTTCATCTTCAAACGAACTGGCAGTCAGTGCAACAATGGGAGTTTGTTTCCCTTTGTCGGTCAGGTTGATAAGGCGGGTAGCTTCATATCCATCCATTACAGGCATGCGCATATCCATTAAAATAAGATCTGGATTCCATGCTTCAAATTTTTCAATCGCATCTTCCCCATTCACGGCTTCCTTCGTCTCAAATCCTACCATATTGAGTAGTTTGACTACTACTGCCAGATTTTCCTCTTTATCATCAGCAACCAATATGCGGTATTTTTCAGTTCCTTCTTCTAAGCCAATCACCCGTTTGCTAATCCTGTTCTCAACAGATTCTGCCTTCCCAATTTCTATTTCTACGGAGAAGGTAAAGACCGAGCCTTTTCCTTCTTCGCTGGTAACAGTAATGTCTCCCCCCATCAAAATGGCCAGTTCACGGCTCAGGGCAAGTCCTAAACCAGTTCCGCTGTTTTTGTTAATTCCGCTGCTGGTTTGTACAAAGTGTTTAAAAAGATTGTCTATTTCATCTTTCGCTATACCCGGGCCAGAATCCTGAATTTCAACAATCAACCGGCTTTTCCGTTCGTTTATTTTGTCAATACGGTTACGAACGGCTATTCCCCCCTCATCGGTGAATTTCAATGCATTTCCGATCAGGTTGATATATATCCGCCGTAATTTATTGTCATCAACAACCACATAATGTGGAAGATTGGGTTCGGATTCAAATATATACTGAAGATGTTTTGAATGGGCAGGTTCATTGAACATCATTTGGACATCGCTAAAAAGCGAATACAAATCAACATTCATTGGACTCAATTCAAGCCGGCCTGCTTCCATTTTTGACAATTCAAGAATATCGTTGATGAGTGATAACAGATGCTCACCCGCACGAATAATCGAAATAATATACTCTTTTTGAGAATCATTTAAAAGCCGGTCACGACTCATCAGTTGCGAAAAGCCAATAATCGCATTTAATGGTGTACGGATTTCATGCGACATATTTGCCAGGAAAACACTTTTCGACTTGTTAGCCATTTCTGCCTCCTGTCTGGCTTTTAAAAGTACTGCTTCGTTTCTTTTCTGTTCAGTGATATCCCAGTTAGTACCGATCATACGGTTTGGCTTGCCTGATTCATCATACTGAACAACCGCAAGAGCCCTGATATTGTGAACAGAACCATCAGGCCAGCAAATCTGATATTCAGTATTGAAATCTTTTTCACCCTGTAAGGCCATCTGCATTTCGGTATCGGTCCGTTTTGCATCATCGGGATGGAGACCAGTCAGCCATGATTGATATGACACTGAAAAATCAGCTTTTTCAACTCCGTAAAGTGCAAACATCTGATCGTCCCACAATAAAGTGTTACTGACTGTATCAAACTCCCACACACCGACCCCACCTGCAAGGGTGGCCATAGCCAGTCGGGTTGAAACCCTTATCACTTCATCCTCCGCCTTTTTCCGGTCAGTGATGTCCTGAAAAACACCATAGGCACCAAGGTAATTGTTATTGTTATCCAGTTTTGGTGTAGCTGTTACGTGAATATATTTGAAGTTCCCTTTTTTTGTAATGATTTGCAGGTCGTAATTATTTACATACCCACCCCCTCTATTGTTAGTTTGCTGATCAACTTTTTCCCTTTCTTCCGGGCTTAAATAATCATACAAACAAGTCCCAACCAATTCATTATCTTCTGTTTCAAATATACGTTCAGAAGCCGTATTTGCAAATTCAAATATCTCATTTGTATTTACAAAACCAATTCCCTCTGCTTGTGATTGAATAATAGACTTAAATTTCCGTTCACTGTCTTCAGCTTTCTCCTTCGCTTGTATTAATTCCTGTTCAGCCTGCTTGCGGTCGGTAATATCCCTTTGGATAAACAAAATATTAACCGGACTGTGTGCAGAATCAAAAAGAATAGTAGAATTTACATCGGCATAAAACCTGCTGTTATCTTTTTTAACTCCCAGGTATTCCGTAATCTTATTTTCGCCTTTACCATTAAGCAATTTCTGAAAATTCTCCCCAAGCATCTGGTGATTTGAAGGATCAATAAAATCAGTAATTTGTTTCCCCAGGTATTCTTCTTTATGATCGATCGGAAAACCATACATTAAGGCTAAGGTATCCGACATGAATTCCAGTTTCCCGTCAAGCGATACCATCCCTATACCATCAGGTGAAGCTGAAATAATAGCTTCCCATTTTTTATTGCTTTGATACAAAGCTTCTTCTGCCTTTTTCCGTTCGGTAATATCGTGAGCCATACCTATCAGCCCAATGATATTTCCCTCTCCGTCAAATCTGGGAAATTTCGTTGTCAGATAAGTATATAACTTGCCGTCAGCTCCGAAAACTTCCTCTTCAAAAGTTTCAGAAAAGCCCTTTTCAATGATGCGCATATCATCAGCCATAAATTTTGCCAACTCCTCTGAGTCAGGCATAAAATCAGCTTTTGAACGTCCAATCAATTGTTCTTGTTTCTTGCCGTTAAACAAGCAACCAGCGGGATTAATATAAACAAACCGGCATTCCCTGTCCTTCACAAATATGACATCTGAAGTGGTATCCATAATCGAACGAAGCAAGGTTTCGCTCCTTTGCAATGCTTTTTCCGACTGCTTGCGCTCGCTGATATCGTGGGTTATTCCAACCAAACCGGTTATTTTGCCATGTATATCGTACAAGGGTACTTTTGATCCTGAAATATAAAAGAAATCGCCATTTTTATTTAATAAGATGTTTTCTTCATCCAGAATCGATTTTCCGGATTGAATGATCAAAAGATCCTCATCAAGACTATGAATTGCCTCTGTGGTGGTGTACAACTCGAAATCACTTTTGCCAATTACTTCAGCTTCAGAATCCATTCCTGTGAATTGAACTTCTTTCGGGTTGGCAATGATTTTTCTTCCTTCAATATCTTTCACATAGACTGCATCGGGAATCAGATCGATAATCGTTCTGAAAAGTGTGCGCTCATTCTGAAGGGTCTCCTCTGCCTGTTTTCGTTCTGTTATATCATGTGTTACCCCCACCAGGCCGGTTATCTTTCCCTGAACATCGTACAAAGGAACTTTTGACACCAAAAGGGAATGCTGCAGTCCATCTTTGCTTGTAAGTGTACCTTCTATATTTAGAATCGGCTTTCCGGATTGAAGGACCAGTTCATCTTCCCTGGCAGAACGCATGGCTTGTTCTGAAGGGTACAGATCGGAATCGGTTAACCCGATCAGTTCATCTTCAGAATTGTATCCTGCGAGTTCAACTTCTTTCGGGTTTGCTATGATTTTCCTTCCCTCGGTATCTTTCACATAAACAGCATTCGGTATCAAATCAATAATCGTTCGAAAAAGTGCACGTTCATTTTGCAGGGTCTCTTCGGCTAATTTGCGAACCGTAATATCCTGAAGTGTCCCATACGTTCCGGTAATTTCATCTTTATCATTCAATCCTAAACGTGCATATACTTCAATCCATCTATAGCCCCCGTCTTTCGTTAAGTAACGGATCTGGTGGCGGCAATAATCCTTTTTCCTTTGAATTAAAGGCTCAAACAGCTCCATGTTTCGCTGTCTGTCGTCAGGGTGGACATAGTTTACAAATAATTGCCCCAGCGAATCTTCCACACTAAAACCGGTTATTTCCTCCCATGCATTATTTAAAAACACCCATAATCCCTCTGCATCCGTCTGAAAAATAACCTCTTTTACATTCTCTATAACTTCTCTGTATTTTCTTTCACTTTCTTTTAGTGCTTCTGTTACCTGTTTACGCTCAGTAATATCTTCTTTAATGGCCAGATAATTTACAATTTCTCCATCTGAATTTTTGACTGCAGAAATGGATGCCAACTCCCAATACAAGTCACCATTTTTCTTCCGGTTATGAAACTCTCCTTTCCATTCTTTGCCTGACAAAATGGTATTCCATAACTCTTTGGCTGATTCAACGGAGGCTTCATCTGACTTTAATATTCTTGGATTTTTGCCAATAGCTTCTACTCTTGAATATCCGGTTACATCACAAAACTTTTGATTTACATATTCTATATCACCATTGATATCAGTAATTACAATCGATGCAGGATTTTGCTCCACAGCTAATGAAAACTTCATAATCTCATTCTCAGCCTTTTTGCGTTCTTCAATTAAACTGATCAATGAATTAAACAATGAACTGCTTTCGTTTGCTGTAATCTCAATTTCAGAATTTTCTATCTCAGTTGCAGGCTTGATTGCATAAATTGCTTCCTTTATTTTATCGATCGTTTCCTTTTGTCTGGCAACATCCTGTTTCTGATAGGCATGTCTAAGCTCTTGAGAACTGATCTCGATGGAGTTTTGAAGTAAATGAGTATCATCTTCAAAACTCTCATAGGTAGTATTGATGTCACTGATGATGCCTTTCAATTCATCCGGTATATGATCCAGCGATCCAAAGTGTCTTTTTAATTGTCGTGTCAGGAGTTTGTTCATCTTGCTTTCCATCAGGCATACTATTTATACTTCTTTAAATAGGGTAATTGTCATGGTTTGGTTATGAAGTTCGCAATGTTGTTCGGTTGAGGAGATCGGACAAATTTCACCATACGAATAGAACCCGGTTACAGCTGCTTTGTCTCCAATGACTTCCCGAATGGTTTCTAGTTCTTCTTCCACACGCTGTTTTAATACCAATTTCCGGCCAACACAACTAATCAGGATTGCCAGATCTGCATCAACATTGTACAGACTGGTTTTCGACATTTCTGCTGCACCGTTGGCCCCGTCAATCAACCTGTCAATATTTGCTTTCATCAGGCGTACATACTCCCCCTGGGGGATATCACCGGCAAAAACCATGCTCCCGTCAGCTTCATTGACTGATAAAATGGTGCGAACCACTGAACTTTCCGAGTTTTGTAGACGAAGGCTTAAAGGAAATAAAAGCGCTGAAGCAGGCAAACTGGCTGCATGAGCACCCAGATACCGCTTGTAAAGTTCGAGTGCAGGCTGTCCATCCAGTTCATATAAAATATTTGCTTTTGATCTTGTAACTTCCCTATCGACCCCGAAAGAATCCCAGCCACCCATAGAACCATAACCAACCTGAAGATGTTCTCCGTAAAACCCAATAGCAAGCACCAGATTCTTTTCACCAGCCTGATTGTTTACAATCACTGTCTCCAAAAACTGATCCTGATCTCCGGCCAAACCTCCTGTAACCGAAATACGGTCATCAAGCTGTTTATTGATGCCTTTGGTGAGTTCACTTCCATTGATATTCAATCCTTCCGAAAGTACCAATATGTGTACAAGATTTTCTTTATTGAGTTTGTCTGCCAGATTTTCGCCCACAATGAAACTATCTTCCATCGAATGAACAGTTTCTTTTGCAACTTCGATGCTTGATTTCTCAAACCATACTGCCGTACACACGATATTGTTGTTATATACTTCTTCCTGATATATTTCCCCGGAAGTGGAACATCCTACAATTTGTGCGTTGGGATAGGCCTCCCTCACAAAATCAATATGCACCTGTTCTTTCAGCAAGTTTTTATTGCCAAATAAAAAAACCAGCTGAGCCAGCTTGCCAATTTCGTGCTCAGTCTTTTTTACCCATCCCCTGGATTCCGAATAAATGCTTTGTTCTGTTTTCATGAGAAAATTAGTGTTTGATGATCACATTCGAATTAATCCCTGTCAGTTTTGCCAATCAGATAATGATCGGACTTTACCCCGCTAAATGTATAAAATTTCTTTGATAGAGCATCAACTAGAAATTTCCTTATACTAAAAGATACATTCCTTTTCCCAGGATGTCAATTTGTATATAATTCTACTATATTAAATTCATTAAAAAGCACAATTTATGCTTTTGAGCTTCTATTATCTCCAGCCTTAATTTATCAAGGTTACAAAGGTTAGGTCCTGAGGGATATTCGGATTACTAAGGTGACTATGGTTAGTAAGGTGAAAGACAATAGAACCATAAAAGCCAGAATAATACCCCGGAACCCGAACCTTAGCCCCTAGTAATCAGTGGCATTTGAGATAATAATCTGTTCTGAAAATTATCCCGGAGGGATAAAATGTTTATAGAAAAATCGATTAGACATATAGATGTACGACCCCATGCGGGGTCGAATAACTTTATAATCATCATTTTCTATAAATATATGACCTCTCTGAGGTCAATCTGAATCTGCATTGAGTATTTCCTCAGACCTTGGTTAATCCTCTGGCTAATTTATTAATCACTGCCTGAACTATCGAAAAACCCTGTCGGTGGTTTAATACCCCGACCCCGAGTACTCGGGGTTAATCAATAAACCAAAACCAAACAACATTGACTATTCTGAATTAAAAATACTTCTTCATGACCTCCGCCAATTTGTCCCTCCTGATGGGTTTTGGAATATAATCGTTGCATCCAACCTTCATGGCCATTTCCCTGTCACCCGTAAGTGCAAAAGCAGTCTGGGCAATGATAACGACCTCTTTGTTGAATTGTCGTATCTGGCGGGTTGCTTCATATCCGTCCATTCCAGGCATTTTTATATCCATCAGCACCAAATCGATATCAGGATTATTCTGGCAAACGTCAACCGCTTCAAAACCTGTTTTAGCTTTGAAAACCCTTTTACTGAACCTTCTTACTTCCCTTTCGAGAAGCTTTTCGGAGATCTCGTCATCTTCGACAATCAATATTTTCAGTTTACGGATCAAAGTAATAGCTTCCTTGACTGAAATAAAGCTTATATCCAGGGGTTCCTCTATTGGTACAGCAATGTAAGGAAGAGTAAAATAGAACGTACTTCCTACTCCCTCTTCGCTTTCGACCCAAATTTTACCACCCAGCATTTCAACATAAGCTTTCGAAATGGATAAACCCAATCCTGCCCCCTGCCGGGCCATTTTATCTATTAAATCGACCTGAATAAAACGGTCAAAGATGGCTTCCTGCCTGTCTTTCGGAATTCCGATACCAGTATCTCTCACATAGAATTGCAATGATGTTTCGGGGTCTGGTAGAGACGCAACGCGTTGCGTCTCTGCAAGGGTTGGCGTCTCTACCAGATCATATCCAATTTCGATGGTCCCCTTATCGCAGAATTTAATGGCATTCTTAACCAGGTTGGTCAGGATGGCATAGATTTTCTCCCGGTCAGTCAGTATATTGGCTTTTCTTTCGGGCAATCCGTTTTTAAAGCGAAACTCAATCCCTTTCTTATCAGTCTCCGGTTTAAAAAAAGTATGGAGGTATTCGATCTTCTCGTTGACATTGGTTGCTGAAACCGAAACCTTCATTTGCTGTGATTCTATCTTCGAAATATCAACAATATCATTTATGATATTCAACATCCGTTCCCCGCTCCGTTCGATAATCCGGATGTAATCCTGCTGCTGTTCACCTGTCAGATCAGGTTCTTTTAAAAGTTCGGCAAACCCCAGTATACCGTTCATCGGTGTGCGTATTTCATGGCTCATATTGGCCAGGAAGGCTGACTTTAAGCGGTCGCTTTGCTCTGCGTGATCTTTGGCTTCTACCAGTTCCTTTTCTGCCATCTTCCGTTCACTGATGTCACGTATGATTCCGGCAAAGTATTTCCCGGATGCGGTTTCCCAGGTAGACAATGACAATTCAAGGGGAAACTCTGTACTGTTTTTATGTAATCCGACCAGTTCAGCTGTTTTTCCTATCACATGATGATCACCGTTATTGACTACCCGTTTAATGCCATCATTATGCTGTTCCCGGTAATGTTGAGGCATGATTAAAGTTAAATCTTTACCGGTTATTTCTTCTTCAGAATAACCAAATATTTTTTCAGCGCCTTTGTTCCATCCTGTCACTATTCCGTCGTTATTAATGGTAATTATGGCATCATTGGCCGTTTGCGTTATTGCCCGGAAATGTTCTTCCCGCGCCTGTAGTTTCGCCTCGCTTAACTTTCTGAGTTCATTCTCATTCTTCAAATCTTCGAGGAGGTTAAGGGTAGCCGTATGTGTGATTTTCAGTTCGTGAACCTTCTCATCAACCAATTGAGTAAGCCGTTCCTTTTCGTTTCGCTTTACAATATTGGCGGTTTTTATCTTCACCATGGCACGAATCTGGGCAATAAGCTCGGTTTCGTCGATGGGTTTGGCAAGAAGCGCTTCAGCTCCGCATTCCAGCGCCCTGATGCGGCTCTCTTTGTCGCCTTTGATGGCTGTAAGAAAAACAATGGGGATATCATACAATTTATGGTCGGTTTTCAGACGCCTGCATACTTCAAACCCATCCATCCCGGGCATTAAAATATCCAGCAGAATCACATCCGGATCTTCGGCAGCGGAGATTTCAATACCCTTTGTACCGTCTAAGGCGGTAAAAACCACTGCCTCCGGAAACGCATCTTTGATCTGCGCCTTTAAACTGATCAGGTTATCCGGAATATCGTCGATAGCCAGGATTTTAATTTTTCTATTTTCCATAAAGAACGCTGTTTATCGTTTTAAAAAATGTCTTTTCCTCAATCGGTTTTGGAATATAGGCAGCCATTCCCTGGGCTAATATGGTTTCCCGGTCAGCAGTCATTGCACTGGCGGTAAGTGCAATAACCGGGATATGCTGTAACGCGGCATCCTTTCGTATGATTTTAAATGCTGCGATGCCATTCCTTTTAGGAAGATCGATATCCATCAGGATCAGATCAGGCTTGTGTTTCCTGGCCATTTCGACAGCCTCAATGCCATCCGAAGCTTCAATAACCGTATAGTTTCCGGCAAGAATTGCTTTTACGGTAGTCATATTGTCGGGATTATCCTCGACAACCAACACTAAAGGTATGCCCATGATGGGATGTAATTCATCTGAAGAACCTTTTGCTTCATTTATTTCCGGGAAAATCATGCTGTCCACCGCAAACACCAGTTCATTGCTGTTCACAAGGCCCTTTTGAATTAACTGATGAACATTGTTTTGTTTTAAAAACTTAAGTTCTTCTTTGGTAATGTGTTTCGCAGTAAGGACCAGAACCGGAATATGTGATGTTCGTTCTACTTCCCGAATGATGCGAAGCACTTCAAATCCATCCATACCCGGCATTAACAGATCGAGAATAATACCGTCAGGATAAGATTGCGTGATAATTTCAAGCGCTTCTTTACCATTGTTTGCAAAAAGCAGCTTGTAACCGCTATCCATCAGGATGTCCTTAACCTCCAGAATTGCCGCTTCGTTGTCGTCGACCAGTAAAATGGTTTTATTGGTCGAACCGGAAATGAGTTTACGCTGCATTGGCCTGTTTTCAGGGTTGAACCTGGTCAGGATGACGCCTTCGGTGACCCTGTTTTCAGCGGCATAGAGCAAAGGCAGGCTAAGCTTAAACTCAGAACCTTTACCGGGGGTACTTTTTACCGATATTGTTCCGCCCAAAAGATTGGCATACTTTTTGGCAATGGCCAGGCCCAGTCCTGTTCCGCCAAACATCCGTGATGTGCTTCCATCGGCCTGTCTGAATTCATTAAAAATATGTGGAAGATTCTTTTCAGAGATCCCAATTCCAGTGTCGCTTACTGCAATCTCGATATTTGTGTCGCTTTGTACGGCTGAAATTTCGACCTTGCCTTTTTCAGTAAACTTCACTGCATTGCCGATAAGGTTGAGCAGGATATGTCTGCATTTGTCGACATCGCTAGTCATCAAAAGTCCTGAACCACTGTTTGGAAAAAGCAGTTCAATGTTTTTCTGTTGTGCTACCGGCTTAATCATGCTGATCACATCAGCAATCAGGTCATTGGTATTAAACTCCGACAAGTCAATTTCTTCGTGTCCTGCTTCGATTCTCGAAATGTCGAGAATATCGTTGATCAGCGTGAGCAAATGCTTCCCGTTACGTTCAATGACTTCAAGATAGCCATATTCCTCCTCCGGAATTTTCTTCAGAAGCCGTCGGCTGAGAACTCCCGAAAGGGCAATCACCGAATTAAGCGGTGTGCGAAGTTCATGGCTCATGTTCGACAGAAAATTGGTCTTTAGCCTGCTCGCCTCGTGCAACTGCCTTTTCTGAATTTCAAGCTCGATGTTTTGTCCCATCAGCACTGCCGATTGAGCCGAAAGTTCTGATTTTTGGGCTTCGAGCTCTGAATTCGCTAAGCTAAGCTTTTCCGATCGTTGGATTAACTCATTATTAAGCCTGAGCATCTCTTGTTCCGTATTTTTACGTTCTGTAATATCGCGTGCTGCTGCGAATATACCAATCACTTTCCCTGCTTCGTCGTGATAAACAGATGCATTGTATAACACAGGGGTTTCCTTCCCTGAGGTATGGCGTATTACCAATTCATAGTCGCGCACAAATCCATCGCGAAAAACCTGCTGATAACCAGCCTTCGCTTGCATTGGATCGGTGAAATAGTTGGTAAAGTCGGTTCCTATCAACTCCCCGCGTTTACGTCCGGTAAGCGTTTCAGTTGATGTGTTTACATCGGTAATACTCCCGTTAGGGCCAATAGTTACCAGTGCGTCAATACTGGCTTCTATTAAACCACGATTGTAATGGCTTGCTTTTGCCAGTGATTCTGATTGGATTTCCAGTTTCTCCGAAAATTTCAACATCTTATGGTAGGCAATGATTCCTTCTATCCGGGCATTCAGGGTGTCCAGAATGCTCTCAATTAACTGAATGGCCTGTTGATTATAACTGCTGACACTCGCCAGCGAAATAATGGCAACCACCTCCTGATGCGAGAGCACCGGAATAGTGATTATTTCGTGCGGGATAAACATGCCGCTTACCGTATGAAAAACAAACCGTGTATCCCCGGAAATATCTCTGATATGCTGAACCTTGTGCGAAACAAGCAATGCTCCGAATTCCCCTTCAAAACTTAATGCATCAAACGAAATCCGGGCATTGAGGTCCAATCCGATGGATTCAAAGTGGTCAAAGGTCTTCTTGTCGTCGCTCAACAGGTAAATGGCCGCCATTTGCGAATTGGTGTGCAAAGTGAGCGCATTGAGCGTTTCGCGAAAGAATTCTTTCGCTTCGTATTTACTCAACATCAAACTGGCAAGACTGACTACCTTCTCGTTTAAACTCATGTTCTCCTGAATGCTTTCGGCAAGCGAATTGAATGAGCCTGATAAAAGGCCCAATTCATTTTGTGATGTATACGAACTGCGCGAATCCCGGTCTCCTTCACGAAAACGTCGGGTCGCCTCTGTTAATTCAACTAAAGGAGTACTGATATCACGGATCAGAATGGTGTAAACCACAACCGAAAGGATCAGCATCAGAACTACCAGCAGTATCAATTGCCGGTTCAGCGAATTGCTCAGGTTAAAAGCATTGGTATTTAATTCGTCCCCCTTCTTAATGGCAAAATCACTTACTTTCTGCAATGCAGCCATCACTTTGGTTGCCTGTTTCGGGCCTGGTCCCATTAGATCATTAAGCTGACGGGCTTCCGCCAGTTTCCCGAGACTCCCCATACGAATGGTTTCCTGCAGGATAGAATTCCATTTCACGAATTCACGGTTCATCTCATCAATATCTTCATGCGGCCCGAGGTAATATTCCCTGAGTTTGTCTATTTCACTCAGAACATCAGTCTGGTTTACGGCTATTTTATTCAGTATATCCCGACGATCATCAGGATGCTCTTCCACCAGGTAATCCCTTATATTTACCCGCATAATCAAGAAGTTACTGACTATTTCCCTTAACACTCTGCTGGTTTTTACCGGATGATTATACATAGTTTCTGTTTGCTTGTAGAGTTGCCCTGATTGCCGGTAAGTAACTGTTCCCAGCACAACTACAAACAGAAGCATGGCTCCAAAGCCAAGCATAAGCTGTGTTCCTATTTTGAGATTTTTTAGCTTCATCTTTATCCCTTTTTTACGAATTTTCTCTGACTCTGTTATTTTTTTTCTGTCCGTTGCCTAAAGATAAACGGCAAAGGATAGCGCTGCGAATAAGCAGTTCCATTGATCAGAGCGATATCCTTTGCCGTCACATTCATGTGACGGACAGGAATTTCCACCACCAGGCTATTCCCAACTCTATTCCACAATCCTGTATTTTTCATCCTTTCCTGAACTTTTCAACAGTTCATTCACTTCCTTTTTGAGTTCAATCATTTTAAGCTCACGGTCAACAGTCAGATGCTGAAATAGCAACAACTCATCCATTTTCTTTAAAACATCCATTTCAGCCCGAATTCGAGGAGTTATGTCAACAAATGATGCTATGATCATATCCTTGAACATGGATACTGACATATAGGAATGCCCTGTTTCACCATTCTTCTTATAAAACGTAAATTCATACTTGTCAGGTGCATTTTTGGGGTCAATCAATCTCTGCCGGTTGTATTCCAATAGCCGGTCAAGATCTTCGGATGGTATTTGTTTGGTCCAACTCGTCTCGATTACTTCCTCCCTGGCATAACCACTCATTTTGCAATATTCGTCATTGACCATCAATAGGGTTGAGTCAGGTGAAATAATAGCCATCGCTGCTGAGTTATTCTCAAATATAGACTGAAATTTAGTATTGCTTTCCATTAGTTCTTCTTCCGCCCGTTTTCGCCTGCTGATATCGATAAAACTGCAAACGACCTGCTTTACATTTCCATCAGCATTAAACTGTGGTAAGGCATCGACCAATAACCATATACGATTGCCGTTAACAGGATGATAAACGCCCATAACCACATCCCTTACCGGCAGACCTGTTGCTATTGCCTGTGGCACTGGATGTGTGTTCCCCGGAAATGGAGAACCATCTTCATGAATTACATTCCAATCCGGGTCGAACGATGTCTTACCTAACAGTTGATCTTCATTTAGTCCAAGATATTCAAGTGCCTGGGGATTACTAAAAAGTATTTCGGACTGTGGCCCCTGGATTAATACTCCGACCTGCATATCCCAGACAAGATTTTTGAATTTGGCTTCACTTTCAATTAGTTCTGTAGCTCTCGTTGCCTTCTCTTTGTTCTGGAAGACCAGTTCTATATTCGCAAGGGCTAACTCATCTGCCCGTTTTGCTTTCTCACTGTTTTGAAAGGCAAGTTCCTTATTGGCTATGAGCAATTCTTCCTCCAACTGTTTACGATCGGTAATGTCAATCGCAGTCAGATAACACTGTTCCCCTTTTGGATCGGAAATTCCGCTAAGACTAACATATATCGGCTCACTCCCTTGATCTGTAAGGGTTACATCACAGATTTTCTTTCCCTTCCCGGTAAAGATTTCATAAAGAA
>Ga0073936_10001305_pt1 | contig 38586 bp, 39 predicted proteins | sample AliMusrvi5mmetaG_FD_87041 | JGI IMG/M metagenome (GOLD analysis project Ga0073936, IMG submission 87041) | Freshwater lake bacterial and archeal communities from Alinen Mustajarvi, Finland, to study Microbial Dark Matter (Phase II) - Alinen... | ecosystem: Environmental > Aquatic > Freshwater >...
AAGGAAGACGGGGCCGTATTTTTCGGATCGCCGGCCATTGAAATGTCGAAAGCAAGGAGAAACATCGTGCATCTGCGTAATATTGAAAGCCTTGTCAAACGGGTAAATGAACTTGAAAAAATCCTGAAAAAAAAGGATTAACAGCTTATCCCAGTTCTTATTATGAGTGAAAAACAGAAAACGATAAAAGCCCCCGTCAGTGTTTCCGGAACAGGACTTCATACGGGAAACAGTGTAACACTTACTTTCAGACCGGCGCCGGAAGGCCATGGCTTTAAATTCAAAAGGACCGACATTGACAGTGATGTTCTGGTTCCAGCGGACGTTGACTATGTTGTTGACACCTCGCGCGGCACAAGCATCGAACATAAAGGTTCACGGTTCGACACCATTGAGCATGTACTTGCAGCCCTGGCCGGGCTTGAGATCGACAATGTGCTGGTGGAGATGGACCAGTCGGAAACCCCGATTCTTGACGGCAGTTCACGGATCTATGTCGAGAAACTGCTGGAGGTGGGGATCGTTGAACAATCTGCTCCCAGGCTTTTTTATGAGCTGACGTCGAATGTCACCTATGGCAATGCCGAAAACAAGGTTGAGATGATCGCGATCCCGGCGCATGAATTCCAGCTTTCCGTCATGATTGATTATGATTCTCATGTCGTACCGCCGCAGAATGCCATCCTCCGGAAGATCCAGCATTTCAAAGACGACATTGCTCCCTGCCGCACCTTCGTTTTTCTTCATGAACTTGAGATACTGCTCAGCAACAACCTCATCAAGGGCGGGGACCTTAACAATGCAATTGTATTTGTTGATCGTGCAATCTCGCAGGAAGAACTGGACCGCCTGGCCAAAGTTTTTAACAAACCGCGTGTCGAGGTGTTAAAGGAGGGAATCCTGAACAACCTCGAACTGAAATTCACGAATGAGCCTGCCCGTCACAAACTGCTGGATATGATCGGCGACCTTGCACTGATAGGCAGGCCATTGAAAGCTCACGTTATTGCCAGCCGCCCCGGCCATTTTTCCAATGTCCAGTTTGCCAAACTGATCAAGAAGCAGATCCAGAAAGAGATCAAAGGAGAGGCTGTCCCCAGATTTGACCTGACCCTCCCGCCGCTTTATGATATCAACCAGATCCAGAAAATACTGCCGCACCGCCCGCCCTTCCTCCTTGTCGACAGGATCCTCGAAATGAGCGACCTGCATGTCGTCGGGCTGAAAAATGTAACAATGAATGAATCATTCTTCGTTGGCCATTTCCCGGGGGAACCGGTTATGCCTGGTGTTCTGCAGGTAGAAGCAATGGCCCAGATCGGTGGAATTTTTGTTCTCAGCTTTGTTCCGGATCCGGAGAATTATCTTACCTTCTTTCTTAAAATTGACAATGTGAAATTCCGGCAGAAAGTCGTTCCCGGAGACACGATCATTTTCATAAACAAATTACTTGAGCCGGTTCGCAGGGGAATATGTCATATGCAGGGTATCGCGTATGTCGGAAATAAAGTTGTAATGGAAGCGGAACTTATGGCTAAAATTCAAAAAAAATAACAGACCTATATGAATCAACCTCTGGCATATGTTAACCCCCAGGCAAAAGTTGCCACCAATGTCGTAATTGAGCCCTTTGTCACCATCGATAAAAATGTTGTTATCGAGGAAGGAACCTGGATCGGATCCAATGTGAGTATTTTAGAAGGTTCCCGCATTGGTAAAAACTGCAAAATATTCCCCGGGGCCGTGATTTCAGCTATTCCCCAGGATCTCAAATTTGCAGGGGAAGACACGATTGTTAAAATCGGGGACAATGTAATCATCCGTGAATGTGTTACGATCAACCGCGGCACCAAGGCAAGTTATGAAACGGTGGTTGGTGATAATACCTTACTGATGGCCTATGTACACGTAGCCCATGATTGCATTATCGGGAACAACGTAATAATGGCGAATGCTTCGATGCTTGCCGGACATATCATCATTGATGACTGGGCAATAATCGGGGGAATGGTACCTGTCCACCAGTTTTGTCATATCGGCGCACACTCCATTATCTCAGGCGGATCCCTGGTAAGCAAAGATGTGCCTCCTTACACAAAAGCCGGAAGAGAACCTCTCTCCTATGCCGGATTAAATTCAATTGGTCTGCGCCGCAGGGGTTTTTCAAGAGAAGTGATCAACCAGATCCAGCAGATCTACAGGATCCTTTACCTGAAAGGTTACAATGTTACCCAGGCTGTGAAAATTATCGAGGCGGAAATGGAAGCAACACCTGAACGTGATGAAATTCTTTCATTTATTGCAAACTCCTCCCGCGGGATCATGAGAGGGTACTCCAAGATTTCCAAAGGGTAATTTCCTGAAATAACTGGTTTTTTCTGCTGTTGAAACTGGTTGTAACCAAAAACAATCGTGAATATTATCCTGAATAATACCGGCAAGAAATTCAATACTGAATGGATCTTCCGGAACGTCAGTTTTACATTCGGCGAGGAGCAATCCCATGCCATCCTTGGGCGGAACGGCTCCGGGAAATCCACATTCCTCCAGATCCTTGCAGGCAATATGCTGCCCACTGCAGGCACCGTTACCTATTCGCATAACAATACGCCCATCCCTGCAGAACAGATATTTCGCCACCTTTCCCTGGTAGCACCCTACCAGGAACTCATCGAGGAGTTCACCCTTCCGGAAATGCTGCGCTTTCATTTTTCATTCAAGAACATGATGCCCGGCTTCACCATCGGAAAGATCATCGACATGCTCGGATTTTCAGCCCACAGGGAAAAACCGATACGGCAGTTTTCATCGGGCATGAAACAAAGGGTTAAACTGATCATGGCGATCCTCAGCGACACGCCCCTGCTTTTACTGGATGAACCCACAATGAATCTCGACCATGCGGGTTCCGAATGGTACCTCGCACTGATCAGTGAATTCAGAAAAGATCGCCTCATCATCGTCTGCTCCAACCTTGAACAGACAGAAACAGGCTTCTGTACAGGGAAACTGTTTATTGAGGATTATAAGTAATAAGTTGCAAGTTGTAAGTTGCAAGTTGTAAGTTGTAAGTTGTAAGTTGTAAGTTGCAAGTTGGATGCTGGATGCTGGATGCTGGATTCCGGACAATAAAACAAATCCCCTTTCAGATTGTTGAAATTCCAAATTTTTCACTAATTTTGCACCCCTCAAAAGTATTAACAATCTTATCTTTATGGCAACAACTGCAGATATCAGGAATGGTTTGGTGATTGAATTCAATGATGACCTCTACACGATCACGGAGTTCCAGCATGTGAAACCCGGCAAAGGCCCGGCCTTCATCCGCACAAAATTAAAGAGCCTGAAAAATGGCAGGACGATCGCAAACACTTTTGACTCCGGTGTTAAGATCAACATTGCCCGCGTGGAAAGAAGAAAATACCAGTACCTGTACAAGGATGATTCCGGGTATCATTTCATGAATACCGAAACCTTTGAGCAGACCTACATTGAAGAAGGGCTGATCAATGCCCCCGGCTACCTCAAAGAAGGACAGGAAGTAGAGATCCTTTTCCATGCCGACACAGAAACCGCGCTTACCTGCGAACTGCCGACCTATGTCGTGCTTAAAGTCACCTATACCGAACCCGGCTTAAAAGGGAATACCGCCACAAACGCGATGAAGAGCGCAACAGTTGAGACTGGCGCCACCGTCAGGATCCCCTTATTCATTGAATCCGGCGAGATCATAAAAGTTGACACCAGGACCGGGGATTACTCCGAACGGGTAAAGGCGTAATGACATGAAATTTAATCCAGCACTTACTGTTAAGGAAATTGCATCGCTGATCGGTGCGCGTTATATCGGTGATCCGGACTTTCCTGTAACGGGGATCAATGAGATCCATATGGTGGAAAGCGGTGACCTGACCTTTGTTGACCATCCGAAATATTATTCAAAGGCGCTCAATTCCAATGCAACCACCATCCTGATCAATAAGGAGGTTGAACCACCTGCCGGAAAATGCCTGATCATTTCGGAAAAGCCATTTGACGATTACGTATTCCTCGTTACAAAATTCCGCCCTTTTGAAAAGTCGCTGACCTCAGTGAGTCCCAGCGCTGAGATCGGTGAAGGAACCATCATTCAGCCCGGAGCCTTTATCGGTAACCATGTAAAGATCGGATCAAACTGCCTGATCCACGCAAACGCCAGTATTTACGACCACTCCGTGATCGGCAACCATGTGATCATTCACTCCGGCGCCGTGATCGGTGCCGATGCCTATTATTACCAGAGGAGGCCGGACGGTTACAAGAAACTGGAATCATGCGGACGGGTCATTCTCGAAGATTATGTCGAGATCGGCGCACTCACCAGCATTGACAAGGGCGTTTCAGGCGATACCATCATCTGCCGGGGAACGAAAATGGACAACCATGTTCAGGTAGGCCATGACACCTATATCGGCAAAAACTGCCTCATCGGCTCGCATTGCGCCATTGCAGGGGTTACACGCATTGAAGATGATGTGATCCTCTGGGGCAGCGTCCTCGTAAACAAAGACCTGGTTATCGGCCCGAAAGCCGTATTGCTTGCCTCTTCCGGCACTGAACGTTCACTCGAAGGCGGAAAGACCTATTTCGGAATTCCGGCAGAAGAGGCCCGCAAGAAATGGCGTGAGATAGCCACCCTGAAAAGGGTTGCAGAGATGTATCAGAAAGGGGAACTTTAAACTACCGCAGAATTTGATGCGGTCTTATCTGGTCCCGGCATTCTCCTCGCCGGGTTTACTCAGGAAATAGATATCCAGGGCCACCAGGATCCCGACAAACCCCCAGAAGGGAACGGAAGCCTTATCCGTATCCAGGAAATCATTCATCAGTCCGTGAATAAAATAGGTTACCAGCCCGAGCAGGATCGCAAGGCTGAGCATTTTCACTTCAGCTGATTTTGCCTGCCGGTGCACCTTCAAGGCTGTCAGAATAATTGTAATAAAAACACAAAGAACGAACACCAGTCCCAGCACGCCTTCTTCAGCCAAAGGGCCGATATATTCGCTGTGGGCATTTCCCTTATCCCCTGCATTGGTACTGATCAGGGTCTTCTCATTGTAATGCTGGTAAGGGGCATATTCAAACTGATAGGTTGCGGGGCCGAATCCGAAGAAGGGACGGTCCCTGAACATGCGGATCGCTGATTGCCACCTGTTGATGCGCTCCAGGTTCGAGTCATCGGTTGAGATATTCGAAATAGACTGAAGATGCTCAATGAAATTCGCGGAGGAATCCTGCTTATTCTTTGACAACCGATCCCATATCTCGTTCTGGAATAAAAAGAAAACGCTCGCAAAGATGGTGATGGTGAGCAATATCCATTTAAATTTGATCCGGAACAGAATGATGAAATACATCATGAATGAGAATGCCAGGCTGACCCATGCCGCCCGGCTGAATGAGAGTACCAGCGCCACAATCAGGATCGACAATACAAGAAAAGAGAAGAACCTGAGGGTCCGCGAATAGGCCTTGCTGAAGGAAAAACCTACAAAAACAGGAATGAACAAAGCGAGAATGGCTCCATAAGCTGTATGGTCATTATAAAATGGCTCCATCACCCAGTGGCCTGCCTGCTCACTGAAGCCCCATTTTGAATGGTTGATTATCGTATAAGCAATTACAACTAAAAGAGGTATGGTATACAACCAGACAAACCGCCGGATATTTTTGACGTTTTTAAACATCAGCACCCCCAGAAAATAGAAGGATACCATGAACCATAGCCTTGCAAGCAGCGCTTTCAGCGAAACTACCGGCAGCTCACTGGTCAGGCTGGTGAGGAACATCCATCCAAGTTGCAGCCCCAGAAAGATGGTAACCGGATGGCGTAAAAGTTTGGGATCAAAGTGATGGTCGTAAAAGAGTTTGGCAATGAAAATGAGCAGTACGCCAAACATAAGCGGTTCCGTAGGCAGGGATACGCCAACCCCGAATTCCGTGTCCGTAAGGTTGATAGCCAGCGGGGTCAGGAAGGCGACAAGCAGCAGGATCTTCTCAAGCGAATAGAAGTAGGTAAAGAGAATGATGACGGCAACCGGCAGCAACAGAAGCCAGTATTGCTCTCTCACCAAAAGGTAAGCATTCAGGGCGATAAACAGCGCACTGACAATATAAAGCCACCTAACTTTGGTTCTCTCGAGCACAGGGGATTCCTTATGATTAAACTACCGGGGTTTCAGCCAGTGCACTACGTTTCATCCGGCGACGGTCCACCATTCCGATAATGATGACTGAAAGGAAGAAGGTGGAAAAAGCTGTCAGCAATACTATGACCCAGCGTACCGGATAGGATTTTTTATCTGCAACATATGGTTTGTTGAGAATGTTCACATAGGTATAATCACGGTTGTAGTTCAGAACCGCGCGGTCATAATCAAGCTTAAAGGTACTGTATCCCTCTGCTTCAGAAGCCATCAGTTCAGAAAGCATCAGCATATCACCGCCTTTCTCCTCCATGTTCTTCTTCAGGTTCAGCACCTCCTTGTTTCCCCTGCCCGCCCCCAGGTATGCCCGCATGATCTCACGGGTCTGATTGGGATAATCCAGAAGTCCGTACTGGGTGCCCAGGTCTTTGGCCATATTCTTCAGAGAGTCGATATCCCGTTTCTTCATATCGGTTATGGCCTTAAAATCGATCACCACCTCCTTGAATTTCTCCTTGTGCAGGCTCTTGACCTTCAGGTTGTACTGATGCATGATCTCATTGACCATATCACAGGCAATTTTCGGATCCTTATCCATCACCTCGATATCAACAGCCTCATAAGGTGTTTTGGCGATCTTGACTTTCTGCCCGTATTCAAAGAGCAGGGTGCTGTTAAAATATTCATACCCCTTGTCGATACCGTAATGAGCCGGAAGGTCAAACTTCTCAATGATGCTGTCGCGGATATCTTTCGACTGAAACATCTGGATCATCTGTTCTGTCTCACTCTCATCCGAGTAGGGAGAAACGTTCGCAGGATAAACGACCGCATATGATTTATACAGGGGTGTGATAAAGATCGGGCTGGAAAAAAACATCGCCAGCAGAACCGAAACAACAACAATAACAGTAATATGAATCTTCCAACGGATCAGGATATTAATGATATTCTTGCTGTTGAAATACTCTTCCATAATCAGATTTTTTATGGGATTTATACAGGCCAGGTATTATGATAACTGGAATTTTTTATGTGATTTATAAGCCGATATTTTTTCCATGATGATGATCACGATGATCGCCAGGAAAAGTGCAGAGAATGTGGAAACCAGCATGATCAGCCACTTCACGGGATATGCCTTCCTTTCAGCCTTATATGCATCATTTACGATGAACTTCTGGGGGATATCCTCCTCGGCATCAACTTTGGCCTCCTTATATTTGGTCTGGAGCAGGGTAAGCTGGTCCGTTTTGAATTCCAGGGAGTTCTTCAGCGACATGTAAATACCGCCGTACTGTCCGAGTACATCCAGTTTTTTCTGCAGGGCAGCCATGGCAGTCCGGTTCCCGTTCATCGTGGAGATCGCCATCTGCTGGTTCAGAACCTGTGACTGGTATTCCACATCGTTCACGCCAAGTGCTCCCAGCGTGATCAGGGAATCGACTATTTTATTGATCTCGGCCTGCAGCGAGTTGTATTCAGCCTCCACGATCTTGAATCCCTTGGCGGCTCTTTCATGCTGCATCTCATTCTTGGTGGAATCGAGAAGTTCCGCGATTTTATTGGCGATATCGGCAGCCATCTGGGCGTCCTTGTCAAGTACAGATATCTTCACAGCCATATATTCCGTCCGCCTGAAACTGATATTCCGGTCATATTCCTTGTACAGGTACTCATTCTTATAGTTGGAGGAAGTATCAATATCATAATGCTGCATCAGGTTGAACTTCCGGATGATCCGGGTGCGGATCTTATTGGAATTCAGAATCTGGAGAAGCTGTTCGGCCTGTTCATCCTCGCCAAAGGTCATCAGGTCCTGTCCTTTGCCGGACTGGTCGCTGAGCAATGCCTTTGACACAGAATTGGTACTGGCAGGGAAAAGGATAACGGTGGACTGAAACTTCGGGGTGATAAACCAGGGTAGAGAAAAGAACCAGGATCCGATCAGTGCGGAAAGGATAACGATGAATAATGGCTTGCGCCACTTATAGAGAAAGATCACCAGGCTCGAAGAATCAAAATCCTCATTTCTTTTAAAGTCAGTTGTCATAGGACTGAACGTTCGAATTTTCGCCAAATTTAGGGATTTTTACGGAAAGTACAAACGAAATGCCGGAATGGATGTACTTCCGGATCAGCGGTCCTCCTTAAGGATCCGCATCATCGATCGCAGGCTGAGCAGATTCAGCGCCCAGGCCAGCGCCAGTGAGAGCAGCATGCTGCCGCCGAAGTTCAGGAGCCAGGCGTGCTCCGTTGAAATCAGTCCCCAATTTTCAGGGTGAAACTGATGCAGAAACAAATTGAATATCACAACTCCAAGGATGAAAAAGGCCAGGGTCAGAAGGAAACGGTAGTTGATCCTGAACCTGAAAATATGCTGGGCGATCACCACTTCAACGATGGCAATGAAAAACTGCGTGAGCAGGCTGGCATAGGCTGACCCGACAGCCAGCAGCCTGGGGATAAGGAATAGGTTGATCAGGAAATTGACCACCAGCCCGATCAGTGAAACGATGTTCAGCTGCCAGAGATTTCCGTTCGCTGTAAGCAGGGTGCCAAAGATATAGGTCGTTGAAACAGCCACAAATCCACCCATCAGCAGCCTGAATACATTGGCAGACTCCTTGATGTGGAGGTTATAGAGAAGATCCATCAGTTCATAGCTGTATACGATGCAGCTGACAGCGATGATAATGGCAAAGGTGATGATCAGGGTGAAGGAGAGTTTCACCATCTGTTCCACCGAATCCTTGTTCTTGATCATCTTCGAGAAAATGGGGATCAGCAGGACAGAAAAAAGGTATGCGATCATATTGGCGGCATCCAGCAGCCTGAAACCGGAGGCATAGATGCCTGCCTGCTGGTTGCCTACTTTATCGGGCAACAGGCCTTCAAGCATAACGGGGTCGAGGCGGTTGTAAAATGTCATCAACAACACCAGCAGTGCAAAGGGCAGGCTCTGCTTCATGATCATCAGGAAGAAAGGCCAGTGAAAATTCAGTTTCCGGAAACGCGCCTTCTTTATCACGATCATCAGGGCTATCAGCGCTGTGATGCTGTAGGCCGCTGTCTGGGAATAAACGAACCACTCGATCCTGAAAGGGATGGTGGTGATATGCCCCCAAAGCAGGATGCCGCAGAAAACGATCATCAGGAAACGATCGATCACAGAGAGAAAACTATCTGTTTTGAAGAGCAGCAGACCTGAAATATTCGACCGGAGATAGAGTATAAAGGAGATCAGGATCTGGTTTAAACCCAGCCATGCCAGAAGCTGCATCTGGTTTGCATTGTAATGCAGGATAATCGCAACGGAGAAGGTGATCAGGATATAGACCAGCGCCAGCATGATCTTCAGGACAATGATAGAGGAAAAATGCTTGTTCAGCAGCTGGTGGTTCTGGGCAATATTCCGGTTGTTGAAGTTTGTTATGCCAAGATCAAGCAGGATGTTGAAAAGGAAGGAGAAATTGAAGATGACAAAGTAAAAACCGTAATCATTAACCCCTGTGATATTCTGAACATTTCGGTCGATCGCAAAAATCCAGATGGGTTTGATTAACAGATTGAGCGTAAGCAGCAACCCCAGGTTTGTCAGAAATTTGCGCTGCATATAAAACACGTAAAAAGCTTCAGGAACAGAAACTTTTCGTCAGTACTTTAAGAAATAATTCAGATATTTGCTACAAAGTTAAGAATATAACATTTGCAATAGCAAGAAACTTCCTCATTTTCCGAGCCTGCGATGAACATAGCTGTAAACACCCGCCTTCTGATCAAGGATAAGCTGGAAGGTATCGGCTGGTTTACATATGAATCCCTGAAAAGGATCACCAGGCAGCACCCCGAACATACCTTCTATTTCATTTTCGACCGCCCTTTTCACCCTGATTTCATATTTTCCGAAAATGTCAAGCCTGTCGTCCTCTCCCCCCAGGCCCGACACCCGCTGCTTTATTACATCTGGTTCGAATACAGGCTTCCGCGCCTGCTGAAAAAACTCAATGCCGACCTGTTTGTTTCTCCCGACGGATACCTTTCGCTGAAAACAGACACCCGGTCGCTGACCGTAATACACGATCTGAATTTCGAACATTATCCCAAAGACCTCCCCTGCCTTACCCGGATGTACTACCGGCATTTCTTTCCTGAATTCGCGCATAAAGCGGTCAGGATCGCCACTGTTTCAAAGTTTTCCAGGGAAGACATCGTAAATCAGTATCATATCGATCCCGACAGGATCGATGTGGTGTACGACGGGGCCAATGAGTCCTATAGTCCGCCGGATGCAACCCAGATCAATGCTTTCAGAAAAAACACCACTGCCGGCTGCCCCTATTTCCTTTTCGTGGGCTCCCTTCACCCGAGAAAAAACCTTACAAATCTTTTCCGTGCATTTGACCTCTTCAAAAATGTTGGTCAATCCGATGTTAAACTGCTTATTGTCGGCGCAAAGAAATGGTGGACCCCGGAAATTAAAAATGCCTATGAATCCATGGCTCATAAAGAAGCCGTGATCTTTGCCGGACGGATGGGATCCGAAAACCTCCGCATCGCGCTGGGCGCATCACTGGCGCTGACCTACATCTCTTACTTTGAAGGCTTCGGCATCCCCATCGTGGAAGCATTCCGCTGCGGCACACCGGTGATCACATCCAACGTAACCTCTATGCCCGAAGTTGCCGGAGATGCGGCACTGCTGGTCGACCCCTTCAGCCCGGAGTCCATTGCCGGCGCCATGACCGAAATTTACCGGAACGGGGAGCTCCGGAAGGAACTTATACGAAAAGGCAAAGCCCGCGAAGATGAGTTCACCTGGCAGAAAACGGCTGACCTGTTATGGGAATCCATTGAAAAAGCCATCCGGACAAACTAAGATTATGAATATCCTCATCCTTGGATCAGGCGGACGCGAACATGCCCTGGCATGGAAGCTCGCTCAAAGCCCCAGACTGGAAAAGCTCTATATCGCTCCCGGTAACGCGGGAACCTTAAGGCACGGCACGAATATCCCGCTGTCACTTTCTGATTTCGCCTCCATCGGAAGATTTGCCATTGAAAATAATATCAGCATGGTGGTGGTGGGGCCCGAAGATCCCCTTGTCGGCGGGATCCACGACTTTTTTCTTTCCCACTCTGAGCTCAGCTCCATTCCGGTTATCGGCCCGGCCAGGCAGGGCGCCATGCTGGAAGGTTCCAAAGAGTTTGCCAAAGGTTTTATGGCACGTCATGCCATCCCGACTGCAGCTTACCGTGTTTTTCATAACGGCAACCTTCAGGAAGGGATTGGGTTCATCAACAATTCAAAACCACCCTATGTCCTGAAAGCCGACGGGCTGGCGGCCGGGAAGGGTGTCGTCATCTGTCCCACGGCAAGGGAAGCGGTCACCGAACTGCGGCAAATGATAGAGGATGCCAAATTCGGCACAGCCTCCAGCCATGTCGTGATCGAGGAATTCCTCCAGGGCATCGAACTTTCAGTCTTTGTGCTTACAGACGGCATCTCCTACCGCATCCTTCCCGAAGCAAAGGATTATAAAAAGATCGGGGAGGGCGATACAGGCCCCAATACCGGGGGAATGGGCTCGGTGTCACCGGTACCCTTCGCCGACAGTACTTTCATGAAGAAAGTGGAAGAGCGGATCATCCGTCCCACGATGGAGGGGCTGAAAAAGGAGAAAATCCCCTACAAGGGTTTTGTTTTCTTCGGACTGATCAGCGTCAAGGGTGATCCCTTTGTGATCGAGTACAACTGCCGCCTGGGAGATCCCGAAACCGAATCGGTCATTCCGCGCATAAAAAATGATCTTGTTGAATTACTGGAAGCAGTGGCCGAAAATCGCCTCGACACCATAGAGATCATTACCGACCCTGATTATGCCGCCACCGTCATGCTCGTTTCAGGAGGTTACCCGGGTGATTACAAAAAAGGGATCGCCATCACCGGCGAGGAGGAGACCCATGGCAGCCTGATATTTCATGCCGGCACCAAACCGGAAGGAGGCAGCGGAAAATATTCAAGCAGCGGCGGACGCGTGATAGCCGTCACCTCCAGGGGGAAGACCATGAGAGAAGCCGTTGAAAAGTCGCTTGAAAATGCAGATAAGATTGAGTTTGAGGGGAAGTACTTCAGGGGGGATATCGGGTTTGATATTGAGATATGAGATTTGAGATTTGTGGTTTGTGATTTGTGATTTGAGTTTTTCATTTTTAGTTTTTCATTTTTAATTATGTTTTTGAGGTTTTTTCGGTCGAGTTTTGCAACACAGTACCTTGTAATCGGGGTTACGGGCTTGCTGCTTTGGGGGAAGGCGTTTGTTTTTCCTGCGATGATGCCGCCCCCGGAAGGACCTGTACCGCTCTACTCGCTGATCTTTTCTGAACTGGCCGCCTTTCCGCGGATTGCCACAGTGATTGGTTTTATCATTGCACTCTGCTCTGCCTTCGTGGCGAATTACATCCTTGTAAGAAATGAGATCATCAGCAAAAACTCATCACTGGCCGGCTTCCTCTTCATCATTTTCATAAGTTTCTTCCCTGCCCTCCTGATACTTAACCCGGCCGGGATCGTGCTGCTTTTGCTGCTGCTGATCGTGAACAGCCTGTTCGACTCCTACAATAAATCTGAATCGCCCGACTTGATCTACCTCTCCGGTTTCCTTGTGGGCATCGGATCGTTCATCTATTTCCCCTTCCTGGCTTTTTACGGCTTTATCCTGGTGGCCCTGGTGCTCTTCAGGTCCTCCAACTGGCGTGAATGGCTCAGCTCGCTCATCGGACTGGCAACACCTTATGTTTTCCTGGCAGTCTGGTACTTCTGGTTCGATGAACTGATCCCCAGGTCCCTGGCTTTCGTCCATTCGTTCAGAATTTACCTGGCTGAGGATCTGTCCCGCGAACCGGCCTTTCTTCTGCTTTCCGGTTTTATCGTATTCCTGATGATCAGCGGATGGCTGAACAGTGTGGCCCGTCTTTCTGAAAAAACCATCGAGATCCGCAAAAAAACGATCATCCTGAACTGGCTTGTGCTTTTTGTCATCGTCTCTTTCGCCTTCGGGTTTAAATTGCAGACCTATCACTCCCTCCTTGTTGCAGGGAGTTCGGCGATTCTGATGGCCATCTACCTTTTGCAGCTTAAAAAAAGCCTGTGGCAGGAAGCAGTCATCATACTCCTCCTCTTATCCATCCTGATCAGCAACTACCTGGTATCCGGTTAACTTAGGCAACGCTATGCTTCAGGGTTATCTTACATCAGACAAGATCGAAGCCGGCTGCGATGAAGCCGGACGCGGATGCCTGGCAGGAGCTGTCTTCGCAGCCGCAGTGATCCTTCCAAGGGATTTCGCAAATGCTGAACTCAATGATTCCAAAAAACTCACGAAAAAACAGCGGAACAGCCTTCGCATCATCATTGAGCAGGAGGCGCTTGCATGGGCCGTGGCGCGGCTTGATCCGGAGGTGATCGATGAGATCAATATCCTGAACGCCTCCATCCTTGCCATGCAAAAAGCCGTTGAGCAGCTTGAAATAGAGCCCCAGCTGCTGCTTATTGACGGCAACCGCTTCAAACCTTACAAGGATATCCCCCATCAGTGCATCGTAAAGGGCGACGGGAAATTTCTCTCCATCGCAGCGGCCTCCGTGCTTGCAAAGACTCACAGGGACGAATACATGCTGGCACTCGACGAGGAATTTCCGCAATATGACTGGAAAAACAATAAAGGCTATCCCTGTAAAAAACATCGGCAGGGATTGTTTACTTTTGGTGTCACACCTCACCACCGGAAAAGCTACAACCTTTTCGGGCAGTTAAAAATAGACCTTCAGTAAGCAGAACCGGCATCCCAGGCATGAAACAGATCCGATTTTCCGCCATCATCGTACCGGCACTGATCCTGATCGCAGGCATTGCGTACCTGGGCTGGTGGCTCTTCCCGAAATTCCAGCAGACAACCGAATCACCCTACAAAGCAATTCCGCCGGATGCAGCCCTGATCATCCGGATCAACAACCCGGCCAATGTCATCGATGACCTGGAACACTCGAACGTTTTGTGGAAAGAGCTCTCCAACCTTCCGGGGGTGCTGGCTTTCCGCGATAAGGTCCATTTGCTTGACTCACTGGTTAAGAAAAATGATGAACTCCTGCAGATCTCCAGGAAGAACCCCTTGCTGATGACCATGGTTCAGACCGACAAGACATCCTTCGGCTTCCTCTTCCTGATCGCCTTCCCGGAAAGCAGCCCCGAGGAGAAGATCACGCGGTTTATCGAGGACCGGTTTGGCGACAATGCAAAGATCCTGGTGAGCAAATACGGATCCGGAAGCCTTGTTCGGATCACCCTTAAGGATAAGAAGGACGCCTTCTACTTTGCAGTCAGGAAAGGGGTCTTTATAGGAAGCTTTACACCCGGAGTAATAAAAAAAGCCATCGACCAGTTCTACCTCAACATCCCCTCCATCCTGAATACAGGCTTTTCCAGGGCGGAAGTGGTTACGGGTAAAAAGGCTGACGCCAATATTTACATCTGTTATCCCATGCTCTACCCCTTCCTCGTGAAGCAGCTGCAGGAGGAGTGGTTTGCCGAGGCATACAAATCAGCAAGTTTCGCCGACTGGACCGGGCTTGACCTCATCCTGAAGAAAGACGAACTCCTGGTAAACGGGTATACCACCGTAACGGACTCAGCACGGCAATATGCAGGTATTTTTGCTGGGCAATTGCCCCAGAAGATCAGCGTTCCCGCTATCCTCCCGGAAAACACAGCCTCCTTTATTTTCACCGGGCTCAGCGATGTGGAACGATATTACCGGAATTTTCAGGCATTTGCAACCCAGAAGACCGGATTCCTCGATCAGTTCCCGGTTTTTGAGGCCATTCAGCGCGCCTGGAAAATAAATCTCGCAGAACACCTGGTACCCTGGATCGGAAATGAGATCTGTATGGCGACGGTAGTTCCCGACATGGATGAACCTGACGAGAACTGTTACGCTGTATTCAAAGTGAGGGATCCCTACCTGGCAGACAGCCTCCTGAAATCCCTCCGCAAGCAAACCGGATCGCATAATGCAGTCCTTCTGCTGAAAAAACAGCCGGTATACAACCTCGGGATCCCCAACCTGATCCCGGCCGTCTTCGGGAAGAAATATTCCAGGATTACCGGTTCGTTCTACACCTTTATCGCTGAATATGTTGTTTTCGCGAATGACATACACACAATGGAATATTTCATTGAAGCTTACAATTCAAAAAAGACCCTCGACCGCACCCGCGAATATTCACAGCTGCGTGAGCATATATCCGACAACGCCAATGTTTTCTGTTTCTTTAATACAAAAAAGAACATCCCGAAATTAAAGTCGATACTGAACGATGACCTCAGCAGGGAACTGGAATCAGGCATCGATTCACTCCGGAAATTTGAGTCAGCCTCCATTCAGCTATCCAACAACGGAAACGGCCTCTTAACCACCTTCTTCGTCCATTTCAACCCGGCCTCCGGAACCGAGGGGCCGCTGAAATGGCAGCTTGCCCTTGATACCACGGTCACCGGGAAGCCGCAGATCCTGGATGCCGCCCGGAACGGAACGAACCTGGTACTGGCCACCGATCAGCTGAACAACCTTTACGCGATCGATGCTGCCGGTGCTATCCGCTGGAAGACAAAGCTTCCGGGAGCACCCATGGGGCCGGTTCAGACGATCATTCCTGCCGGACAGGACTCCGTGATGTTCCTGGTCAACACCCGTGAGCAACTTTGCCTGCTTACCTGCAAGGGGACGTTTGCTGAAAAATACCCCTTGAAATTCAAAGGGGAGGCCGTTGCAGGAATGACGGTACTTTCTCCGAAAAAGCGTGAGTATGAAGTACTCATCCCCTTTGCCGATAAAAAGATCCATGTCTTTCACATCCCGGGAAGCATCGAAAACATTCTTGACCCCGGTCTTCCTGAAGTCATAAGCAAACCTGTTCAGTTCCTCCAGGCAGGAAAAAAAGATTACCTCTTCATAACCGAAAAAAACGGGCAGGTGGCCATCACCGACATGAACGGAAGACAAACAATCCGGCCTGACAAACAGCAGCGGTTCTCGCAGAACGCCCTCTTCTATCTCAACCTGACCAATAAAAAAAGCAGCTTCATCGCCGATGACCCCAGCGGCAAGGTGATCTATCTTCCTGAAGCCGGCAAACCAACCGGGGCGAAGTTCAACATTTTCACACCGGACCACCTGTTCCTTTATGAAGACATCAACAAAGACGGTTCATGGGAGTTCATCTATTTTGACAAGAACAAACTCTACTATTACAACCGCTTCTTCAAACTGCTTTACAGTTATGTATTTACCCGTGAGATCACCGTGCCTCCCTACCTGATCACCCTTCCGGATGGCACAAGGTTCATCGGCGTTGTTTCGGGACCCTCGGGAGGCATCTATCTTTTCGGGAAAGAGGGGATCATTGAAACCGAGGCGGGCATCCGGGGCAATACAGCTTTTGATGTTGGGAACCTTACCGGCGACGGGTACTGGGACCTTGTGATAGGGGCAGGCAAAACGCTGAAAAACTACCGTTTACCGAAGGAGTAGCTTCTGCCCGGTGGTTATCCTGTGGCCGGGTTCCATGTTGTTTTTCTTATACAGCATCTTCAGCATGATACCGGCCTGCTGCGAAATGGTGTACATCGTCTCCCCGGCTTTGACGATATGCGTCGGGGCCACGCCCTTTCTTCTCTTTGATTCAAGATAAACCATCTGTCCGGGAACAAGCTTTGCCCCCTTTTTCATGTCGTTCCATTTCAGGATCTTGCTCTCGGTAACATCAAAAGCCTTTGCAACAGACTTTATGTTATCCTGTTTTGAAAGCAGGATAAACTGCAATCCGTTGTTGATATAGACCGGGCGGTTCCCGGGGCCGATGGCAAAAACATCATAGGCCGGTATGCTCTTTACGGGAACGATGGTATCGCCCTTCTTCCGCAGGGAATCAGCAAAGGCCACTGAGAAATCGGCCACATCGAAACGGTAAAGCTGGTATTTCTCGATCGACTCGATCAGTTTCCGGGCATACTCCGGGTTGGTAGCATAGCCCGCCTCCTTCAGCCCTTTGGCCCAGGCCTTGTAGTCGGTTATATCATTCTCGAACAGGACTTTATACCGCTCACGCTGGGCAAGAAAAACAGAGTGGTCCCTGAAGGACTCCTCGGCATTGTCGTACTTCCGGAAGCACTCATTTTTCGTCTCGTCGTCGTGGATGTAAGTCTTGCCCTGCCACTCCTTATGACACTTGATCCCGAAGTGGTTATTGGCCACGGTGGCAAGCGAACTGGTGCCCGCGCAGGATTCGAAGATTCCCTGTGCCAGGGTGATGCTCGCCGGTATCCGGTACTGCATCATCTCTTTAACAGCGATCTCCTGGTATTGAATAATGTAACGGTTTACTAAAGCATCATAAGTTAAAGGCTGGGCCATCCCCAATAATGGAAAAAGGAGGATGAACATCAGGATGCCAGGTCGCCAGCTCTTCACAAATTTCTAATTTCTAATTTCTAAATACCCGTCACGCGTCACGAGTTACTTGCTTTCCCGCTGACAAGTTCTTTAAACCGTTTCCCGCGCATCTCAAAATTCTGAAACTCATCATAACTCGCTGCTGCGGGTGATAAGAGGCAGATTGATCCCTTGCGTGTTTCTTTAAAAGCAATCTCTGCAAAGTCGTCGAACCTGCTTACCGGGAAGAGCTTTTTATCCTGCAGGTTCAGTTTCATCAACTCCTCCCCGATCCGTTGACCGGCCTCCCCGACGAGGATAAAATTCCTGACAACAGAGGCCGAGAGAAAAGCGGCCAGTCCGGAATAGTCCACCTTGCGGTCGAACCCGCCAAGTATCAGCGTATCCACATTGCCGAGCGCCTTGACTGCCTCTATGCAGGCTTCCGGGATGGTTGCAATGGAGTCATTGAAAAAACGTATCCACTGATACTCACCCGCATCTTCCAGCCGGTGCTCAAGCCCGGTGAAGGAGGCGATCCCTTCGCGCACCAGGTCGTCATCAATACCCAGGATCTTGCAGCAGATAATAACGGCCATAATATTCAGAACATTGTGCCCACCCTTCAGTTTCCGCTTCTTTGCCAGGTCCAGGAACTCCTCCTGCACCTCATTAAGGCTGAAGATGATCTTCTCATCCCTTACAAAACAGCCATCCGGCACCGCATGTTCAGCCGAGAAGGGCCGCGTGTGCCTGATAAAGGCGGAGTCAAGCAGGTGGCCGAGGATCAGGTCATCATCGGCATTGTAAATAAAATAGTCATTTTCATCCTGGCAGGCGGTGATGTTCCATTTTGCCAACTGGTAATCGCGGAAAGAGTGATAGGCATCGAGGTGTTCCTGGTAGAGATTGAGGAGCACGGCGATATGCGGCGCCACCCGGATATACTCCAGCTGGTGCGATGACATCTCAAATACGATGGTGGTTTCCGGGCTGATCTCATCCACGAGGTCGAAGGCGGGCCTCCCTATATTACCAAGCAGGACTGCCGGTTTTTCAGCATGTTTCAGGATGTGGTACAAGAGGCTGGAGGTGGTGCTTTTGCCCTTTGTTCCGGTGATACCGGCCACCTGCTGTGAATAGTTCTGAAGGAAAAGGTCTGTCTGCGAGGTGATCTTTGTCCGCGGCAAAGATTCCGGGAGGTCTTTCCGGGTGATGCCGGGTGTTTTGATGATCAGGTCGAAGCGATCAAGACCGCTGAGGTAATCTTTTCCGAGTGAAAACTCCAGGTGCTGATCGCCAGCGAGAAGGGCAAGATCCGGAATGGCCTCATTCGCATCCGCTATCGTCAGCAGCTGCTCCGGCAATACCTTTCTGATCAGCCGGTAGGTTGACTGACCTTCGCGGCCAAACCCCAGGATGAGGAGCTGCCTGTCAGCCAGTTTTTCCCGGATCAGATCATGCATGCAGGGCCGATTTTAATATTTTCTCGAATTTCTCCGGGAGGAAATGATCGGTATCATATCCGTTCAACAGGGTCTCTATTGCAAAGCCCTCATATTTAGCGAAGGCCGGCGACTCCCTGTACTTCTCCAGCAGGCGGGGAAGGGTATCATCCGGCTGCTTCCTTATCGTTGCACAAAGCGCAGCATTCACCTCATCGATCGTCCCGATGCAGTCGAAGGGCTTCACCTCGCTCATCCCCGTCAGTTCAAGCAGGGTGGGGAGCAGCGTTTCGTCCTCGAGCAGACTCTTTCCGAAGATCCTCTTCAGGATATCCTGTTCGATGAAGGGAGATAAAATGATGTAGGTAAAGAGACATTTCGGGCATTTTCCGCACCAGGTATCCGTTTTACTCCCCGCGTTGCAGCTTTTAAAGACGCTGAAATATTTGGGATAGCCTGCAAATAGCCTTGCTATCTGCAATTCGTTCAGCGGTCGCAGGAAACTGAAATACTCGATGTCGGGGGTAATATATTCATGGACGTAGTCCCTGAAGTTCTTTTCAAAATCAACCGTCTTGGAATACTGGTGATTGATCGGTGTGCCGTTCACCGTGGATTCGTTGGCGCTCGATTCATTTGAGAGGGCTATGAATTTCTTTCCCGACATGACCGCAGCCAGCACCGTGATAAAGGCAAGGAGAGCAGAGAAGGGGGTATGTCCGTTGAGGAACCCCATCTCATTCAGTTCCAGCAGCACCGGGTCGATGCTGCGTTTCACCTCGATCATCGAATCATAATAGTAGCCCTTCACCTTAGCGGTGCCCATGCTGGCTTCCCGCGGGTTCAGGATCAGGGGGATATTGCCGGCAATGCTGCTCAGCAGTTCGAGGGTCACCACCGAATCTTTTCCACCGCCGAGGGGAATGATAGCCGACTCTTTCAGCAGCAGCTGGAAAGGAGGCTGGGCCTCCACCTTGTCGCATTCGATTGCAACAAAATCCTCTTTTGAAACATCGATCGAGTTAAGATAAAAAAACTCGCCAAGACCTTTGAAACAGAGGTCCTTCCACCAGGCTACCTGGGCTTCGCTCAGGCTGCGGCCCTTGATCCGGATCACGGGGGGACAAGCTGATTTCCAGTAGCTGATCATCTCTACCATTCCGATATGGAACAGGATATTGTCGATATATTCAGGGCGGCAGTTTTCGCGGAGGTAGAAATCCCGGTCGGGGATGATCAGGGTCGGGTGAAAGAAATAGCGCCCGGCCATGTTGAAATGATATTGCACCTGCAGCCCTTTGGAGGAATACTGAGAGTCGTACCCTTCATAAGTAAATACAGGGTACTCAGACCTCAGTCTGAGAAATTTTTCGTGGTTATTGGATTTCAGCATCAATTGGTATTATATTTGTCATATCAGCCTGCAAATTTACCAATTTGACCCGAATAAATGGCTAAAAGCATTATTAAACCGAAACAAGGCATCATCCTGATCTCCGAACCATCGTTGCGCGACTACTATTTCCGGCAGTCGGTGGTTTTGCTGGCCGACCACAATGAGGAAGGCTCCTTCGGCATTATCATCAACAAGCCCATTGAAACCCGGCTGAACGAGGTGATCCCCGATTTTCCCGACTTTGATTCCCCCGTCTTTCTCGGCGGGCCCGTAAAGACCGACAGCCTCTTCTTCATACATACCATCGACAATATTGACAACAGCCTGAAGATCATGGACGGACTTTACTGGGGCGGCGACCTGGAAATGATCAGGGGGATGCTCGACATGAAGATGATCTCGGAGCGCGAGATCCGTTTCTTCATCGGCTATTCCGGCTGGAGCCCCTCCCAGCTCGACCAGGAGATCAGTGAGAAATCATGGGTCCTCTCCCACTCCAACGCGGAAGAGATCATCAACCCCAACCCCGAACAGCAATGGGGCAACTACCTCAAGAGCATGGGGAAGGACTATGCGATATGGGCGAATTTTCCGACGGACCCCGCTTATAACTAATTTTGATTTGAGATTTGTGATTTGTGATTTGTGATTTGCGAATTGAATAATCGGACATTCGATCAACGATTTTTGATCTTCGATCTGATTTCATCCAGCATCCAGCATCCAGCATCTGTTTCACAACTAATCCGATTTTTCCTTTTCTTTGCATATCCTAAACTCCCCCAATGAAAAGCAAAGACTGGACCGTCGTGGTGATCGTTTTCCTGATCATTCATCCCTTTTTCTTTTATCCCCAGGTTTTTGAAGCTTACCGTTCTTTCAACGGCGCGCACGGGTATATTGCAAGCTTTATAAAGTTTGCAATCCTGGCAACTTTTGGCGAGAGCATCGGCCTGCGGATCCGGACAGGGGAATATTCGCACAAGGGATTCGGGTTTTTGCCGCGTGCCATTGTTTGGGGTTTCCTGGGCGTTGTGATCAAGATGGCTTTCGACATCTTCGGTGCCGGCGCCCCGGTGATGCTGGGCAAGCTTTGCGACCCCCTGAAGGCTTTGATTCCCGCAAACATCCTTGCCATTCCCGGTTTTTCGTGGATGAAGCTGCTGGCCGCCTTTACCGTGAGCACCACCATGAACCTCTTTTTTGCCCCGGTGTTCATGACCTTCCACAAGATCACCGACATGCACATCCTTGCCAACAAGGGGACCCTTGGCGGATTTTTCACGCCCATAAAATTCACGAAATATTTCACGGAGCTTGACTGGTCGACACAATGGAACTTCGTCTTTAAAAAGACCATCCCCATCTTCTGGATCCCCGCCCATACACTGAGCTTCATGCTGCCCGAGGAGTACCGTGTGCTCTTTGCCGCCGTATTGAGCGTCGTGCTGGGGATCCTCTTATCCGTTGCAACACTCTACAAAAAGAAATAACCATGATCCGACATATCGTAATGTTCAAGCTGAAGAGCATCTTCACCCCTGCCGAAAAAGCCGTCGCCCTCGATATCCTGAACAAGGAGCTCCAAGCCCTCGGCAAAAAGATCCCCGTGATCCGTGATTGGGAGATCGGCATCAACCTCAGCACCACCAACCCCGCGGCCTACGACATCCTGTTGAACTCCACCTTCGAATCCCTTGACGATCTCCAGGTCTACCAGGTCCATCACGATCACCAGGCGTTTATTCAGTTTAATAAGGATTATTCGGAGAGTAAGGTCATTCTCGATTATGAAATTTGAACCTGACAGCCCCCTCCCGACCTCCCCCTCCCGGGGGAGGGGAGATTGATTAATCGAGCATGCGATCAACGAGTTTTGAGTTTCGATCTGAATTCAGATTTCAGATCTGATTTCAGACCTCGTTGATCGCATGCTCGAGTATTCCTCTCCTCCTGTCGGGTAGAATTTTGGGGCAAACCATCACCCAAAACAACACAAAGTATTTGCGAAATATGATTAATTTGCAACTTACAACTTGCAACTCGCAACTTTTTTCTTAGAATCCGTCTAAATTGTCCATGCTCTTCGGGCTCGGCGCTTCCGGGGTATTGCTTTTTCATTTTCAGGATATTATATTTGCTTGCATTTTTTACAAAAACAGCTTAACGATCGGTTTTTATGTCAAGGGTAAAAGACAACGTCATTTCGAGTGGTTTCCGCGGGAACTTCGCAAAGCAGTTTGTGATCCGGGAGACGAATGGCCAGCCGATTGCCACGAAGATGCCGAAGCGAAAAAAGAGAAAGAAGCTTTCGGAGGCTGTTATTGATCAGAATGACAGGTTCAGGGATGCAGCTCACCTGGCAAAGATCGCCAACCGTGATCCGGAGAAGCGTCCCCGCCTGGAAGCAGCACGCAAGCCGGGTCAGAGTGCGTATAATGTAGCCTTGTCGGAATACCTCAAAATGTTTGTGGACGGCAAGAGAGAGCCCACTCCCACTCCGCCCTACAAAAAGGAGAGTGACTCCGTCATTACGACCAAAAACATCACCCTCATTCTCGACACGGACGATGGCACCCTGGTGGATACCGCTGTAGCCATACCAGCTGAGAAGATGAAATGGATCCTTGCTGCTGCCCGCAAAAAAACCACCAAAAAGGTGAGGACCATCGTCCTGAGGATCGCCTGCAGTTAAGATATTTCCATAAGGTGGTCATAAGACTTTCATAAGGGTTTCATAAGTAAAACAGGCTACCTTATCCGAGCCTTGTCTAAGACTTATCTGAAGGAACCCTTCGCCTTCTAATTGCCGTCTGCCAACTGCACATTTTCTTCTTCGTCGTTCTTTGTTTGTCGTTTTTACGTCCTGCGTCATAACTTCCCACATTCTGCCCTTCTGTTCCGAAAATAACATCTGTTGTTATTTTATAAACAATTGATTATGAGTAAAATAAAATACAATCTGTGTCGAATCTCCTTAATTCCGCTGTACCTTTACTTTTTATTTTCAAGTGTTGTAAAAAAAGAACAGCAATAACATTCAGCAGCTAAAAACAAAGGAGCGTCACATGAAAACGAAATTTTACATACTTCTAGTTACAGTCATAAGTCTTATCCATATCACGGCTGTCAATGCACAGCTGCGATCGATCCTGGTTGACAGCACGTTCGGTACGGGTGGGGTGGTTATCGATCCTCTGAATACATCCTTTATTGCTACACCATCCGGGATGGATATTCAAACAGATGGCAAGATAGTGCAGGGAATAAAAGGCACTCAATTCCCTGCCGTGAGGCGGTTTCTTGCTGATGGTACGCTTGATGTTTCATTTGGCGTAAACGGATATGCCGTCCTTCCGGCGGCAATCCAGGGGCCGACGGTCAAGGTTTTATCTGATGGAAAGATCCTTGCCTGTTGTGGTCCCGTCACGGGCTACGGCTGCTATTTAGTACGTTTGACCGCAGCAGGGGTCCCTGATCCGACCTTCGGTACAGCCGGGTATACCAATTTTGGAAACCAGGTGCATCCCGATTGGGGTTTTGCCAATATGGACCCGGATTTTAAGGTGCTGTCGGATAATTCGATCCGGCTGGTATTTACCAATTTCGGGCTTCTGAACGATACCGCCATGATCATCAAACTTAACAGCAATGGCATTGTTGACAACAGCTTTGGCACGGCAGGCAAGCTGACCATCAATCAAACGGTGTGGACGGCCTGCAGTTTCATTCTCGATCATAACGACCGGATCGTCATGACAACCCAAACACCTTCCGGGTATGTGCTCATGACGCGTATTCTGCCAAACGGAAGTATTGATAATTCCTTTGGAACGGCTGGTTCCGTCATGATCCATCCTGATCCGACACAAACAACCTCACTCGGGCTGAAGGCAGTGATCGGGGTAGGGCTTCTGGATAACAGCACAACCATCCTGCTGAATTATGCGGCGGGGAGCCGTTTTTCATTTGCCATTCATGTAAAAGCCGATGGCACACAGGATATGGGCTATGGTTTGAACGGAATGGCCGCAATCAATTTATTCAATAATACCATCATTAATGGTGGTGTAGCACTTGAGAACGGGGAGGTGCTGATCTCCGGCCAAAGCAGTTCCACCTCTACTTTTCAGACGTTTGCAGGCCAGTTAGCGATGTTAACCACGGCCGGGAAGTCCGATTCTGTTTTTGCAGGTCACATGCCCTATACCTATTTTCAGTATGATCCCAATACAGCCGGAAGCCAGTATACCAATGTCGGCCCGATCCTCCTGTTACCGGGAAACAAAATCCTGCAGGCAGGATCAACCCAAAACTACTACACCTGGTTATCCCGGAATAAATACACGGGGTTTGGAGTGGGCATAGCCGAGGCGGGGGGAGCGGTCGATTTTTCAATTTATCCAAATCCCGCATATGATCATGCCGTGATAAACTACCCGGCGTATGGGAATGAAGTGATGAACCTGCGTGTGTTTGACCAGACCGGCAAAACAGTATTCGAAAAAGCATTAAGCAACAGAAACACTTCCTATCAGATGGGATTATCCGGATGGGAAGCGGGAATCTATGTTGTTGAACTGAGGTCAGGAAACCGGGTTTCAGCGAAGAAGCTGGTGGTCATTCGCTGACCGGCAGGGCAACGGGACACGTAAATCGTGACAAGTGACGAGTAACGAGTGCGGTGTGAGGTGTGAGGTGTGAGGGATTCATTTTATGCAAATATATTTTCAATAAAATAAAATCAAGTCATATGAAAATCAGGGGAATTATTTTTCCAATTATGTTTGGTCTTGCAGTATTCATTAACGTGAGCTGTAAAAAGTCGGCAGGCACGGATACACCATCCGGTCCTACAGTTACCGATATTGACGGAAACATCTACCATACTGTGGTGATCGGAACACAAACCTGGATGGTGGAAAATCTGAAAGTAAAGCATTACCGTAACGGGGATCCGATCTTAAACGGATCGGGGCTATACAAAGCCCTTAACGACACGGTCGGGATAATTTATGCCTATGATAATTTCGCGGGAAATGTTTCAGTTTATGGCTGGCTGTATAACTGGTACGCGGTAGCGGATGCGAGGAGTGTCGCCCCGATTGGCTGGCACGTACCAACAGATGCCGACTATACAACGCTGGTAGCAAAGCTGGGAGGCAACTATCTTCTGGCGAATGGTGATACCAGTGCCGGCGGTGAAATGAAGGAAACCGGTGTGGCTCATTGGGGAAATGCAAATTATCCGAATACCGGCGCCACAAATATCAGTGGCTGGACCGGGCTTCCGGGAGGGTCAATTGATGCCGGAAGTGTTTATAATGGTCTCCATAATTACGGAATCTGGTGGACGACCACGACACTTGAAGGGGCAAATCCCCTGAAATGGGCCTATTCCATGCGGCTTTTGTGCACCGACAAGAGCGCCCGCCGCGGGGCCTGGAACAAGACCTCTGCCTACTCCATCCGGTGCTTGTCGGATAAAAATAATTAGGCTGGTTTTTGTGACAGATCATTGTCCGACAGGATGCCGGGTTATTTTTGATTTGTGATTTGCGAATTGTGATTTGCGAAATTAATTGCAACTACCTAAATTTCGACTTCGTCGTTCGTCGTTTGTCGTTTTTAACGTCTTCACGTAATCACGTTCTACCGTTCTCACGTCCTACGTCTTACACCCAGCGTTTACACAAAATTTTTCACATACCAATAAAATGGAAATCAGCAAGTATATAACTCTCCGTAGAAGCACACACTGATTGTCTGAAGCAGATTTATTTGTATATTTATTCACCCTTATAAACAACCAAGAAGTGATAAAGCAAGACTTGCTACAATAAAAGCTATCATGAAAACACTTTCGTTTACTTTGGCTCTTGCTTTATCATCCCTCCTTTCCCTTGCTCAAACCGATATTTACCATCCTTTTCCCGATTCGAACGCGATGTGGACGGATGAGGTCCTTGATCCCTTGTGCAATATGCTGAGTGAATGTTCCATCAACCAGTACCGGATTACCGGCGACACGGTGATCAGCGGGAGAAGCTATAAAAAGCTTACGCAATCAGGGTACAATATCAGCCAGAGTTTTCAGTACTTCTATTATTCGGAGTATGCGGGAGCGATACGCCAGGAGATCAGCGCGAAGAAGGTATTTTATTTCCCGCCTTATCCCTACCCGCAGTTGGACACATTGCTTTATGATTTCAACCTAAGCCTTGGCAGTCCCCTGCCATTAACCTATACAAACCCAGGGAATTATTGCAATCCGACCGTTGATAAAATTGATTCTGTTTCAATCGGGAACTCCTACCGGAAAAGGTTTCGGATCTCCACTACCGGCACTATGCCCGGGGATACAACCTGGTTAATTGAGGGAGTCGGGTGCAACAGCGGTCTCCTGGGCAACTATTGCACCGGCTGGGAGCATTGGCAGTATCTCACCTGTTTTACACAGGACGATTCCCTGTTTTATCCTTCTCATGTTACTGATTGTGATTATATCACTTCAATTCCTGACCGTATTAATCAACCAAAATCAGTACATCTTTTTCCGAATCCCTCAAATGACGAAGTAACCGTCGAATTCGCTGCTTTACCCGAAAAAGCAACGGTTTCAATCCTTAACACCAGCGGCATTGAGGTTCTGAAGCAGGCGATTACCGATCTCAAGACCCGGATCGATATCCGCAATCTGTCATGCGGGGTTTATTTTATCAGAATAAAGACGGGTAAAATCACAGAAATTACAAACCTGGTGAAAGAATAAGACCAAATCCCTCTGAACAGGATGGCACGCGTCAGAGACGCGCGCCATTGGGGAATGCCTGAACAGAGCCCTCCCCTTCTCCTGAAGGAGAAGGGGCCGGGGGATGAGGTGGGCTGGCACGCGTCAGGGCCGGCACGCGTCAGAGACGCGCGCCATAGGCCGGAAATTGTAATCATAAATATTCTTTGAATATTCCGGAATATTTTCCAATTTTGTTACGTTATTCCAACCTCCCGAATTTCCTCCTATATGAAAGACACCCCTATCAACTACGAAGTTGTCAGCAGGCTGATAGCAGAGAGCCGTATCAAGAATATTGGCCGTGCCTCGATCCGCGAGATCAAACGCCTGATTACGAATATTGAAACTGAGACCGGGGAGAAATTCATCCGGATGGAAATGGGGGTGCCGGGACTGCCGGCCACGCAGATCGGACTCGAGGCTGAGATCGCTGCCCTGAAAAACGGCTGCGCTGCAATCTACCCCGACATCGAGGGGATCGCTCCTTTAAAGAGGGAGATGGCCCGCTTCGTTAAGCTCTTTCTCGACATCGACGTTGAGGACGGCAACTGCATCCCGACTGTTGGCTCCATGCAGGGTGGCTTTGCCTGCTTCCTGACGCTCTCAAGAATGTATAAGGAGAAGGACACGACTCTCCTGATCGATCCGGGATTCCCTGTTCATCGTCAGCAGCATATCCTCCTGGGACAGAAATTCGAGGCTTTTGACGTTTACAACTACCGCGGGGAGAAACTGAGGGCCAAACTGGAGAGCTACCTTGAAAAAGGGAACATTCACTCCATCCTCTACTCCAACCCGAACAACCCCTCCTGGATCTGCTTCACAGATGCCGAGCTCCGGATCTTCGGGGAGATGGCGAATAAGTACAACGTCGTGATCATGGAAGACCTGGCCTACTTCGCCATGGACTTCAGAAAGGACTATTCAAAGCCGGGCGTCGCGCCTTTCCAGCCGACCGTGGCAAAATATACCGACAATTATATCCTGCTCATCAGCAGCTCCAAGGCCTTCAGTTATGCAGGCCAGCGCATCGCCGCCCTGATCATATCGCCAAAGCTCTTCAACACCCAGGCGCCCGACCTGCTGCGGTTTTACTCCTCGGATTGTTTCGGACGTGCCTTTATATACGGCACCATCTACGCCCTCAGCGCCGGCACCAGCCACTCCTCCCAGTATGCCCTGGCCGCCATGCTGAAAGCAGCCAACGACGGCACCTTCAACTTTGTGGAGGTGGTGAGGGAATATGGCGAAAAGGCCAAGATCATGAAGAAGATGTTCCTGGATAACGGCTTCACCATCGTTTACGACAAGGACGAAGATGCTCCGATCGCAGACGGGTTCTACTTTACATTTGCCTATCCCGGGTATACCGGAGAAGCCCTGCTCGAAGAGCTGATCTATTACGGCATCAGCGCCATCGCACTCTCCATCACCGGCAGCGAACGCCTCGAAGGCATCCGCGCCTGCGTATCCCTCGTGAACCGCTCGCAGTTCCCCGCGCTCGAAGCGAGGCTGAAGGCGTTCAGGGAAAACCACCAGGGATAATTGTGATTTGTGATTTGTGATTTGCGATTTATGGACAATCTGGCGCGCGTCTGTGACGCGCGCCATTGAGGTACAAATCACAATTCCATACGTACTTTACTTATACCCTTTCTAAATTACCCTATAGCCCTTAAAAAGTGGCATTCCCCCACCCTTCCGTTCGGGAAATTTTCCTTAATTTCGTTGAATCTTATTCCAATACTATTCAAAACCTCTCTATTTATGGCTAAAATCAAAGGAGACATTGTAGTGAACGTGGAACGCTGCAAGGGATGCGAGGTATGTATCGCTGCCTGCCCGTTTTCCGTGATCGCAATGGCAAAAGAAGTCAACGGCAAAGGTTACCATTATGCCGTCAAGGTAAATGACGAATGTACCGGGTGTACAAATTGCGCTTTGGTTTGTCCTGACGGGGTAATCACCGTTTACCGGGCAAAAGTTTCCGCCGAATAAAAAATACAAAATATAGATTCAATGGGTGAACTTAGATTAATGAAAGGCAATGAAGCCGTTGCTGAAGCTGCTATTCGTTGCGGCTGCGACGGCTATTTCGGTTATCCGATCACGCCCCAGTCCGAAATCATGGAGTACCTGATGGTTGAAAAGCCGTTTGAAAGAACCGGAATGGTTGTCCTCCAGGCAGAAAGCGAAACAGCATCGATCAACATGCTCTACGGCGGCGCCGGAACCGGCAAAATGGTGATGACCTCATCCTCAAGCCCCGGCATCAGCCTGATGCAGGAGGGAATAAGCTATATGGCGGGCGCAGAACTGCCCTGCCTCCTGGTGAATGTCGTTCGCGGCGGTCCCGGACTCGGTACCATCCAGCCTTCACAGGCCGACTATTTCCAGGCTGTCAAAGGCGGTGGCCATGGCGACTACAAGATGATCGTCCTCGCCCCTGCCTCTGTACAGGAGATGTGCGATCACGCCAAACTCGGATTCGACCTTGCCTTCAAATACAGGACCCCTGTGATGATCCTCTCCGACGGTGCCATCGGACAAATGATGGAAAAGGTGGAACTCTTCGACCAGATCCCGAGAAGGACCAATGAAGAACTTATCAAACAATGTCCCTGGGCTGCCACAGGCAAGCCGAAAGGACGCGACCATGTCATCATCACCTCCCTCGACCTCGATCCTGCAGGACAGGAAAGGGTTAACCTGAAACTCCAGGCGAAATACAAGGTGATCGAAGAGAATGAGGTTCTCTACGAAGAGATCCAGTGCGAGGATGCCGAATACCTCTTTGTAGCTTTCGGTTTATCCGCACGTATCTGCCAGAAATCGATCGACCTCGCCAGGGCCAAAGGAATAAAGGTCGGACTGCTTCGCCCGATCACCCTCTTCCCCTTCCCTGTTGCACAGGTAGCCCGTCTTGCCAAAAAGGTGAAAGGGATGCTCGTAGTTGAGATGAACGCCGGTCAGATGATCGAAGACGTGAAACTATCTGCCGGTTGTGGCATAAAAATTGAACACTTCGGCCGTTTTGGCGGGATCATTCCGGCTCCGGATGAAGTAGTGGCTGCATTGGAACAAAAAATTATCGGAGGTTAATCATGGAAGAACAATTCGCAAAGATAGATATCCGCAAGGAAGAAAATATCGTTTACAAAAAGACGGACCTGCTGGTCGACCGCCCCCTGAGCTATTGCCCGGGCTGTGGCCATGGCACGGTTCACCGCATGCTGATGGAGGTTCTCGAAGAGATGGACATCCAGGATAAGACGATCGGGGTCTCCCCTGTCGGCTGCTCCGTTCTTGCCTACGACTTCCTGAACATCGACATGCTCGGCGCTGCACACGGACGTGCACCCGCGCTGGCAACAGCCATCAAGAGAATGTGGCCGGATCATTTCGTCTTCACCTATCAGGGTGACGGCGACCTTGCTGCCATCGGCACCGCAGAGACGATCCATGCCTGCAACCGCGGCGAAAACATCGTCATCATCTTCATCAACAATGGCATCTATGGCATGACCGGCGGACAGATGGCACCGACCACCCTTCCGCACATGCGTTCATCAACATCACCCTACGGAAGGGATGTTGAAACCATGGGCCATCCCCTGAAGATCACGGAACTGATCGCCAACCTTCCGGGAACCTATTTCGTGACACGCCAGGCTGTTCATACACCCGGTCACGTCAGGAAAACAAAAAAAGCCCTGCGCAAAGCCTTTGAAAACCAAAAGCTGAACACGGGAGTATCCTTTGTAGAGGTGGTTTCCAACTGCAACTCCGGATGGAAAATGACCCCGGTGCAGTCCAACAAATGGATGGAAGAGAACATGTTCCCCTTCTATCCCCTTGGTGATATCAAGGTGGACGGGAAGATGGTGGAACGGAAAGAGACAGTTGTACAGGAATAAAGCTGATACTGGATGCTGGATGCTGGATAAATTTCTAATTTCTAATTTCCAATATCCAGGATCTAGTATCCAGGATCCAGCATCTGTAAAAATAAAACACAAAACGCGATTAACGCAATCAACATGACAGAAGAAATAATCATTGCAGGTTTTGGAGGACAGGGTGTTCTCTCGATGGGGAAAATTTTAGCCTATTCAGGAGTAATGCAGAATAAGGAAGTCAGCTGGATGCCGTCCTACGGGCCGGAAATGCGCGGCGGAACTGCCAACGTCACGGTTATCATCAGCGATGAGCGTATCAGTTCACCGATCCTGAATGCTTTTGATACGGCCATTATCCTGAACCAGCAATCGCTTGATAAATTTGAAAAGTGCGTTAAGCCGGGTGGTCTGATGATCTTTGACCCTAACGGTATCACACATCCCCCTACCCGGACCGATATCAACATCTATGCCATCGAAGCTGCCGATGAGGCCGCCAAACTTGGCCTGGCGAAGGTCTTCAACATGATCGTCCTGGGTGGTTTCCTGAAACTGAAACCGCTGATCGCCCCCGAATTCCTGCACAAGGGCCTTGAGAAATCACTTCCGGTGAGACATCACAAGATGATCCCCGACAATGAGAAGGCTGTGGAGATCGGCAAAGGGCTATTAAAAGCTGTCCACCTCCTCAACTAAGCTTTTCCGGCAGTCTTCATCTCCATGAAACTGACGAATAAGGAGTTGTTCGAATTTCTCGAGTCGAAATACGATCAATACAACACCCATTCCTTTATTGAGCCGGATCCCATCCTGGTTCCGCATCAGTTCACCCGTAAGGAAGACATTGAAATTTCCGCTTTCCTTACCGCAACCATCTCCTGGGGAAACCGCACCTCCATCGTAAAAGATGCAATGCAGATGGTTCAGCTGATGGACATGGCTCCCTACGATTTCATGATGAATGCAGAGGGGGCGGAGCTGAGAAGTCTGCGCTCATTTTGCCACAGGACCTTTAACGGTGAGGACTTCATCTATTTCCTGAATTCCCTGAAACACATCTATACCGCCCATGGCGGACCCGAAGCGGCATTCACCATGAAGCCGGGAGAATCCCTTAAAGAAAGCATAACAGGGTTCAGGGAGAAATTCCTGGAGGTGCTTCATCCCTCCAGGATGGAAAAACACATCGCCGATCCCGAAAGAGGATCAGCAGCAAAACGAATCCTGATGTTCCTGCGCTGGATGGTAAGGAATGACCGGCGGGGTGTCGACTTCGGCCTTTGGAAATCTATCAGCCCTGCAAGCCTGATGTGCCCGCTGGATATCCATTCGGGAAACGTGGCCCGTAAACTCGGCTTGCTGCAGCGCAACACAAACGACTGGAGAGCCGTCGAAGAGCTGACCGCCGCCCTCAGGGAGTTCGATCCACTTGATCCTGTGAAATATGATTTTGCCCTGTTCGGGCTGGGGGTGTTTGAAGGGTTTTAATGGCGGACATCGCACATCGCACATCGGACATTAGAGGAAGGAGGATAGAGATCCTAGTCCCGCATATTAAAAACGATGGCAGCAATGACTCCGGGGATCCAGCCGCAGAGGGTTAGGATAAAGACAAGGAGAATGGCTCCGCAGCCTCTGTCGATGACAGCCAGTGGCGGAAAAAGGATGCAGATTAGCGCTCTGAACAAGCCCATTTGGTTGGAATTACAAGGCAAAATTACAAAATCCCCCAATCACCCATTAGATCAATTAGATCAATTGGAAATTAATCGGCTCATTTCAGCCCTTTGATCAGCTCCACCGCATTATCCACGTGTTTCTGAAAATTGATCTGGGACGAATAGGTCATCCGGATCACGCCGGCTTTATCGATCACAAAGGTGACTCTTCCAGGGATGATCCCCAGCGACTTATTGATCCCGTAAATACGGGCGATCTTATGGTCCTTGTCGGAAAGCAGGATAAAGGGAAGTTTGTGGTTTGCGGCAAAGGACTTGTGCGAAGCCTCATCATCGGCGCTGATCCCGATCACCTCGGCGCCGGCGACCCGGAAGTCTTCATAGCTGTCGCGGAAGCTGCAAGCCTCCTTCGTGCAGCCATATGATTCGTCCTTCGGGTAAAAGAAAAGCACTACATTGGCTTTCCCATAGAAATCAGAAAGGTTGACTGTTTTACCGTTCTGGTCGGGCAGGCTGAATAAGGGAGCCAGTTTCCCTACTTCAATTTTATCTTGATTTGTCATATCTTTCGTTTTATTATGCTGGTTACAGGAAATACTATTTAGAATTAGTATAAACAGGATTATTATTTTGTACCTTTGGGTCATATCAAATTATCGAACAATATAAATGTAAACAAAAATGAGAACATTCATCCTAATAACAACGCTGATCCTTATGAATATTGCAGTAAATGCCCAGGAAAAGAAAACACTTTACGATTTCAAGGCAACGACACTTGAAGGTGCCCCCTTTGATCTCTCGTCCCTGAAAGGCAAGAAAGTGCTGATCGTCAACACGGCATCAAAATGCGGCTTTACTCCCCAGTATGAGCAGCTTGAAGCTGTCTATAAAAAATACGGTGGCGATCACTTCGTGATCATCGGCTTCCCGGCTAACAACTTCATGTCACAGGAGCCCGGCACCAACTCTGAGATCCGTGAATTCTGCACAAAAAATTACGGGGTCACATTCCCGATGATGTCGAAGATCTCGGTGAAGGGCAAGGATATGGACCCCTTGTATAAATGGCTCACATCCAAAGAAGAAAACGGTGTAATGGATGCGCCGGTAAAATGGAACTTCCAGAAGTTCATGATCGATGAAAACGGCCACCTGGTGGACTTTTGCCCTCCCGGAGACAAGCCGGACAACGAAAAGATCATCAACTGGATAACACCACAGCCTTAATGAATTCCTGAATTCAGTGAATGCAGGAATTATCAATTAAAAGCGCATAAACAGGAGTAACGAAAGTGTTCAACCTAACCCCAATCCTATGAAAAAATACAAATGCACTGTTTGCGGCCACATCTATGATCCTGCGGTAGGAGATCCCATCGGCGGATTTCCTCCCGGCACATCTTTTGAAGATCTTCCTGATGACTGGGTTTGTCCGATATGCAACGTTGGCAAAGAAGAGTATATGGAGATGGATTAAAATGCTATTTTTGTAAAAAGCATTTTAATGGACAAGAGCATTAAAGGAACGAAAACAGAGCAAAACCTGCTCAAGGCATTCGCAGGAGAATCACAGGCTAAGAACCGATACCAGTTTTTCGCAAAACAGGCGAAGAAAGAGGGCTACGAACAGATCGCAGCCCTTTTTGAGGAGACGGCTATGAACGAAGAGTCACATGCCAAACAATTCTTCAAATCCCTCGAGGGTGGAAATGTTGAGATCACAGCCAGTTATCCTGCCGGCATGATCGGAACAACGTCCGACAATCTCAAAGCCGCCGCAGACGGAGAGTATGAAGAGTGGAACTCCCTCTACCCCGCTTTCTCAAAAACGGCCACAGAGGAAGGATTTCCAAAAATAGCGACCATGTTCAGGCTGATCGCAAAGATCGAGGAGTCCCACGAAGCCCGGTTCCGGAAGTTGTATGACAACCTCCTGGACAATAAAGTCTTTGAAAGAGAAGAGAAGGTCTTCTGGATCTGCCGCAAGTGCGGACATATTCATTTCGGAAACAAAGCATTGAATACCTGTCCGGTGTGCCAGCATCCCATGGGATATTATGAAATAAAGGCAGAGAATTACTAATCGCTGTTATCCTGTCTTCAGCTTATAAAAACGAAATGACAAAGTCCAAAGACACAAGCGGAGCCCTTTCATTCGACAAACAGGAGGTGCTCAACGATTACCGTATTGCCAATGAAAGCCGTCAGGCAAGCCTGTTGGGAAGAAAAGAGGTGCTGACAGGCAAGGCGAAATTCGGGATTTTCGGCGATGGCAAGGAAGTCCCCCAGCTTGCAATGGCCAAAGTTTTCCGCAACGGCGACTGGCGTTCAGGCTATTACCGCGACCAGACCTTCATGCTGGCCAGCGGCATGATGACCATCGAAGAACTGTTTGCACAATTGTACGGAGACACCGACCTGGCCGCCAACCCTTCCAATGGCGGACGGCTGATGAACAACCATTTTGCAACTCGCAGCCTCGACGAAAAAGGTGATTGGAAGGATCTTACCATTCAGAAAAACTCATCCCCCGATATCTCCCCCACTGCCGGGCAGATGCTTCGCCTGCTCGGACTGGCGCTTGCCTCCAAGGAGTTCAGGAACGATCCGGGACTATCAAACTACACCAGATTCTCTGAGAAGGGAAACGAGGTTGCATTCGGCACCATCGGCGATGCCAGCACCTCCGAAGGCCATTTCTTTGAGACCATCAATGCAGCCGGCGTGCTCCAGGTACCCATGGCTATTTCCGTCTGGGACGACGGCTGGGGCATCTCCGTGCCGAAGAAATTCCAGACCACAAAACAGAGCATCTCAGAGATCCTGAAGGGATTCGAAAAGACAGACGAACTGCCCGGTTACCTCATTTACCGCGAAAAAGGCTGGGACTACCCCGCCCTCTGCGCCATGTATGAAGAGGGGGTCAGCCGCTGTAGAAAAGAACACACACCTGTCCTTTTTCATGTTTCTGAGCTGACACAGCCCCAGGGACACTCCACCTCCGGCTCGCATGAGCGTTACAAGACGAAGGAACAGCTCGTAAAGGAGAAGGAGATGGACTGCATTCTCAAAATGCGGGAATGGATACTGAAAACCGACCTCGCCGATGCAGGAACACTGGATGAGATCGAAGCGGCTGCTGTAAAAACGGTCAAACAGGCCCGTGACAGGGCATGGAAACATTTCCAGGCGCCGATCCTTGAAGAACGTCAGCGCCTGATCACCACGGTGCGGAAATCGCCCTGTCCGTGTAAAAAACAACAGCGCATCGACAAGATCATCGACGACCTCGAAAAGATCAGCGAACCCATCCGCAAGGATATTATCTCAGCGGGAAAAAAAGTACTCCGCGATGTCTGCACCACCTGTGATTTCAAGAAGCCGATGAAGGCAGACCTTTCCGAATGGCTTGATGAACAGCTGAAGGAAAATGCAGGCCGTTACAGTTCCCATCTTTACAGTGAATCCGCTGAAAGTGCATTGAAGGTGAGCGGCATTGCTCCTGTCTTCAGTGAAAGCTCCCCCATTGTTACCGGTCGGGAGGTTTTACAGGCGAATTACGACCGGATCTTCAGTACCAACCCCCTGGTGATGATCTTCGGCGAGGATGTCGGAAAGATCGGGGGCGTCAACCAGACACTGGAAGGCCTGCAGGCGAAATACGGAGCGCTCAGGATCGCTGATACCGGCATCCGGGAAGCGACGATCATCGGGCAGGGTATTGGTCTCGCCATGCGCGGCCTCAGGCCCATTGCAGAGATACAGTATTTCGATTACCTGCTTTACGGGCTGCAGATCGTGAGTGATGATCTCGCCACACTGCAGTATCGTACCAAAGGAGGACAAAAAGCCCCGCTTATCATCAGTACCCGCGGCCACCGACTCGAAGGAATCTGGCATTCCGGATCGCCCCTCAGCATGGTGATCAACTCCATCCGTGGTGTGCATGTGATCGTACCGCGCAATATGACGCAGGCAGCAGGCTTTTACAACACCATGCTGGCTTCGGATGAACCGGCGCTCATTATCGAGCCCCTTAACGGCTACCGTCTGAAAGAGAAGATGCCCGACAATATCGGTGAATTCCGCATCCCGCTCGGGGTGCCGGAGATCCTGAGAGAGGGTACCGACCTCACCATCGTCACCTATGGCTCCTGCGTACGCATTGCCCAGGAGGCGGCGGAGCAGTTAAAGGACTTTAAAATTTCCGTTGAACTGATTGATGTACAGACCCTGCTGCCGTTTGATATAAACAATGTCATCCTTGAGTCATTGAAAAAAACAAACAAGATCGTGTTCTTCGACGAGGATGTTCCCGGCGGTGCAACCGGCTATATGATGCAGAAAGTCCTGGAGGAACAGGGCGGTTTCAGGTATCTCGATGCAGAACCACGGACGATGACCTCCAATGACCACCGTCCTGCCTACAGTACGGACGGCGACTATTTCTCGAATCCCAATGCTGAAGATGTCTTTGACCTGGTTTACGAGATGATGCGGGAGCATAATCCTTCCCGTTTTCCCTTACTGTACTGATCCGCTATGGAAACCCGGCTGATCAGGACGGATGACGGGTCGTACACCCTCTTCGTTCCTTCATTGAATGAGCATTACCATTCAACGTTCGGCGCTGTCCGTGAATCGCTGCATATCTTTATCGGCGCGGGGCTCATGGCCTGCGATCATGAAGCAAAGACACTCAGTATCTTTGAGGTAGGTTTCGGAACCGGCCTGAATGCCTACCTGACTTTGTTAGAATCAGCAAAATTTGTTCCTGCGGTCCACTATACAGCCATAGAGTCAGACCCGGTGGATATCACCCTGATCAGCACATTGAACTACCCGGAACTTTGCGGTGACAAGGATGCGGCGAGATATACAGGCCTTCATGATACCCCCTGGAATTGTGAAATCCAGGTTGAAGAGCTTTTCTTTCTTCATAAAATTCACCGAAAGATCGGGGAGTGTGAACTTCCGGCCAATGAATATGACCTGGTCTACTTTGATGCCTTCGGTCCCGATGTGCAGCCGGAACTCTGGACGGCTGAGATCTTTACAAAACTGTTTAACTCGATGAAAAAAGGCGGGATCCTTGTCACCTACTCCGTTAAAGGCACCGTAAAACGCGCCTTAAAATCAACGGGATTTACCCTTGAAAAACTCCCCGGCCCGCCCGGAAAAAGAGAGATCCTCCGCGCAACTAAAACGTAAAACGTACAACGTACAAGGTAAAACTCAAATTACAAATCACAAATAACTTTAATCCCTCAATCTAAAATCGTCCAATCGTAAATAACTTTAATCCCTCAATCTAAAATCGTCTAATCGTAAATTGCATGATCGACCGATTTAATATCAGAATCTACGGGCTCCTCATCAATGAGGATAAGGTTCTCATCACCGACGAATTCCGCCTGGGCATCCTCATGACCAAATTCCCCGGAGGCGGCCTGCAGTTCGGTGAGGGTCCGGTGGATTGCCTGAAACGGGAATTCATGGAGGAACTTGGCTGTGAGATCAATATCCTTTCGCACTTCTATACCACCGAAAATTATTTTTCAACAAAGCTGCTACCTTTCGAATCTCAGCTGATTAACATCTATTACCGTGTGGAGGTAAAAAAGCCTTACACCTTTCAAACAACAGACAAGAAGTTCGATTTTCCGGATATGGTTGACGGGGTGCAGTGCTTTCGAT
>Ga0073936_10001310_pt1 | contig 38538 bp, 35 predicted proteins | sample AliMusrvi5mmetaG_FD_87041 | JGI IMG/M metagenome (GOLD analysis project Ga0073936, IMG submission 87041) | Freshwater lake bacterial and archeal communities from Alinen Mustajarvi, Finland, to study Microbial Dark Matter (Phase II) - Alinen... | ecosystem: Environmental > Aquatic > Freshwater >...
AATTCCGTTGTTCCATGCCGTGCTCCTTCCTTCGTGTTCCTTGGTAAGACCACAAAGGTTAGCGATCCACGGCGTGGAACGCTTTCTTTTCTCGCTACGGCATTTCACATTACAACTTTCAGGTTGAAATAATTCTCGACTGCCCCTGTGCATGGAACTACATTGAGACCTGAATCCGTTAATCGCGACAGCTATCGCTGAGAGGCGAATGAACAGGATCAAATAGAATAATTCCGACTATGCGTTCAGATATGGCTTTAGAAATCACACCGCCTGTCCAAGCCTATAACGCGGGCTTGTTCATCTCGCGGGGAAATGGAATTCACCCGGAACGGACCATAGACTCACATGAACTGATCTTTGTGCGCTCAGGCAGGCTGAACATGTTTGAGGGGCGCCAGCAGTTCAAGGTCATTGCTGGCCAGACCTTGCTGTTAAGACCTGGACGTCGTCATGGTGGCACCGCCCCCTACCCACCCGATTTGAGTTTCTATTGGATCCATTTTCATTTACGCCGCACACCGGCTTCCGCTCGCCCGGCTCATATTCTTCGGCTTCCGTCACTGCTTACGGTTAGCCGACCCGATCGACTGACCGAACTCTATCGTCATTTTCTAGATGATCAGGAGACTGGACGCCTGACCCCATTGACCGCCTCCCGGATGATAACGCTCATGCTGAGCGAGATCGTCGATGTTCGGCCATCACCGGCGGCAGACCATGAGGCCGCCGACTCGCTGGCCAGTCGCGCCGATTTGTTCATCCGGCTTCATCTCAGCGAACCCCTCTCGACGTCCACGATCGCTGCAGCCCTACGGTGCAATTCAGACTATCTGGGGCGCATTTTCCAAAAAGCCTATGGTTACCCTCTGACGGACGCCATTCACAAACAACGTCATCAAAAAGCCCGCGCCCTGTTGATGGATGGCGAATTAAACATCAAAGAGATTGCGCTGGCCTGTGGATTTGATGATGCAGGCTATTTCCGGAGATTGTTCCGGCGCCAGGAGGGGATTTCCCCGGCAGCGTTCCGCCAGCTCTATACTCACATCCATGTAAACATGGAATAAAATTGCCCTATTGAGTGGATTGACAGGCTTGCAGGGTTCCGAAGCCTGATATATAGTGCGGGCTCGAAAGGAGTTGAGAAATATGCACATTAAAAGTTTCTTGTTTTTAGGCGTATTGGGACTTTCGGTAGCGACCGCGATCGCCGCCACAGCCACAATGATGAGTGTTCAAATTAACAAGGCAGAGCTCCGGGATACCCCCTCTTATCTCGGCAAGGTGGTCTCCTCGCTAGCCTATGGTGACAAAGTTTCGGTTCAATCTCAAAATGGCGCTTGGAGCCAGGTCAGTTCTTCGGGACACACAGGCTGGTTACACAACTCCGCGCTTACCAAGAAGGATATCGTCATGAAATCAGGTGTCGGTGCCCAGACGACCGCATCCAGCGGTGAAATGGCTCTCGCCGGCAAGGGATTCAATTCCGATGTTGAGAAACAGTTCAAGGAGAATCACAAGGACATCAATTTTGCCCCGATTGATAAGATGGAGAAGATTAAAATACCCATAGCCGACATTCAGGAGTTTGCCAAAGAGGGTAAACTTCAATCTGCCGGAGGTGCAAAATGAATCTGCGTCATCTGCTAGCGCTTTCATTGTGCATCCTGGTGGCCGGTTGCGGAACCTTGGAAAAAATCTCAGAGGTGGGTACAGGACTAGCGTCAACAGCTGGGGTGATCACTGAAGATCAGGCCAAGTCCATCAATAAGAGTGCCGGAGCCATCGATAAGGCTTCTGAATCCATGACCCCGGAGCAGGAATATTATATTGGACGTACCGTAGCAGCTACGATCCTCTCTCAGAATAAACCCTACGATCAGCACATCATCACAACCTACCTGAATACGGTCGGACAATATCTTGCCATGTTCTCGGACAAGCCGGAAACATTTGGGGGCTATCACTTCCTGGTCATGGATACGCTCGACATCAACGCCTTTGCAGCACCCGGCGGACTCATTCTGGTCTCCCGCGGTATGTTACGCTGTTGCAAAAGCGAAGAAGCCCTAGCGGGCGTTCTGGCGCATGAGATCGGCCATGTGGAGCTGAACCATGGAATGCAGGCCATTGACAAGAGCCGCTATTCCGCCGTCGTCACAACGCTGTTGGCCGAAGGTGCCAAAAACCTGGCTGGCAGTAATGTGGCTGAACTGACCAAGGCATTTGAGGGTTCCATCTCCGACATCACCTCCAAAATGGTGAACAGTGGTTATTCCCGCAAATATGAATTCCAGGCGGACAAGGCCGCAGTAACCATCCTTCAGCGGGCGGGCTACTCCCCCTACGGGTTGATCACAATGCTCCAGCAGATGGAGAAACAACTCAAGCCCGGCGGACACGATTTTGCCAAAACCCACCCTGCCCCGGCAGACCGGATCACTGAGTTAATGAAAATCATTAAAACGACGCCCCATGCGGATTCCACCACAGCCGCACGTCAGGCTCGCTTCAACGACAACATGCGGGGAGTTTAAGGTGTCGGCGGAGGGCAAGGAATCATCCGTTATGCTTCGACAGCGCCTCCTGCAGGCGCTGGGGATTGGTTTACTATCCGCCATGCTAGCCAGTCTCCTATGGCACACCAGAGTGCTTGAGCGCTGGGAAAACCGAGTCTGGGATTTTGAAGTCAGCCGGTTCGCTCACCCGGAACAAAGCACCGACCAAATCCGGCTGATTTTCCTCGATCAAAACAGTCTGGACTGGGGTAAAAACCAAGGATGGGAATGGCCGTGGCCACGGGAGGTATATGCCCCTGTCTTGGCCTTCTGCCGCCGCGCCGGCGTAAAGGCCATCGCTTTTGATGTGATTTTCAGCGAACCCTCTGAAAAAATCGACCAAGATGCCGCACTCGGGGAAGCCATCCGTCTGACGCCCTCATTTGTCGGAACCGTGTTTATCGGAAATGAAACCGGTAGTTCCACCAACTGGCCTGCGTCAGCCCCCCACTCAGGCATCCGGTTCAAAGGCCGACATCCCCCGGAAAACAACCCGTTCAAGATGTCACGCGCCATGTTTCCCATCCCCGAGGTTGCGACCAATGCCGCAATTCTGGGCTCCGTTTTCGGGAATCCCGATGAGGATGGTATCTACCGCCGGTTGCGCCCATTCAGCCTCTTTGACGGCCAAGTGGTGCCCTCATTGGGGCTGGGAGCCTACCTGACACCATCCACCAACCGGTTCCTGACCCTTCGTCAGTCCTGGCTCGGTATCAACCACCATAATGTCCGGATGCACCTCGACCGGAATGGACAAGCCATCCTGCGCTACCGCGGTGGCTCCCAAACACACAAAACGGTTAACGTCTCCGGGGTCATCGAATCCGAACTGCTGATTCGGGAAGGCAAAACACCTATGATTGACCCGTCATTCTTCAAGAATACCTACGTCTTCCTAGGATTCTCTGCACCAGGGCTGAAAGATCTTCGTCCTTCCCCTATTGATTCAACTTACCCCGGTGTGGAAATCCACGCAACGTTTCTCGATAATCTTCTTGCAGGTGATTTCATGCGTGACGCAGCGGATTGGTGCTCACTCCTATTGGCCTTTTTCCTTGCATGCGGCGGTGCCATGGCCATCCGTCTCGGACGCCACGCCTGGCAAAACATCCTCGTCTTTGTGTTCCTGCTGCCAATCCCCGTCTTTCTGGGATGCATCGCCTATATCCATGGATTCTGGCTCCCGGTGGTCTTTCTCCTGACCGCAACTTTCCCCGCCTTGATCGGCGCACTGGCCTTGAATTACGCCACCGAGGGCAAGCAAAAACGCTTTATCAAAGGCGCCTTTAAACAATATCTCAGCCCACTAGTCATCGAGGAACTAGTGCAACACCCTGAACGGCTTAAACTCGGAGGCGAGTTACGGGAACTTTCAATCTTCTTCTCAGATGTTCGGGGTTTCACCAGCATCTCGGAACGATTGAATCCACAAGAGTTAACCGCACTTCTCAATAATTATTTAACGGCCATGACCGATATCATTTATAGCCATGGCGGCACGGTGGATAAATATGAAGGCGATGCCATTATCGCCTTCTGGAACGCTCCCCTCGCGCAGAAGGATCATGCCCAATTAGCCGTACATACCGCCCTGGAATGTCAGACCAAACTGACCGAACTGAATCCCGGATATAAGGCCCAGATCGGCGCCGAACTGTACCAACGCATTGGGCTCAATAGCGGCCCCGTCGTGGTCGGCAATATGGGCTCACGCCAGCGCTTTAACTATACCTTCCTGGGTGATGCCGGCAATCTGGCAGCAAGACTGGAGGGCATTAATAAACAATTCGGCACCTCGCTACTGATTTCCAGCAACACCCGGAAACAGCTGGATGAAAATATCGCTGTACGGGAAATCGCCCGTGTTCAAGTGGTAGGACGCAAAGAACCGGTCTGTGTCTATGAGCCCATGTTCCCAGCCATCGCCACTGAACGCCAAAAGATACTGAATATCTTCGCTCTTGGACTGGCCAAGTATTATGAAGGTTCCCTGACAGACGCACTGGATCATTTCACCTCAATTGAATCACAAGACGCCCCGGCAGAAGCCTATGTGCGTCGGTGCCGTTCACTCCTGGCGGCCCCACCAACCGAATGGAGCGGGGTCTGGATCATGACAGAGAAATAATGAGCAGTGGGCAGTAGGCTGCGGCAGAAGAAAGAAATGGAGCAAATATGCACAAACGTGACATCAAAGAACTGACATTACTGGGCCACAGCACCACGAAATATCCTGATACCCCTGATAAGGCGAAGCTCGAGGCGTTTCCCAATGCTTACGTCAACCGTGACTATGTAGTGAGTTTCGACTGCCCTGAGTTTACCAGCCGTTGCCCCATCACAGACCAACCGGATTTCGGCCACATCAAAATCGAGTACGTCCCCAATAAACTCTGCCTGGAAAGCAAAGCACTTAAGCTCTACCTGTACTCATTCCGCAACCACAATACCTTTCACGAGGAAGTGGTGAACCGGATATTGGATGATATCGTTAAAGCCATTAAACCCCGCCGCATTAAAGTAACTGGCACTTTTAATCCCAGGGGAGGAATCGCCATCTGTGCCGAAGCTGAATGGACCAACAAAAAACGGTGATTACCAATCGTTTCCCTGCAGATGGATTGTTCCTGCCGGGAACTCTGATACCTTCAAAGGAAAAAACATGGCCATGTTTTTATCTGGAAGCGTTTGTTCGACACCAGTCTCATCAATACGGATGATGTTTTCCTCAGGGAGCAGTTTCCAGCCACACCGGGTATAAATTTTTCCCAATACAGGCAGACAATATAATAGCCCCGCATCAAAACCTTTTTCTCCCGCTGCCTTCATCGAGACCTTCAAAATTGTGTCTGCCAATCCCTGCCCGCGGTATTCCGGAAGGATAAAAACATTCTGGATGCCAGCCACACGCAGTGGGTGATTCCCCGCTTTAATGATCCTATCCACAATGCCGACGTGCGCCACAATCGTTCCGGCATCCTCATAGATCACGCTCCAAGCGGGCATGGAACCATGCCACCCCCTTGTCTTTGAAAACACTTTCTGGTCTGCCGGAAAGCAACGGCACAAACCCGCTTTGATTCCTTGATCAAGCGAATCGGACATCGCCGATTCTTCAATTATCTTCATTTATTGTCCCTGTTGCGGCAGTACCTTTTCGACCCTGGAATTTTCCAAACCGAGGAAACGCTTGGCATTGCCTGAAAAATAGCAATTCATCTGCGCTTGACTCAAACCCAACTTGTCTAAAATCTGCGCGTCTCTCCGCTGCCAATCCGAAGTCCACTTCGTATTGAAGTTCTCCGTAGTAGAATCTGAACCGAACAGAATATTATGTTCAACATCATAACCCACTGTAAAAATTTTCCTTAAAACCTCTTCGCGATAAATGACGGGCGTCCCCGGCGTCATATCAATAAACATCTCAACAGAAATATCAGGATTCAAGCTATAGGCGTTCAAGAACTTGCCGTAAAGGGCGACCAATTCGTCACACCACGGCCATGAGGCATGCGCCAACGCAAACCTCAGCTTGGGCACGGCTAACAGGCACTCGAATTCCATCGGACGATTATATTTTGCCGAGACTTTACCATCCCATAGGATGCCCGAATGAAAAAGGATGGGTTTCCCAGCTTCAGCGATCAAATGAAAAACCTTCATCGCTTTTTTGTCTGAAGCAAAGAAATGGTCGCAGATCACCTTGAAACCGTAAACTCCGCATTCCAGAGCTCTTGCCACCTGTTTTTCCGCGTCATCCGAAAGCAGATCCACCCAAAAAAACGGGAACAAACCATCAGCGCGACACCAAGCCATCAGATTTTCGAGCCGGGCTTCAGAAGTAAACTTTTCCTTAGCAGTAAAAAAATTATCGGGCGGCAATGATAACAGGATAGCGGAATCCACACCCGCCTCCGCTAATTTTGACATGAATGGTTTTATCGCAATGGTTTTACTGTCAATATGGATATGCGAATCAAACATGGATATTCCTCTCCGCCCTTTTCAGGCTGATTTCCAACTACCTTGGGAAGAGTTTGCCGCATTTTTTGCATTCCACCACAGAGGTGATGCCGGTAATGGAACCACTACAATCGATGTCATCACGGCGCTGCAATTCAGGAGCCCCACAGGAAGGGCATCCGGACTGCTGATGGGCTTCTTTCTGCCGTTCCGCCATCAACTCGGTGTCATGTTTCTCAATGACCTCACAAGCGCGATCAAACCACTCGTCAGCCACATGCATCTCGATGAATTCAAACCCCTGATCATCCCCCTTACGGGATTCCACGGGAATCTGCCCGCGCTGAAGCGCATTCAGTGCCAGCGCGGCATCCGCAGGATCAGAATAGGAAGCCAAGAGCGCCATAAAAAACCTATCAGCGGCCAGCAAAGACTTTGGCTTTGATTCCATCAACGAGTTTCTTGGACAACTCGGGATCCTTCGACAAATTATCCGCAGCAGATTCACGGCCCTGCCCAAGTTGAGCTCCATCATAGAACAGCCAGGAGCCACGCTTCTCAACCAGTCCGTGCTCGATGGCACTATCAATGACGGAACCATCCCACCAGATCCCGCGGGCAAACAGAATGTCAAATTCAGCTTCCACAAACGGCGGGGCCACCTTATTTTTGACCACTTTCACACGGGTGCGATTACCCATGACTTTGCCGGCCGGATCCTTGATGGACGCAATGCGGCGGATATCCAAACGCACCGACGCATAGAATTTGAGGGCGCGTCCACCAGGGGTGGTCTCAGGACTGCCAAACATGACGCCGATTTTTTCGCGAATCTGGTTGGTGAAAATACAGAGCGTCTTGGAGGTCGAAATAGCCGCCGTCAGTTTACGCATGGCCTGAGACATCAGACGAGCCTGAAGTCCAACATGCGAGTCACCAATTTCACCATCCAACTCGGCCTTAGGAGCCAAGGCCGCTACCGAGTCCAAAACAACGACATCCACAGCATTACTGCGAATCAGGGTTTCACAAATGCTGAGAGCTTCTTCCCCGGAACTCGGCTGGGATACCAGCAGGTCATCCAAATTCACGCCGATCTTCTTGGCATACCCCGGATCCATAGCGTGCTCTGTATCAATAAAGGCTGCCAAGCCCCCCGTCTTCTGGGCATTAGCAATCACATGCAGGGTTAATGTGGTCTTGCCGGAGGACTCCGGTCCAAAAATCTCGACGACCCGTCCACGGGGCAACCCCCCCACGCCCAGCGCCATATCCAGTGAGAGCGCCCCAGTGGGAACCACACTGATTTCTTTTTTTCCTTCCGCCTCGCCAAGACGCATAATGGCACCATCGCCAAACTCTTTTTGAATCTGGGCTAAAACCGCATTCAAAGCGGAATTGGATGATGTTTCCGTGGATGTTTTAGGTGATGCTTTGCTCATAAATCAACGTTTCCTTGTTATACCTGCCCAAACAAATGGATAGTAATTATTTTTTGTAACCATCCGGGTGGGCCTGATGCCAAGCCCAAGCGCTTTCTACTATATCATTTAAATTAGAATATTGGGGAGTCCATTTAAGAATTTTTTTCGCCTTCAGGGCGGAGGCCACCAGACGATCCGGATCCCCCGGGCGACGTGGCGAAATGACTTCCGGGATATCCCGTCGAGTCACCTTGCGAACCACATCAACCACTTCACGCACCGAAAAACCCTTACCGGTTCCCAAATTGAAGGGACCCGTGGCCTTGCCGGTCAGAGCAAGAATATGGGCACGTCCCAAATCCACAATATGAATATAGTCACGGATACAAGTCCCATCGGGCGTATCATAATCGTCACCGAAAATATTCACCTGCGGCTGCTGCTTCAGTGCCACCTTGATGACATTGGGGATAATATGGGTTTCGGGATCATGATCCTCTCCGAATTTCTCCGTGGCCCCACAGGCATTGAAATACCTCAGGAAAACTGGCTGAATCCCATGAATTTTCTCGTACCACAGCAACACCTTCTCAAACATCAACTTGGCTTCACCATAGGGATTAACCGGGCGTTGCGGGGTATCCTCCGTAATCGGGATCCGCTCCGGGAATCCATAGGTTGCGCAGGTGGAGGAGAACACAATTCGCGGAACCCCCACCGTTACCATCGCCTCGACCAGATTGGTCGCACCGGTGGCGTTGTTGGCGAAATACATTCCCGGATCCTTCATGGATTCCCCAACCAAAGCATAGGCGGCAAAATGCATGACGGCATCCGGCTTCGCATTTTTCATCGCCCGCTGAATCCGGCCCGGATCGCGCAAATCGCCAACAACCAATTTGGCCCGCTTATCAACCGCCGCCTTATGGCCCCGTTCCAGATTGTCAAATACCACCACCTCGTGCCCCTCATTAAGCAGCAATTCGGTCGTCACACTGCCGATATACCCGGCTCCACCCGTCAGAAACACCTTCATGATTTTTCCTCAACCATTTTAATTCGTTTTTCAAGTTCCGCCACTTTCTGCTTCAGTTCAGGCAGACGCATCGAGTGGGCATGTAATTTCTTGGCCTCACGAACCGGCATGGCAGGAGACCCTAGCAGGATAGACGCGGGCGGGACATCTTTGGAGATCCCTGACTGAGCCATCGCAATCGTATCATCCCCAATTTCAATATGCCCGGCAACACCCACCTGACCGCCCAATTGAACGCGATTACCAATATGACAGCTTCCCGCCATCCCCACTTGTGCGGCCATGGCCGTATCCTCGCCAATAGTAACGTTATGCGCCACCTGAATCAGATTATCCAGTTTGGTCCCATTGCCAATACGAGTTTCTCCGAAACGGGCACGATCAATGGTGGTATTGGCACCAATCTCGACATCATTACCCAACACCACAATCCCCACTTGCGGGATCTTTTTCCAGTGACTGGCATCCTTAACATAACCGAAACCATCACTCCCGATGACCGCCCCGTTATGAAGGATCACCCGTTCCCCCAACTTACAATATTCGCGTACCGAAGCATGCGGATAGAGCAACCCCTTCTGCCCGACCTCAACAAAATGACCGATATAGCACTGCGCCACCAGCACCGTGCCATCACCAATGACGGCTCCGCTCTCAATGACACAATGCGGCCCAATCGTGACATCTTTACCAATTTTCGCATCCGCAGCAATCACAGCCGTGGGATGTATTCCCGGCTTATGAGTGATCGCGGGACGCGCCAACCAGAAAGCCACCTGCGCGAAGGCGGCATCAGCACTTTTCACCCGGATCACCGTAACGGTCGCCTCACCCTGCCAGTCTTCATTTACCAACACGGCGCTGGCTCGTGTTTTAGCCATGTCCGGTATGTAGCGCGGATTGCCGAGAAAAGCCAAATCGCCAGCCTCTGCCTGCTTGAGTGAAGCCACGCTTCTGATGGCAACCGAGCCATCCCCTTGCACCTTACCGTTCAGTTTTCGGGCAATATCATCCACCGTCAATTTCATGGAGATTACTCCTTTGCCACCGGTTTATCCGCATTCAGAATCTTCAGCACCTCATCGGTGATATCCATCTTGGGATCCACATACAACACCGATTCCAAACCATTGCCCAGCAGTCCACCATCGGCAAGGACAAGGGTGTAACCGCCTTTTTTAGAACACGCCTCGACCGCCGCTTTAATCGATTTGGCCAGTTCACCTTGAATTTTGCGACTCTCGCCCTCCACCTCTTTCTTACGGCTGGCGGCCTTATCACGGATGGTGTTTTCAAACTCAATGACCCCCGTAAGCTTTTCTTCCGCCAGTTCCTTTTTCTTTTCGCGGGCCTCCTCCGTCAGGGCCTTGTTCTGGGCTTCGGCACGTAGCGTCTCGAATTCCTGCTTCATTTTCTTGTGTTGCGCCATCAATTTATCGCGCTCTGCCGTAAAATCATCAAGCTGTTGTTGAATATGGGCCTCAGCCAAGTCGGTTTTATAATATTCCTTAAGGATCCGGGCAGTATCCACCACGGCCATCTTCAAATCGGCCGCCCCGGCCATCGCCGTCACAAGCCCCAACATTGCCAACCCAACCATCATTCGTTTATTCATGAGTCACTCCTCCGTTTATTAAAACCCGTACCCGATCGAAAAACTCCAATTTTCGGTTTGCGATCTGGGGTCATCCTTTTTCACCGGCCACGCATAATCAAACCGCATCGGAAAGCCGGGGATATCCAAACGCAAGCCAATCCCCGCACCCGCCGCATATTGACTGAAATCGAATTCATAAGGATCATACCACACATTCCCAACATCATAGAAGGTAGCAAACCGGAATTTCGGAATCCCCGGCACTGGCACCGTATATTCCACACTGCCAATGGCCAGACTCTGGCCGCCGGGCGGGCGCACATCCGGGGAACCATCCTCACGAATGGCCTTCGGCCCCACCCAGCGATAACGAAAACCACGGACGGTTCTGGCCCCACCCGCATACAGACGCTCAGAAAGGGGCACTTCTTCCTGATCGCCATAAACATCCACCACTTCGGCACGACCACGGAAACTCAACACATGCTTCCACCATAACGGAATATATAATTGCCCGCCGGCTTCCAAGTCGTATATCTCGGTATCAAACCCCATCGGCCCCCCCATCAGGGTTCCCTGCGCATACAGCTTGGATCCACGGGTTGGCACAAAGAAATTATCACGGGTATCCCGCGTCCATGTGCTACTGATTGAACTGGCGATCCGCCGGGGGTCGGAGAAATACACCACATTGGTATCCCCGTCGCGATCCACCACCACATAAGCATTGGTATCAGAGGTATCCTTAATTTCAACCTGTTCCAGCCGATACTTGAAATCCAGCCGGTTCGGCCCCCACAGGGGGACCCCCAGACCGACCGCACCCCCCTCCCGTTGCACCGTATAATCCTTATCATCCTCCTTCGTGAGGTAAAGATCCGTACTTAGCGAAAGCTTCCGATCCAGAAACCAGGGTTCCACAAACGACAACGTATAGGCCTCGCGCGTCGAGCCAAATTCCGCACGTAATTTGATCTTCTCGCCCGCCCCCATAAATGGCTTCCCGCGAATGTCAAAATTCCCCTGACTGACTTCGGCAAAACCGATGAGCTTATCAATACTCGAGAATCCGACACCGGTCATAAATTGGCCTGTACGCTGCTCCTCAACATTAAACACAAGGTCCGCCTTATTGGTGACACCCACAGGCTCATGATCACAATTCACATTCGAAAAATAGCCCAAATTCCGCAACCGGTTCTCACTTGTACGTACACGTACCCCATCGTATTGCTCTCCGGGATAGATCAGCAATTCACGACGGATGACCTTGTCCTTCGTTACACTGTTTCCCCGGATCAGCACATTGCGAACAGTGGTCAGGCGTCCCTCATTCACTACGAACCGGACATCCACATCCCCGGCCCTCTCACGGAGATCTAACTTGGGTTGAACATAAGTATCCATATAGCCGCGACTTTCGTAATAATCGCGGATGGCATCGGCAGATTTATTGATCGCCGAGGTCGAGGCTTCACTCCCCGTCTTCAAAGCGGCGGCCTTCATAAGCGGCGCATCCGGATAAATGGTCGCACCGGAAACCGAGACTTTGGAAATGGAATATTTCAAATTCTCCTGAATCGGCACCGTAATCACATATCGCCCCGGTGCTTCTTCACGTTTTTGGGGCGTTTGGACATCCACATCCAAAAAGCCGGCATCTTTATAAACAGCCCGTATCCGCTCACACCCAGAGGCCAACTCCTCAGCACTATAAGGCGTATGATGAAACCAACTTAAAGGGTTGTACCAAGCCATGATATCCATAGCTTCCCGGATTTCCGACATTTCGATCGATTTCCGGCCTGGGAACAAATAACGGACAATCTGCGCCTTATCCCCTTCCCGAATATTGACCAGTAAAGAGACCTGTTCAGGATGCCCGGGTACCGGCTCCATGCTGGCATCAATTTTGGCCGTCGCATAAAGCTTTTTCCGGTATTCCTCCGTCAACTTCACCACCCGAGCAGCAATTGTAGGATCATCAAGAAAATCCCCAGGATTCAAACCCAGAATATCCTGAACTTTGGATACACTGAGCTCTTTATTACCTTTGACGCGCACTGGACTCACCAGTTTATATTTCATACGCACCACATAAGCCAACACGACGCCTTCCCCCACCGTGTCAACCTCCGCACTGACATCGGCAATTTTACCCGAGGCCAGCAGGGAGCGCACATCATTCGCCACTTCAGCCCGGTTCAAAGGAGCGCCTTCCCTCACCGCAATGTAGGAGTGCACCATCTGCTCATCGACAGGGATCGGCCCCACGGGCTTGATCTTCACCACTTTGATGACTGGGTCAGCCCAGGCAGGAAACGCCATCAGCAGGATTACCAAGCCAAGTTTAATCATTCTGGTCACGGTCATCATCATCGCACCTCCTGATGCATATACGCGGGTTGAACGACGGGCTCGTCAACGCCATGGGCAGCGTCACGAAAGCGGGTGAAGGAATCTTCAAAGGCCATACGTACTTCTTCCATCGCAGGCCCGTTACGGTTTTTGGCGATCTCCACAATGGCCAGTGTACGGTCTTCTCTTTCCGGATCATTCGAAGTCCGGCAAGGCCGGCGCAGCAACATCACAATATCCGCATCCTGCTCAATGGATCCGGAGTCACGGAGATCCGACAGTTTTGGTTTTTCCTCGCCCCCCCGCGCTTCAGGGGCGCGACTGAGTTGACTCAACACAAGGACGGGAATACCCAATTCCTTGGCCATTCCCTTGATCCCAGCGGAGACCATAGTAATTTCGACCTGACGGCCATGACGGGAATATTCAGGAGCACGCAAAAGCTGGAGATAATCGATCACGATCAACTCAACATTATGTTTACTCTTCATCCGGCGCGCCCGTGCCCGTAATTCCATAATGTCAAGTCCCGCACTATCATCGATGAAAATAGGAGCATGTTTCAAAAGATTGGCGGCATTAATTAAATGCGCATGATTCGTCGTTGAAATGAATCCATCTGAAATAGAATGTCCGGATACTCCGGCATGACAACAAATCATTCGCTTGACCAAATCCAGACAGGACATTTCAAGACTAAACACCCCTACCGGTCGCGGGCGTGATTCCGAGTCGGCTTTCCCTAAGGCCACATGTTCGACCACGTTCATCGCCAACGACGTCTTGCCCATCGAAGGACGAGCAGCGAGAACCACCATATTGCCGGACTTCAGCCCCTTGACCATCTTGTCCAGATCTCTAAATCCCGTTGGGATCCCCTGAAATCCCTTCTGTTCGTTATCAAACGTACGAATGATCTCATCCACCATGGTCGGCCAAGGACGCATTTGACCGTGTTGGTGGGCCGTAATATCAAAAAACGCCTGCTCGACATGGCTCAATACCTGTGAGGCTTCAACCGTGGGGTCATAACAACTCTGTTCAGCCCGTCGGGAAGTCGAAATCACTTCACGCAACAGATGCCGATCCCTGACGATATTGATATAATATTCGGCATGGGCGGAGGTGGGGGTCGCATCCACAATGCGATGGAGCGTGGTGGGCCCGCCAATACGATCCAACAACCCGGTCGTCTTGAGACGCTCCCCCACCGTCAAAAGATCAAGTGGTCGCCCCCCTTGGGCAAGCTCTAACATGACCTCAAAGATGACGCGATGAGCGGGGATGTAAAAAGAATCGGGAGCCAATTGTCGTTCGATGCAAAGGTCCATAACCTTATCCGCATCGAGCAACACGGCTCCCAACACCCCCCTCTCCGCGTCCTCGCTATGCGGTGGAACGCGCTCAACCGGCGTCACCTTGGACGAGACAGGGGCTTCATTGGCCATAGGAACTATTCCTGCACGACCCACACCTTGATAAGGGTCTCAACATCAACACCGACCTTGACCTTGACATCAAAGGCACCCAATTCCTTGATCGGCTGCTCCAATTCAACCGCATGCTTGTCCAGCTCAAAACCCTGAGCCGACAGCAACTTCAAGACATCTCCACTGGTCACAGAGCCGAAGAGCTTATCGCCTTCGCCCACCTTGACCGGCATGGTGTAAGATCCCTTCTGAATGGCAGCGGCCAGATCCAAAGCCTTTTCCTTCGCGGCCTTACGCTCAATTTCACGCTGCGTCTGCAGTTTAGCAAGTTGGCGACGATTGCCTTCTGTCACCATCGCCGCCATCTTGCGGGGAATCAGAAAGTTTCTGGCATAACCATCCGTCACCTTGACCACCTGTCCAGCCGTACCGAGGTCTTTGACATCCTGCATCAAAATCATTTCGATTGACATAATTTGCTCCTATCAATTTAGCGCAACAATCCCATCACGCGAGCACGGCGAATTGCACGCGCCACGGAGCGCTGCAACTGAGGCGCGGCACCTGTCAACCGTGCAGGCAGAATCTTACCCTGTTCAGAGGTGAACTTTCGTAGCATTTCGTAGTCGCGTGGATCGATATGCTTGATGCTCTCAACCTGAGGCACACGACGCTTCGACACCATGTTTACACTGTTGTTCTCTCGCATAGCCATAACTAGTCTTCCTTCTCCTTAAAAATTAAAAAGGCAAATTATCTTCATCCCCGCTCGGCGGAACTTCTGCTGAAATTGGCGGTGTAGCCCCGCCACGGGCTACCTGCGCCGGCCGGATCTCTCCCGCCGGCGAATTCGCAGAATCACTATATTCCGCATTGCGCTTCGGAGCGCCAATGAACTGAGTCCGGTCAGCGACCACCTCCAGACGGTTATACTTCACCCCGTCCTTTTCCCATTCATCATATTTCAACCGGCCTTCCACCAGAAGCGGCGAACCTTTGGAAAGATATTGCCCGCACGCCTCTCCCTGTTTGCCCCATACCGCAACATTGACATAACAGGTTTCCTCTCGCTCTTCTCCGGAGGCCAACTTATATTTATTGCTAATTGCCAATCGGATTTTGGCCAGCGCCTTTCCCGACGGCAAATAGCTCACCTCGGGATCGCGAGTAAGATTTCCCACCAGGAAAACTTTATTCATCGTGGCCATAAATGACTACCTTCTCAAAATCAAGCGGTCACTGCGGGAGCAACAGCGGGTGCCTTATTCAGGAATTTCTCATCCACACGGGTGATCTGAACGCGGAAAACGTCATCATTCAAATGATAGCGGGAAGTGAGCACGCTCACCTTGTCAGCCGCAATTTTAAACGTAACGGCCAAATAGAAGCCGGATTCCTTCTTCTGCATAATTCGGGCAAATGACCGCCGTCCCATATCACGAGACTCCAAAACCTTACCGCCCGCCTTCTCAATCTCCGTCGTCACATAGGCCGCGAGATCCTTCAAACGCTCTTCCTGAACGGTTTCACCAAAAATGAACAATCCTTCATACATATTCACTGCTTTTTTCCTCCTGCCGTTTCATCGCCTAAGCCGGCCGGATTTTCCTGCCTGGCATTAAAGCGGTTCATCGCAAAATCCATACCTTTTTCCAAAATGACCTGAACAGCCTCTGCCGTTTCACCGATCGTTTTCTGGACCACCGCCCACTCTTCGCGTCCAAACTTCCCAAGCACATGTCCCACCAGATCATCGCAGGTTGCCCCACGCCCGATCCCGACCCGCACCCGGGCGTATTCCGTCGTCCCCAGAACCTCATTGATTGACGCCAACCCGCGATGTCCTCCTGCCCCTCCCTTTTTACGAAGACGCAGTGTTCCGAGCGGAATATCCGCATCATCCACCACTACCAGCAGATCCACCGGGCTCAACTTACGGTAATTTAACACCGCCCCGACCGCCCTGCCGCTATTATTCATAAACGTTTGCGGTTTCACGAGGATCAATTCCTCACCGCCATACACCGTCGATCCCACGAACGCATCAAATTTAGAACTGGCCTTCAGCTTGCATTCCAACCGTTCCGCCAGACAATCCACCAACATAAAACCCATATTATGCGGCGTTCGCTCGTATTCCACACCCGGATTGCCAAGACCCACTAAAATTTTCACGGTCATCGCTCCGGGCTCCACACCCCCACCGCATGCCCCCTTTCAGGCAGCATAACGGATTATTTTTTGGCCGGCTTCTTCTCTTCCTTCTTCTCTTCCTTCTTTTCCCCCTTGGCCGGAGCCGCACCCTTGGCTGGAGCGGCACCCTCCGCAGTCGCTTCTTCTTTCTTCTTACCAATAACCTCAGGAGCCGCCGCCGCCGCCACAGCAGCCTCATCAACCTTCTCTTCACGCGGCACCACAACTGTGGCCAAAGCCACATCACCTGCGGTCAAAACCGTATACTTGGGATCCAGTTTGATATCCCGAACCATCATGGTCTTCCCTAAGCCCAGTTCGGACACATCCACTTCGAAAGAATCCACCAAGTCGCCTGGCAAACATTCGACTTCGATCTGACGCAACAAGTGCTCCAGAATACCGCCCTGCTGCGACACACCTGCGGGTTCGCCCTTGAGCTCGATCGAGATCGTCACCCGCATCTTCTTGGTCATGGAAATCTCAAGGAAATCGGCATGCAACACATGCCCCGCCAGCACATCGTGCTGCACCTCACGTAGCAACGCCTTGATCACTTCCCCCTCAACATCCAGATCCACAATCAGATTTTCGCTGGAATTGTGCGTGATCATCGAACCGAAATCGCGCCCGTTGATTTTAATCGAACGAGCCGCTTTTTCTCCGTACACAACGGCAGGCACAAAGCCTGTCCGGCGCAGGGCCTTGGAGGCCGAAGTTCCGGAAGTCTCGCGTTTGCTCGCAGATAATTTAATTTCTTTTGCCATACTTACCTTTTCCCTTTCAACTTAACCTAAACCTTGAATAACGATGATACTGATTGATTGTCATGAATACGCAAAATGGCTTCCCCCAGCAATCCCGCCACCGAGAGTACCGTCACAGGAAATCCATTCGTGTTGGCCATCATCGGCACGGTATCGGTGACCACCAGTTCCTTGATTTGAGAATTCTTCAACCGCTCGACTCCAACATCCGTCAACACCGCATGAGAAACCGCCGCATAAATACTCTCAGCCCCATTCTCTTTAAGGATGCGTGCCGCCGTGGTCAGGGTTCCCGCCGTCGTTGCCAGATCGTCCACCAATACACAATTGAAGCCCCGGACATCGCCCACCATGGTCAATGCTTCCACTTCACTGGGGCCCTTGCGCTGTTTGGCCACAATGGCCAACCCTGCACCCAGCATTTCGGAATAGGCATGCGCCATCTTGAGTCCGCCAGTATCCGGAGAAACCACCACCAACTTGCCCAGTTTTTTATCGATCAAATATTTTGCAATCACCGGTGAAGCATACAAATGATCCACCGGAATATCGAAAAATCCCTGCAACTGCTGCGCATGCAAATCCATTGTCAGCAATCGGTTCGTTCCCGCCGCCACCAGAATGTTGGCCACCAATTTGGCCGTAATCGGGACCCGGGGCTGATCTTTGCGATCCTGCCGCGCATATCCATAGAAAGGGATCACCGCCGTAATGCGGGCGGCGGACGCACGGCGCAACGCATCCACCATAATCAGAAGTTCCATCAACGTTTCATTCGGCGGATGACAGGTGGGCTGGACGATAAAAACATCCCGGCCTCTGACATTTTCAAGAATCTTCACAGCGGTCTCACCATCAGGAAACCGACTGACCATTGCTTTCCCCAAAGGAATGCCAAGCGAGTCGGCAATATTCTGCGCCAACTTCGGGTTCGCTGTACCTGTAAAAATCTTCATAAATTCTACCGATCTTAACGCCTGATGGTTGCCCGACTAGGATTTGAACCTAGACTCTGGCCTCCAAAGGGCCGTGTGCTACCATTACACCATCGGGCAATATTTGCGCAACTCTTGTCCATAACCATGAACCCGACTCACGCTTTACCTGCGATTCTATTAAAAGGGCTTGGTCACGATTTGCGGCCACGGCAAACACCGAGGCCCCACTACCCGACAATAACACCCCTAACGCACCTGCTGATTTCAGCCTCTCGGCAACCATCGACAGGAGCGGATATTTGTTAAAAACCACCGCTTCCAGAGAATTCTGGAGACTGGCAGAAACCAGTTTCACATCCCCTCTTTCCAGCGCAAAGCACGCATTGATAAAGGTTTCTTGGGGTGAAGTCAACCCTGTTCTGAATCTTCGATAGATATCCCGCGTGGGAACGTTAAACCCGGGATTGACAACAACAATCCACCATTGGGTCTCAATGGGCCAATGGCACGAAATTGGGCGCACTTTTTCACCCCGTCCTTCCATGCAAACGGGTTTCCCATAGACCATCGCGGGAATATCACAACCCAGTTGGGCTCCCAATTCCATCAATTTCTCAACCTTCAACCCTGTTGCCCAAAGCCGGTTCAAGCCGACTAAAGTTCCCGCCGCATCCGCACTGCCACCACCCATTCCACCGCCAATCGGAATTTCTTTCTGAATTTCAATTTTCACCCCACCAGCATACCCCGTCATCTCACGCAGCAGTCTGGCCGCACGTGCCGCAAGATTATCCCCCGGCACCGGCAACAGCACCTGATGCTCACCTGGTAACCGTCCCACCGTACAAGAGACCTCAATCGATGGCTCTGTCGTCTGCGTCAACGTAAGGGTATCATAAAGAGACACGGGGACCACCAGACTCCGGAGGTCATGATAACCATCCGGACGTTTCCCAAGAATCTCCAAAGTAAGGTTGATTTTGGCGGGAGCCAGCACCTTTACCGCCGGGGATGCCTCAACCGTTATGTCATTATTTTTCAACATGGCGCGGGCGGAGTTATCAAACCCCCCCACCCATGTCAAGACGGCAAAAAATAAGATCGCTCATCACCCCACGGGTTTGGGTAGAAATATTTCCTGAAAGAAACTCCGCGCATAACGATCCGTCATCAGTGACATGTGGTCGATGATGATCTGGGACAAGGCGGGCCGATCCCGCTTGCCGTACATTTTCTGAATGAAATGATGCAACTCACGAACGGCCATCGGATCCTTGTCAGAAGCCAATCCCCACTGGGTCTGCCGACGCGAAGAAAGTTCCCGCAGTTCAAAATCAAAGATGCTGGTCAACATATTCTCCGCCCGTATCGCATATTCCTTCAATAGCGGATGATAATAAATGTGTTTACAGTTGTAACGATAGAGTTGGGTGAAGGCATCAAAAGCATCATCCGAAAAACCGATACGCTCCGGGGTTTTCAGATTGACGCGAATCATGTCCGTCACCAGGTTATTAATAATGGTACGGTTATCTGCGCCCAATATCCGAATCACCGCCTTGGGCAATGCCGGCATCTTCCCAAAAACGCTCATGGCATCCTCGTAATCCCGCCCGGAATAAGCAATCCGATCCGCCAGCCGCACCACGCATCCTTCCAACGTATAAGGCACGGTCCCGCGGCGCTTAATTTTTTCCAAGGCGAGCCCAGGCTTGGCGCGCGGCTCCAGATATTGTTCCGTATTTTCCCCACAGTGGCACACAATACCGTCACGGACCTCGTACGTCAGGTTCAAACCATGCTCTTCCGTAGATGGCCGAAAGGCCAACCGATCCACGACCCGCAGGCTATGCAGCTCATGGGAAAATGATTGCGAGGTATCAATCCGTTTCCAAAGTTTATCCAATGCCATCTCCCCGGCATGGCCAAAGGGACCATGCCCGAGATCATGCCCCAGTGCAATCGCATAGGCTAAATCCTGATTCAGACCTAACGCCCGGGCAATCGTTTGCGCAATGGACGCCATATAGAGGGAATGATCGACCCGCGTGGAGACATGGTCACTTTCAGGCGAGAAGATCACCTGGGTTTTGTAGCGGAGCCGCCGGAAAGCCGTACAATGCAGGATTCGATGGGCATCCCGTTGGAACGAGAGTCGTATGGGATCCTCCGCCTCCACACGCTGACGACCTAAACTGGCCGAACTACGGGTAGCCAAGGGATGATCCAATATCTTCTCTTCCCGATCCTGGGCAAGCTCTCGAAGGGTCTTCGTCATGCACGTTTCTATAGCAAGCTTGCCCCTACTCCGTCCAGAATTTGAATTCTGGCGCCTCTCAAACACTCTTGCGCTTCGGTGATTTTGCGGTACCGATCAGGTTCGGATACTTGATCTTTGGCGCATGGCGCTGGAATTCCTGAATGCTGCACACTTCCATACGCTTGGCATCCCGCATGGCCTCAATGCCAACCAAGGCCGCCTTGAAGCCATGCAACGTGGTCGTGATCGGAATACCACGAATGACAGCATGGGATCGCATCTTGACCTCATCGATCCGGGGAATAGGCCCACTGGTTGGGGTATTGACAATCCAACTCACCTGCTTTTCCTCGATCAGGTCAATGACATTCGGACGGCCATCGGCAATCCTGAATAGCGCCAGACTTTTAATATTGTTCTGACGCAAAAGAGTACTTGTACCGGCTGTGGCGTAAATGGAGAATCCGAGATCCACCAGACGCTTGGCCAGAGGTAACACGGCCTCCTTATCCTCATCGCGGACGCTCAGGAAAACATTGCCTTGGGCCGGCATCGGATTGCCGGCGGCAATCTGGCTTTTCAGGAACGCCATCCCCCCGTTGGAGTCGATCCCCATGACTTCGCCCGTGGATTTCATTTCAGGTGTCAAAATAACATCTACTCCGGGGAATCGGGCAAATGGAAATACGGCTTCCTTGACCGAAAAGTGCTTGGGAATGATCTCCTTGGTAAGCCCCATGTCTTTCAGTTTGAACCCGGCCATGGCGAGGGAGGCCACCTTGGCCAACGCCACCCCAATGGCCTTACTGACAAACGGAACTGTTCGGGAAGCGCGCGGATTGACTTCCAGCACATAGACAAGTCCATCCTTGATGGCATACTGGACATTCATCAAACCACAGACCTTGAGTTCCTTCGCCATCAGAAGCGTACAGCGCCGAATCTCGTTCTTCACCTCTTCCGTCAGGGTCGGAGGCGGAATGGTGCAGGCACTGTCACCGGAATGAATCCCGGCCAGCTCCACATGCTCCATGATAGAGCCAATGACGGACGTTTCACCATCGGATAGGCAATCCACATCCACCTCAACCGCATTCTCAAGATAGCGATCTACCAGAACCGGGCGTGTTGCAGAAACTTCCGCCGCCTCGGCCATGTATTTCCGTAACATCTCGACATTATAGACAATGACCATCGCCCGTCCCCCCAGCACAAACGAGGGGCGCATCAACACAGGGAACCCAATTCGCGCCGCAATGACCTCGGCCTGTTCCACCGTCGTGGCCATGCCATTCTCCGGCTGCCTGAGTTTGAGTTTCCGGAGCATCGCCGCAAACAAATCGCGATCCTCTGCGATCTCAATGCTTGAGGGCTTGGTTCCGATGATATTCACCCCATTAGCCTCAAGATCCTTTGCTAGGTTCAAGGGGGTCTGCCCGCCGAACTGCACAATGGCACCCCAGCAATTCTCCCGTTCATAAATGTGCAGAACATCTTCCAGCGTAAGCGGCTCGAAATAAAGCCGGTCGCTGGTATCATAATCCGTTGACACTGTCTCGGGATTACTGTTGACCATAATGGTCTCAAACCCGGCATCATGCAGGGCAAAGGCGGCATGCACACAACAATAATCGAATTCAATTCCCTGCCCAATCCGGTTCGGGCCGCCACCCAGAATCATGATCTTCTTCTTATCCGATGGACGACTCTCATCCGCCTCTCCGTAGGTCGAATAGAAATAGGGGGTAAACGCGGTAAACTCCGCAGCACAAGTATCCACCAAACTGTAAATGGGCAGGAGTTTCTGCTCTTTGCGGGCAGCCCGTATCTCGTCCTCTTGGCAACTCAACAGGAACGCGATCTGCCGGTCAGAATACCCCATTTCCTTGATCTGCCGGAACAGAGCGGGATCTTTCTTCAATCCCGCCAGAGTCTTGGCGGATTTAATTTCGCCTTCATACGCGACCAACTCTTCCAGGTGACGCAGGAACCACGCATCAATACCTGTCAATTTTTGAATTTTTCCCACCGTCCAGCCGCGTGTGAAGGCGGCATGAATCACAAAAATCCGCATCGCATTAGGGCGAACCAACTCGGCCACCATCACCTCATCCGTCATGGCCTCAAAAGCAATACCTTTGCCATCAGCCCCAAAACCAGCACGCCCGATTTCAAGGGAGCGGCAGGCTTTCTGGAAGGACTGTTTGAAGGTTTTACCAATACTCATGGCCTCCCCCACAGACTTCATCTGGGTGCCCAGGGTACTGTTTACGCCGGGGAATTTCTCGAAGGCGAAACGCGGCATCTTGGTCACGACATAGTCAATGGCGGGCTCAAAACACGCAGGCGTCTCCCGTGTAATGTCATTTCTCAATTCATCCAACGTGTAACCCACCGCCAGTTTAGCGGCAATTTTAGCGATCGGGAATCCCGTTGCCTTGGAGGCCAAGGCGCTTGACCGTGACACCCGGGGATTCATCTCGATAATGATCATGCGGCCATTGGCCGGGTTTAAGGCCCATTGCACATTGGAGCCACCAGTATCAACCCCGATTTCACGCATTACGGCAATCGAGCCATCCCGCATGATCTGGTATTCCCGATCCGTCAGCGTCTGGGCCGGCGCGACCGTAATACTGTCACCAGTATGTACCCCCATAGGATCTAAGTTCTCGATAGAACAGATGATGACCACGTTGTCCTTATTGTCCCGCATCACCTCGAGTTCGAATTCCTTCCAACCTTCAATCGATTCTTCAACCAGAACCTCAGTCGTCGGGCTATAGAAAAGCCCACGCTGAACAATCTCCTCAAATTCCTGAGGATTGCGGGCAATACCGCCACCGGTTCCCCCCATGGTGAAACCGGGCCGAATCACCACGGGAAAACGGCCTATTGTTTTCTGGATCACCCATGCTTCAGCCAGAGAATGTGCCGAGCCGCTCTGCGGCAGATCCAACCCTATCTTCAACATGGCCGACTTGAACAACGCACGATCTTCTGCCTTACGAATCACTTCCGCCTTGGCACCGATCATCTCCACGCCGTAGCGCTTGAGAATGCCACGATCATGCAATTCAATTCCCAGATTCAACGCCGTTTGTCCCCCTAGCGTGGGAAGCAAGGCGTCCGGGCGCTCGCGACGGATGATTTCTTCGAGGATCGGAGCCGTCAGAGGCTCGATGTAGGTCCGGTCAGCGAATTCCGGATCGGTCATGATGGTGGCGGGATTGCTATTTACCAGCACCACCTCATACCCCTCTTCTTTCAAGGACTTGCAGGCTTGGACGCCTGAATAATCGAACTCGCAGGCCTGTCCGATGATAATCGGACCGGAGCCGATAAGCATAATTTTCTTGATGTCGGTTCTTTTAGGCATAAACGTTATTACTTAGTCTGGAGGTTAAACTTTTTTAAATTTCCGGCATTCCTGCTTGCCTCGGGCAGTCAAAGCGGCCGCCACAAAATCACGGAACAAAGGATGGGGTTGCATTGGCGTGGACTGGAATTCCGGATGGAACTGACAAGCTACAAACCACGGATGGTTCTTTAACTCAACAATTTCAACCAGATCGCGCCCGGGGCACATTCCCGAAAAAACCAGGCCTTGCTTCGCCAACTGATCAACATACGTATTGTTAAATTCATAGCGATGACGGTGGCGTTCCATAATATCCACCTGCCCGTAGGCCTGCCAAGCCTTGGTACCCTCGGTAATCCGGCAGGGATAGGCTCCTAGCCGCATGGTGCCCCCTTTTTCGGTGACTTTCTTCTGTTCCACCATCATATCAATCACAGGGTAAGCGGTTTCCGAATTAAACTCCGTGCTATTGGCATCCTTCAAGCCGCACACATTCCGGGCAAATTCAATAGTCGCACATTGCATTCCCAAACAGATCCCGAAAAAGGGAATACTGTGGGTCCGGGCATATTCAATCGCTTTGATCTTGCCTTCAATCCCCCGGTCCCCGAATCCACCGGGCACCAGAATCCCAGCAACGCCTTTAAGCAGAACCTCCGCGCCGGAAGTTTCAATTTCCTCCGACTCTACCATGCGAACATCCACCTTGATGTTACTGGCAATACCGCCATGCGCCAGAGATTCATAGATGCTCTTGTAGGCATCCTTTAAACTGATGTATTTCCCTACCACGGCAATTTCAAGGGTTCCATTGGCTGGCTCAATCAGTTGGCGAACCATGTCTTTCCAGTCATCTAATTTCAACCGGTTGACATGCATGCCCAATAGTTCAAGGATATACACATCCACATCCTGCCGAGCCAGTTCAATAGGTACTTCATAAATTGAGTGTTCGACATCCTTTTCCTCGATCACCTTGTTGCGATCAACATCGCAAAATAACGCGAGCTTGGCCTTGTGCTCATCATTCATGGGATGCTCACACCGGCAGATCAGAATATCGGGAATGATCCCGATGGTCCGCAGGATCCCAACCGATTGCTGGGAGGGTTTGGTCTTCATCTCCCCCGCCGCCTTGATATACGGGACTAACGTCAGATGGATAAACAAGCCGTTCTGGCGACCAATCTCATGCCGGAACTGACGAATCGCCTCCAGGAAGGGCAACGATTCGATATCCCCCGCGGTTCCACCGATCTCCGTAATCGCAATGTCCACATCCTCCGCATCCAAGGAACGGATGGCCGCCTTGATTTCATCGGTGATATGAGGAATCACCTGGACGGTTTTTCCCAGATAGCCCCCTTCCCGCTCGCGGCGGATCACGGACTGATAAATGCTGCCCGAGGTATAATTGCTGTTCCGATTGCAAATCACTTCGCCAAACCGTTCGTAATGGCCCAAGTCCAAATCGGTCTCAGCGCCATCCACGGTCACATAAACCTCGCCATGCTGATAAGGCGACATGGTGCCCGGATCCACATTCAGATAGGGATCAAGCTTCTGCATTTTGACCCGGTAGCCACGCCGTTTAAGCAACAGCGCCAGCGAAGCAGCGGTCAGGCCTTTTCCAAGTGACGACACTACGCCGCCGGTGACAAAAACATGCCTGGTTGGTCCATTTCGTGTAGCCATAATCAATTCTTTCAGCGATGCCCTTTTGATTCAAGATTAAGCAACATGTTGCTGCTTTCCAACGCGTCCTTCCCCTGCATGCGACTGACATCCATGGGATACTTCCCGGAGAAGCAGGCATTGCAATAATCCAAGGCATTCGGGAATGGCGACAACAGCCCTTCCATGCTGAGGTAGCCGAGAGTATCCGCCCCAGTATAGGCACAGATTTCCTCAACGGTACGCCCGGATGCAATCAATTCGGCTTTAGTGGCAAAATCAATTCCAAAGAAACAGGGGTTGAGGGTGGGCGGACAGGAAATACGAAGATGAATTTCCTTGGCCCCAGCCTCACGAAGCGCCATAACACGTCGTCGTGAGGTGGTACCCCGGATAATGGAATCATCCACCACAATCACCCGCTTGCCCCGCACCACATCCGCCACTACCGCCAGTTTCATATCCACGCTCCGGGCGCGCTGATCCGAATCCGGCATAATGAAGGTTCTTCCGACGTAATGGTTACGCATAAAACCGATATCGAGAGGAATGCCGCTCTGGCGCGAATAGCCAAGCGCCGCCGAATTCCCGCTATCCGGAACCGCCGTGACCAGATCGGCCTCCACAGGGTGTTCCTGCGCCAGGCGCATTCCCAGTTTCAACCGCACGGTATGAACACTCTGTCCAAACACCGTACTGTCAGGCCGAGCAAAATAAACATGCTCAAAGACGCATTGGGAAAATTGTTTTTGTTCTTTCTCCGCAAACCAGGTACTGCGAAGACCAGCCGCATCCACAATCACCAGTTCCCCGGGCTCCACATCCCGGACATATTCAGCGCCAATCTGGACAAGCGCACAGGTCTCGCTGGCAAACACATAGCCATTCCCCAATTTGCCAATGGAAAGCGGCTTGAAACCCAACGGGTCCCGCGCCGCCATGACACAATCCTTAGTCATCAGAAGAAACGCAAAAGCGCCCTTGAGTTCCGCCAGCGCCCGTGCCACACGACGGGGACGGTTCCGATACATAGGATCAGCCAGCAGATGAATCAGAACTTCACTATCCGTACTGGTTTGAAATATGGAGCCCGACTCCTGATACATGTGCCGCAGAGATCTGGCATTAACAAGATTCCCGTTATGCGCGATGGCCCAGATGCCATCCACCGTCTCCGCCACCAAAGGCTGCACATTCTGAACACGGTTGGCGCCCGTGGTTGAATAGCGGACGTGCCCGATGCCGAGATGGCCAGCCATACCCCGCAGGATTTCAGTATTGAAAACATCATTGACCTCTCCAATACCCTTTGAAGACTTCACCTGACCGCCGTCTGAAACCACAATTCCGGCGCCTTCCTGGCCCCGATGTTGCAATGAAAACAGCCCGGCATGAATTAACAACGAAGCGTCGGGAATACCGAAAACGCCAAAGAGTCCGCACGATTCTTTAGGGTGATCAATGTCTGAGTCAAAATTCACGTATAATCCTCCACACGGGGCCAATGGCTTTACCGTTTCCGGGGGAGGAAAGCAAGATTTTTCACCTCCCGAACACGTGAATTAATTGCCGACAAAACCTCACCGCGCGTATTGTTCCGCAACTTCCATCGCGATTTCGGCCCATTCCCACAAACGGTGCGGCTTATAGCGAATGGTGGAAATATCCTTCAGGATCAATTCCACATGGCAATCCCCACCCGTCGCCTCCATAAATTGTACCAATTCCGCCCGCGCCCGATCCGGATGCCAGTTATCTTCCGCCAAAATCGCCGGATTCGGCTTACGGCTTAACACATATTGATCCCCAAAAGCCGCAACCACCCGCTCATTTCTGCACCAGGGACTGATCGATACCTTGCGCAGATTGGGGATGCGCTTCAGAATCTCGGCCTTTCCATCCAGCGGCTCGCAACAGCCGTAGTAGGTCAAACCCCACCGCTTGAGCCAGCGCAAATCATGTTGAATCGCAAAGTCCCAATGCATTTCAGGAGATACCTCTGAAAAAATCTGGGCATTGGAACAACCCCACATATTGTGCGGCTTCACGTATTCGGGCTGATAATCCGCGCCAGGTAAAGTGGATACAAAGCCGTATCCCCCGGAACCCACACGGTGATTTTGATCCAGCGCCAACAGGTGCAGGGCTTCATACTGATCCATCTCCCCCATCCAGGCGTCCACCATCCGGTCAACGGCCGCATGAACCAGTTCCGGGCGGTCATACATATCAACCATGGCCTCCTCAACCCCCCACCACCGGATCAGGTAGTCCCAGGGGGTGAACCAGACATGGGATTGCCCCACCATTTTCACCGGCATGATCCCCTCATAAACCGCGCACATGGCTTGATAGCGAATCGCCGTCTCCTCTGCATTGTGGGTAACAATAGGCATTTTGATTTTATCAAGATCTTCCCGTGCGCAAATCTGCCGGTGAAAATGACGAGACACCACATCACTTGAAGCATCGGTCCTGACCACCTCCACATCCTCCTGAATGCCGAACCCTGTGCTGTGGATCGCCATGGGGCAAGCCAGGTAATGATCTACAATCATGTCTCCCGGAAAATGACGCCACTGATAAATCGTCACCCGTAGCCGTCCCTCCTGATCGCGTGCCCAAGGATGCTCCGTCAGGTATGTCAGTTCACCGTCGACGTCCATTTCGTTCCAGGGAACCTCGTTGATCCAGACCATGGGACGCTCGGACTTCAGGTCATTGAGCTTTGTCCAAAGACGTACCTTTTCACGATGAATCGGTAATGCCGCAATGGCCGCAAGCTCACTCGCTAAACTCCGGAGGACATCAATATCCTTCTGTGACAAGATGATACCAGCAGCAACCGTTTTCATCGTTTTATGACTGGACTCGTATAACATGCGGGTGACCTTTCGCTTAATACTCTATGGATACCAACACCACCGAAACGATAACAAATGGCAGGTTTCGTGCTATAAACGATCTTGACAGAAACATGCACGATCTTATCCTGAAAGAATTTCAGGAGAATGAGGATGCTCGACAACTATAAGCTGATCGTTTTGGCCGGTGGCTTCCACCATTGTGATCCGTCCTGGAGCAGGACCATCACGGGAATCGAGCGGTGTTACAAAATCTATATCCCCACCGCCGGAGCAGCCAGCATCATTACCGACACGGGCGAGTTTCCCCTCAGGGTGGGACTGGTGTATTTCATTTCGGGGTTTCGCCTGAAAACCCAGCGCTGTCCAAGCAGAATGGATGTCCATTGGCTGCATTTCATGCCGGAATCCCTGTATTTACGTTACCTGCTTGACCAGGCGCCCCCCGTACAGCACTGGCCGCGCGAGGATGAAGGTTGGACTGCGGACGCCTGCCGTGAGATCAACCGGATGTTCACGCCCGCCGCGGAACGCCTTCAGCCCCCCCGTGAAGACACCCCCCCATCAACAGCCTGTCGTATCCAAGGACTCCTGCTGACCACGGTTTCCAAGCTCTTACGTTCGCTGGACGCCACTACTCTGGAAGACTTCCAGCCCCATTACTATCAATTAAAGCCGGCGCTGGACTACATGCAGTCGTATTACCAGCACAATCCCTCCCTGCAAGAAATCGCGGCACGGGTCCATCTAGCGCCAACCTACTTCCACCGCCAGTTCAGCTCTCTTTTCAGCATCAGCCCGTTCCAGTATATGCTGAATCAACGTCTCAACAGGGCGCGGCAACTGCTTTCCAGCACCTCACTCTCGATCAAGGAAATCGCGGCGACGGTGGGTTACGATAATTCCCTGTATTTCTCCAGGGTCTTCACAACCCAGCTGGGGATTCCCCCATCGCACTACCGTGCCATGAATGCGGAGATGTGAAGTACAATCAGTGCCTGCTATGCGGGCAACCGGAGCTGGGGCAGGAAGCGCAGGCGGAAGACGGCTCATGCCTGGGGCCGGAGGGGGCCATGGAGACGCTGAAACCAGAAAGCGCCTTTTTTAATTTACCACCACACTTGGCGCACGCTTTGGGAATATCATTCTCATTGCGAATCAAGGCTTCCTCCCGCCCGCCACATTTCCCACATTCATATTCGTAGATTGGCATAAGACACCTTAATAAAAAAGGCCGCAACCTTTCGGCTACGGCCTTGCGTTGAATCGTAAAGACTCAATTAGCCCAGAATCGCATCCTTGCAAGCCTTAGCAACGCGGAACTTCACCACGCGCTTGGCCGGGATCTTGATCGTTGCGCCGGTCGCGGGATTGCGGCCCATTCGCGCCTTACGATTGACCAACACCAACTTGCCCAAACCAGGGACTGTGAAACCGTTTTTGGCATTCTTGTAAGCCAGATTAACCAAAGCCTCAATCACCTCGCCCGCCTGCTTCTTGGTGATTTGGGTTGCTTCCGCCACGCTCGTCACGATCTGACCCTTCGTCAATGCTTTCGCCATTAGAGTAACTCCTGTATGGTTTATTTTGGGGCCCAACCACCATGGTTCGCCCTCAATAGAAACTGAATATATGCATATTTCCTAAGGAATGCAATACCCCATCTGCATTTTTTTCAATGTTTGCAGGGGATTTAAGAATGAAGAGAAGGCAAAAAATCGATAAACTTTTTTCTGAAAGAATGCCCAAAATATAAAGAAATTCAGAATATACGAAGGTGACCTCCCATCCGGACCCATTTCGTTGATTCTGTCAACAATTCCTCACGCTCTGTCCGTCATTGAATTGACTTCTTACGTACGGAGCATTGCAGCGAAGTCATCCTCCGAAAGAACGGTAACTCCCAGCACCTGAGCTTTGGTCAGCTTCGAACCCGCATCATCGCCAACAATGAGATAATGGGTTTTCTTACTAACGCTGTCCGCAACTTTGGCTCCACGTTGCCGCAATTCCTCTTGCGCGGACTCCCGAGTGAAATGGCGTAGGGTCCCGGTAATAACAACGGTTTTCCCAAATAACGGGCCATTGTTCACAACAGGGCGCTCGGAAATATTTTTCATATTCATGCCAGCCGCACGCAGTTTATCAAGTACATCACGATTCCTGGCATTGGCAAAGAAATCCACAAGACTCGCGGCCATCACCGGTCCCACATCCGGCACGCGTTGAATCTCATCCAGCCCGGCGGCAGCAAGAGCATCCAAAGTCTGGAAATGATCCGCCAGTTTACGGGCCGCCCCGGCCCCCACATGAAAAATACCCAGGCTGTAGATCAAGCGCCAAAGATCCTGTTTTTTGCTTTCCTCAATCGCATCAATCACATTGGTCGCCGATTTCAGTGCCATACGCTCGAGGCCCGCCACCTGCGCGACGGTCAATCGGTAGAGATCCGCCACATCCCGTACCAGTTGCAGATCCACCAACTGGTTCACCAACATTTCTCCCACCCCCTCGATATCCATCCCCTGCCGGCCTGCATAATGTTCAATGGTCCGCTTGATCTGAGCCGAACAGGCAATGTTGTCACAACGCCAGGCCACAAACTCCGGATCACGACTGATCGCCCCCCCACAGGCGGGACATTTTCCCTCAAGATGCACGACCAGATCAAAGGGCGTGGAACTAGCAGACCTCTTTTCTGGAATCACGCTGATGACAGCGGGAATCACCTCACCCGCTTTTTCAATCACCACAATGTCGCCGACCCGGATATCCTTGCGCCGGATTTCCTCTTCATTATGCAGCGTGGCACGTGAGATGGTGGAACCGGCAAGCAACACCGGCTCCAATTCTGCCACCGGAGTCAGAATGCCGGTTCGACCAACTTGCACCGTAATGGCTCGCAACAGAGTCTGGGCCTGCTCATGAGAATATTTGTAGGCGATGGCAAAACGCGGTGCCTTGGCGGTCGCGCCCAATCGCGGCCACTGGGAGAGATCATTCACCTTGATCACAGCCCCGTCGATCTCATAGGGCAGACTGGCCTCCAATCGCTCCAGTTCACTGGAACGCTCAATCACCGTCTCAATGTCGCGGCACCGCCAGTAGGTGGCCGGCGTGGGAAATCCAAATATTTTCAATAGTTCAAGCACTTGCTCCTGCGTGACAGGAGACGGAATACCTTCCAGGGCTGAAATGGCATAGAACACCGCTGACAAGGGGCGCTGCGCCACAATTCTGGAATCCAACTGCTTTAATGAGCCAGCCGTGGCATTACGTGGATTGGCAAAAGGTTCTTCCCCGTCCGCGAGTCGGTCGGCATTCAACCGGCGAAAACCTTCCAAAGGCATATAGGCCTCACCGCGGACCTCGATGAAAGTCGGCACAAAAACCGACTCTGCCAGACGCAGGGGAATGGCCCGAATGGTTTTTAAATTCTCCGTAATGTCATCGCCTGTGAACCCATCCCCGCGCGTGGTTCCCAGCGCAAGCACTCCATTTTCATACCGGATGCAGATCGAACAACCATCAACCTTCGGTTCCAACACATACTCCACGGATTCCCCGGGTAATAATTTCCGCACCCGCCCATCAAAATCCCGTATTTCTTCGTAGGAATACGTGTTATCAAGCGACATCATCGGCTTGAGATGTGGAATATTTTTGAATTGCTTCAGCGGAGCCCCCCCGACACGCTGCGTCGGTGAATCGGGGGTAATCAAATGCGGAAATTTTTCTTCCAGCTGCTTCAGCTCATCATAGAGCCGATCATATTCCCGATCAGAAATCTCCGGCTTAGCCTCCACATAATAGAGAACATTGTGCCGGTTCAGCTCTTTTCGTAGGCGATCAATCCGCAATTTGGCGGTGGCTTCGCCCATATCTTACTTTAAAGGCATCGGATTGCAGAGGTTACCCTCTTGATCAGCCACACGACCGCAGTTAAAGCAAACGAACTTCGGCGCTTGAACCAATTTCTTAAGCTCTTCGATTTGCCCATTGCTGGCCAGCACACACAGGTGGCCGGGATGTCCATGCTCATGTTTACAGTCTTTGCGTTTATCGATCATAAGTCAGTTCCTTTTCCTGGGGTTTATATCAAGAGTTTTCAACTTCATCACGAATTTATTCCTCACGTCGCAATTGAACCGTCGTAGTAGCGCTTTCTTCCATACCCTGCCGGAAGGCCCTGGCCTTAACCATGGCACCATATACTACTGAAACGGCCCCCGTATAACGTTCCGAGGTCAGGTCAGGGACACGCCCATCCAGCGTATACCGCACTTCCGCCCCCTCGGTTTCAGAATCGATAACCACCTTTACCATAGGTGCGACCACCTTGTTCGCATTTTCAGTCACATGGCAACCAGGAACCGGGTACGGCTTCCCTTGCTCATAGGCGCCCATATCCGGAAGCTTTCCGCTATACTCATCGGTAAATTCAGGTTCTTCCTGACCCGCATCAACACAAGGGGATCCAACGGCCAACTGGAAGTTCCGGTTAGTCTCATCCACAAACCCAGGTGCCGCCCCGATATAATTCTTTTTCCAAACCAACTTCGAGGGTGGTTGACCTCCCAATCCCCCCCAGGAGGAACCCGTTATAATATTATTCATCACACGAGTCTCACTGAAATCACCAGCCTGTCCCTGTTTCTCAATATCAATTCCTCCTCCGTTCACAGCACAGGTGTTATTCAGCAGGTAGTTATAGCGCACCCTCCCAGCCAACCGTAACGCAACGCCGGAATGACCCCAAACCACATTTTGCCGAAACACATAGTTTTCCACCGGCCCACTGAACCGTACCCCATCACCACCAACGGACAAATTGTCATGCATCCAATTATAGGACAGCACGGTTCCCTTCCCATCCCCGGTAACCTGAACCAAACTCATATTGGTCTGTCCGGTGCCGCAGCGGCAAAAGTCATTATTCTCAATCCGGGCATTAAAGACATTATTACACAGCAGAGCGCCACCTGAAAAATTCACGACCGAGACGTTCCGGATTACCGGCGCCGTACCCTGGGCTAAAATACCGACAGAACTCTCGGATGGAAAATCCCGCCCGCGTACCAGACTGTTGAGCAGTCGGTTATTCACACCATCCGGCAATAACACAATCCCATATCCATCACTGCCAATCACCGAACTATTGGCAATCTCATTTTCCCGGCCTCCCATGACAATGGCCGCACGCACTGAAACGGCATTTGTCACCCCCTCCAGAATGTTGGTGACACCCAGTTGACCGCCACCCCACCAGATATGGCCATCATCCATGCGGCAAAAACGGGCACTCATGAGGTTAATCCCGCAAGCGGTCAGATTTAAGCCCTTCACTTCGATGTACGATAATTTATGAAGATCCATTCCCCAAACCCGGGTCTGCAATTCAATGTGATGTCCTTCAGGGGCATCATTGTGGGGGAGTCGCAGATAGATAACTTTATTGAGCGGATCATACCAGTAGGTAGCGCGCAAAGTGAGTGCAGGGGTCAGGTCATTGATATCGAGATTATCAGTCGCCAGAACCTCATCCACCAGAACCTGAACGACATTGGTAACCGATGCCCGGTAAATGGCCCCCGTTACTTGTGACCATGAAAAGCCCTCATCCGCTCCCCCGATGGTAACCGTTTCGCCTGGAGCGGCCTGAAAATATATCCACTTATCAGGCTTTCCCGACACCGCCGGTCGCACGGTCTCCCGGTATACCCCGCGGCTGATCGTACAAACATCTCCGGGCAACATGAGCCCCGCCGCCTTTTGGACCGTCCGGAAGGGTTGCATACGCGTACCGGGATTGTCGTCGTTTCCGCCCTTCTCCACAAAATAATCCGTTGCACGGGCCTGAGACAACAAACTCCCCCCTAAAAGAATCCCCATCAAACCGGTTAGCAAATTATGTTTCATAGCAAATGATCCCATTCGAATAAGGTTAGATAATAGCGTGCCCCACGCCCCACTCAAGCCAATAACGAAATTGTGGGGAAGGCCGGGAGCCGATCTCCCCATCATACAGCCCATTTCTATTGCTTAAGAGGAAATGGTTTCCCATTGCCCTCCATCAAAAGGCCGTTACAATCAACCGCCATGATTGATTGGAATCCAGTGACAGTTAAGCGATGGCAGCGATTTCGCCGGTTGCGTCGGGCTTGGTGGTCGCTTTGGATCCTCACTTCATTGTACCTGATCAGCCTCATCGCAGAGTTGCTCTGCAACAACACACCCCTCCTGGTGTGCTTTGACGGGCATTATTATGTCCCCCTCGTTCACTTCTACCCAGAAGATGCTTTTCTGCATAACGGACGCCAGACTCGGCCGGACTACCAGCAGATTCAATCCCACCCTCTTTTCAAAGATCAGCCGGGCAATTTTATACTCTTCCCCCCCGTTCCCTGCGGACCCTATGAGAATGTTGCCCCCGCCACCATCCCCCTAACCGAAACGGTAACGTTAGCCTTCCGCCCTGAACCCCATGTGGCCTCCGTTACCTTGTCACCCGATCTATCAATCACCCGCTCCGCCAACACCGCGTTTTTCTTTGAACCTAGTTCGGAGGAATTGCGCGGACAAGCGTTTACCAACCTCTGGAGTATCCCCCCTGCCATCAAGGAAGCCATCGCCATACGCCTTCAAAACCGGGCAGCGCTGGCCATCAGTGCCACAAGCGTCAATCTTGCGAATCCCCGACTGGAGGCAGAACTCTCCCTTCCAGAATTCAACCCCCGCGAAACCGCCCCTTCTGCCATCCGACTAACCCTCCGTGAAAACACAAGCCGTTCGCCATTCCCCCACGGCTCAGTGAGTTGGAACGCTCAGATGCAACGGACATCCTCCTCATTCGCACCTTGGGCCACGCTTTCACCTGAGACCCAGGCCGATCTAACGGCTTTCGCCACCCAAGGCCTCAGTAATTCCATGCCTCCCCGGATTTTGGAGATCAAGGGCTCCCCTTATGTCGTCACCGCCACCAAATCAGAAGTACGATGGCCTTACCCGCCTGTTAAAGGCCATTGGATGGGAATCGACAGCTCGGGGCGCGATGTACTTGCCCGCATTCTCTACGGCTTGCGTACCTCCTTAACCTTCGGCTTTCTGCTGGTCATCCTCGCCATGGTGCTCGGCACCGCCTTGGGCGCCATTCAGGGATATTTCGGGAACCATGTGGATATGGTTGGACAGCGCTTCACTGAGATATGGAGTGCCCTGCCTTTCCTCTATGTGATGATTCTACTGGGCGCCGTTTATGGACGCGGCTTCATCCTGTTGCTGGTCTGTTACGCTATTTTCAACTGGATCGGAATATCCTACTATGTGAGAGCTGAATTCCTGCGCCTGCGGCATCTGCCGTTTGTAGAGGCCGCCCGATCCTTGGGGCTTCCCCACCACACCATTATCTTCCGTCACATCCTGCCCAACTCCCTCACCCCGCTCATCACCTTTTTCCCTTTCAGTCTGGTCGGGGCCATCGGTTCACTGGCCGCCCTGGATTACCTGGGCTTCGGCCTGCCGCCCCCCACGCCCAGCTGGGGCGAATTGTTGCAACAGGCCCAACAATTCCGATGGGCCTGGTGGCTGATCCTCTACCCTGCACTCGCCCTCTTTATCGTCATGCTGCTAGGCGTTTTTGTGGGCGAAGGCATCCGTAATGTCTATGATCCCAGGCCGAAAACAAAATTTAAATAATGAATACCTTACTGGACATACAAAATTTGAGCGTGGCGTTCGACACAGATGACGGCCCCCTCCATGCAGCGGAAGACGTGTCATTTTCTATTGGCCACGGCGAAGTCGTCGGGCTGGTCGGCGAATCCGGTTGCGGTAAATCAGTAACAGCCTTAAGCCTGCTCCGATTGATTCCCATACCGCCGGGCCGGATCCTCTCAGGCAAGGTATTGTTCGAGGGACGTGATCTGCTGCACCTGCCGACCCCCGAGTTACAAACCATTCGGGGCCGTCGGATCAGCGTGATCTTTCAGGAACCCCAAGCCGCCCTTTCCCCCCTTCACACCGTCGGCGCTCAACTAATCGAAACCCTGCAACTCCATTTGGTTCTTGATCATCAGGCCGCTAAAAACATCGCGCTGGACTGGCTAAAAAAAACCGGCATTCCCGATCCCGAGGAACGAATGCGCGCCTATCCCTACCAGCTTTCCGGAGGAATGCTTCAGCGCGTCATGATTGCCATGGCCCTGATGCTGGAGCCCTCCCTCATTATTGCGGACGAGCCGACCACCGCTCTGGACGTCACCATCCAAGCCCAAATCCTTGACCTGCTGCTGGAAATGAAAAGCCGAGACACTTCCCTGCTGATTATTACGCATGATCTGGGTGTGGTTTGGGAGATGTGTGACCGGATATTGGTCATGTACGCCGCCAAAATAGTGGAGGAAGGCCCTAGGGACAAAATATTCACCACCCCCGCCCATCCCTACACCCAGGCCCTCCTGGAATCCGCCATCAGCCTGACCAGCCGTTCCGAACGGTTATCCTCCATTGAAGGCCAAGTCCCCTCCCCACTGAGCTATCCGGCCGGCTGCCGTTTTGCAGACCGCTGTAAATTTATCTTTCCCCGCTGCCGTCAGGAACTTCCCCCACTCTATGACGTGGCACCCGATCATCATTCTGCCTGCTTCCTTTGCGACCCGCAAAGAGGCCGAAACTAAAATGCAAAAGAAAATTTCACCACCGATCGAAGAAATGCAAGAAATCCAGATCATATTTTACGATTTTTATCTCTATTGACCCACTATGCCACCTCTTCTCCAAATTAACGATCTCAAAACTTGGTTCCCGATCAAACGTGGGGTTTTCTCCCATACTATCGGGCATATCCATGCCGTGGATGGGGTATCGCTGACCATTGAATCGGGCGAAACCGTAGGACTGGTTGGCGAATCTGGCTGCGGTAAAACGACCCTAGGCCGAACGGTGATGGGGCTGGAGCCCAAAAAGTCCGGCACCATCCATCTCGCAGGTACGCCACTCTGGCCCGCCCGGCACAAGGACAGCATGCCCCTACGCCGCCGGATCCAAATGGTCTTTCAGGATCCTTATTCCTCACTCAACCCTCGCATGACGATTCTGGAAATTGTGACCGAAGGCTTGATCCAGCAGAAACTGATCCGCGCGCGTGACCGCGCAGAAGCTGCGAAACGACTGCTTCATGAAGTGGGTATGGAACCCAGCGGACTCCATCGATACCCGCATGAATTTTCAGGCGGACAGCGACAGCGCATCAGTATTGCCCGCGCCATTGCGGTACGCCCTGAACTTGTGATCTGCGATGAAGCCGTCAGTGCCTTGGATGTCTCTGTCCGCGCCCAGGTGCTGAATCTACTGAAGGATCTACGCGCCTCCCATAACCTTGCCTACCTGTTCATTTCCCATGATCTGGGGGTGATCCGCCACATTGCCGATCGGGTGGTAGTCATGTATCTAGGCGTGGTAGTTGAAACCGGGCCGGCTTCCGACGTTCTTGATCACCCGGCGCACCCCTACTCCCGCGCACTCATTGCCGCCGTACCTGTTCCGTTGGGAGAAAAAAGAAAGCAGAACATTCTCCGAGGCGATATTCCGTCATCCGCCAGTCCCCCGTGCGGCTGTCGATTCCATACCCGTTGTCCCTACGCCATTGAAGCCTGCAAAGCGGCACCCCCACCGCTTAAGCCCCTCACCCCCACTTCAGCCCGCTTGGTAGCCTGCATCCGAAAAAACGAAATCTAGAGGATCGTCAGGGCCCACGCCGAACCCAGGTTAGCCCGAGTTCGCCAGTTGGGCCTATCCTGAAAGAATAATTGTCCATTTCAAGCGCTGGCCAGACACCTGAACCTTAAAATCATTAGGTTTCCAGGGTATCGTTGTCCGTTTTTTCTCCAAAAGGCAAATGTAGTCAAGACCACCCCATTGAAAATGATTCTGTGGCGCATTAAAATCAGGGCATGTTTTTACAAAGGATCCCACGGAAGAAAGGCGACGAGGTCTACGACTACTGGGCTTTGACGAAGACCGTCCGAACCGCGAACGGCCCACGGCATCAGATCGTGTCCTATCTGGGGAAGCTCGATGCTGGGGATCAGGACTATTATCACTCGTGGGATGAC
>Ga0073936_10001314_pt1 | contig 38489 bp, 18 predicted proteins | sample AliMusrvi5mmetaG_FD_87041 | JGI IMG/M metagenome (GOLD analysis project Ga0073936, IMG submission 87041) | Freshwater lake bacterial and archeal communities from Alinen Mustajarvi, Finland, to study Microbial Dark Matter (Phase II) - Alinen... | ecosystem: Environmental > Aquatic > Freshwater >...
CTATCATGTTCATGACCCTGAACGCTATGGTGTTGTGGAATTTGATGAAAATTTCAAAGCCCTCTCCATCGAGGAAAAACCGCAACATCCAAAATCAAATTTTGCTGTGCCGGGATTATACTTTTATGACAATACAGTGATCGAGGTCGCTAAAAACATGAAACCCAGCGCCCGCGGGGAATACGAAATCACCGATGTGAACCGGTGGTACCTCGAGCAGGGAAAACTGAAGGTTGGAGTGTTGAGCCGGGGCATTGCATGGCTCGATACAGGCACTTTCGAATCGCTGCTGCAGGCCTCCCAGTTTGTCGAGGTTGTTCAGAACCGCCAGGGGCTCAAAATCGGGTGCATTGAAGAGATTGCCTACCGGATGAAATTCATCAGCCGCGAACAGCTGAACCAGATCGCACAACCGCTCCTTAAAAGTGGTTATGGACAGTACCTGGTTAATCTTACGGATTAGAAGTGTTAAGTTTTAAGTGGGCTTGATTTTGAGTTCATTTGGTTTCTTGTTTAGCTTTTTATATGCATTCCCTAGAATCACTACATAACCGGATCGGTGAAGCTTTTTCCAGTACAATGTTCGATCAGGAGCCGTTTCAACTGTATCAGCCCATCGTTTACACGCTCGATCTCGGCGGCAAACGGCTAAGACCGGTGCTGGTGCTGATGTCGTGCGATATTTTCGGCGGGGAAATCGAGACGGCCGTTTACCCTGCCATGGGGGTTGAAATTTTTCATAATTTCACACTGCTTCACGACGACATCATGGACAACGCCCCTTTGCGACGTGGAAATGCCACAGTTCATCAAAAGTGGGACACCAACACGGCCATTCTTTCCGGCGACACCATGTTCGTAATTGCCTATGAACATGTTGCAAAAACCGACCCCCTGCTTTTGCCCCAGGTACTCAACCTGTTCAACGATACGGCCCGTAAAGTTTGTGAAGGACAACAATTTGACATGAATTTTGAAACTCAGCCGAATGTCACCATTCCCGATTACATGACGATGATCAGGCTGAAAACTGCAGTGCTGATTGCCTGCAGCCTCAAACTCGGGGCTGTTCTTGCCCATGCCGGTGAGGCTGATGCTGAAAAAATTTATGATCTCGGCATCGAACTTGGACTCGCTTTTCAGCTCCAGGATGACTACCTCGATGCATTTGGCGAAACAAGCAAGTTTGGGAAAGCAATCGGTGGAGACATTGCAACAAACAAAAAAACTTTTCTTTTCATCAAAGCCTTTGAACTGGCAAAAGACAATACCCTGGTTAAACTGACTGACTTTTATTCCGACAAGGAAATTACATTGACCGAAAAAATCGCAGGGATTATAAAAATATACAGGAAATTAAACATCGATAAAATCACCCGTCTTGAGATTGAGCGCCACCACGGGAAAGCAATGGAGATCCTTAAAACATTTCACTTTGAACCTGCTAAAACCAGGGAAATGGTCGGCCTGATGCAGGAAATGCTGGGCCGTGAACGCTAAACGCAGGTCAATCGTAAATCGTAAATCGTAAATCGTAAATCGTAAATCGTAAATCGTCAATTGCCCCACCCCTCCACTATCTCCAGCTCATAGTTCAATTCTTCCCATCGCTTCATTTCCCGTTCCAGTGCACGTTTGAGATCCTCGTATTCCATGTAGAGACTGCCATCCTGGATCTGTTTCTGGTATTTTTCAGGGGAAGCCAGCATTCCTTCCTTGAGCTTCATATCGGCCTCCAGCCGTTCAATTTCCGACTCACTCCTTGCAATCTGTGATTTTACCTTCCTGATCTCCTTTTCGTTCTCCTTCCGCTTTTCCCAGTTGGCTTTATTGAGCGAAACAGGCTCGCCATCGGAAGGGAGACCGGCCTTTCTTTGTGCCGATTCCAACTCCTTCAGGGATTGCATGCGTCGCTGTTCCAGAAAGTCGTAGATATCGCCGATGTATTCTTTCATTACACCATGTCTGAACTCAAAAACCCGGTTGGTCAGTCCCTGCAAAAAATCACGGTCATGCGACACAATCAGCAAGGTTCCGTTATATTGAAGCAGGGCGCTTTTCAACACATCCTTTGAACGCATGTCGAGGTGGTTGGTCGGTTCATCCAGGATAAGAAGATTTGCCGGCGTAAGGAGCAATTTTGCCAGCGAGAGCCGGGATTTCTCACCTCCCGACAGCACCTTTACCTTCTTTTCAATATCATCGCCGCTGAATAAAAATCCGCCGAGAATACCCTTGATCCGTGTCCGGATATCGCCGACTGCAATGTCATCAATGGTTTTAAAAACAGTTTTTTCAGGATCAAGATAGTCGCTTTGATTCTGGGCATAATACCCTATCACCACATTGTGTCCGAATTTAAGTTCTCCGCTGAAATCAACCAACCCGGTAATAACTTTCGAAAGGGTCGTCTTCCCCTCCCCGTTTTTGCCTACAAAAGCGATCCTGTCGTTTTTTATAACTGAAAAATTGAGATCATTCAAAACCCTTTTTTGGGGATAATCCTTGCAAAGTCCGACTCCCTCCAGGATGATCTTACCCGAATGCGGCGCCGGTGGAAACCGGAAACGGATGCCCGATTCATCCACCATATCCACCTCCACCAGGTCGATCTTTTCGAGCAGCTTGATGCGCGACTGCACCTGTTTCGCCTTGGTGGATTTGGACCGGAAGCGCTCCACGAACCTTTCTATCTGCCTGATCTGCCTCTGCTGGTTGTTATGCGTTGCAAGCTGGCTTTCCATGCGCTCTTCACGCATCAGGACATATTCGGAATAGTTTGCCTTATAATCATAAATTTTACCCAGGGAGATCTCTATCGACCGCCTGGTAACATTATCCAGGAAAGCCCGGTCGTGTGAAACGAGGACGACGGCACCTTTGTAATTTTCAAGAAATTCTTCCAGCCACTGGATGGAATCGATATCCAGGTGGTTGGTAGGTTCATCCAGCAAAATCACATCATGCTGCTGCAGCAGGATCTTTGCAATCTCAACCCTCATCTGCCAGCCGCTGCTGAAAGTAGACATTTTCCTGCCAAATTCCTCCCGCTCAAATCCAAGACCCAGCAAAACCTTTTCGATGTTTACATGAATCCCCTGGCCGCCGATCAAATGATACCGGTCAAGCGCATCGGAGTGTTTCCTGATGAGTTTGTGATAGCTTTCCGACTCATAATCTTCGCGTTCGCCGATCATCTTTTCAAATCCCGTGATCATCCGTTCCAGCTGAACCACCTCCTCGAACGCATTCATGGTCTCCTCCATCACCGTACGTTCGCTCAGCGACTCCATCTCCTGGGGTAAATATCCAACGGAGTAACCATCGGGAAGGATCACATCCCCTTCATCCGCTTTTTGAAGTCCCTTGATAATTTTCAGCAGGGTGGATTTTCCCGCGCCATTTTTCCCGACCAGCCCGATCCGGTCTTTATCATTGATGATGAAAGAAACATGGTCGAACAATGATTCGCCGCCAAACTGGATGGATAAATTGTTAATTGAGATCATGGATGCAAAGATAAGAATAGAAACGGGACAGGTGACACGGGACAGGTGACACGGGACAAGTGACACGGGACAGGTGACACGGGATATGGGTAAACGAAAAGGGCTGACCAATGGCCAGCCCTTTTCGTGGATATCCTGTTAAGGATTAGTGGGTCACCGTGATTTTAACCGTACGGATACCTTCGGTGGTCGAAACCTTTACGAAGTAAACGCCTGGTTTAAATTCAGCAACATTGAGTTTCGAAGTTTTTGCATCAACCTTGCTGCTGGTGTATACCGTTTGACCGACAAAGTTCATGACATCAACAGCGGTGATGGTGAAATCGCTCTTAATGTTCACGATTTCATTCGCCGGGTTCGGGTAGATCATGATCTGGCCACCGGTCAGTTCATTCATACCAACGGCCGGGAAAGCTACCGTGATCGTATCGGTTGAAGGTGTGCAAAGGATGTCGCTGGTTGCGGAGTTCTTGTAAAGTACCGTCACAAAGTATTTGAATGTGCCACTCACAAGCGTTGAAGGATAGGTATCAACGTAGGTTGTGGTTGTTTGTGTGGTACCCAGCTGCGTGTAAGGAGCAACTCCGGAAGCGGCGGTACGGTAGATATTGTAACCAACGAGAACACTGCTGTCGGCTACGGTGCTGTTGTCCGTATTGTTGATCTGGTTAGTTGTAAGGTAGCCTGAAGTATTCAGAACACCGGGAGCAGCTTTTGTTTTGGCCAACGTCTGAAGTTCATTTACGTTAACCTTGCGTGGCTGTACAACTTCCATTTTATCCCCGGCGGGGATTTCGATATACAGATTCTGCAGGAAGTCGCCGATTGTTGAAGCAACAAAAGCAGAATAAGTAGGCAGGGCACCATGCACAGATACTCCATCGGGGCCAACATTGTCGGCTGAGAAGCAAGGATAGGCATCCGTAGGTGAATTGCTCAGCGGCTCAAGCATGATACCGATCAGTTTTCCACCAACACCCGGAATGCTTCCAAGCATGACGTTATTTTCCCATTTGTCATCACCGGTTGTCGATAATGGTCCGAGGGTAGCCAGTTCTGCAAATGTTGTCCAATCCACTACGTGGATTTTGTATTGCCAGATACCGGTTGTTCCCCAGGAAGCATGCTGGAAATCGATCTTGTTGAGGGAAGCATCAGGATAGGTTGCGAGATCATAAACAACACCGTAAGCGTTGTTATAAGCCTGGAAGTATCCGTTATCAGGTGTGCCTGACCACTGGAACAACTTTTTCAGAACGGTCGGAACAGTAGCGACACAGTTCGGGGCAGTCCAGGTAAGGGTTGTTACAAAGTGCGACTGGGTAGCAGCAAGTGCGGTGGCAGGAGTACAAATTCCATAAGCATGGATATTGTCAACATACCAGTGCAGGATATCTGCCGAGTTAACGCCATTGGCTACAAAACGGATCCGGAAAGATTTACCCTTCACAGCACTGATATCGATGTGCTTCGGTACCCAGTTTGTCGAACCATTGTTGGTAACTTCCAGTTTCTGGTGCCACAAACCTCCGTAGAAGATGTCGATGGTCAGCTTTTCCTTACCGGTATTGTTGTGGTCGATCAGCTTGAGGTCGAAATCCAGCCAGATTTTCGCACAGGTCCATGGGGAAGCATCAATCACTTCGCTGGTCAGCGCCTGTGAGTAGTTGGCGATGGCAGGCTGCCATGTAAAGTCGGCGCACGGGGCTGAATTGCCGATACCGGTATTCATCATCCAGTGTCCGGTTGGTGCCCAGTTCTGGAAAGTAAATGTTCCGGGTGTCCATGGCTCAAAGAATGGCAGAGGAGTACCGCAGTTAAGGGTTACGCTCTTTTCTCCGGCAGTGTTGGTGAGTGATTCACCAAACTGACCTGGGAATCCATAGGAGGTAAGGTCATACCTGGCCTTGACATCATATTTGTAGGTTCCCGGGTTGAGGCTGTAATCATAGTAGGTAATGGAATCCTGATGCGGGTTCCTGTGAATGAAGGTACCGTCACGGTAGATGTTGTAGCCAACGAGACCGGCAGGTGTCGTACCTGAACCGCCGCCGCCTGACCAGTCACCGATTTCAGTTGCCCAAACCCAAACCACAGAGGTTCCCTGGTTCAAACCAACCAAAGCCAGTTTGGTTCCAACCTGTCCAACACCTAAGCCGCCGGCAGGACCATTGACATTTGTAGAAGCGTTGTTATGAACAATACCGGTATTGGTAACCGTAGTTCCGGTGATTTTCCATTTCTGGTATTCATCACCTGTACCAGCTGCACCTTGTCCATGTAACCAGAGGAAAGGACCACCGGTAGTCTGGTTTTCCCAGGCTGAACCATAGATGCTGACAACGGCAGGACCGGTAGCGATGGTAGCGCCGGTTGTGATGTTGACAAGATAGAGATCCGTCCATCCGCCGCACCAGAGACCATTGTTAACGGCATCGTAGGCAATGTGGCGAACTGCAGGAACAGAAGTATTGATGGTTGCCACCAATGTCTTGCTGGTGAAATCCATTTTATAGATAGCACTCGCGTTTGAACCACCATACATAAATTGTGTTCCGTCGTATGCAAGGTCACGGACTGCTGTTACACCGGGAATGCTGAAAGATTCGATCAGCGCACCGGTTGTCGACTGGTATTTGAAGAACCAGGGTGGCCCGGCACTCCATGAAGTGGTATAGATAAAGTCGCCAACCATTTCACAACCTGCCTGTCCTGCTCCTGAACCTGCCCAACCATAGAGTATGTCCCAAAGGGCATTGCTGTTATCGCTATTTGGCTGGCCGCCCTTCATCGTATAGACAAACGGGGAGAATTCTGCAGTTTTATTCGGGAAATCGGTACGCTGGGTCATGCCGATGATTTCAGGGGCATCGCCCATGGTAACCGGTTTCTTCCAGGTTAAGTAAGCGTTGCATTCAATACCGGTTGCAGTGAGATCACGTGCAGGATAGAGGAAATGTGCAGTAAAGCTCACGCAAATCTGTGGGCTGTAACCACTTCCGTAAACGGCTTTAACACAGGCCTGATAAGTCTGGCCATAAACCACCTGGTTAGGTGGAATGTTGTAGGTCGTGTCGGGGGTGAAGGCGCTCAGTACGTTGTTCAGGTAGAAGTTGTACCCGATAACGCATGGGTTCGGACCGGTTGTTCCGTCGGTACTTACAACTTTTACATTGTCAACATACCATCCGTCGATATCAATTGAACTAACACCGGCTGTATGGAAACGAACCTTAAAGGCCGGGTTGTGGGTTTGTGAAGTGATATCCAGTGTTTCAGAGGTCCATGGAATGTTCACACCACTTGAATTGTCGTAGGTTTTCAGCACGGTCCAGGTTGTTCCGTTCCAGAGCTCAACAGCCATCGTATTCAGATTGGTTGTACCATAGTTATCCAAAAAGATGTCATATTTGAGTTTCATCTGCGGTGCATGAACGCCTGCCAGAGACTTACTGGTCAGGTATGCATCGTAGTTTGTTTGAGTCGGGGTCCAGTTGAAGAAGGCCGAAGGAGCAGGCTGACCGACAGTTGTCGAAATCTGCCAGTTGGTTCCGCCTGTTACAACCCATTGGTTGGTTGCAAAACTACCCGACGAAAAATCATCGGATAACTGGTAAACCATTGCCCTCGGTGGACTCCAGGTAGCTTTCAGACTCTGGTCATTCACAACCAGGTTGGTAGCCGGAGCGGCATCCTGCAGCAACATAACGTTGTAGGAAGCATCGCCCAGGATAGATACTGTTTGGGTATAAACAGGGTATGTGAAACGGATTACTGTTAATGTATAATTTCCTTTCCAGATATTGGTGAAGTGAACGCAACCTGATGTATCGCTGGTTTTGGTATAGTTGGTATCAGGATAATCGGTGTTGGTCAGTTTAACCACTGTTCCGGCCTTAGGATTGGCGGCACAGGTAAGGCTGATGCAAACATTTACATTGGCAAGCCATCCTTTTCCGATCACGTTCGAGAACGTTGGAGCTGAAGGACGCTGTCCCGGAGGAGAATAGATCGCTTTAACAGCCCAGCGGTAAGGTCCGCTTGGCAGTGTGGGCCAGCCATTGTCAACAGTTGTGTTGGTGTTCCCGGTCCAGATCGAAGTCCAGAGGGCTTGGTTGCCTTCCTGGCCTTGTTTCAGCCTCCACACCTGGTAGCTCATGGAGCTTGAGGTAGTCTGGGTTCCGTTGATTTTGAAAGGAATGCCCTGCTGATATTGGCTGGTTGTACCATTGCCCCATACAGGAGTATAGCCGCCAGCTGTTCCGGTATAAATTACAGCATTACCCGTTGTCGGCGTATTGTTGATGACAACATAAGGTGTCCATGGGCCTGAAGCAAGAGAACCGGCAGCCGTAAATTCAATCCAGTAGGTGCCTGCAGGCAGACTGAGGCCAGTGGTATTGCAAACAACCTTCATGATCGGACGCTGTTGGTTCAACGTTACGCTTACACGATAGATATTTGTAAATGAAGTGCTGGTCAGTCTGTTGGTCGTTGTATCACCCCATACAACCGTGGTACCGGGTGCGCCGGGAACACCACTCAAAATCCGGATATATCCGGCAGTGATCGTCGAAGTGGTGTTGAAAGGAGCCGTAGGCTGGGTCTGATAGGAATAGAATTCAATGGAGGATACAGCCCATGGATTCCCGGTTACAGTAAAATCATCGGCAACGCGATAATAGATCGCATGGTTGATGTTACTTCCGTAACCATTCAGCGGGGTCTGGAGCATGCTCTCATCAGCACCACCAAAACCGGTACCTGTGCCCGTGATCATTGAGCCATTGTCATACAGAACGGAAGCAGGTGCATCCGTCGGGACAACCGTAGTACCAATAACATCGGAACCAACGCCCTCTTCTGTTGCAGGCTGCATGGCAGCTGTTGGCAGAACAACCTGGGGAGCAGAATTTGTATTCTGCATGGTTGACCAATCGAAAGGCTCGGTACGGGCAACACCTTCGTAACCGGTAACTGTGGCAACCGGTGATTCATAGATGAGTCCGTTTACTGCACTGGCAGTGATAAGTTCCTTGCTGGCTGGATTGTCGCTCAACACCGGACCCCCAACACCCTGCAGGATGGCACGCATCATGAAATTCCCTGCGGCAGGAACCCAGGGGGCGCCACCGGTAACAAATTTCGAGTAACTGCGGAGCTGGGTATTGGTTAAATCAACACCTAAACCAGCTGCATGAGGTGGAATGCCTCCCTGTTTCATCACCAGGTAGAAGTCGCCTGAAGTGATGGTAATGGGAGCTGCAAATGAGAAGTCGGCCCAGCCAAAACCGGTCGGGGTCACAACAACACTGTCAATCGGGGTTCCCGGAACACCGCCTGTGCCGTTGGCTTTATAAGCCATCATTTTGAAAGCGGCAAGGGGAAGTGCGCCAGTAGGATAATTCGAAGCAATGCCAAGGTTAACTTTGCCACCAATCAGTTTTACCGGGAATCCCAGCGGGGTGAACTTTAAAGCATTGAGGTTGTTGGCAGTTGCCCATATTGCGAAATTATCCTGAATGCCGTCGTCATAGATCATCTGGTACATTCCCTGCGGAATTCCCCAGTTGAGGTTCACAGCAGTAGGCGTTGTAGGATTGTTCAAAACAGCCGTAAAAGGCCCGGGCTGAACAGCCGTTGGCAGTAAGGCAGCATCCTGCGTAGCAGTAGCACCAGCAGCCAGGGTGATTGTTCCTGTAAAATTATCATACCCGGTTTTACCGATTACAATAGGAATATTCGGGCCAACAACGGGAAGCAGCCCGGTGAGATAGACACCGCCCGCGGTGGTAAGCCAGACCGTTTGATTTGGAACACTTCCAATGGTAACCGTTGCGCCGACGATCGGTGCACCCGTAGAAGCATCAGTTACAGTACCGCCCGCTTTTGGGGGCAGGAGCATCGTGATATTCAGCGTCGTAGTCACGCCACCGGTGATCACAGCTGTTCCATTGTAAGGAACGTAACCTGTTGCAGTAACGGTAACATTTACGGTACCGGCATTGAGATTCGGAATAGAATAGGCTCCGCTTGTATTGGTAAGCACAGCGGGAAGGGCATTCACAACAACAGATGCGTTGGCAATGGGAGCGCCACCGGTTGCGGTAACTGTTCCGGCCAATGTACCCAAAGCAATCCCATTCAGATGGGCAAAGTCAAGATAGCAGTCGTTTCCGTAAAAAGAGGTAAACAGGAACCCGATTCGCAGGTTAGCCTGGTTTCCGGCAGCCGGTGGAAGTGTAACAGTATGGATTTTCCAGCCTGTTGAACCGTCATAGCGGTTAATTGCGGTTCCGGCCGTTGTCCATGTAACCCCACCGTCGGTTGAAAATTGTACGGCAACGTTGTCAGGATTTCCAGTGTAGCCAAGGTCGTGGTAAAAAGCGAAATCAACAGACGATCCGGCATAACCTGCGGTAGATGTACCGACGTTCCGGAACAGACGTGTTGAAGAGGTGCCTGAGCCACTGATCGACCACGAATTGTACCTGACATAGTATGAACCATTATAGGCAGCAGCAACAATAGGATAACCAACAGTACCGCCCATGATATAGGAAATTCCAAGGGTAGTCCCGGTTACCTGTGCGGTAGCCCAGCCAGCGGGGATGGCCCCGCCATTCTCAAAGCTTTCGGTCAGCAGAACGGTCTGCGACCTTGCCTGAGGCGCAATCATAAAAGCCATTGCAAAAACCAACAGCATCATGACCATTTTTGTAACATTTTTCATAGCGATGAATTTAGGTTAATAATAATTGAATTATAAATATAAGGGTATCAATAAACTTATTGATATATATAGGGAAAAGCATGCAACATAATTATCCCGTTCATTTACAAGCCGAATACAGACAAGGTTCATACCCTGCTGAATATCAGTGCCTAAAATAATTTTATTCTCTTTTATCTCCTTGCAAAGATAAACACAAATTTTAATTTTTGTAAAAAAATATATGTTTTCGGAGTGGACTTACCCCCCGATTTGAAAAATTTATCAACATTCCGTTTCACCTTTTTAAAAAATTCCGATTAAGCAGTATAAACTTATTGCCCGAGGCAACAATAACGTCATGTCGGGAACATACAGTTCCATCCTGTTTCCCCTTTCCCGGCGCCTGTTCTCTGAGACTCCTCTAAGTCTTCCCTAAGTCTTCCCTAAGTCTTCTCTAAGTTACCTTCGATCGTCATTCGATCGTCATTCGATGTTCGTTCGATCATCATTCGATATTCGTTTGTTCATCATTCGATATTCCACAAAAAAAGGGCTGACCCGGAGGCCAGCCCTTTTGAAGAATATCCGGTGAAGGATTAGTGGGTCACAGTGATTTTCACGGTGCGGATGCCTGCGGAGGTCGAAACCTTCACGAAGTATACGCCGGCCTTGAATGATGTAACGTTGAGCTGCGCGGTTTTTGCATCAGCATTGCCGATGGTATAAACCGTTTGACCAACAAAGTTCATCACATCTACACCGGTAATGGTGAAATCGCTCCTGATATTCACAACTTCGGTAGCCGGGTTAGGATAAACCATGATCTGGCCACTGGTCAGTTCATTCATCCCTACAGCCGGGAAAGTAATGGTGATGGTATCAGATGACGATTCGCATAAGGTTGTGTTTGTCGCGGAGTTCTTGTACACTGAAGTAACATAGTACTTGAAGGTTCCGCTGACGAGTGTCGAAGGATAGGTATCAACATAGGTAGCAGCTGTTACAGGGCTGGCATTCAGCACGGTGTAAGGAGCAATACCTGTTGATGCGGTACGGTAAACATTGTATCCGGTCAATGCGCTGCTGTCAGCTGCATCCGTTTCAATACCCATTACACCATAGTAATGCGTATCAACGTTGCGGGTTGTATTCACCAGGTGATTAGGTAAAACAGCTGCACCGGGGTTCGATGTTGCACCAGGAACAAGGGTCACTTCTTTCTTATCAGCGCCAACGAGGGCCTGAGCCTGAATAATGAAGCAACCTGATCCGATGGTGGGAAGCAGGGTGTTGATTTTTGCCCATGCGCCCGTTGCATCCCTGAACCAACCAAGATTCAATGCAGAATTGGGTCCGTTATTGTCAAAACCGAAGTAATTGGTTACGGTAGGATTGTTATTCCATTTTACCATGGCAAAGAACGGGCCACTGAAAGGAATATCGGGAGCAGTTACAGTTACCCAGTCATCGCTTGGCATCTGGAAGCCGGCACTTGATCCAAGAAGGACATGTGCGGCACTGTAAACGTCAACGGTCATGGTGAAAGGAGCACCGGTTGCATTTGCCATCCAGTACATTTTGAATTGCTTCAAAACACCGTCGTAAGCATTTGAGATCGGGAATTCAGTACCCAGCCATGCAACTTCGCCATTGTCGGTAACACCTGATTCGGCCGTACCATCATCGAACACAAAGTTCATGATCGTACCAGTGCTTCCACCGCAATTCGGGGCAGTCCAGGTAAGGGTAGTTGTGAAATGCGACTGAACGCCATGGAGTGCTGAAGGAGCTTTGCAAACACCATAGGCATGAATGTTGTCAACATACCAGTGGAGAATATCGGCCGAATTAACACCGTTGGCAACAAAACGCATCCTGAAAGATTTACCCTTCACAGTGCTGATGTCAATATGCTTCGGTACCCAGTTTGTCGAACCATTGTTGGTCACTTCAAGTTTCTGGTGCCATGCATTGTTGTAATACAGATCGATGGTCAGCTTTTCTTTCCCAGTGTTGTTATGGTCGATCAGTTTCAGGTCGAAATCCAGCCAGATGGAAGCGCAGGTCCAGGGAGATGCGTCGATCACTTCGCTGGTCAGCGCCTGTGAGTAGTTGGCGATGGCAGGCTGCCATGTAAAGTCGGCGCACGGGGCTGAATTACCGATACCGGTATTCATCGTCCAATGTCCGGTTGGCGCCCAGTTCTGGAAAGTAAATGTTCCGGGTGTCCATGGCTCAAAGAATGGCAGCGGAGTACCGCAGTTCAGTGTAACGGTCTTTTCACCGGCGGTGTTGGTAAGTGATTCACCAAACTGTCCCGGGAATCCATAGGTGGTAAGGTCATACCTGGCCTTCACATCATATTTGTAAGTTCCCGGATCGCGGTTATAGTCGTAGTAAGTGATTGAATCCTGGTGTGGGTTCCTGTGAATGAAAACTCCGTCACGATAGATGTTGTAGCCAACGAGGCCATCGGGGGTTGCACCGCCGCCACCTGCTGAAGTAACAGGAAGAGTAGCGCCGCCAATCTGGTTGGCTGTCGAACTTAACAAGGTGGAAGCACCCGTGGTAACGTCGACCACCCTGATCTGTCCTGCACCGGCAGTATTGTTATAGGCAGCCATTGTAACGGCATTGGTGGTTTCGTCGAAGAACATGCACTGTCCGTAATTGGCATCAAATCCAAGAGGTCCGACGATCGTGGCAAGACCTGTGGTTTTATTGATAGAGTAGAACCTGTCGTTTACAAGGTCATAGCCCCAGAGGTTGCCAAGTTTATCACCGGCCATACTGATCATACCAGCTGAGTTAACAGTAGGTCCAACCAAAGTGGCACTTGGTATAGTCGGATTGATTTTCCAGAGTTTATCTGTTGTGAGCGAAGCGGATGAAACGCCATAGATATCACCATTGCTGCCGTCGATAGCGAGGTCAAGCATTTGATCGGTGGTACCATTGCCCATGCTGCCGAGATCCGTAAAGGCTCCGGTTGCTCTCACCACTTTATAAAGGTGATCGCTTCCGTCCCTGATGGCATATGCAAAAACAGTTTGATTGGCAGGCATTTCCATATCATGCCAGAAATCAGTTGTATTCGGAAGAGCGGCAATTGTTGTTGCACCGCCAACATTATTTACATCAAAGTTGATGGTTGAATAAGTTGACATGTTTATTCCAAATGCGTTCGATCCGAGGGGTTGATCGGTTTGTGATGCATTAACCGCTGTACTCTTGGGAGCACGACCTGAGAAAGACTGAGAGTGCGTGATGGCTCCGTCGAAAGCAGGAACGTGTGGTGAATCGCCCATGGTAACCGGTTTCTTCCAGGTCAGGTAAGCGTTGCATTCAATACCGGTTGCAGTGAGATCACGTGCTGGGTAAAGGAAATGCGCAGTAAAAGTAACGCAGATCTGGGGGCTGTAACCACTTCCGTAAACGGCTTTAACACAGGCCTGATAAGTCTGGCCATAAACCACCTGGTTCGGCGGAATGTTGTAGGTCGTATCGGGGGTGAAGGCGCTCAGTACGTTGTTCAGGTAGAAGTTGTACCCGATAACGCATGGGTTCGGACCGGTTGATCCGTCGGTACTTACAACCTGTACATTGTCAACATACCATCCGTCGATATCTACTGAACTTACACCGGCTGCATGGAAACGAACCTTGAAAGCAGGGTTGTGGGTCTGTGAAGTGATGTCCAATACTTCAGAAGTCCAGGGAATGTTCACACCACTTGAATTGTCGTAGGTTTTCAGTACGGTCCAGGTTGTTCCGTTCCAGAGCTCAACAGCCATCGTATTCAGATTGGTTGTACCATAGTTATCCAAAAAGATGTCATATTTGAGTTTCATCTGCGGGGCATGAAGACCTGCAAGTGATTTACTGGTAAGATACTGGTCGTAGTTGGATTGTGTAGGTGTCCAGTTAAAGAAGGCTGAAGGAGCAGGATTTCCGACGGTTGTCGACATCTGCCAGTTGGTTCCGCCGGTCACAACCCATTGGTTGGTTGCCAGGCTGCCCGATGAAAAATCATCGTTGAGCTGGTAAACCATGGCCCTCGGGGGACTCCAGGTGGCGTGCAGACTCTGATCGTTCACAGCCAGGTTGGTAGGAGCGGTAGCATTCTGGAGCAACATGACGTTGTAGGAAGCATCGCCAAGGATGACAACATTCTGCGTATAAACCGGGTATGTGAAACGGATTACTGTCAATGTGTAATTGCCTTTCCATACATTGGTGAAATGAACGCAACCTGATGTATCGCTGGTTTTGGTATAGTTTGTATCGGGATAATCGCTGTTGATCAGTTTAACAACGGTTCCGGCTTTCGGATTGGCGGCACAGGTAAGTGACACACACACGTTTACGTTGGCAGTCCAGCCTTTGCCGATCACGTTCGAGAACGTTGGTGCGGAAGGACGCTGTCCCGGAGGGGTATAGATCGCTTTAACAGCCCAGAGATACGGTCCGTTTGGCAGTGTAGGCCAGCCATTGTCAACAGTGTTATTGACGCTGCCGGTCCAGATCGAAGTCCAAAGGGTCTGGTTGCCTTCCTGGCCTTGTTTCAGTCGCCATACCTGGTATGACATTGATAAAGGAGAATAGTCGGCATTTCCTTCGTAACCTGTTACAGTTGCAACCGGAGTTTCATAGATCAGGCCTTTGGGAGTACCTGCGGTAATGAGGTTCTTGTTGGCAGTAGGGTTGTCGCTCAGCATCGGACCACCGGTACCCTGCATGATGGCACGCATCATGAAGTTTCCTGCGGCGGGAATCCATGGAGCTCCACCGGTAACAAATTTTGAATAGCTGCGAAGCTGGGTGTTGGTTAAATCAACACCGATGCCGGCTGCATGGGGAGGAATGCCACCCTGTTTCATAACCAGGTAGAAATCGCCCGAAGTGATCGTGATGGGAACATTGAAAGAGAAATTGGCCCAGCCAAAACCGGTCGGGGTTACTTCAACACTGTCAATTTTGGTTCCCGGTAATCCACCGGCGCCATCTGCTTTGTAAGCCATCATCATGAATTTGGCAAGAGGCAGGGCGTTGGAAGGATAATTTGCAGCAGTTCCGAGATTCACCTTGCCGCCAATTAATTTGGCTGGCCAGGCAAGCGGAGTGATTTTTAATGCATTGAGGTTATTGGCCGTGGCCCAGATGGCGAAATTGTCCTGTGTGCCATCATCATAGATAACCTGGTACATCCCCTGGGGAACTCCCCAGTTAAGGTTAACGGAGGTCGGGGTAACAGGGTTGTTCAGGGCAGCAGTGAAAGGTCCTGGCTGAACGGCAGTGGGTAACAATGCGGCATTCTGGACAGCTGTTGTATTCGGAACAAGCGTTACGGTTCCTGTAAAGTCATCATAACCGGTCTTGCCGATCACAATGGGCTGTACACCTGAGATGGAAAGCAGCGGGGAGATATAAGTACCTCCTGCGATGGAAAGGGTGGTTACAGCGCTTGCGCCGGTACCAATGGTGATGGTTGCACCTACAATCGGATTACCGGTTGAAGCATCGGTAACAGTACCGCCAACTTTGGGACCTGGTGACATCATGATGTCAAGACTGGTCACAGCACCTGAGGCAATGGTAGCATTGGCTGATCCGGAAATATAACCGGAAGCGGCACAGTTTGCAGTAACGGAACCTGCGGTGAGGTTATAGATAATGTACATTCCGTTGGCACGGGAGGTGTCTCTTTTTGTACCAACGACAACAATGGCACCCGCGATCGGGACCAGTGTATTTACATCTTTTACATAACCCATCAAAACGCCGGGAGTGATCGGGGGAACGCCAAAAGCGATGTTGGGGCGTGCCGTTGGGGCATTGTTCGTAGCAACGGTGCATTCAGTCTGGGTGTCAGCATAGTGGCCGGCAGTCATATTGGCAACGGTTGTTGAATTTACCGTGGTATAATTGGTATAGCTTGTATTTCCATAGCAAATTTCAACGATCACGTTGGAGGTGCCATTCCATACAAACGGGGTGGTAAGGGTGATGTTTTGCCAACCTGTTCCCGGAACTGAATAAGCAGTGGTATAATAGGAGGTGAGACCGGCTACATAACCAGCAGACAATGATGTGAGTGCAGTAGCTCCCAATTTAACATTGAAGCCATTCATCAGCTGGGTGGAGTTTGAAATTACATTAAACCCTACGGAGGAGAGGTTTCCGGCGGTAGCACCGGCTGCAGTCAATTCAGCAGCAGTGTAAAGCATCTGTGTTCTGCCACCCATCCAGTAAGTTGTATAGGGGTAGTTGGAAGATGTTGTTCCGGTACCAATGATCACAATGGCAGGAGGTGCGGCAGGGCCGGCTGTAACATGTACCAGGTCCATGGCGCAGTTGTTGCCATATGCAGAGGTAAACTGGAAAGCTACATAAAGAGTAGCCTGGTTGTTGGCGCCAGCAGGAAGAACGACGTTTTTCGCTTTCCATCCGGCTACAGCATTGTAGCGGGCGAAAGTAGCCGCAGTATTCCAGGTGGTACCGTTGGTTGACCATTGAACATCAACTTTGTCATTGTTGGTTGTATAACCAGGATCTTCGAACCAGGCAAAATCAACCATGATAAAGGATTTGTTCGTTGTAGAAACAGCAGCTGTCCTCTTCAGACGGGTTGAGCCACTGCTGATGCCGTATGAATTGTACTGGACAAATCTCACACCATCATAGGCAGCTGAAATCGTCGGGTTGGTACTGGTGGTTACAAAGTTCACACCCAGGGTGGTTCCTGAAACCTGTTCCAATGCCCAGCCGGCAGGAGGAGTTGTTCCTGTTCCTGACTCAAAGCTTTCGGTCAACAGCATTGTCTGCTGTGCAAACCCAAAGGAAACGAAGACAAACATCGACACTGCAAAAAGCATCAACATTCTCAGCGTTTTGGTAACATTTCTCATAGTTTTGAATTTTAGGTTAATAATGATAGTTGTTTATTAAAAATATATGGGGATCAATATTTCTATTGATATATATAGGGAAAAAAATTGCAAATCAACATTTTATCAAATTTCGAATAAGTTCGCAAGGTACAATTTTTTCGGGAATCAAGGTGAATTTAATTAATATTTATTTCACGACGCTTAATTTTATGTATTGCGCTTCCCGCCCGATGCGCACAAACAGCAGGTAAAGTCCGGGATGAAGAGACCGTGCATCGACGGTCAATTTACACGCACCCCCTGGGTTCCATTCTCCTGCCAGTTTCCCGGACGACTCATAAACCCTGACCTCATCCAGTACCGCCGGACCCGCAATGGTAAAATAATCTGCAACGGGATTGGGAAACACGGATAGTGCCGATGCATGCAGCGCCGCCACCCCGGTCACAACGTCGACCATAACAGTGTCGGAATTCGAGGCATTCTCACATTCGTTAAATTGAGCCTGGATGAAATACTGGTACTCCCCCAGAGGAAGGCCCTCGTCAAGCCAGGCGGTATCTGTGACCAGGTCGGGATTGATCTTGTTAAAACCGCTTCCTCCGTTCCTTTTCCGGTAAATATCATATCCCACAACAGGCAGCTGGTGGTCGTGGGCACCAATTGAACAGTCATCAATCGCCCATGGATACCACAAACCATTGCCGTCGCCATCCACCGCATGCCATGCGATGTCGACCGTTTCTCCTTCATACATGGAAAGATTTACATGATAAGGTGTAATCCAGGAATTCACCCCATTGGTTCCGGGATACGGAGGGAGGGCCGACAGATCCAACAAAACATCCCAGGTGGCTCCCTGGTCGGGTGACACCTTTAAATAATAGTGATCCTGGTGCATCGACCCCTGGAAGGCGTAACTCCAGAAGGTCAGGTCCCCGTTGACATAAATATTATGTGCAATGAGCCATTCATCCTGGTGGTTGTAGTCCCAGTTGAGCCATGCCGAAAAGCTGCCGTTATGAACTCCCACCGGAGAAGAGGCTGATGCATGAGACCATGTGGCTGAAGGATTGGTGGTTTGAATAGCCCACTGAAGCGGGGGGAAAAAACCCTCCTCAAAGCCTTCATTTAAAAGAGTTCCCCCATAGCAAGCCGGTGGGCTCCAGGTGAGTCTCACATCATTCCCCGCCTGTTCACCGGCAAGATTGGTTGCAGGGTAACACACAGGGTAAATGTTTACATTATCAATTAACCAGTTCAGGATTTCGGAAGAGTTTTGTCCGGAAGCCCTGAATCTCACCCTGAAACCTTTTCCGCGCGCAGGACTGATGTCGAGATGGTAATTCGTCCACGGGATGCTCCCGTTATTTTTAACTTCGGCTTTCTTATGCCATCCATTGTTATAATATGCCTCCACGGTCATTTTTTCGGTACCTGTAGCGTTCCGGTCGTTCAGTTTAAGGTCGAAATCAAGCCAGATCGCCGCGCAATTGAAGGGTAAACCATTGAATGGGGGACTCTGGAGCGAATAGTCGTAATTCACTACGGGGGGTTGCCATTTAAAATTGGCTGCCGGTGAAGGGAGGCCTTCTCCGGGGTCAATGATCCAGTTTCCCGCGGAAGGACTGAACTGCCATTCATTGTATGAAAAGGTTCCCGAATTCCAGGATTCCATGAATGGAAGCTGCCGTCCCCAGTTGATGGTGAGGTTTATTGGGCCGGCCGGGAGGCTTTGTCCAAACTGGCCGGGAAAACCATAGGAGGTAAGATCATACCTGGCAGCGACACCATACTGGTAATAGCCGGGCTCCAGGCCATAATCGTAAAAAGAGAGTGAGTCTGCACTGCTGATTGTCCCTATCAGACTGTTGTCACGGAAGAGGGAATACCCAATCAGGCCGGGAGGGGTTACGAATGATGTATCCGTTTGGGACACCGGTTTTTCCCAGGCAATATAGGCAGCGTTTTCGATGGGGAGTCCATGAAGGTTTAAAACAGGGTATAGAAAATGAGAGGTAAGGGTAGTGCAGGCAGCTTCGGAATAACCGCTCCCGTAAAGCGCCCTGACACATGCATTGTATGTTTGTCCGTATTGAACCTGGTTCCCCGGAATGAGGTACGCATTGTTTGTCGTATAACCTGAGATGACATTCCCAAGATAAAAATAGTATCCCAGGATGCAGTTTGCCTGCACCTGCGCAGGTTCCGACCCGGTCACTTCGATGTTATCAATATTCCAGTTATTGATGTCACGGGTATCTCCGCCGGAGGCATTAAACCTTAGTTTGAAATTCAGGTTTGTGTATGTCGAAATATCCAGGTCCTCACTGGTCCAGGGCAAATCTCCGCCGGCGTTGGTGTAATTCTTTAAAGTATGCCAGGTTGCCCCATCCCAGATTTCAACGGCCATCTGGTTGAGGGTAGTTGTGCCATAACTATCCAGAAAGATATCGTATCTAAGCTTCAGCAAAGTGGAGTGTTGCCCTGAAATTGTTTTACTGGTGAGCGATTGCGAATAATTTGCCTGGTGTGGCACGGAGTTGAACATGACAGAGGGCGAGGGATTTCCGGAAGTCGTTGAAATATCCCAGTTTACCCCGCCTTCGCGGGTCCAGGAATTGGTATTCAATGAGCCGCTGCTCCATGTTTCCGAGAAGATCCGCTGTTCAAAGCGGGGAACATCCCAACGGGCCAGGAGGCTGCTGTCATTGACCACAAGGTTTGCCGGAGGAATCTTTACCTGCAGCAGGGTCAGCGCCAGTGATACCGGTGAAGCTACCGGTACTGACAGGAAAATCGTGTCATACCCGAATTTGGTGACACTCAGCTGGTAGGTTCCTTTCCATACCTTTGGAAACGATACGGTTCCTGCCGTATCGAAAACTGCGGCGTAAACCGTATCAGGGTAGGCAAGGTTGACCATTTTCACAGGCGTTCCAACCCGGCTTGAACTGTCACAGCTTAAGTCGAGATGTATGTTCACAGGCGCGGTCCAGCACTTTCCGAGGATATTTGAAAATGCAACCGGCGACCAGCGATTACCCGAATATTGTGTTTTAACCCCCCAGCGGTAGGGGCCGCAGGGCAGTGAGAGCCAGTTGCTGTCGGTTGTTGAAAATGTCGTGGCCGAGCCGACCATGGTCCAGACAGATGGATTTTGTTCTTCTCCCTGGCGGAGACGGTAAATGTTGCTGATTCCGGCTGATAAAGGGGTATCCTCAAGGTAAACCGGTCCTCCCGGACCCGAACATTGGGCACGGATCATAAAATTGCCTCCGGCCGGAAACCACGGGCCTCCTCCGCTAGCAAACCTTGAATAACTCCTGAACTGAGGCGTGGTCTCATCGATGGCGATCCCCGCCGCATTTGGGGCATTCCCGCCCTGGACCATGGCAATAAAAAATGCGCCACTGTTCATAACGACCGGCAGGGGAAGAGTGAATTCAACCCAGCCCAGGGCCGCCGGTATAATGTCAAACGGGCCGGCAAGGCTGTTGCCCGGGGTTCCTCCCGGTCCTGTTCCATCATAAATACGCACCTGGAAGGTCACCAGCGGGTTGCTCCCGGCCGGATAATTGGCCTGGGCGCCGATATGAATGGCCCCCCCTGTAATCCTGACAGGGAAGCCCGCCGGTGTGAATTTGAGGGCATTCATATTTCCCTGGGATGACCAAAGGGTAAAATTATCCTGGATCCCGTCGTCATATAACAGTTCGTAGCTTCCGGAAGGTGCGCTCCAGGCAATGGGTACATGCTGTGAAACCGTGTCGAGGTAAACGGAAACAGTTGAAGGCGGATTGAGGTTTTCCCATAATTGGATATTAAGCTGGGAAACAATGCCGGGTATAAAGACCATAGGGGGGGAAACGTAATTGTCAAACCCGGCCTTTAAACATGAAACGGGAAACGTTCCTGCCTGGTCGGGCGACAACGAATAAACCCCGCCCGAAGTAGACCATGTGAATTTGCCGTTTACCGTTATCTTTGCACCGACTACCGGCAAACCATTGGCTCCGTTGGTAACGATTCCCTGAAGAGTGGCCTGCGAAACCGGGTTCGATTGGGCGCATACCTTACCGGGTATAAGCAGGATCGTCAGCAGGTAAAAAAAAACTGCCAGCACCCGCTGAAAAAATCCAACCGACCTGTACCCGGATAATACCATTTGTAAGCTTAAACGTGTTAATAGTTGTTAATGTTACAAACTTACACAAAAAATGCATTTTTTTAAAGCTTTGGCAAATTCATAAGAAAATATTTATAACTTTGCACTCCCAAATTTACGAACATCAATACATTAAAACATGTACGCAATCGTTGAAATAGCCGGTCAGCAGTTCAAGGTAGAACAGAACGACCAGATCTTTGTTCACCGGCTCGAAGGTGACCCCGGAACCAAAATTGAATTCGACCAGGTATTGCTGTTGGAAAACGACGGTAAAATCAGTGTTGGCGCACCCCTGGTGGCGGGCAGCAGCATCACGGGTCAGATCGTTGACCATGTGAGGGGCGACAAAGTTGTAATCTTTAAAAAGAAGCGTCGCAAAGGATATGAGAAGGAATCAGGACATCGCCAGGATTTCAGCAAGATACTGATCGAAAACATCAGTACGGGTGGCGCAACCACAGCCAAAAAGGCCAGGGAAAAGGAAGAAACACCTGCAGAACTCTAAATCGCAAATCGTAAATCGTAAATCGTAAATCGTAAATCATAATAATATAGTGTATGGCACACAAAAAAGGGGCCGGTAGTTCAAGCAACGGCCGCGAATCGCATAGCAAACGTTTAGGCGTTAAAATTTATGGTGGTCAGTATGCAAAACCAGGCTCGATCATCCTGCGGCAACGCGGAACAGTGCACAACCCCGGCCTGAATGTCGGGATCGGCAAGGACCACACCCTCTTTGCCCTCATTGAAGGCATTGTGGAATTCAGAAAAAAGAGGAGTGATCGTTCGTATGTTTCGATCATCCCGATGGAAGAAACCGCAAACTAAAGTTTTTCTGCACAACTCTTCGTGCAATTATAACTCTTTTAAAACCGGCATGGGAAAATCCCTGCCGGTTTTTTCATACCGGAATGATCGTTTTTCACTATTTTTGTTCTGTAAACAACCTTTTTTATGCTCTCTTTGAATTTTATCCGTGAACACACGCAGGAGGTCATTGATCGTCTTGCGATTAAAAATTTCAATGGAACTGAAGTTATCGGGCGGATCGTCGAACTGGACAATCTGCGACGGGAGACCCAGAAAAAACTTGACGACATACAGTCGCGGAGCAACCTCATGGCAAAGGAGATCGGAGGGCTGTTTCAATCAGGGAAAGTTACCGAGGCCAACCTGTTAAAAGAGAAAACCGGGGAGCTGAAAATCCAGGGAAAAGATTTTGACCTTGCACTTGAAAACATTAAAAAAGAGCTGGATGACATCCTGGTTCGTGTACCGAACCTCCCCCATCCCACTGTTCCTCCCGGAAAAACCCCGGAAGACAACCTGGTGGTTTTGCAGGAGGGCGAGATCATTCCGGCAGCCGCAACAGCAGTCCCCCACTGGGACCTTACAACACAATATGACATCATTGATTTCATCACCGGGAATAAAATTACCGGTGCGGGATTCCCGCTCTACAAAGGGAAAGGAGCCAGGCTTCAGCGTGCCCTGATCAATTTTTTTCTTGATGAGGCGATGAAGGCCGGGTATGCTGAAGTTCAGCCGCCATACATGGTCAACGCGGCATCCGCTTACGCCACGGGACAACTCCCCGACAAGGATTCCCAGATGTACCACGTCGGACTTGACGACCTCTACCTCATTCCCACCGCCGAGGTGCCGGTTACCAACATATACCGCGACACCATCCTGAAAAGCCAGGAACTGCCTGTGAAAAACGTTGCCTATTCAGCCTGTTTCCGTCGTGAGGCAGGATCTTACGGCAAAGATGTTCGCGGGCTGAACCGCCTTCACCAGTTCGACAAGGTGGAAATTGTCCAGATCGCCCATCCCGACCAATCCTACGAAATCCTTGAAGAGATGCGGAACTATGTGACAGGGTTGCTGCGCAAGCTCGAACTGCCATTCAGGGTGTTGAAACTTTGCGGGGGCGACATGAGTTTCACCTCTGCGCTCACCTACGATATGGAAGTATGGTCGGCAGCCCAGGCCCGGTGGCTGGAGGTTAGTTCGGTCTCCAATTTTGAATCCTTCCAGTCGAACCGGCTCAAACTGAGGTTCAGGGATGAAGCAGGGAAAATGCAAACCGCCCATACCCTCAACGGCAGTGCGCTTGCGCTTCCGCGCATCGTGGCCGCCTTGCTCGAAAACAACCAGACACCGGAAGGGATCAATATTCCGGCTGTTTTGGTGCCTTATACCGGGTTTGACAGAATAGGGTGAAATCGTGGTGATGTGTGAAGGGTGACGCGTGACGGGTGATGCGTGGCAAGTGACGGGTGATGCGTTACGGGTGTTAAATCGAAGTCATCAGGTACATTTCCAATATTTTACGCAGGACATTGCGGTCAATTGGTTTGGTGAGGAAATTATCCATGCCGGCTTCAAAGCATCGTTCCTTTTCACCTTTAATGGCACCTGCCGTTAAGGCAACGATCGGAACCCGCGTACCTTTCACCTTTTCATGGTTTCGAATTCCGACAGTGGCTTCAATACCACTCATCTCAGGCATTTGAACATCCATTAATATTAAATCCGGGTTTTCCAGGATGGCCATGTTCAATGCCTCTTTCCCGTTTTTGGCTTCCAAAACGGTAACATCCGGAAGGATCTGTTTGATTATCGTGGTAACCAGCAACATATTCAACGTTACATCTTCTGCAATCAATACCACCTGCGAACCATAACTTACGATACCCGCTGTTTCAGATGGTGTTGGTTTTTTGCTTTTCCTCACCACTGCTGCCGGCTGTTTGTGGATGGTTTTAAGATATTGCAGCAATTCCTGCGATTTTACAGGTTTTGTAAGATTAAATTTCACTCCCAGTTTTTTGCACTCCGCATAAATTGCGGCATCATCCGAGGAGCTGTGCAGCAAAATGGTAGGCTGTTTTTCGGGTGAAAGGTTCAATTGTTCCCGGATCAGCCGGATGGTGTCGAGTCCGCTCAGTACTGGCATGTGATAATCGACGATGATCACATCAAACGGTGGTGACACTTCAATGACCTTAAGCGCGGATTGGCCGCTGTCGGCACCCGTGAATTCAATGCCCCAACTGATAAATGTATGCTCAAGGATCATGCGGTTGTTGTCGTTGTCGTCAACAACCAGTATCCGGTTTATACCTGTCAGACTTCCGGAATCGATTTTTTCTCCAGCTTCGTAATCCGTTGAAAGTGTAAAAAAGAAGGTCGACCCCTTGCCTGTTTCACTTACAAGTTCGATTTTACTTCCCATTTTTTCGGCGAGCATGTTCGAAATAGTCAGGCCAAGCCCCGTACCGCCAAATTTCCGGGTAGTGGACGAATCCGCCTGGGTAAATGCGACAAACAGGTTCTTCTGCTGATCTTCGTTAATCCCGATCCCGGTGTCGCGGATCGAAAACCTGAATTCGCCGGTGGTTTCATCTTTTTTTGCAAAGGTGACCTTCAGTTCTACTTCTCCTGACATGGTGAATTTCACGGCATTTCCCAAAAGGTTCACCAGGATTTGTTTCAGCCTTATCGGATCGGCGAAAGCGAAGCGGGGCAGGTCGGGCTGAATATTCAACAGCAACTCAAGCCCTTTCTGGGAAGCGTGATATTTGATGATGTCAGATGTCTGTTCTGCCAGCTCCAGGATATCCGTTCTGATGTGATCAAGTTCCATTTTCCCTGCCTCTATTTTAGAAAAGTCAAGGATGTCGTTGATGATTCCCAGCAAAGTATGTCCTGAGGCATTTGCATTGTCGGCATACTGCTGTTGAACTTTATTCAGGGGGCTTTTGCGCAGCAGGTCGGTGAATCCGATGACTCCGTTCAACGGGGTGCGTATTTCGTGGCTCATGTTGGCAAGAAATTCCGATTTGGCTTTATTGGCAAGATCTGCCTCCTCCTTTGCCTTCAGAAGTATTGCTTCCGTTTTTTTCTGCTCGGTGATGTCATGGGTAACGCCAACCAATCCGACAATTTGCCCATGCACGTCGCGCAGCGGCACTTTTGAACACAAAAGCCAGTGAAATATCCCATCCCGGTCAATGAGGGTTCCGTCAATATCATAAATTGGCTTTCCCTGCTGCAGGACGAGCTGGTCTTCCTCCAAAGCCCGGTTTGCTTCGAGTTCAGGATGGAGCTGAAAATCGGTCCTTCCGATTATTTCATCCTCGGAATTCTTACCGGCAAAGAGAACTTCTTTGGGATTGGCGATAATTTTCCGGCCCTCCATGTCCTTCACATAAACCGCATCCGGGATGAGGTCAATGATCGTGCGAAACAGGGTACGTTCATTCTGAAGTGTCTCTTCCGTTTGTTTGCGTTTGGTAATATCGCGTTCTACAAACAGGATGCTCTCCGGGTTGCCCCTGGCATCGCACAGAAGAGTGGAATTAACCTCCACATAAAACCTGCTGTTGTCCTTTCTCAAGGCAAGATATTCAGTGATCTTGTGGCTGTGTTCTCCTGAAACCAATCTTTGAATGTTGTCAACCAGGAATTTGTGATTGGAGGGATCAATAAAATCAAAGATTTTTTTTCCAAGATACTCATCTTTTTGCTCGACCGTGTATCCATACATTACGGCCAGGTTATACGACATTAACTGAAGTGTGCCGTCCAGCGAGGCCATCCCGATCCCATCCGGTGATGCGGCAATCATGGCTTCCCATTTTTTACTGCTTTGCTGCAGGGCTTCCTCCGTCTGCTTGCGCTCATCGATCAGTTTGATCAGCGCTTCGAACAGGGAACTGCTTTCAAAGGGAACTGACCCGCTTTCGTTCGTACCATCCTGGACAGCAGGAGTAAGCGCATTGATTGCCTCTTGTATTTTATGAATGGTTTCCTTTTGCGTTTCCGCATCATGCCTTTGTTTCTGATAGGCATCCCTGAGTTCCTGCGAGCTGATTTCAATAGAACTCTGAAGCAGCTGCGTGTCATCTTCAAAATTATTGTAAGTATCGTTGATGTCCTTCAGAAAACCTTTCAGCTCATCCGGGATGTTTTCATACGATCCGAAGCGCCGGTTGACCTGGCGTAAAAGAAGTTTGTTGAGACTGGTTACTATCATACAGGGGTTAAGCTTCTTTAAACAGTGTAATGGTCATGGTTTGATTGTGAAGTTCACAATGGTGATCGAACGGTTTAATCGGGCATATTTCCCCATAAGAGTAAAATCCGGCAATTGCAGCGTTTTTTCCGATCGATTCGCGGATAATCTCCAGCTCTTCTTCCACCCGTTGCTTCAACACAAGTTTCCGGCCTACACAACTGATCAGGATGGCAAGGTCGGGAGAGGTATTCCGAAGGCTGGTCTTCGACATTTCTGCAGCACCAAGTGCCCCATCGATAAGCCGGTCTGTATTGGCTTTCATAAGCCGTACAAATTCCCCCTGGGGAAGATCACCCGCAAAAACCATGCTCCCCTCAGCTTCATTTACTGATAATACGGTCCTTACCAGGGCTGTTTCAGAGTTTTTCAAACGGAGGCTCAGCGGAAACAGCAGTGCAGAGGCGGGAAGATTTGCAGAGTGGTCGCCAAGGTAACGTTTATAAAGTTCCAGGGCAGGATGCCCGTCAAGCTCATACAGGATATTTCCCCTGGACCTGGTAACCTCCCTGTCAACTCCAAACGAATCCCAGCCTCCCATTGATCCGTATCCCACCTGTAAATGCTCCCCATAAAAGCCTATGCCCAGCACCAGGCCTTTTTCACCTGCCTGGTTATGTACAATCACGGTTTCGGCAAAATTGGCCTGATCACCGGCGAGGCCGCCCGTGACCGGAATCCTGTCGTTTAACCTGTGATTGATGCCTTTGGTGAGTTCGCTGCCATTTATATTGAGACCTTCCGAAAGGATCATGATGTGGACAAGATGTTCCTTGTCAAGCTTTTCTGCCAGTTTTTCGCCGGTAATAAAGCTGTCTTCCATGGAATCAATATATTCGGATGCGATCTCAACCGAGCTTTTTTCAAACCATACGGCAGTACATATGATGTGATCGTTAAAAACCTCTTCCTGGAGGATTTCGCCGGCAGTGGAGCACCCGACGATTTGTGCACCCGGGTAAGCACTTCTGACAAAATCGATGTTTCGCTGCTCTTTGAGCAACTTGGTATTGCCAAACAGGAAAACAAGCTGGGCCAGGTTCTCCAGGCTTTGCTCCCCCTTTTTAATCCACCCTCCGGTTTCAGAAAAAATATGTTGCTCAGTCTTCATGTTGTTTCTTTTATGACTTATTCAGCTATGCTATAAATGACAAAATTAGCAGTTTATTTCACATTTCAACCTTTTTACAGGTTACAAGACTGTAAAAAATAGGTGTTGCCGATATTTTTCATGCATTTCAATTTTTAATTTTTAATTTTGGACCCTATCCTTTGTTTTGAACTAACTTATGAAAGTCAACGGCATTGATTATCGCACTGTCTGGATGGAAGGAACTTCGGTTTTTTTCATCGGCCAGAACCTGTTACCTTTTCAGTTCACCATACAGGAGGCAAAAACCTGTTCCGAAAGTTGTCACGCCATCAGTACCATGATGGTCCGCGGAGCTGGTGCCATCGGGGCCATTGCCGGTTTTGCCATGGCTCAGGCATCACTCGAAGCGCCTGACCGGGATTATCTATCATTTCTGCTCAAAGCAAAAACCGAAATTGAATCTACCCGTCCCACCGCCCGGAACCTTTTTCATGCTGTGGAAATGGTTTATGCAGCAGCCCTTACTTCCCGGCCGGCGGCTGTTTCAGCTGCCAACCGGGTAGCCGACCACGATGCAGCCGATTCAAGGAAGATTGGCGAGTTTGGCAACGAACTGATCAGCAGCGGGATGAATATAGGGACCCACTGCAACGCGGGCTGGCTTGCTTTTGTGGATTATGGCACAGCCTTATCCCCTGTTTACCTGGCTCATCAGCAGGGAAAGAAAATTTTCGTATATGCCGATGAAACCCGGCCAAGAAGCCAGGGCGCACGCCTCACCGCCTGGGAACTTAACCAGGCCGGCGTACCCCATGCGATCATTCCCGACAATGCCGGTGCCTGGCTTATGTCGCTTGGCAAAATCGACCTCATGATCGTGGGTGCCGACCGCATCGCTGCCAACGGCGACGTGGCAAATAAAATCGGCACACTCGAAAAGGCCATTGCCGCAAAGGAATACGGCATTCCTTTTTATGTCGCTGCCCCGACTTCGACTTTTGACATTCAATGTCACGATGGAAAACAGATCCCCATCGAAGAACGGAGCGAGGATGAAGTCCTGTACCAGGATGGGATAGCCGATGACGGCCGGCGCACCCGCGTGCTCGTATGTTCTCCGGGCTCTTCCGCCTTCAACCCGGCATTCGATGTGACCCCGGCAAAATTCATTACCGGGATCATCACCGAAAAAGGAATCATAAAACCAGGCAGGGAAACAATCAAACTGCTTTTAACGACTAATGTATAATATCCAGGTAAAAAGTGGATGCACTCATCTTATAAAAAAACGAACCATGAAATCGCGATTGTTCTTATGGCTCCTCTCGGGAGCACTTTTATTCAGCCTTACCACGGCTGGTTTTGCAGAAAAAAAACAGGTAAAATCCTCGGCCCCGGCATCCAAAGCGGCCAATGGTAAATCAAAGGAACCCGGAACCCAAACCTCCGGCAAAACAGCAGCACCGATCGCGGTAAAACCGAAAGCTGAAGATAAAACCGACCCAAATGTGAGTGAAAATGAAAAGGAAAAGTCTAAGGCAAAAGATAAATCCGGTGAAAAAGATAAACCCAAAGAAGATTCAGTTTACAATTCAGCCCTTGTCAGCGGTTTGAAATTCCGCAGCATCGGCCCGGCCTTTTGTTCGGGGCGTATTGCCGATTTCGCAGTGAACCCTAAAAATCACAGCGAGTGGTTTGTCGCGGCTGCTTCAGGTCATGTGTGGAAAACGGTCAACAACGGAACCACCTTTGACCCGGTTTTCGACAACAACGGAGCCTATTCCATCGGATGCATTGTCATCGACCCGAATAACACCAACGTTGTTTGGGTAGGCACCGGAGAGAACAACCATCAGCGATCGCTTGGTTACGGGAACGGGGTTTACAAGAGTTCCGACGACGGAAAGAGCTGGAAAAACATGGGGTTGAAAGATTCCCGCCAGATAGGGATGATTGTGGTAGATCCGCGCAATTCAGAGGTGGTTTACGTCGCAGCCGAAGGTTCTGTGTGGGGACCGGGCGGAGACAGGGGTCTTTACAAAACGACCGACGGCGGGAAAACCTGGAAAAAAATCCTGGAGATCAGCGAGAATACCGGTGTGAACAACGTGATCATGGATCCCCGGAACCCGGATGTACTCTACGCCTCGTCGGAACAACGCCGGCGCCACGTGTTTACCAAAATCGGCGGCGGACCTGAAACAGCCATCTATAAATCAACCAATGCCGGTGAAACATGGGATAAACTGACTTCAGGCCTTCCCGGGGCCGACATGGGTGGCATCGGACTGGCCATCTCCCCCGCAAATCCCGATGTGGTATATGCCATCATCGAATCGACCCCCGACGCAAAGGGGTTTTACCGCAGCAACGACCGCGGGGCATCGTGGCAGAAGATGAGCGACCATTCGGCACAGGGGCAGTATTACAACGAAATTTACTGCGACCCGAAAGATGTAAACAAGGTATATTCAACCGAAACCGTTTCACAGGTCACCGAAGATGGGGGGAAAACATGGCGGCCGGTCGGCAACAACAAACGCCATGTCGACGACCATGCCATGTGGATTGACCCCTCCGATACCAAACATTTCTTCATCGGCAGCGATGGAGGCGCCTATGAAACTTTTGATGGCGGCAAGGAGTTTATTTTCAAATCGAACCTGCCAATTGTTCAGTTTTACCGCGTGCAGGTCGACAATTCCACACCGTTTTATTATGTTTACGGAGGCACCCAGGATAATAACAGCATGGGCGGACCTTCGCGAAGCACAGCGGGTGCAGGGGTGCTCACCGACGATTGGTTCAACACCAACGGCGGCGATGGATTCTGGTCACAGATCGACCCGGTTGATCCCAACATTGTATATGCCGAATCTCAATATGGCGGCATGGTCCGCTACGACCGTAAAAGCCAGGAGGCTGTCGACATCAGGCCCGAGCCAAGGAAAGGCGAAGATAGCTATAAATGGAACTGGAACACCCCGCTCATCATCAGCCCCCATTCACCCACCCGCCTGTATACCACGGCCAACAAAGTTTTTCGCAGCGATGACCGCGGAAATACGTGGCAGGTGATCAGCGATGACCTTACAGCAAAAATCGACCGCAACACATGGCCGGTAATGGGGAAATACTGGTCGGTCGATGCCGTGCAGAAAGACATCTCCACTTCGCTCTATGGAACCATAATTTCTTTTGATGAATCGCCCCTGAAGGAAAACCTCCTGTTTGCAGGGACCGATGATGGCCTGATCCAGGTTTCGGAAGATGCAAAAACATGGACTAAACTTGACAAGTTCCCCGGGATCCCGGAAAACACCTATGTCAGTGATATTTTCGCCTCGCGTTTTGATGAAAACGAGGTATTCGCCTCGTTTGACAACATCCTGCGCGACGATTTCAAACCTTACCTTCTTAAAAGTTCCGACAAGGGCAAAACCTGGAAATCCATTTCAGGGAACCTGCCCGAAAACGGGACCGTGCACACCATCCTCCAGGATGTTGTCAACGCCGACCTTCTTTTCGCAGGAACAGAATTCGGTGTTTATTTCACCATTGACGGCGGCAAAAACTGGATTCAGCTGAAAGCGGGTCTACCATCGGTGTGCGTAAAAGATATGACCATACAGAGGCGTGAAAACGACCTGGTGATTGCCACGTTCGGCCGGGGATTCTATATCCTTGATGATCTGACCCCGCTGCGAAACCTGAAAAAGGAGAATCTCGATCAAAACGGATATATTTTCCCGGTGAAGGATGCCCTCATGTACCTCCCGACCGACACCAAAGGCTCACAGGGATCAACGGTATTCGTGGCCAAGAACCCCGATTTCGGTGCCGTGTTCACGTATTTCATCAAGGAGGTTCCCAAGACTAAAAAAGACCTTCGGAAGGAAAAGGAAGCCGAATTGTTCAAAAAAGGGGAACGGATCCCGCAACCATCGGAAGCCGACCTGCGTGCTGAAAAACTGGCGATCGACCCTTTCCTCACCTTCACAGTAACCGACGCCAGTGGATCCCCGGTGCGGATCATACGAAAAAGCCCCTCCAAGGGAATCAACCGCATCAACTGGGACCTGAGGTACCAGTCAACCCGGATCGTGGAAACCGACAAGTTCGACCCGTTGGGTGATAATGGCAGCGGGGTACTGGCTATGCCCGGAAAATACAAGGTGAGCATGACCCTCACCGCTGATGGAGAGACCAGGCCGCTTGCCGGACCTGTTGAATTCAACGCCATCGTTCTGAACAATACCACCTTGCCTGCAACCGATCGCAGCGCCATGGTCAGTTTCCATCAGAAAATTGCCGAACTCACCCGTGTGATGCAGGGAACGGAAAATTATGCTGAAACCCTGAACAGACGTGTCTCAAGCATCCTCCAGGCATTGAACAGCACCCCTGCTGCAAGTCCTGAACTGATGAAGAAAACCCGTGAGGTGCAGCTTCAGCTTGATGAGATCCTCAATGTGAAATTCAACCGCAATATCGGAAGGCCCAGCGAAGAAGAGAACCCTCCCGCGCCTGTGCCGCTGAATACACGACTTGGAAAACTCAGCTGGATCAGCTGGTCATCAACGGGCGACCCGTCGCAAATACAAAAAGATGCCTATGCAATCCTCGAAGCTGAATTTCCGCCCGTTTACGATCAAATCAAACACATTGGTGAAGTTGACATTCCCCAACTGGAAAAGGCGATGGAGATCCTGGGAGCCCCGGTAACACCGGGAAGATTGCCCGAATGGAAGAGATAAAATGTTTTTATCCGGATCAAATAAGGAAAAATTTGCATCTAATTGCAATTGTAAATGAAAAATCTGTATTTTTGCGTTTCAAAATTGAACCAATGATCCATCATGCTCATTCTGTTTTAAATGCCATTAGCGACACTATGTTGTGTTGTAGCTGTTGCATTTAAACCCGGGAGAGCTGTTTCTAATAGAATATTTATAGCAGGTATAAAGCTCCCCGGTCACGGGGAGCTTTTTTTATTTAAAAGCCCTCCAGCCAGAAGCGAAAGGGCTTTTTTCCTGCATTAAAAAAGAGTTATTCATTCAAATATAAACCGATCACATGAAAAAGTCTGACAAGGAAACCGGAAATAAAAGTGCCCATACGATTTTTGAAAGCAATGCAGCCTATTTAACACTTTCTCTGGACAGGGAGAGATTGGGCCGATGGGCCGACGAAATTTTCCAATGGCTTTTTTGTATCCATCCTCAATATGCCGATGAGGAAGTTTTTATTGAAAAAGAGCCGGACCTGAAGTCGGAATTGCTGCTGTTCTTAACACAGGTGCGATCTGCCGGTGAAAATACACCCAAACGGGTTGCCTCATTTTTCGACCGGCTTGCTGATATTCACTGTGTGCTGAAGAGTGACCTGGAAACCATGTACAATGCAGATCCCGCGGCTAAATCAATCCATGAAGTTCTGCTGGCCTATCCTGGTTTTTATGCCATTTCGATCTACCGGATCGCACATGAATTATGGACATACGAAGTTCCGGTAATTCCGCGGTTGTTGTCGGAGTACGCTCATTTTAAAACAGGCATCGACATCCACCCGGCTGCCATGATCGGGACGCGGTTCCTGATCGACCACGGCACAGGCGTGGTTATTGGCGAGACCTGCAACATCGGAAATGATGTAAAAATATACCAGGGTGTCACTCTTGGGGCTTTAAGTGTAAACAGGGATCATGCTGAGACCAAAAGGCATCCGACCATCGGCGAAAGGGTTGTTATTTATGCCAATGCCACTATTTTAGGTGGAAATACCCTCATTGGAAACGACTCCGTAATCGGAGGGAATGTGTGGATCACACAGTCCATTCCTTCAAATTCCCTTGTTTTTCATAAAAGCGAGATCATCATCAAGAATAATTCGAATTTTCCTGAACCATTAAATTTCGTCATTTAACTAAAAACCAGAAACCATGAAAGCAAACAACATTTTAGAAACCATCGGGAACACCCCGCATGTCAGGATCAATAAACTTTTTGGTCAAACACATGAAGTATGGATTAAGGTGGAAAGAAGCAACCCCGGCAACAGCATCAAGGACAGGATTGCGCTGGCCATGATCGAAGATGCCGAGAAAAAAGGGTTGCTAACGGCAAACAGCATCATCATCGAGCCGACTTCGGGCAACACAGGTGTTGGCCTGGCCCTGGTAGCTGCGGTGAAAGGCTATAAGATCATCCTGGTCATGCCCGAATCAATGAGCATTGAACGCAGGAAATTAATGTCAATCTATGGCGCCGAATTTGAGCTGACACCCAGGGAGAAAGGCATGAAAGGCGCTATTGCAAGGGCCACCGAACTGGCTGAAGCAACACCCGGTTCATGGGTGCCGCAGCAATTCAATAACCCGGCCAACGTAGAGGTGCATAAGAGAACCACCGCACAGGAGATATTGAATGATTTCCCTGACGGACTCGACTATATCATAACAGGAGTTGGCACGGGCGGGCACATCACCGGTGTCGCGGAAATATTAAAGGCTGAATTTAAAGACCTGAAAGTATTTGCTGTCGAGCCGCAGCTTTCGCCGGTGTTAAGCGGCGGGGCGGCCGGTCCGCATCCATTGCAGGGAATCGGGGCCGGGTTTGTTCCGGGGATATACAGGCCGGATCTGATTGACGGTGTAATCCAGGTCGGGAAAGAGGAGGCTTTTGAATTTGCGCGAAAACTGGCGCTGCAGGAGGGAATTTTCGGCGGGATCTCAACAGGAGCTTCGCTTGCAGCTGTTGCGAAAAAGATTTCTGAAATTCCGCAGGGAGCTAAAATTCTCACCTTCAATTATGATACCGGCGAAAGGTACCTGTCTGTTGAGGGTCTCTTTTAATACCAGGATTTCTCACCTGGAACCATTGACCCGGAAATATTCGTTGATTTTGCCGGCCACGTGCGCTACCCCTCTTTTCCGAAGCGAGTTGTAGAAGGGAAGGCGCAGGATGGTGGAGGCGAACCGGTCGGTGTTGGGAAGGACCCTGCCATCGTGCTTATCGATGAAATACTGACTGGAATGGAGCGGCTGGTAGTGAAAGAGCGCACTGATGCCCTGTGTTCTCAGGAATGCAATCAGGTTGTCCCTGGTCTCACCGGAAGGGACGGTAATATAAAAAAGGTTGCCGTTCACCGTGGCGAAATCAGGGACAACCGGGCATTTCAGGTATCCTTTCAGTTCAAGCGGCTTAAGCAGTGCATGATAATTCTGCCAGACTTTTTTCCGGCGGGTCTGTATTTTATCAAACTGCATAATCTGCGTGAATAAAAATGCGGCTACCGAATCAGAAGGAAGGAAAGAAGAACCGATATCCACCCATCCATACTTATCAATTTCACCGCGATAGAAGGCTGCGCGGTTGGTTCCCTTTTCCCAGATGATCTCTGCCCGTTTTGCAAATTGGCCGTCGTTCACGATCAGCAAACCACCTTCGCCGGCGATGATGTTCTTGGTTTCGTGAAAAGAAAATGTTCCGAAATGTCCGATCGACCCCAGGGGCTTTCCCCGGTAACAGGAATCGATGGCGTGGGCGGCATCTTCAACCACAAATAACCCTTTGCGGTGTGCGATATCCATGATGCGATCCATGTCGCATGCCACACCACTGTAGTGAACCACTACAATTGCCTTTGTTTTCGGGGTAACCAGTCTTTCAATCTCAGCCGGGTCAATATTAGGAACATCCGCAAGCGTGTCGGCGAATACTACCCTTGCTCCTCTTACCAGGAAAGCATTGGCAGTAGACATGAAGGTAAACGAGGGCATGATCACCTCGTCGCCGGGTTCAATCCTGCAAAGAAGGGCTGCCATTTCGAGTGCATCGCTGCAAGAAGTGGTCATCAGCACCTTCGTAAATCCAAACCGTTCTTCGAAAAAAGCATGGCATTTTTTAGTATACATTCCATTGCCTGCAATTGTCCCCGACCAGGCTCCCCGGATCAGGTGCATGAATGAGTACCAGGGAATAAAAGGCTTGTTAAAAGGAATCTGCATAATGAAATTATTCACCTAAATTTGCTACGAAATTACAGCATTTTTTTATTCCCCGACGATTGGCGAAAAGAACCTACCTGCGCGACATCCTCAGCATCCTGGGCAGCAACCTGATGGTGACGTTCTGCAACCTTGCGATAGGGGTCATCCTTACCCGGTTGCTTGGTGCAGCAGGGTTTGGTCTCTATTCGGCCATCATTGTCGTTCCTGTCATGGTGATCGGGTTCACGCAGCTTGGAATCCGCCGCAGTGCCATTTACCATATCGGCAATAAGATCCTGCCCGAAGACCATATCATCTCTGCGCTTTTCCTGTTACTCCTGTGGACCAGCGCCCTGAGCATCATCATCTGCGGGTTTGTCTATTTCTTTTCCGAAAGCCAGCCATTCGATCCGCTCATCATTGTCCTTGTCCTGCTCACCATCCCGCTCCTGCTTACGAATGTCTTTGCAGGGGGCGTTTTCCTGGGAAAGGAGGACATTAAAAGGGCGAGCATCATCAATGCCGGTCCGACGATCATGACCCTTTTGCTCACCATCCTTTTTGTGTGGGGGCTGAAGATGTCGGTCCTGGGGGCATTCATCTCCATAGCCCTGGCCAACTTCATCATGTTTTTCATCACCTACCGCATTATCATCGTGCAGTTTCGGTACAACATTACCTGGAAATACCACGAGGGGATCATGAAAAGCATGGTTAAACTGGGCATTGTGCACGCCATCGCGATTTTTTTCATGCAGCTCAACTACCGGCTCGATATCCTGATGCTGAAAAAACTCTCCACACTCGAGGAGGTTGGATTTTACTCCCTGGCCATGCAAATCGCCGAGCAGTTATGGCACATCCCCTATGCCATTGAATCGATCGTTCTGAGCAGAAGCGCTAATACAACCGACGACAAATTCGTACACCGCACAGTTGCCTCCATCTTCAGGGTTTCGCTGCTGGTGGGGCTGCTCAGCGGACTCGTCATTTTTTTCATTGCCCCATTCCTGGTGCCCCTCGTCTTTGGACAAGCCTTTGTAAAGAGCGTAGCGATGATCCAGGTCGTACTGCCCGGGATACTGATTCTCGTCGGGTTCAGGATTCTTAACAGCCGCCTGACCGGCATGGGCAAACCCCAGATTGCCATTTACACTTTCATGCCCGCGCTGGTCATCAACTTCATCCTGAACCTGTTCCTGATCCCCCGATTTGGCGGGATTGGCGCTGCCTGGTCAACAAACGTAAGTTACGCCGCCGGTTCAATTATCTTCGTAATCCTTTACTCCAGGATGGTTAAAATGCCACTCCGGGAGATATTCAGGTACCGGTCAAGTGATTTTTATTTTTTCAGGGATTTTAAAAACCGGCTGCCGGGGAAAAGAAATATCTGATCTTCATCAACGCTATGAACGCAAAATGAAAAATCTGATCGTATAATTCCTGACTTCTGTCGGTTAATTTTGTCTTGTAGTCTATTTTCTCCCACTGTGATATTTTTAACAGCTATATTTGCCTTTCATATTCTGAATGCATAAGGGAGTTTTCTGGTTTTTCCATGTGCGCAACTTATTCAGCCGATTTGCCATACCTGTTGATCTTGTCAAACTGCTTTACACTATTCTGAAACCGACTACCGGGAATCGTTCTGATCTTAAACCAATAGAAAACTCCCTTTTTTCATTACACGCCGGATTGAAGTCCGGCGTTTTACAAGCCGGGCTGAAGCCCGGCGTTTTAGAAGCCGGGCTGAAGCCCGGCGTTTTTATTGACGGGCGTTCATGTTGATTTATTACATTTGCGATATCAAGCATGAACTGGTTTCCGGATAATTCCGCTGCCAGGGCGCTAACAAGCCAATAAAGATGTTATGGACACAATGAGACCGAATACGGTTCCGATTTTCTTCATCATGGGTCGCCCGCGGTCGGGAACAACGCTGCTCAGCACACTTTTTGATGCCCATCCCAATGTGAAGATTCCGCCCGAATTTCCCATCATGCTCCCTTTGTACCAGAAATTCAGGAAGGTGAAGGATTGGGACGAAAAAGCCATTCTTTCCTTTGTGGCTTTCATTTTCCAGCACAATGTCTTCATCCACCGGACGCTTGAAAATCTGAAAATCAATCGTGAGGATTTCACAGCCAACCTGATGACCCTGGCTCACAAAGGAACAATCCAGGACTTTCTGAAAAAGGTGAACGAACAGGGTTTTTCCCTGTTCCCCAAACAGGAGATTCTCAGGATCGGAGATAAGAACCCGGTATATTCGATGTACACGGAGCGGTTCCTTAAAATCTTTCCCGATGCCAGGTTCATCTGCATCATCCGCGATTACCGCGATAATTTCGTTTCGATGCGTAAACTGAGCGACCTTAAACTCGAGGCATCCATCCTCACGTTGCAGGTTTACCGCTGGCGATATGTGGCCCGCCTGTTCCTGAAATGCAAGGAGCGGTATCCCGACCGTTTCCGGATCATCCGTTATGAAGATCTCGTGACGACCAAATCGGAGATAATGGCAGACCTTTGCGAATTTATCGGCATTCCCTTCGATCCAACGGTTTTTGACTTTTACAAAAAAAAGGCGGAAACTCTCAAAACATATGACAACCCTTTGGTTGAAAGGTTTCACGGCAGCCTGATGAATCCCGTCAACACCGGGCGGATGGAGTTATGGAAAAAGGAGCTGAGCCCGGATGAGATTCGCATGGCTGATTTTGTTGCCGGGAAATATGCCGGCATCTTCCATTATGAACAGGAAAAAAGAGGGCCTGACTTCAAGCTTTGGCTGCAATCAAGGCCCATGGCCCTTTACGGTTTTCTTATATTTAAACTCTATGTGTGGGGTTCCTACCTGCCATCCCGGATCAGCTTATGGCTGTCGATCAAATTACTGGTGCTAGTGAGGACATGGCATTACTTTTTCGGTAATGAAGCAAACCGCCAGGAGGCTAAAACGCAAAATAAATAAAACAAAACATACCAGATCATGGGAGTCCCGTTTTTTTTCATACTTGGCCGGCCCCGCTCAGGGA
>Ga0073936_10001327_pt1 | contig 38314 bp, 28 predicted proteins | sample AliMusrvi5mmetaG_FD_87041 | JGI IMG/M metagenome (GOLD analysis project Ga0073936, IMG submission 87041) | Freshwater lake bacterial and archeal communities from Alinen Mustajarvi, Finland, to study Microbial Dark Matter (Phase II) - Alinen... | ecosystem: Environmental > Aquatic > Freshwater >...
CCAACACACCAACACACCAACACACCAACACACCAACACACCAACACACCATGAAACTCAACTCCACCCTCCTTGCCGCACTCTTTCTCAGCAGCCTGCCTGTCTTGGCTGGCACCGCCACGCCCTCCTTCACCCAGTCCATCACGCCTGCCGCCGAGTCGCCCTGGTCGTGCCGTGTGGCCCTTTACGGCTGGGCCGAGTCGCTCAGCGGTGACATGGGCGTCGCCGGCCGCACCGCGGATGTGGACATTAGCTTCAACGACATCCTCAAACACATGGACATGGCCTTCATGGGTGCGGTGGAGATCGGCTACAACCGCTGGAGCTTCATGGCCGATGTGATGTACGCCGATATCAGCGGCAGCAAAGACCGCGGGGGTGCCTATGTCAGGGTGGAAGAGCAGCAGTTTCTCGGCAACTTCATCGTGGCGTTCGAAGCGATGAAATCCGACGCCTGCAAATTCGATGTCTATGCCGGGGCGCGGGTCAACTCGATCAAGGCCACCTTGGACCTCAGTGACCGCAGGCGGCCGGATTTCCACGGTTCCAGCACCGAAACCTGGGTGGATCCGATCATCGGCGCCCGCTTTCAGGCCCAGTTGCCTAACAACTTCTTCTTCCGCGCTGTCGGCGACGTTGGCGGCTTCGGCGTCTCCTCGCAATTCACTTGGCAGGCGATGGCCGGCTTTGGCTACAGCTTCCATGAGTATGGCAACCTGTTGCTAGGCTACCGCGCGCTCGGCACCGACTATACCAACGGCGGCTTCACCTACAACCTTATCGCCCACGGTCCGATCCTCGGCTACGAGTTCCGGTTCTAACAATTATCATGGCGCCGAAGGCAACATCGTCGATTGGGCCGCGGAATTCGCCGAATTGCTCAACACACCGCCGAGCCATGTAGTCCAACGGCCCAGCCCGGTAACGCTCAAACCCTGGTAGGTGAAAAGGACCCCCTCGCTGAAGAAAATCACCCAGCGGCTCGGTGTGTCGCGCTATTCAGCGGTCCACCTGCTTGCCGCGTTGATTGTGCTTTTCGCGGCGACGCCCTTCATCGAGGAATCCCGCCACGGTGAATTGGTCGAGGCTGTGCTGCTGACGCTGGTGCTCGTGTCGGCGGAGTTGAGTGTCGGCGGGCGGCACAAGGTGCTCGGTTTCGCCTTGTTGCTGACGACGGTGGTGGCCAAATGGTCGCATCACCTGTTTCCCCAGGCCGTGTCGCCAAGCGTTCATCTGGGGTTGGGCATGGTTTTCACCGCGTTTGTGGTGACGAGTATTCTGCGCTTCATTCTGCGCGCGCCGCGGGTCAACACCGAGGTGCTCAGCGCCTCGGTCGCGGTTTATTTCATGATCGGCCTGTTGTGGTCCTTCGCCTATGTGTTGGTCGCGCGCAATGCGCCGCAGGCGTTTTCCATTCACACCGATCCGCATGACCCGCTGGGCATGACGAGTTTCAACGCCCTGTATTTCAGCTTTACCACGCTCAGCACCGTTGGGTTCGGCGACATCACGCCGATCTCCAAGGGCGCGCGCACGCTCGCCTTCATGGAGGCGATCACCGGCATGTTTTATGTGGCCATCTTGATTTCACGCCTCGTTTCAATGTATGCTCCCGCAGCCAAGTCTGAAACCCCACCATGAGAATCCGCCTAGCCGTCCTTCTTGCACTCGTGCTCGCCGCTTGCACGCCCTTGGCCACGGTCAAGGAAATCCAACCGCAGCGCGCCGGCTTCGACACCGTCACCAAGACCAGCGCCCCGCTGGCCGCCCTCGACCGCTACGTCGCGACGGCGGAAATTGCCTGGCGCAAGCTCGAGCGCAATCCCGCCGACACCGAGGCGCAGCACGACTACAACTTCGCCGTCGCGCGCATCTGCGGCACCCTGCGCACCTCGAAACTCACACCCTGGACCGCGCCAATCCGCCTCGCTTCGCACACCCTCGCCTGGCAGCCCCATCCGCGGCCCGTGTGGAATCCCGCGCGCTATGACCTAATCCCCACCGACCAACTTGATATCCACGGCTCGTCGTTTGACGTGCGAGAGACCAAGCCGGGCCTGGGCGCTCCGGTCGTCGCCAAGCGGGTTGCTGACCGGGTGCATGACTATGCGCCGACGCCGCATTTTTATTTCGCCGCCACTGTGGTGGCGCGCTTCGAGGGTTCGCGCTGCGTGCTCGGGATTGAAGATCCGCTCGAAAGCGAGACCGTGCGCATGGGAGGCCAAACCTATCCGCTAGCCGCGGATTTCACCGCGCCGCTGGCGATGATGCTGGTGGAGATGGAACCCGAGAAACTCAACCTGCCGCGCCTGCTGCACCCGGCCAAGTTCGCTGCCACCACACGCATTGCGCGGTTGGAGCCCTATGACCCTAACAAAACCGTCGTGCTGTTCGTGCATGGCCTGATGTCCTCGCCCGAGACCTGGTTTCCGCTGATCAATCACCTGCGCGGCGACCCGCAAATCCGCGATAACTATCAGTTCTGGTTTTACAGCTACCCGAGCGGCTATCCCTATCCGTATTCCGCCGCCATCCTGCGCCGCGAACTTGATGCGGCGGAAAAACTCTACCCGATGCACAAGAAGATGGTCGTCGTCGGCCACAGCATGGGCGGCTGCATCAGCCGTTTGCTCATCACCGACACCCACCGTACCGTTTGGGATCAAATGTTCACCGTGGAGCCCGAGGTCATGGAGGTGACCCCGGAGCACAAGCATATCATCACCGAGTCCACCATCTTCTCCCATCGGCCGGAAATCGGCCGCGTCATCTTCATCTCCACGCCCCACCGTGGCAGCGATCTCGCCCTCAACTGGCTGGCCCGCATGTTCGATCGCCTGGTGAAGCTGCCCGCCACGATGCTCGCCACCGGTATGGACGAGGCCCGCTACAAGAGGCACACCGCGGGCGCGAAGCACCTCGACCGCTTCCCGGACAGCGTCGACACCCTCGCGCCTAACAACGACTTTGTCCGCGCGCTCAACTCCGTGCCGATCAATCCCAGCGTCCCCTACCATACCATTGCCGGCGACCGCGGCCGCGGCGACTCGCCCAACTCGAGTGACGGCGTGGTGCCATACTGGAGCAGTCACGAAAGCGGCGCGAAGTCCGAACTCATCGTGCCGTCACATCATGGCGCTCACCAGACCAAGGAAGGTATTGCCGAAGTCGAACGCATTCTGAAAGAACATCTTACAAAGCGGAAATGAGGGAACATCCAGCCTCTCAGCTTCCCGCGTGAACAGCGTCGCGAATTCTAACGGAATATGTGGTACAGGGTGAGGAACGTGACCAACACCAGCACGGTGAGGATGCGGTAGTTTCCCATGCCGTGGCCGTGGGCTTCACCACGCAAGGGTTCGCGCCAGTCCTTCCACACCAGATTGCTGGCTTCTTCTTTGAGGGTTTCCGGCATCGCCAGTGAGGCAACGACCTGAATCACCAGGCAAATGCAAAACATGCCGAACGAGGTGAGCATGAAATCACTGAGCAGGCCGCGGGCGAACCAGTCAAAACCGGCGGTCAGCGCGGAACCGGGTGGCAGGAAACCGGCCTTGCCGGAAATGGCATCCTTGAAAAAGTCCGCCACAAAGCAGATCACACCCATCGCCGCACCGCTCACCATGGTGACAAAGGCGGCCCGGCCACCGGCCCGTTTCCAGAAGACGCCGACGACAAACACGCAAGTGATAGGCGGCGCGACATAACAGATCAAGGTGTTGAGGCCCTGGATGATGGTGCTGTAGTGGCCGAAAATGGGCGATAGCACGATCGCCAGCACGGTGGCCACCACAGTGGTCCAGCGGCCGATTCTAACCAATTGCAGGTCGCTGGTAGCCGGGTTCCAACGCTTCCAAATGTCATAGGAAAACAGCGTCGCGGAGGAATTGAGCGCGGCGGAACAAGTTTGCATCGCCGCCGCCAGCATCGCCGCCACCACCAGGCCCCGAAGCCCGACGGGCAGCAGGTGGGTGATCATGAACGCATACGTGTCCTTGGAATCCGCCGGGCCGCCGCCGGGAAAGAATCCCCTTTGGACGAGTGCCACGCAGATTACGCCGGGCAGGACAAAGAAAAACACCGGCAACACTTTGATCAACGCGCAGAACAACGGGCCGAGGCGGGCATGCCTTTCGTCTTTGGCCGCAAGCACCCGCTGGACGATGGTTTGGTCACAGCACCAATACCAGATGCCGATGATCGGATAGCCTAGCAGAATTGAATACCACGGCACATTGTTGATTACGCTGGCGTCATTGCCGGAATGCAACATGCTCAGGAAGGTGCCGGTGGAGAGCCCGGGGCCGCCTTCCTTGCCGAGCAACGGATGGGGACAGGTCGCCAGCGTGTGCGACAAGGCGTCCCAGCCGCCGATTTCATGATAGCCCACCACCGTGATGCAAATGGCGCCGAGGAGCAGCAGCACGGTCTGGATGCTTTCGGTCCAGACCACGGCCAGCAAGCCGCCGATCACGGTGTAAATGCCGGTAAGCGTGCCGAGGGCGACGATGAAGAACATCATCGGAGACAAGCCGAGGATGTGCGCGTCGCCCTTGATATCGAAGATGAAGCACAGGACCGCCGCGGCGGTGAACAAGGCCACCCCGATGTGAATCACGATCGCCGAAAACAGCGAAACGATCGACAGCGCGTCTCGGCAGTTTCTGTTATAACGGCGTTCCAGATAGTCGGGTAAGGTCGGGACCCGGGTTCGCAGATAGAGTGGCGCGAAAAACAGCGATAACAGGATCAGCGTGAACCCCGCCATCCATTCGAAATTGCCATATAACAAGCCGGAGGTGTAGGCCGATTGCGCCAGACTCACCAGATGGACGGTGGAAATGTTAGCCGCGAACATCGCCAAACCGATCACCGGCCATTTCAACGAATTGTCGGCCAGGAAATAGTGCGTGCCAGCCCCGGCTTTGTCGCGCACGAAGCCAGCCAGCACGCCAACGCCGACCACGGCGAGCATATAGACGACAATGATTACCCAATCGGTCGTTGCGATATTCATAAATCGCTAATCAATTTCTTCGCGCACCGCGCCCTTGTCGGCGGAGCTGACGTGGCGGGCGTAGAGTTTGAGGGCGTTGGAGACGCGGCGTTTGCGCTCGGCGGGACGATAGGCATGCTTGCCTTTGGCGGTCTCGGCTCGAGCCCTCGCGGCCAGTTCCTCGTCGCTGACGACAAGCTGGAGCGAGCGGGCGGCGATGGAGATTTTGATGGTGTCGCCATCGCGGATGAGAGCGATGGCACCGCCGGCGGCGGCTTCGGGAGAGACGTGGCCGATGGAGAGGCCCGAGGTGCCGCCCGAGAAGCGCCCGTCGGTGATGAGTGCGCAGACTTTGCCGAGACCCACGGATTTGAGATACGAGGTGGGGTAGAGCATTTCCTGCATGCCCGGCCCCCCGCGCGGTCCCTCGTAGCGGATGACCACCACGTCCCCGGCCTCAACGCGGCCCTGCAGGATCGCCTCGCAGGCGGCATCCTGCGATTCGTACACCTTGGCGGTCCCTTGGAAATTCAAGGCGGCCTGATCAACGCCGGCGGTTTTGACGATGCTACCGGCCAGGGCGATATTGCCGCTCAGTACGGCCAGACCGCCATCCGGCGAGTAAGCGTGGGCGACATCGCGGATGCAGCCGCTTGTCTTGTCGGTGTCGAGGTCGCGAAAGGCCGCAGACTGGGAGGCGAATACGAGGTTGCGGCCGCCGCCGGGGGCGCTCTTGTATATTGCGATGGCCTCCGGGGTTGCCGTCGGCAACGAGATGTCAAAACGGGCAATGGCCTGGGCCAGGGTCATGCCGTCGGCACGTTTGACGGTGGCGTCCACCAGGCCGGCACTGGCGAGTTCGCCAAGGATGCGCAGGATGCCGCCGGCCCGGTTGACGTCCTCGACATGGTAATCCGAGCTGGGAGCGACCTTGCAAATGCAGGGGACCCGGCGCGATATGGCGTCGATGTCGTCCATGTTGAACGCGACGCCCGCCTCGTGGGCGATGGCCAGGATGTGCAGCACGGTGTTAGTCGAGCCGCCCATGGCCACGTCCAGCGCCATGGCGTTGATGAAGGCGCCGCGGCTGGCGATCGAGCGCGGCAGGACAGAGGCGTCACCGTCGCGGTAATAGGCGTAGGCCATTTCCGTGATCCGGGTGGCGGCCTCGGCGAAGAGTCGGCGGCGGTTGGCGTGAGTCGCGACGATCGTGCCGTTACCCGGCAGCGCCATGCCAAGCGCCTCGTTGAGGCAGTTCATCGAGTTGGCGGTGAACATTCCCGAACAGGACCCGCAGGTGGGGCAGGCGTTTTGCTCGACGCTCTCAAGCAACTCGTCGGGCACCGAACTGTCGCCTCCCATGACCATCGCGTCGACCAAGTCGTATTTCTTGTCGCCGACCACGCCGGCTTCCATCGGTCCGCCGGAGACGAAAATGGCCGGAATATTCAGGCGCATGGCCGCCATGAGCATGCCGGGAGTGATTTTGTCGCAGTTGCTGATGCAGATCATGGCGTCCGCCTGATGGGCGTTGAGCATGTATTCGACGCTGTCGGCGATGACTTCGCGCGAGGGCAGGGAATAGAGCATCCCGTCGTGGCCCATCGCAATGCCGTCGTCGATGGCGATGGTGTTGAATTCCGCGGCAAAGCACCCCTGCCCCTCGATGAGCCCCTTGACGTATTGGCCGACGTCGTGGAGGTGGACGTGACCCGGCACGAATTGGGTGAACGAGTTGACGACGGCGATGATGGGCTTGCCGAACTGCTCGTCTTGCATTCCGTTGGCACGCCAGAGGCTGCGTGCTCCGGACATCAGGCGACCTTGCGTGGTGGTGTTGCTTCTTAAGGAGGGCATGGGTTCTCTTAGGCGGATTTCCCCGGATTGGAAATGAAAACTTCACCGGCGGGGAATTTTCGCCTGACCCGGCCACCCGCAGCGTGGCCGCGGCCTTCCAGGCCTCATGGCGGGAATTGGCTCGAAGTGCGAGTGACGGAGATGTAAGCGGCTGCGGGCTCTTCCTTTGCGGAAGAGCGTTCGGCAGGACGTCGGCCCTCCCCTCTCAGAGGCGCCTTCCGGTCGCTTCGATCACTTGCTGCCGAAGCGGAACACGGTGGTGCTTTTCAGCGTCTTGCCTGGCCTGAGGATGGTGCCGGGAAATGTCGGTTGGTTGGGCGAATCCGGATAATGTTGGGTTTCGAGGCAGAAGCCGTTGCGGAATTGATAGTTCTTGCAGGACTTGCCGGTGAGCTTGCCATCGAGGAAATTGCCGCAATAAAACTGGACGCCCGGCTCGGTGGTGAGCACTTCCATGGTGCGCCCGGTGGTTGGCTCGTAAACTCTAGCCGCCAGAGCGAGCGTGCCATCCTGGTTGTCGAGCACCCAGTTGTGGTCGTAGCCGCCGCCGAATTTCATCTGTTCGTCCTCTGACTTGACGCGCTCACCAATGGCGGTGGGCTTGGTGAAGTCAAACGGCGTGCCGGCCACCGCGACAATCCTGCCGGTGGGAATCAGCCCGGCGGTGACCGGGGTGTATTTCTTGGCGACGAGCATCAACTGGTGGCCGAGGATGTCGCCATTGCCCTCGCCCTTGAGGTTGAAATAACTGTGCTGCGTGACGTTGACCGGCGTCGCCTTGTCCGTGGTGGCCGAATACTGAATCTTCCACTCGTTTTTGTTAGTAAGCAGATAGGTGACGCTGAGGCTGAGGTTGCCGGGATAGCCCTCCTCGCCGTCCTTGCTCAGATAGGTGAACCTCACGCCCAGCGAACCGTCCTTTTCGACGAGGCCTTCGCCTTTCCAGACAACCTTGTCGAATCCCTTCAGGCCGCCATGCAGCGAACACTTGATGCCACCCGGCTCGTTGTTGGTGGCGAGCGTGTAGTCCTTGCCATCAAGGCTGAACTTGCCATTGGCAATCCGGTTGCCATAGCGGCCGACAATCGCGCCGAAATACGGCGTGTCCTTGAGGTACTCGTCCAGCGTGCTGTAGCCGAGCACGATGTCGGCCAACTTGCCATCGCGATCAGGAGTCTCGAGGCTGAGCACGATGGCACCGTAGGTCATGGCGCGGAGTTTGATGCCCTTGCTGTTGGTCAGGGTGAACACCTCGACGGCGGTGCCGTCCGCGGTTTTGCCGAAGGGCTCGGCTTTCGGAGCTTCGGCAGACAGGGCGCTGGTGCTCAGAGCAGCGACGATCCACAGGGCGGATGATTTCATGGTGGCTTGGATGGGATGAATGGTTAGGCTTGCGGGTGGTCGCGATTCGGACACCTGCCGCCTGAAACTCTCGCTTTCACGCCCGGATTTCAAGCCCGATGTTGCGCATTCTCGCGAAACGGCAATCGGGACGGCCGCGACCTTGTGCGCCGGTTCCCTCAACCCGGGCCGCCATGGCTTTCACCCGCGCGGGTTCCCTGGCGGTGAGGTCGCTCGTCCGCGGGAGATCGGTGGCAGGGTCATGCAATTCGTTGTTAGGCGGCGGTGCCGTGGCCTCCCCTTCCTCGGTTTGGGGCCGGTGCCCCGGCGCCCCGATCCCCCCCCTTTTTCGCCTCAACGCGACGCAAGCGCCCACAGGCCGGCGGCGGCAAGCAACGCTCCGCCTGCTAGATTGAAGCCGCGCTGCGCCCGGCGCGAGGCCAGCACGTGGCGGGCCGAAGCGGCAAAAACGACATAGCAGGTGGCGTTGATGATGGCCATGGCGACGAAGGTGCCTGCCAGCAACCAGAGTTGTTGCGGGACGTTGGCCTGCGGGTTGACAAACTGCGGCAGGAAGGCCACGAAGAACACAATGCCTTTGGGATTGAGCGCGGTGACCAGATAGGTGTTGCCAAAGACCTGCCAGCGGGAACCCGGCACCACCGGCGCCACCAGCGCAATCGGTGAAATGCCAATGCGCAACAGCTTGATGCCGAGATAGAGCAAATACAACCCGCCCGCCCACTTGACGCCGGTGAACCACAGCGGCGAGTTTGCCAGCAGGGTGCCCAAGCCAATCAATGATATGACCAGGGACGTCGAGTCTCCCAGCGCCACGGCGGCAACCAGCGGCAACTTCGCGCGGCGCCCGTGAGCGATCGAATAACCAATCACCGTGAGGACGGTCGGTCCGGGAATGACGAGCAGGACCGCCGAGGTGGCAACAAAGGCTAACCAAAGATGGGGGGACACGGGAGCGCAAGCATGTTCGGCTTTGCAGCGGCGATCATGCGGGTTGGGAGTTGTTCGATGAGACTTCCATGCTTGATTTTCCCGAATTACGCCCTGCTTCCAGCGTGCGGCGGTGGCTTCAGAGCCCCCGCAAAGTCGCCAGCAGGGCCTGGGTGAGCGGGCTGAGCAGCACCGCGGGAAACAGGCCGAGGGCGACAAGCAAGACGGCCGGTACCAAGACCGCCAACCGATGCGACGCGGGCATCGCCACAGGCGCGGAATCCGCGGCCTCCCTGACAAACGCCTGCTTCAACACCATCAGATAATAATATAACGAAATGGCGCTCATGATTGCCGCCAAACCGACCAGCCAGGTGAGACCGGGAATTCCCTGGCTGGTGGATTCGGCCATCGCCGCGCCGAACATGGCGAATTTGCCGACAAAGCCCGCCAGCGGTGGCACGCCGGCCAGCGATGTTAGAAACACCAGCAGCGCCACCGCCTGCAACGGCGAACGGTGGACCAGCCCGGCAAAGGAGTGCATCGAATCGTCGCCGCGGTCGCGCTCGACGGCGGCGGTGATGGCCAGCGCGCCGAAGGTGGCGAGCCCGTACACCACCACATAAAACAGGGCGGCTGCTGCCGAGGTGGCGCCGTTGGCGGCGAGCGCCACCAGCACATAGCCGGTGTTGGCCACCGCCGAATAGGCGAGCAGGCGGCGCACGCTGGTTTGCGCGAGCGCCAGCACGTTGCCGAAAACCATTGAAACGGCCGATAACACGCCAAGCCAGAGCGCCCAACCAGGTTTCATCCCGCCCCATACCGCAGAGCCAGCCGCCGCCTCGAATCCCACTAACAACAATCTCACCACCACCACCACCCCGGCCGCCTTGGACGCCGCCGCGATCAAGCCGACGCTGGTGGCCGGTGCACCTTGATAGACATCCGGCGCCCAGTAGTGAAACGGCGCGGCTGCCAGTTTGAAGCCCAGCCCGACCACCACCATCAACAGACCCGCCACGGCAAACGGCGGCAGCGGTCCGGCATCGAGCGCGGCCGCCATGGCCGGCAGCGTGAGCGTGTGGCAAAAGCCGTAGAGCAAACTCAGGCCGAACAGGAAAAACGCGGCGGACACGCCGCCAAACAGGAAGTATTTCAACGATGCCTCCGCCGCCTTGGCCGTGCGCGAAAACCCGGCTAACAAATACAACGAAAGACTCGCCAGTTCCAGCGCGACAAACAGGAATAACAAATGATCGGTGCCGACCGCCAGCAACAAGCCCGTCAGGGCAAACAACAGCAGCGCGTGAAACTCGCCCGGTTGCGCGATCTCATGCCGCGCTGGCGGCATCAGCACCGCCAACAAGCCCAACATCAGCACCACCGCCTTGAACACCCGCGCCAGCGGATCCATCACCAACAGCGAGGTCCCGGACTCGGGGCGGAACGGGCAATAATACAAGGCCGCACAGGCAACGGCGATACCCAGCGCTGAAATCGCGACGGTCACATCGATGGCGAGCGGACGTTTGGTTTTCGCCTCGGTGGCCACCGCCACTCCTAGCAGCAGCAGCGCCGTGATCACCAGCAAGCCTTCTGGCAGCAATTGAACGAATAACGCGGGGTAGTTCACGGCAGGGAAAGGATCGAGTGGAACAGGGGGGACCGCAGACCGTCGTCGATCAGCGTCACCCACGGCATCGGATAGAGGCCGATGGCGGCGGAAAAGGTGATCAACAGCGCGATGGCGGAGATTTCCGGCCAGGTCAGCGGCGGCAGCATCGTGGCGGCTTCCGCCGTCGGTTTTCTAACCGGGAAGAACGCGCGGTGCATGGCCCGCAGCGAGAAGGCGCCGGTCACGATGATGCCGACCGCCACCGGCAGGATCAGCCAGGGGTCGGACTGCCACACCCCGATGCCCACGAAAATTTCGGCGACAAAGCCGCTGAAGCCGGGCAGGCCCATCGAGGCGGCGGTGGCCAGCGTGAATGCAATTGCCGCTCCCGGCAGGGTGCGCCACAGGTCGAAGGCCTGCAATTCGGTTAGATCGCGGGTGTGCGTGCGTTCGTAAACGACCCGCCCGGCGATGCCGAAGAGCAACCCGGCGACGATGCCGTGCGAGATCATTTGCAGCATCGCGCCGCGCAGGCCCCAGTGCGTGGCCGTGGCCATGCCTAACAGAATGAATCCCATGTGGCTCACACTCGAATAGCCGATCACAAATTTCAAATCCTTCTGGGTTAGCGCGGTGAGCGCGCCGTAAATGATGCCCACCACCGCCAACCCGGCGATCACCAGGCGCCACTCGACAAAGCCCTGCGGAAAGATCGGCATCGCCACGCACAACGCGCCATACGCTCCTAACTTCATCACCACACCGGCGAGCAACATCGAGGCTGCGGTCGGCGCCGCCACGTGACCGGTCGGAGCCCAGGTGTGGAACGGCCAGATGCCGGCCAACACCGCGAAGCCGAGGAACAGGATCGGAAACGCCCAGGATTGCAGTGATGGCGCATACTTGAAGCTGGCCAGGTAATCAAGGTCGAAGCTGGTGCCGCCGGCCGCCGCATAAGCCACCACCAGGCCTATCAGAATCAGGGCGCTGGACCCGATCGAATAGAGCGTGAGTTTCATCGCGCCATACTCACGGTTGGTCGATCCCCAAACCGCGATCAGCATGTATTTGGGCAGAATCACCGTCTCATAAAACAGGAACAAAAGAAACGCGTCGCGGCTGAGGAACACCCCATAGACGCCGCCGATGATCGTCATGAAAAACGCGAAGAACGCCCGCGGCCGCAGCGTGATATTCCATGAGAACAAGACCCCGGCGATGGCAACCAATCCGGTTAGAAGCAGTAGCGTGAGACTCAAGCCGTTGGCCGCCAGATGAAAGCGAATGCCCAAATCGTGTATCCATTCCCGGTCAAACGACCATACTGCGGCATCCGGGTGTTGCAATTTTGTCAGGCAGGCGGCGGCGGCGGCCACCGCCCCGATGATCGAAGCGGCCAGCGCGATGAGCCGTGCCCACCCGGCGAAACGGGCTGGCAGCAGGAGCACTAACAAGGCCCCGGCAAACGCGGAAATGAGTGTCCAGGCGGGAGTCATGGCAAAATGCGGAGGAGATCGAGAAGCCGCGCGGTGTCGGCATTGAGACAATGAAGAAGGACTTGGGGCCACAGTCCGGGAATGATGATGAGCGCGATGGCGGGAGCGAGAATCCAGCGCTCTCCATTTGTTAGATCGGGCCACTGCCCGCAGGCCGGATCGAGCGGGCCGTGGAACACCAGGCGCACCATGCGCAGGAAGAAAACCGCGGTGAGCAACAACCCAATGACCGAAACCGCCGCGGCCCACGGCACTAACGAAAACACGCCGGTGAACATCAGGAACTCTCCGACAAATCCGCTCAAGCCCGGCAGCCCGAGCGACGCGAAAATGGCCATGCCCATCAGGCCGCAAAAGACCGGGGCGCGCGAACGCAGGCCGCCGAAGTCCGCCAGCGTCCGGGCGCCGCCGCTGCGTTGCTCCATCAGGCCGATGCAAAAGAAGATCGTGCTGGCGATGATACCGTGGTTGAATGCCTGCAGGATCGTGCCGGAAATCGCCGCGGCGTGGGCGCTGCGATCCGTGTGCACGGCGGCGGCAGCCACCACCGCCATCGCGCAATAGCCGAGATGGTTCACCGACGAGTCGGCAAGGATGCGTTTCAAATCGAGCTGGGCCAGCGCCGCCACCGCGCCTAACAAAACACTCGCCACCGCCAGCACCATCAGGCTCGGCGCGAGCGCGGGCAACACCTCGGGAAAGATCGGCAGCAGGATCCGCAACAGGCCATACACCCCCATTTTCGACAGCAGGCCGGTGAGCAGCATGGTCACCGGAGTGGGCGCTTCCGCATAGGCCGCCGGCAACCACGCGTGAAAGGGAAACACCGGCAGTTTAACCGCCAGCCCGAGGAACACACACACCGCCACCAGCCCTAACAAAAATTGTCCGCTATGGCCGCTGCTCGCGAAGGTGCCGGCCAGGCGCGGGGCCAACTCGTGGTTGGCGGCGAGATCGGCGAGCTTGGAAAAATCCATCGTGCCCACCGCGAGTTGCAGCGCCAGGAAACCTAACAACATGAACACGCTGCCGCCGAGCGTCATGATGAAAAACCGCAACGCGGCACGCGGGGCACCCGCTCCGCCCCACAGGCGGATGAGCAGGTAGGAAGGAATCAGCGTCATTTCCCAGCAAAGGAACCACGGAATGAAATGCCGTGCCGTGAACACGCCAAACAGCATACCCTCCAACACCAGGATCAGCGCGCAATAGGCGCGGCCGGCCTGCTCGAGGCGCAGCGAGGCCGCCAGCGCGAACAAAGTGACCAGGCTGGTGAGCAGCAGGAACAGCCACGACGTGCCGTCCACCGCAAAACGCAAAGCGATGCCGGCATCCGGCAACCACTCGGATTTCCACTCGTCGATCACGCCGGTGGCCGGAAACGCCCGGTGCGAACCGATGATGACCACCAGCACCAGCGGCACCAACGCCCAAATGAGGGCGAAGTGCCTGGCGCTTGACTTGCCCAGTCCCGACCAGCCACCGAGGACGGCGGCACCTAACAAGGGAATCAACAGCAGGGAAAGTAACAACATGGCGGAGTTATGCAATGAGCCAGAAGTAAAGAATGAGAAGCACCGAAGCGCCAAGACCGATGGCGCGCAGATACGCCTGCGGCCGGCCGGACTGGCTCGCGGAAGCGGACTCCGCGCCGCCTTGCAGGCTGGAGCACATGTGATTGAACCCGTCGTTCAAGCCTTTCTCATCGGTGGTTCCGGTCCAGCGGCCGATCATCTTGATGAGGCCCTCGGCCAGCGCCATCAGCGGCACGAACAATTGGCGTTCGATCCCGTCCACCACCCCCGCCAGCACCGCCAGCGGCGCGATGATGAACTTTTCATAGGTCGCATCGAAACGCATCCCGTCGCCGAGGAATTTCCATGCGCCGCCGAGTTTCCCCTCCAACGGATCTGGCGCGCGGCTGTCGCCGGAGGGATGCCGATAGACCAGCCAGGACGCGGTCACGCCTGCGGTGACGAGCACCAATGACAGGCCGATGAGCTTGAGCGCCTCGGGATGGGTTAGAGCGGAACCATCAAACACCGCGGTCTCCCCTTTCAACCATTCCTCAAACCACGGCCACATCGGCGTGCCGATGAGAGCCAGCAGCACCGCGCCGGCGGCCAGCACAAACAAGGGCACCAGGATGACCGGCGGGCTTTCGTGCGGATGAGACACCCCGGGACTGCGGGGCTTGCCGAAGAATACCAGCAAGGCCTGCCGCGTCATATAGAACGCCGTTAACAAAGCCGCCGTCGCGGCCAACAGGAACGGGCCATGGCCGCCGGGCCAGGTTTCAGCGCTGTGCAGCACGGCTTCCTTGCTCCAGAAGCCGGAGAATACAAACGGGAAACCGGCCAGCGCCATCATGCCGACGGCATAGGTGATGAAGGTTTTCGGCATCGCCTTGGCCAGGCCGCCCATGCGCCGGATGTCCTGCTCGTCGTGGCAACCATGAATCACCGAACCGGCGGATAGGAATAACAAGGCCTTGAAAAACGCATGTGCTATCAGATGGAACATCGCCGCCGCCACGCCGCCGGTGCCCAGCGCCACCATCATGAAACCGAGTTGCGAGACAGTCGAGTAGGCCAGGATGCGCTTGATGTCATTCTGCCCGAGCGCCACGCAGGCGGCGTACAGCGCGGTGATCCCGCCGATCCACGCGGTGGCTGTTAGAGGAAGGCCGGTGGCGCCGCTGTTCATGAAAATCGGATGGGTGCGGGCCACCAGGAACACGCCGGCCGCGACCATCGTCGCGGCATGGATCAGCGCGGAGACCGGTGTCGGGCCTTCCATCGCGTCCGGCAGCCAGGTGTGCAACGGCACTTGGCCGGACTTGCCCATCGCCCCGACCAGCAGCAGCAACGCCGCCGCCGCCGAAACCGTCAGGCCGCCGACCGTGGTGACGCCCGCCAGGGAGCCGAGCGCGCCGGTTTCTAACAAACCTTTGCCATCATTGAAAAACAACAGCGTGTGGGTTTGGCCATAGAGCCAGATCATGCCGAGGAAAAACGCCATGTCGCCCACGCGGGTGGTGATGAACGCCTTCTGCGCCGCCGCCGCCGCCGAGGGTTTCTCAAAATAAAACCCGATGAGCAAATACGAGGCGAGGCCGACCAGTTCCCAAGCCATGAACAACAACAACAAACTGTTGGAATAGACCACCAACAACATCGCGCCGGAGAACAACGAGAGAAAGCAGAAGAAACGGCCGAAGCGGGCCTCGCTCTTCATGTATCCGGTGCTGTAGAGGAAAATCCAGAACGCGACAAACGAAACCATCGCGCCCATGGCCGCACTCAGCGGATCCAACACCAATCCCACCTTCAACGCCACGTCCCCGAAGCTGAACCAGGTGATCGGTGTGAAGACCGCGTGGGAAACCGGCTCGTGCACCGGCACCAGCATGCAGGCCAGCGCCGCCAGCGCGATTCCACAGGAAACGAACAACGCTCCGAGCGCCAGCCAGGATGCCTGCCGGCCCATTCGGTCGGGCATGAACGCGGTGATACCGCCCGCCAGCAGCGGCAGCAGCGGCACCAGCCAAAGCAGGCACGGAAGATGGGGTGAGAGCGCTTCAGCCATGGAGGGAGTCGAGGCGGTTGAGATCGGTGGAACGGGTGTGGCGGAAGACCATCAGGATGATGGCCAGCCCCACGGCGGCTTCCGCAGCCGCGATGGCGATGGAAAACACCACGGACAACGGTCCTGTTAGATCAACATCCGGAGGGCCATAACGCCAGAAGGCGATGAAGTTGATGTTGGCTGCGTTGAGCATGAGTTCGATGCCGACCAAAATCAGAATCGCATTGCGCCGGGTGAGCACCGCGAACAAGCCGAGCGTGAACAGCAGCGCCGAGAGCGTCAGCAACAGGGGAAGCGGAGTCATCAACCGATAGGGGGTTCGGGTTTCTTGCCGGGATCGCGGGCAAACAGCGCGGCGCCAATCAGCACGGCGGTGAGCAACACGGCCACCGCCAGCACGGCGGGCACCGCGTTTCCGAACAGCTCCATGCCCACCGCCTTGACCGGCAGGGGCGGATTGGTTTCCCCGGCCACATCCACCGGCAGCCCTTTGGAAAACGCGTACAGCAGCAGGCCCAGCACCGGCGCCACGCAGGACAGGCCGAGGGCGAGCGAGCGCGGGCGGCGGGCGACTTCCGCCGCTTCATCGCCCGGACGGGTGATCAGCAGCGCGAAGACGATCAGAATGGCCACCCCGCCAACATAGACCATGAATTGCACCAAGCCGACAAACTCGGCGCCCACGGTGAGATAGAACACGGCGACCAGTGCCAGCGTCAGAGCTAACAGCAACGCCGCGTGCACCGGACGCGCCTTCCACACCGCGCCCAGCGCGGCGAGGAGAATCAGAGGAGATAGAATGAGCAGCGGAATCATTCGGCGAAAGTGTAGCGGCGGTTGTTGGTGGCCATGCGGCGGTTGAAACGGACGGTGAGGATGATGAAGGGGACCAGCAGGATCGCGGAACACAGCAACCAACCCAGCGCGCCCTTGCCCGAATATTGCCAGATGGCCGCCACCGGCAGCGTGAGCAGCGACACGGGAATGAGGCAAAGCCAGGCGAAGCGCATCAATTGGTCGATTCTAACACGCGGGAAGGTGCCGCGCACCCACAGGAAGAAGAAGATCACCGCGGCGAGTTTGCCGAAGAACCAGATCCAGGACGGCACAAAACCCAAGCCGGGCAAGGGCGGCTGCCAGCCGCCGAGGAACAGGGTGATGCCCAATCCGGAAATGGCGAACAGTCCGAGATACTCGCCCATGAAAAACAGCGCGTACTTGAAACCGGAATACTCGGTCATGTGCCCGGCGACGATTTCCGACTCGCCTTCCGGCAGGTCGAAGGGGCAGCGGTTGGACTCCGCGTTGCCGGCAATCAGGAAGATGACACCCGCCACGAAGCCCCAGGGAGTTAGAATATACCAGGCGGGAATGAAACCGAGATGGAAGCCCGCCTGGGCCTCCACGATGCCGGAAAGCGACAGGGTGCCTGAGAGCATCACCACGCTCGTCGCGGAAATGATCAGGGGCAGTTCGTAACTCACCATCTGTGAGATCGCCCGCATCGCCCCTAACATTGGGAACTTCGATCCGCTGGCCCAGCCGGCAATGAAGACCGCAAGCTCGGTCATGGTGCCCGCCGCGAAAAAGAACAACAAGCCGAGTGGCAAGTCCACCGGGACCCACTCGCGGCCATAGGGAATCACGCCCAGCGCGAGGATCGACGGGATCACGATCATCACCGGCGCTAACAAATGCAGGAACCACTCGGACTTGGTCGGCACAATGTCCTCCTTGGTCAGCATCTTGATCCCATCCGCCACCGGTTGGAGAAGGCCGAACGGACCGGCGCGGTTCGGGCCAATGCGATTCTGAATGCGGGCCAGCGTCTTGCGTTCAATCAGCGACAGCAGCGCGAACGCCGTTAGAAAAACGGCCACCACCGTGCCGGCGGCCGCCGCGAACGAGCCGATGGCAACCAGCCAGTCCGGGGCCTTGAGGGCCTCCAGACCCAGTTCCACCAGGCGCTGGGGCAGGCGCGGCAGGGCCTCGGGGGCGAGCAGCGACCTGTTAGGCGCCTCGGCAGCCCAACCGCACGACGCCGATGCCGCCATCACCAAAGCAATCAACGCGGGCACTCTCACGCGGTGCCTCCTTTTGCCACTTCCTTATTCAATTGATTCATTTTCATTGCCGTCGTCAGCCCGCGAGCCTGTCTGCCGGGGGGCGTTCTTACGGTTATCGACGGCTTTGGCAATCCCATTTTGGCATTTCTTGCGCATTCCATCTCCGGTTCGATGGCTCAGCCCGGCCGAATGCCCGGGCCACGGATGGGGCGGGCATTCGGCCCGGCGCCGACCTTCGCCGGGCCGGACTCGAAAGGCCCAAACACACGGTATTGGCATGGCAAGGCGGTGGAGCGCCTGCCGAGGATTGCCAGCCGACTCCTTGAGAGACGGTTCATTCGGACTCAAGCGCAGGCGAACGTGGCGACAATTTGCTTGGCACCACGGCATGGTTGGCTACGGTCCCGGCGCAGTGATTTTGCCCCGTGAATTCCGCCCAATCCCCCATTTCCCTCGGGAACACTCCCGCAGGGCGCTTCCGGCTTTCCGCTGCCACCGAAACACCGTCCGGTCGAATCACGGCAGGAGCCCGAAACGAAGCGCGACGCGCCCTGCGGCAATCCCACCCGCTGCCACCACGCAAATGGATTGAAGGGAGACATCGGCCATGTTCAATCTCCCAAACATCTATTACAAATTCCGCAGGCTGTGGAAGGCCATCTCGCTCTTCTTCATTCTCTCCGGTCCGGGAATTGTGGTCATGGTTGCCGACAATGACGCCGGCGGAATCACCACCTACGCGGCCACCGGCGCCAAGTACGGCTACCACCTCATCTGGTTCCTGCTGCTGCTCATCCCGGTGGCTTATTATGTCCAGGAAATGACCGTCCGCTTGGGCGCGGTCACCAAGCGCGGCCATGCCGAGGCGATCTTCGCCGGCTTCGGGGCCTTCTGGGGTTGGTTCTCGCTGCTGGACCTGGCGCTGGTCAACTGGCTGACGCTTGTCACCGAGTTCATCGGCATGACCTCCGCACTGATGATTTTCGGCATCCCGCCCTATCTGACTGTGATCATCGTCTGCATCCTGATGGGAATCATGGTGCTCAACGGACGCTACTGGACCTGGGAGAAAATCGCGTTGGTCTTCTGTGCCGTCAACCTGATCTACATCCCCGCGGCATTCATGGTCAAACCCTCGGTCTCCCAGATTGTCGGCCAGGGCCTGATTCCCAACCTGCCGGGCGGACTGACTAACAATCTTTTCTTCATCCTGATGGCCAACATCGGCACCACCATTGCCCCCTGGATGCTGTTTTTCCAGCAGAGCGCCGTGGTCGACAAGGGCATGAAGGAAAAGGACATTCCCTGGGGCAGGCTGGACACGCTGGTTGGCTCGGTGATGACGGTGGTCGTCGCCGTCTTTATCGTCATCCTGATGGGCACGGTGTTCCAAGGGGTCGAGATCGATGATGCGGCGCAGGCCTCGAGGTTGCTGATGGGGAAGAACCAATACGTCGGCACCTTCATGGCAATCGGGCTGTTCGATGCCGGCCTGTTGGGGGCGATCTGCATCTCCCTGGCCAGTTCCTGGGCGTTTGGCGAAGTGTTCGGCTGGGCGCATTCGCTCAATCACAAGATCCGCGAGGCTCCCTGGTTTTACGCCAATTACTTCTTCACGCTGATCACCGCCGCCGCTGTCGTGCTGATCCCCAAGGCGCCGCTGGTGCTCATCACCCTGTTCGTGCAAGTGATCGCGGTCACGCTGCTGCCTGCGGCCCTGGTCTTTCTGATCCTGCTCCTCAACAACAAGAAAACCATGGGCGAATATACCAATTCGCTCTGGCAGAATGTCGTCAACATATCCATCGTGGTGGTGATCGTTGTGCTATCAACCCTGTACGGGATCAGCACCCTGTTTCCAACCCTGTTCAAGTAGGAGGTGAGCCATGCTGCGGAACTTTTTATCACACAACTTCGCCAAGATCCACCAGATCAACAGGAAATACGCCAAGCCCAATGTGGAGATGTCCAGATGGGTGCGGATTTCATTGCTGTTCCTGCGGTTCTATCTGATCTTTCTGGTCGGGCTTTTGTTCTACAAATTCATAACCCTGCTCTGAAACGAGGCGTGCCATGCAAACCAACGATACAAACACGGCCTCGGAACAGGGTGATCCGGTCTTCTTCCTGAGCGATATGATCGGCACCCCGGTGCGGTTCCGCGGAAAGAAAATCGGCAAGCTGTACGACCTGCTGATTTTCGAGCACGAAAAGGTCGCTGAGGTGACCCATATCATTGTCAACCGCCCCTTTGGCCACAAGGCGCTGTTGGTCCCGTTGGACCGGGTCGGCGATGTGAGCCGGGATGCCGTCGAACTCGCCATAGACTCGCTTGAATCCTTCGAGGGCGAGCCCGGGGAGAACCAGGTGCTTCTCAAGGATCATATCCTGGACAAGAAGGTCATCGACCTGGAGGGCAATGAGATCGACGTCGTCTATGATGTGAAACTGGTGCTGCGCAGCGGGCGCTTGTATGCCACGGACGTGGACTTCAGCCGGTACGGCCTGCTCAAGCGGCTGGGATTGCGGTATGTGGCACGGTTTGTGTTTCATCTGGCCGAGATGCTGAGGAAGGAGACCATTCCTTGGACCTATGTCGCGCGCCTGCCGGAGAAGATCGGCAGTTTCAAGGGCAACGTCCAGCTAACCATTCTCAAGGAGACGCTGCCGGAGATCCATCCGGTCGACCTGGCCGACATTCTGGAGGAACTCTCCGAAGAACAGCGGCTGGCCATCTTCAGCGAGTTGGAGACCGAGCAGGCCTCCGACACCCTCGAGGAAATGGAGCCGCGCGTGCAGCGCAGCCTGATTTCATCGATGGACAAGGAGCGAGTCGCCGATCTGATCGATGAAATGACACCGGCCCAGGCCGCCGATGTTCTCTCGGTCCTTCCCGCATCGCAAGCCGATGAGATCCTCGACCTGATGGAGCATGACGCGACGGACAAGATCGAGGCGCTGATGGAAAACCAGGAGGAACTGATCACTAATCTAACAACCGATTCGTTCATCAGGTTCCTGCCGGAAACGCCTGTGGACGGGGTCATCGGGGCGTATCGCGAGTTCGGCCGGGACTCGGATGTGCTCGATTATATCTATGTGGTGGATCATGACGAACAACTCAAGGGAGTGGTGAATCTTCCCGAGATCCTGATGGCCGGACAAGGCACCCCTTTGGCGGAGATCATGACGACCCAGGTCATCAGCATTGACACAGCGGATTCGATTGGAGAGGCCAAGGAGAAATTCACCCGGTACGGTTTCTCCGCCCTGCCGGTGGTCGATGCGGAAAGTGTGATCCACGGCGTGGTGCTGTATCGCGACATCATGGAGTTGGAGCACAAATTCATGTGAGGACAATGTCCTGGTGCCGATCAGCAACGGGATTTCCGGCGTGCTTCATGGAACGGCACGGCGGCTTTGCCGGCGGGCGGCTTTAGGGCGCCAAACAGGAAGATCTTCCCAAGGGTGAGATTTCCACCCGCTCAAGCGACACCCTGGCAGGCGGCGTGCCACAGGGCATCCGAAAGGCTCCTGATCCCCGCTCCTTCCGATCGATCCCAAGTGGGAGATTATTGGGGCGGGGCAGAAATGAGGGTTGCCCCGAGAAAGGGGATCGGGTGCAATTCCCGCGCGGCTGTGGCTCTCCGCCGATTCCCGGCGCTGGGGTTGCTGGCAAGGAAGAAAACATTACACGCTGGTTTATCCATGTTTCGCACGGTTTTGGAAAAAATTCATCCGGCGGTCTTTCTCAAGGCCGCGCAGACGGAATTGGCCCAAGTTTCCGAGCAACAGAAGCAACTCGGCGAGATTTGCGCACTGAGCGCGGAGGAGGCACTGAAGCGCTATGACGTCACCGAGGCTGGCCTGACCGGGGAGCGGGCGGAAACCGCCCTCCACCTGCATGGCCGCAATGATCTGGGCGCCAAGAAGCGCGTCGGGCTGCTGGTGGAGTTGGCCGAGCGCTGCCGCAATCCGCTGGTGATCCAGTTGCTGGTGATCTGCGGGGTTTCGCTAGCGATGGGCGACCTTCGCTCGGCGGTGGTGGTGGGCGCCATGTTGGTGCTCAGCGTGGTGCTCGCCCATCTGCAGGAAAGCCGCTCGAGCAAGGCGGTGGAACGCCTGCAGGCGATGGTCAGCGCCAACTGTCTGGTGATGCGGGACGGCATCGAGGCGGAACTGCCGATTTTCGCCGTGGTGCCGGGTGATCTTGTGGTGTTGCGAGCCGGTTCGCTGATCCCGGCGGATCTGCGCCTGATCAATGCCAAGGACTTTTTCGTTAGCCAGGCGTCGCTCACCGGCGAGTCGATGCCGGTGGAAAAACACGCCGGGCAGGCCGTGGTGACGGGGCACGGCATCATTGATTTGCCCAACGCCTGTTTCCAAGGCAGCAACGTGCTGAGCGGCACCGCCCGCGGCGTGGTGGTCAACACCGGCCGCATGACCCAGTTCGGCTCGATCTCGGAAAAACTCTCCGGCCAGCGGGTCCAAACGAGTTTTGACCGGGGCATCGCCGGCTTCACCTGGCTGATGATCCGCTTCATGGTGGTGATGACCTCCGTGGTGTTCCTCATCGTCGGCCTGCATTCCCACAACTGGGCGGAAGCCCTGCTTTTCGCGCTGTCCGTGGCGGTCGGCCTCACTCCGGAAATGTTGCCGATGATCGTCACGGTGAATCTATCCAAAGGCGCGATCGCCATGTCCCGCAAGAAGGTCATCGTCAAGCGCCTCAGCGCGATCCAAAACTTCGGCGCCATCGATATCCTCTGCACGGACAAGACCGGCACCCTCACCCAGGACCGGGTGATTCTGGAGAAACACGTCGACGTGACCAACCGCGACAGCGAGGACGTGCTGCGCTACGCCTACATGAACAGCTATTTCCAGACGGGCCTGCACAACCTGCTAGACCGTTCGATCCTGCGCCACACCGAACTCGACGTGGAGCGCGGCTGCAACAAGGTCGATGAGATTCCGTTCGACTTCCAGCGCAAGCGCATGTCCGTGGTGGTCGATTACGAGGGCGACCACGTGCTCATCTGCAAGGGTGCCGTGGAGGATGTCTTCAACGTTTGCACGCATTACCAGGTGGATGACGAGATTCATCTCATCATCGACCTGATCAAGAACGACCTGCTGGAGGAATATGAGGCGTTGAGCCGCGACGGCTACCGCGTGCTGGCAATCGCCTACCGCGAGTTTCCACGCAGCAAGCAGGTGTTTTCGGTGGCGGACGAAGGCGACCTCATTCTGTTGGGATATATCGCGTTCCTCGATCCGCCGAAGGACTCCTCCGCCAAGGCGATCTCGCTGCTCAAGCAGGTTGGCGTCTCCACCAAGATCCTAACCGGCGACAACGCGCTGGTGACCCGCAAGATCTGCAATGAAGTCGGCCTCAGCGGCGAGGAAGTCATTGTCGGCGATCAACTGCTCGGGCTCGACGAGGAGCAACTCGGCGAGCTGGCCGAGAAACACCATGTGTTCGCCCGGCTGTCCCCGACCCAGAAGGAATCCATCATCATCGCGCTGCAAAAGCGTGGCCACGTCGTCGGCTACATGGGCGACGGGATCAACGACGCGCCCTCGATGCGGGTGGCGGACGTCGGGATCTCGGTGGACACCGCGGTGGACGTGGCGAAGGAAAGCGCCGATGTGATTCTGTTGGAAAAGAGCCTGGTGGTGCTGGAGGAAGGGATTATCGAAGGCCGCAAGGTGTTCGGTAACATCATCAAATACGTCCGGATGGGCGCGAGTTCGAATTTCGGCAACATGTTCAGCGTGGTCGGCGGCAGTTGGTTCCTGCCCTTCCTGCCGATGGCGCCGATCCAGGTGCTGCTCAACAACCTGCTCTACGACGCCTCGCAGGTCGGCATCCCGTCGGACAAGGTGGACGAGGAATATCTAACCACTCCGCGCAAGTGGAACATCGGCAACATCCGGCGCTTCATGTTGTGCATCGGGCCGATGAGTTCGCTGTTCGATTATGCCACGTTTTTCCTGATGCTCTATGTCTTCAAATGCAACCTGTTCGATACGCCGGGCACCAGCGCGGTGGACAGGATCCATTATGAGAACCTGTTCCACACCGGCTGGTTTGTGGAGTCGATTCTCACCCAGACGCTCATCGTGCATATCATCCGCACCCGCAAGCTGCCGTTTTTCCAAAGCCTTGCCAGTCCCTTCTTGCTGACCACCACGGTCCTCGTGATGGCGGCGGGGGCCTGGCTTCCATACTCGCCGTTCGCCGCTTACTTCGGCTTCGTGCCGCTGCCCGTCAGTTATTGGTACTGGATCGGCGGCTTTTTACTTTGTTATTCCTTCATGACCCACCATGTGAAGGTCTGGTTTCACAACAAATACGGGATAGATTGACATGAAAAGCCTGCTCACCGCGCTACAGGAAGGCCGCCTCATCGAGCTGCCTGACAACGACAAGGAGACATCCCTGGAATATCTGGCGACCCTCATCGAGGCGATTCCGGACATCGGGGGCGAAGGCGGCATCACGGAGATCGTGCTTGAGCGCGAGCGTCTCCACAACACCGGCATCGGCAAAGGCTGGGCTTGCCCGCACGCGCGTTCGGATTCGGATGGAGAACTGCTCTGCTCCGTGGGCTGGAGTCCGGAAGGTATCAACTACGGCTCGCCGGACGGCAAGCCGGTGCATCTCGTGGTGTTATATTTCGTGCCTAACGGACAGAAGAACTCCTATCTCAAGGAGATCTCATCGCTGGCCAAGGCCATCGAAACCATGCCATCCATGCAGGCCTTGCCGTCGTTGACGGACTTGTCCGAGGTGCGCCACCGGCTGCTCGACGCGATCAGCGCGGCCCTTGAGTCGATGGCGCCGGACGCGCGGGCGCGGATGATCCAGTTGGAGGTGAAACACGCGGCGGTTGGCGACCGGGTGCCGGCAGTGCCGGCCGAGATCGCCTCGCGCCTGGTGCCGGTGCTCATCGTCGCGGTGCCCGGCCACAAGCCCCTGGTTCTCGGCCAGGATCGCGAACTGGTGCGCATGATCGACGGCGCGGAGCATGTGCCTACCGATTTGGAAGCCCACGGCCGTTCCGAACACGCGGGCGTGCAGATTCTATTGCGCTCGGTCGCCAATTACCAACCCGACCGCACCGTCTACGATTGCCTGGTGCTGAGAATGGGCGGGGCCTGAGCCCCGCGGCTTGTCCGGACTTTTCAAGAAAACAGGATTGGGCAGCATGCCCAATCCTGTTGACTTAGGCGATGCAGAAATGAGACAGGAAGAGGCGGCGGGCAGGATGCCCGCGCCACGTGGCCCGGGCATCCTGACCGGAGCCTCTTTTCAAACAACCCAAAGTGCTAAGTAAACAGTATTGGGCAGCATGCCCGCGCCATGGGAAGCCGTTGCCGCTTGCGGGGCACGCCGATCTGGCATAGGAATCTGGCGTGGCCCATTCGGACCCTCGCATCCACGGCTGGCTTTGCCGGGCCGTGAACCACCCGGAATTCACCGCGCGCCTGGCCCCGTTGGCCACCGGTGCGGGGGAGGTCGTGTTCGACCATGCCGCGGAAGCCTCGCACGGGTTTCTTGCCGCACTTGTGACGATGGCCGCCAAACAGCGGAAAAAATCCCGGCTGTGGTTGGTTTGCGATCTGCCGCGCCACCGCGAGCGCCTAGCCGCCGAACTCGAACTCTGGGGTGTCACCGCGCTGGTTCTGCCCGAAGGTCCGGCCGCCACCGACGAGGGCACCATCGCCGACCCCGAATCCGCCGCCGAGTGGTTTTCCGTGTTAGAAATCCTCGCCCGCGCCGAGCAATGCGTGGTCGTGTGCGGCAGCGATGCATTCGCCGACAAGGCCCCCTCGCCCGCCGCCCTGCGTGCCAGCCGCACGCCGCTGACTCCCGGGTCCCAACTCGATCCGGCCGCGCTGGCCGCCACTCTAACAGACAGTGGCTACGAGCGCGTCCCCAGCGTGGCCGCGCGCGGCCAGTTTGCCGTGCGCGGCGGCATCCTCGATCTTTTCGCATGGCAGGCGCCCAGGCCGCTGCGCCTTGAGTTTTTCGACACCGCGCTGGAATCCGTCCGCGAGTTCGATCTGGATTCCCAGGCATCCACCACAAAGTTGTTAGAAGCGGATTTGTTGCTGGCCGAGCCCTCGGTGGAGGCCACGGTGGCCAACTACCGGCGCTCCGGCGACCTGTTGGTTTCGTTCAACACGGATCTTGCGCGACCGGACGTGCGGATTCTGGAGGATGCGGCTGAGTTCAACAGCACGGAGGATTTTTCGCTGGCCTGTTTTGGCAGTCCGTTTGGCAGTTTCGAGGCGGGGGATTTCATTCTCGAGGAAGCCCGCCGCGAGCGGTTTTTCCGCCAACTCAACGAGTGGCAACGCGAGGGCTGGGAGGTGGCGATGGCGTTCGGCAACAAAGGCGAGGAGGACCGCTTCGCCGAACTCGCCGGCAAACAGCTCGAACGCGACCTCGGCCTGATCCCGATCCGCGGCGAGTTGTTAGCCGGCTTCACCATTCCCGTCATCCAACTCGCCGTGCTGTCCTCGTCGGAGCTTTTCGGGCGTTACCGCGCGCCGGGCATGGCCCGCCGCTCGACCCTCGACAAAGCCCGCGCCGCCCACGCCCGCGCCACCGTCGAGGAAATGCAGGAAGGCGACCTGGTCGTCCACTATGAATACGGCATTGCCAGATTCCGCGGCATCCAGGCGGGCGCCGAGGGCGACGAACTCATCCTCGAATACCGCGACGGCGTGCACCTCTACGTCCCGCTCGAACAAGCCCACCTCGTCGGCAAGTATGTTGGACTCGGCGGCAAAACCCCGGACCTCAACCGGCTCGGCGGCGCCGCGTGGAAAACCGCCCGCAAGGCCGCGGAAAAATCCATCCTGGATTACGCGGCGCAACTCCTGCGCGTCCAGGCCGAGCGCCAAACCGAGCCGGGTTTCGCCCACCCGCCCGACACCCGCTGGATGTGGGAGTTCGAGCGCTCGTTTCACTACACCGAGACCGCCGACCAGCGCTGCGCCATCGAAGACACCAAGCTCGACCTCGAGGCGTCCCGCCCGATGGACCGCCTGATTTGCGGCGACGTGGGCTTCGGCAAAACCGAGGTGGCCATCCGCGCGGCTTTCAAGGCCATCACCGGCGACAAACAAGTCGCCATCCTCGTGCCCACCACCGTGCTCGCCGAACAACACTGGCGCACCTTCCGCGAACGCATGTCGGACTATCCGATCCGCATCGACCTGCTCAACCGTTTCCGCTCGCCCGCCGAAGTGCGCGACACCCTAACAGGCCTGGAGAACGGCTCGGTCGATCTCGTCATCGGCACCCACCGCCTGCTTTCCGGCGATGTGCAGTTCAAGAACCTCGGCCTCGCGGTGGTCGATGAGGAACAGCGTTTCGGGGTCGCGCATAAGGAACGCTTCAAGGAGATTTTCCGCCAGGTGGATGTTCTAACTCTATCAGCAACACCGATCCCGCGCACCCTTTACATGGCATTGATGGGCGCGCGGGACATGTCCACATCGAAACCCCGCCGCCCAACCGCGTTCCCGTCGCCACCACCGTATGCGCCTATGACGAACGCGTCATCCGCGATGCCATCCGCCGCGAAATGAAGCGCGGCGGCCAGGTGTTCTTCCTCCACAACCGGGTCAAGACCATCGACCACATGCGCTCGCGCATCGCCCAACTCGTCCCCGAGGCCCGCATCCTCGGCGGCCACGGCCAAATGGACAAGGACGACCTCGAGCTGGTCATGCACACGTTCGTCAAGGGCGATGCCGACGTCCTGCTGGCCACCACCATCATCGAAACCGGCATCGATATCCCCAACGCCAACACCATTCTCATCGACCGCGCCGACCGCTTCGGCCTGGCCGACCTCTATCAACTTCGCGGCCGCGTCGGCCGCGCCGGGGAGCAAGCCTATGCCATCCTGCTGTTGCCGCGGGACATGATGACCGTGGGTGACGCCCGCAAGCGCATCCACGCCATCAAGCAATACACCGCGCTGGGCTCCGGCTTCAAAATCGCCATGCGCGACCTGGAAATCCGCGGCGCCGGAAATTTGTTAGGCACGAGGCAATCCGGCCACATTGCCCAAATCGGCTTCGACCTGTATTGCCAACTCCTCCGTCAATCGGTGGAGCGGCTCAAGAACCGCCACCTGTCCCCCTCCCGCGCCGCCACCTTCAAAGCGGACTTCATCGTCACCAGCGAAGCCGCCTGGAGCGCGGGCGTCGTGCCAGGCAATCCGGTCGTCCCGGCTGGGAAATCAGGCGTCGCGCCTGAGAGGGAAGACGGGCGTCCCGCCGGTCTTCAAACCTCGGACGCCTCGCCAAGAAAGGACGCTCGCCCGCGGCCGTCAAGCGTCGTGCCTGAGAAAGCCGACCCGCGTCTCGCCCGCAATTTTTCCCTGCCCGCCTTCATTCCGGCGGCTTGGCTGGGCGACACCCCGCTGAGAATTGCGGCCTATCGCGAACTCGCCGACGCCACCACCGAAACCGCCGTGGACACACTGGAATCCTCCTGGCGCGACCGCCACGGGCGGCTCCCGCCGCCCGCCGCCCGACTGCTGGAAATCGCCCGAATCAAAGCCCTCGCCGCCGCGCTGGGCATCGCTTCGGTCGAAATCCAAGGTCAACGCCTGATGCTCCACCGCAATGGCGAATACATCTTATTGGAAGGTCGCCGCTTTCCCCGCTTGCAATCTGCCACCACAGAAGGAAAACTCCCCGAAGCACTCCGCTTACTCAAGAACTTCTGACCGCATTCCCCTGCCCGCCCATGAAATTGTCTCCCATTGTCACCGCCGGACTTGTCACCATTCTCGTTCATGCCGGCACCCTCCATGCGCAGGAAGCCGCCACCCGGGAGGTTCCGGCGCCCCCGGCCAGTCCCGCAACCCCGGCAACTCCAGAGACCCCGGCAACTCCAGAGACCCCGGCAACTCCAGAGACCCCGGCAACTCCAGAGACCCCGGCGATTCCTGAGCCTCCGGTGCCTCAGGCTCCGCCGGGACTCCGACCGCCGCCCTCCCGCCCGCCGCTGCCCGCAGGTCCCATCGAGGTCAATGGCATCGCCGCCAAAGTCAACGGTCGCGTTATCACCAAGAATGAGATTTCCTTCATGCTGGCTCCGATCTATGCCCAATTGGCCTCCCAGTTTCCGCGCCGCGGTGCCGAATTCGAGCGCCAGTTCAAGATCGCCCGCGATGGCATCGTGCAGGAACTCGTCGACCGCCAGATCATCCTCGACGAGTTCAATCAAATCCAAAGAAGTCGACTCAGTGATTCCGATAAGGAAAAAGGGGTGGTCGCCCGAAGTCCCATCTCGGACCGCGTTATCGATGATGAAATCAAACGCCAAATGCGCGAACTCTTCAATGGCGACGAATCAAAATTCCTTGCCGAACTCAAGCGCAGCCGCCTCACCATGGATGGCTACCGCAAAATGACCCAGGAAAAAATGATTGTCCAGGCGATGCGGGCCAACCAGTTTTCCGATGCTCCGCCGCCGCTGCCCAACGAAATCCAACAGGAATACGAGGCGATCAAAACCACCCTCCGCGACACCGCCAAAGATCGCATTTCGTTCAAGAAAATCTTCCTCCCGCGAATGGATCAGGACAACCCCGCCTCGACCCCCGAAACCCAGCTCACCCTCGCCGAAAGCCTCGTCAAACAAATCAACCAGGGCAAGGATTTCGCCGACCTCGCCAAGACCCACTCGCGCGACGCCTTCGCCGCTCAGGGCGGCGTCCAGAATGACGTCCCGCGGCCCGATCTGTCCCCCGAGTTCGCCGCCATCATCTTCGATGCGAAGGTCGGTCAAGTCCTCGGACCGCTTGAAGATCCTCACGGCTTCACCATCGTCATACCCACCCGCATCGACTTCGGCCCCTCTCCCGCCCTCGACGGCAAAGTCCGTGAAATGATCGAAGAACGCGTCCGCCGGAAGAAAACCTCCGCCCAATATGACCGCTGGATCACCTCCCGCCGCAAGCGCGCAATGATCGATATCAAGCCGATGTGAAGACTCAAGACGGAAGACTTGTAGACAGAAGACAGAAGACCAGATGAAGAAGTGCTGCGCTCTCTTCGATGACAGTCCGACAGATCCGTCCGATCCGTCTTGTGTTCCTCCTGTCTTCTGTCTTCTGTCTTGAAGTCTTCTGTCTTTCTTCCGATGCCCGAGCCCGACCTGTTCTCGCAGCCTCTGCCGCCTTCCCCGCAATCCCGCATCCGGGAATTGCGCGCCGCCATCGCCCACCATAACCACTTATACTATACCAAGGCCGCCCCGGAATTCTCCGACGCCGAATACGACCAACTCTATCGCGAACTCGAAGCGTTAGAGAAACTCCACCCCGAATTCCACGACCCCAACTCCCCCACCCTGCGTGTCGGCGGCGCTCCCATCGAGGGGTTCCAACAAATCCGCCACGCCGTGCCCATGCTCAGCATCGACGACGTGTTCGAACTGAGCCCCGACGCCCTGGCAAAATCCGGCGCCACCCGTCCCGAGCACGAACTCATCGAGTTCTATCAGCGCCTGCGCAAGCACCTCGGCCGCGATGACATCACCGTCACCGTCGAACCCAAGATTGATGGCGTCGCCGTCTCGCTGCGCTATGAAAATGGCCGCCTCGTCCACGCCGCCACCCGCGGCGACGGCCAAACCGGCGACGACGTCACCCACAACGTGCGCACCATCCGTTCCATCCCGTTGCAACTGGCTCCGGACACCCCTTCAAAATCCTCTCAAACCCTTGACTTCGAGAAAATCCTCCCGTACGCTCCAGCCGATGAGCGGAGTGACACAAGCACAACTTCTCGCGCAACGTCTGCGCCAAGCCCGGCAGAAAGCCTCTGCCGAAGGCTCGAAGATGACCTCGCAACAAGCCATGGAGCAAATCTTCAGGAACGGCTCAGACAGGAAACCCAATCCATTCTTGAATGGGGAACTCACGCTGGTCGATTGCTCGATCCAACAACGTTCTTTGAAGTCGTCCAAGGCTGGAAAGAACTAGGCGGCCAATCCGAACACACGGTTTTTCATCTCGAGAAACTCGGCCGGGTTGTGAAATTCACCATCCCGCCCAACTTCGGTGCCCAAGGTGGCATCGCGTATCTCAAGAACATCGGTTTTTCAAATCGCCTTTTCGGCGATGACATCCGTTTCCACGGAATTCTCAAAACGGACAAGGGACCTGCGTTCGTCATTTCCCAACCGTTTGTGAAAGGCACCGCCCCCACGCCTAAGGAGGTTGCCTCGTGGTTCGAGTCCAACGGCTACCACCCCACCGGCCACAACCGCTGGAAAAACCCCGCGACCGGCACCGAGATCGCCGATGCACACGTCGGCAATCTAATCAAAACCGCAGACGGCGAACTCGTCCCCATCGACCTCCAAGTCCTTTCCGCAGGCGAGACATCTCTCCCATCACTCCCATCACTCCCATCCATCCCATCTCTCCCATCCATCCCATCTCTCCCATACATCCCATCCCTCCTCGAAGTCCGCGGCGAGATCTTCCTGCCCAACGCCGCCTTCGCCGCCATGAACGCCGAGCGCGACGAGGCCGGCCTGCCGACTTTCGCCAACCCGCGCAATGCCGCCGCCGGCACCCTCAAGCAGCTCGACCCGAAAATCGTCGCCCAACGCCCGCTCGCCTTCCTCGCCCACGGACTCGGCGCCTACGACGGCCCGCCACTGGAATCCGAGCACGACTTCCATTCTCTGTTAGACCAGCTCCACATCCCGCGCAACCAGCCGATCCTCACCGCTTCCAACCTCGATGAAATGTTGCACGCGGTTGCCACCATCAACCGCGAGCGCCACGGCTTCGACTACGGCACCGATGGCGCCGTGATAAAAGTGTTGGACCGGGCCGAACGCGAGCTACTCGGTTTCACCTCCCGCGCCCCGCGCTGGGCCGCCGCCTATAAGTTTCTCCCCGAGCAACAGGAGACCACCCTCAACGCCATCACCATCCAGGTCGGCCGCACCGGCGTCCTAACACCTGTGGCGGAACTCACGCCCGTCCTCATTTCCGGCTCCACCGTTTCGCGCGCCACGTTGCACAACCAGGAGGAGATCAACCGCAAGCAAATCCACATTGGCGCGACCGTTCTCGTGGAAAAGGCCGGCGAGATCATCCCGGCCATCGTCAAGGTCATCAAACCGGTTCCTGGCGCCGAGCCCTATTCGCTCGTCGCTAGTGCCGGCGGCAAGTGCCCGTCCTGCGGCGGGCCCATCTCAAAGGAAGAGGGCTTCGTCGCCTGGCGCTGCACCAACTTCCAGTGCCCCGCCCAGGCCGTGACCCGCATCACCCACTTTGCCTCCCGCAAGGCGCTCGACCTCGAAGGGCTGGGCGAAATCGTCGCCGAAGCGCTCGTCCGCCACGGCCACTGCCACGCCCCGCTGGACCTCTTCAACCTCACCGAGGAAGCCCTCGCCAACCTCAACCTCGGTACCGACGAGTCGCCGCGCCGCTTCGGGGAGCCCAATGCCGCCAAGCTTCTTGAAGCACTCGAAAAGGCGAGATCAAAGCCCCTCCATCGTTGGCTGATTGCCATGGGCATCCCACAGGTTGGCGAAGAAGTCGCAAAAGAGATCAGCAAATTCCACAAGGATTTTGCAGAGATCCAAAACTCGTCCCTCACGAGAGATCTGTCGCGACTTAAAGTTCTCCAAGAGGCAGCAAAGAAGGCCGCCAACGTCAAGACGAAACAACGACTTGGTTTTTACGCTGAATATTCTCTCCTGTTGGATGAATTGCTGCTAACTGGTTCGATCGAATTCCAGAAGCCGGAGAAAATTACCCGAAAAGATGATATACTACAATTGCACAAGTTCATCGATGCAAGTCGCGATGCCATTTCTGCCTCGGCAGTAGCCATTGAGATCTTAGCACGTGAGAATGTACTCTTTAAGTCGATGGGAAAATTCCTGAAGCGAATTGACAATGAATGCCAGGCAGAGTTTCAGCCACTATATCCTGAAAAGGCCGCCCTTTCCGAAAAGCTCAAGAGAATAGGGTTCATTAAATGTGCAGCTGCAAAGTCTGAAGTTCCGAACGACGATGACTCCGGCAAACTCAGACTCGCCGACTTCGACGACTACATTTCAACAGTCGGCCCATCGGCCTGCAAGGCCTGCGTGGAATATTTCGGCTCTGACCCCGGCAAGCAATTCATGAAGCAGATGGCTGTGCTTGGGATCGACCCGAAATCAGAGCTGCAACCCGATCCGGTAGTTCTACCTTCCGCGGGTGAGGCCTGCAGAACTGCCGACCTTCCCTTCGCCGGCAAGACCTTCGTCATCACCGGCACGCTCAGCATCGACCGCGATGACCTGAAAGCCTTGATCGAGAGCAAGGGCGGCAAGGTCAGTGGCACGGTCTCTGCAAGAACCGACTTTCTGTTATGTGGCGAAGGCGGCGGTTCAAAAAGGTCGAAAGCCGAGAAATTGCCGAGCGTTAAGATCATCGACGAAGCCGAGTTTCGCAAACTAATAGACTCCCATGAGAACCTACATCCTGCGTCGGCCTCAGAGCAACCCGATCTCCTCATTTAGCCAAAAACTCGAAGGCCGGAAAGCCATCGACGTGCTTGCCGGATTGTGCCTTGGGGTGCTTGCGGATGGAGAAATTAACAGCAGGGAAGCGAATTTCTTGAAAGACTGGATCCTGCAGCACGCCGCGTCCCTTCCCGAATTCGTCCTAATCAAGTTGATCCCGAAACTCAATGTGTTGCGAACTGGCGCTGACGCCCCGATCGAACTGCTTCAGGAACTCGCCAAACTGCTGAGCGCCTTGGTTGGACTGGATGAGCCATCAGAAAACGGCAACTCCGATCTGGCGTCGTCCGCTGGACGCCCTTCCAAATTGATCTTTGACGATCTGGATGAACCCATCTCATTTCAAGGTCTTGAAATTGTCGTATCAGGAAACTTCACAAACTTTTCCAGGTCTGAAGTCATGAAGCGGCTGTTCGAACTGGGAGCAGTGGCCCGAGATGCAGCGCCGACTACCCGCACAAGACTCGTCGTTGTCGGGCAAAAAGGTTCACTCGCGTGGACATCTCGCCAACTCGGCACCAAGATCGAGAAAGCGCTGGAATTGCGACAGGCCGGCCAAGACATCAGAATCATCTCTGAGGAATCCTTCCTAACCCACCTCGCCGAACTCAAGCTCGATCCGATTTCTGCCGCCCACCCCCCCCTGTGCCGCCGCGGCCGATCTCACAGACAGGCCGCTCGCCGGCAAGACCTTCGTCATCACCGGCACCCTGAGCATCGAGCGCGACGCGATGAAAGACCTCATCGAGAGCAAGGGCGGCAAGGTCAGCGGCTCGATTTCCGCCAAGACCCACTATCTGCTTTGCGGCGAAGGCGGCGGCTCCAAGCGCGACAAGGCCGTAGCGCTGGCCGTCCCGATCCTCGACGAAGCCGCCCTTTACGCGATGATCGCCGGAGCGCAGCCGTAGGGAGGACGGCCGTCTCGGCTGTTAGGGAAAACAAGCGTCCTCGCCTGTCGTTAGCATCCACTCCGCCCCAACCACCATGACGAGCCCAATCCGAACTATGGGACAGACAAATTATCGCACGGCAATATGGCGGGTGGCTGTGGCACGATTCCAAACTCAGCAACCGAAGGGCACGCTGCTGGACCGGTATGGTGGTAGAGAAGGCCTCGGTGGATACAGTTTCGCGATCAAGCGCTCCGAAAAGTCGGTCGCGTCGTCACCTCGGATTTGAGGCGATCTTGCGGTGGATCCGTTTGTATGCTCAGAGCTTATTGGGCTCTAGCACATCTTTGACAATGCTCTCATGTAGCTGAGTCAGGCGAGGCTGCAAAGTGAAGTCATCCACCGCTCTATTCAGCAATATCGCCATACTGCAAAGGCTGCCGACGCGCTATTCAAACAAGCATCCGGAGATGAAAAGAGATGATAGGATCGATGTCACTCCTGTGGGAGTTTTTCTCGGTTGCCCCGCGCCTGGTTCGATCAGGAGCTGATTCGAGCCTCATGGGATGAGATCGCTAGCGACGAGTATCGCTTCCGCCCGGAGATGGCAAGCGTATTTTGGCAGCGGCAAATTAGGTGTGAGGCATTTCGCATGGCTCCGAAGCCAAGGTGGCGGACGATGAACCTTTGGGCGTGTCTTTACGTTTGGCAGGCACAAACTACAGGACAGACAAAGTATCGCGCCGCCCCCCGCCGGTACCGGCCCGCGCCCCGTCCGGTTGCCGGAAGGCGGCCGGCAAACCCGAGCGCAGCGCCGCCGGACCTTGGCAGGGCAAGCCGGGCGGAGGCCTGGCCCGCAGAGTGCCGGCGGCGAGGCGGTTCGGGAAGATTGCCATTTTTCGAGCAAACCGGTTGACGGAGGCCGCCACTGGATCTACCATTCACCCATGAGCATTACCATAGACAAGGCCGGACGCTTGGTGATTCCGAAGTCGATCCGGGATCGGTTCAATCTGGTTTCGGGGGCGGAACTGGAAGTGGAACTGGAAGCGGACGGGGTGCGCCTGCGGGTGCTTGGCAGCGGATCGTCCTTGCGACCCAAGCGGGGACTGGTGGTTCATCACGGCAGCAGCGTGGTTCATCTCGATGTGGCGGAGTTCATCCGCGGCGAAAGGGAATCACGAGCGCATCAAGTGGCGGGAACCATCAAGCCATGAGGGTTTGTTTTGACAGTTCGGTTTTGGTTGCCGCGGTGGTCGATCAGCTTGCGAACCATGAGTCCGCTTGCGCCTGTTTTGTTCAATATTCCCAAGGCAAACACCGTGGATGCTGTTCGACCCACGCGCTGGCGGAATGCTATGCAACCCTGACCGCACTGCCCTTGCCACGGAGGATTCAAGCCACCGAGGCCCGCATCCTGATCGAGGAGAATTTCATCAAACGACTGGAGATTCTGGAACTGACCCAAGCCGATTACGCCACCGCCCTCACTCGCAGCAGCCAACTCGGACTATTGAGTGGCGTGGTTTACGACGCCTTGCACCTGGTTGCTGCGGAACGGGCGAATTGTCAGCGGATCTACACCTACAATCTCGCGCATTTCCATCGCCTGCACCCTCTTGGAATCACGGTTACCTCACCCTGAGTCGGGCTTTCCCGCACCACTTCCCGTCGCCTGAAGGCGGCAGGCAAACCTGAGCGCAGCGCCGTCGGACCTTGGAAGGGCAAGCCGGGCGGAGGCCCGGTCCGCAGAGTGCCGGCGGTGCGAGGGTTCGGGTCAGATACGGGGTTTCCAATAGCCGGGGCAGGCGGCTCAAGAACATGACGGCGAGGACTTGCAGTTCGGCGTCCCGGATTGGGAAGACGGGCGCATCCGGAACCCATGAAAATCAACCTGGCTGGCGCGGCTTTTAGCCTATTGCTTTCCCGTGTCAGCCAACGAACTGCTCAAGCGCATCACCACCTCCCCGGAAATTTGCCACGGCAAGCCGTGCATCCGCGGGCTGCGCTACCCGGTGGAGTGGCTGCTCGTACTTCTGAGCGGCCCCACCACGGAAGCCGAGATCCTGGCGGACTACCCCGATCTTGAACCCGATGACTTGAGAGCCGCCCATGCCTATGCCGCCCGGCTGGCCCGGATCAAGCGTTTCGAGACTCTCCCTGCGGCATGAATTTCCTTGTCGATGCCCAACTGCCCCGCTTGTTGGCTCGTCCGCTTGAACGAGCTTTGCCAGTCCGCCCGGCATACTCTCGACCTCTCCGCAGGCAACCGCACCTCGGATCACACGATTGCTGAACTGGCAGACATTGATGTCGCCGTGGTGATCAAGGGGCCTTGGCCAGATCGGGGCGGACCCTCGCGGCTAACAGCTTGTATCCCTCGGCATTGAAATGGAGTTTGTCGCCGAGGAACAGCTCGGGACGCGGCTGGCCGTCGGGACCGAGCGGCAGGTCGTAGGTCTCGATGTAGCGCAGGTGGGGCTTGCCCTTGATAAAGCCGGCGATGAGCTGGTTGACGGCTTGCGTTTCCGCCGCCTGTTTCCAGCGCGAAATGGCGGGGCTGATGGAAATGAAGATGATGTCGGTGTCAGGCAACTTGGCGTGAATGGTGGACACGAAGTCCTTGAAGTCGGCGAAAACCCCCTCGACCGGTCTGCCATTCCACAGGTCGTTGCCGCCGGAGCGCAGATAGATCGCCTTTGGCGCGTAGGGAAAGATGATACGCGGCGCGAAATGAGTCGCGTCAGCGATCTCCGAGCCGCCAAAACCGCGATTGATGACCTCAACCTGTGGAAAATCCTGCGCCAGCGTCGCCCACATTCGGATGGTCGAGGAACCGATGAAGAGCACCGCGCCCCGCGGCGGCGCTTTGGCGCGATCGGCCCGTTCAAAGGCGGCGATTTCCGTTTCCCACTTTGCAAAGTCGTGTGCCGCTGGCACCGCACACAGCGTCACGCTGCAGATTCCTAACAGAACCATCAGGGTGAACACGGCGAGCCGGGTGCGGTGCTTCATGGGCGTGGTTGTAGAATCCGCCGGTGCGGATGTCAAGGTGGGGAGATGCGGTGGGATGCACAGCGCCACAACCGATTCGGCTGAATCCCGTCACTCACTGCGGCCAAATAGGGGTCCAACCCGTCGCGAATCGCTTGGCAGTGGCCGATTCCTCCCGCATGATTCCGGCCGCTTATGACTCTGCCCCAATTGATTGTTGGAAGCACCCTGCACCTTGGCTTGTCGCTGGGTATTCAAGCCGCCCAAGCGGTGCCGGAAGCCCCCAAGCCCGTGTCGCGCAGCGTGCGGGTCATCGAAGGCTGGACCGTGCGGGTCGATGATCGCCTGCTGCACCCGCCTGACGACGAGTTGGGCACGCGGATTCTCAAATCGCTCGAAGCGCGGCTATCCGACGTCAAGGCGGTGGTGCGCCCGAGCTGCCTGGCCAAATTGCAGGGCGTCACCATCGTGCTGGACCTGAGCCACGGCAAACTCGCGCCGATGCAATACCACCCAAGCGCCGCCTGGTTGGTCGAGAATGGTTACGCCGCCGACCTTGTGCATTGCGTCCACATCCCGATCGCCGCGGAATTGCTCGAACCCCGCCAGATCAACGTCCAGCCGTGGTGCGTGCTGCATGAACTGGCCCACGCCTATCACGATCAGGTGCTGGGCTTCGACGAGGCGCGCATTCGCGACGCCTACGCGGCCTACAAGGCGAGCGGTCACGGGGATTCCGCCTTGCTCATCACCGGCGAACGCGTCCGCCACTATGCTCTAACCGATCACAAGGAGTTTTTCGCGGAAATGACCGAGGCGTATTTCGGCAGCAACGATTTCTTCCCCTTCAACCGTGGCGAACTGATGACCGCGGAACCGGCGATCTATCAATTGATGCTGGCCATCTGGGGTCCGGTGCAGACCGGTGATCGCAAGAAGGCAG
>Ga0073936_10001328_pt1 | contig 38298 bp, 22 predicted proteins | sample AliMusrvi5mmetaG_FD_87041 | JGI IMG/M metagenome (GOLD analysis project Ga0073936, IMG submission 87041) | Freshwater lake bacterial and archeal communities from Alinen Mustajarvi, Finland, to study Microbial Dark Matter (Phase II) - Alinen... | ecosystem: Environmental > Aquatic > Freshwater >...
CTCCTGGGTGATGGGATGTTCGTAACCAATCCATTCCCCAGGACGCCACACACCAAACATAATTCTAATTAACAAAATAACTTATTTTTCAAAAAACCAAAAAGGCTAAACTTCAGGGCTATTCTCGGTCGTCCCTACCGGGACGATTGGACGTCGAAAATCCGGGCTGGATACCGTGCCATCGTGCCGCGGCATGGGGCAGAACCCGTATTGTTCAAAAACGAAAAAGGGCGAAACTTCTGGAAGCGAGCCGGATGCATAAAGGAGTTCTCGATGACACCGTTTAACGGATTGAATATGGGCCTGGGAGCGATCTCTCGACTGTCCACGGCGAGAACGCGGTCCATCACCGCGGAGAATGTGTATGGAGAGAAAAGCCGGGCGGGGATGGCGGAATTGAGCACGGTTCCACAGCCGGAGGTGGTGCGGCTGGGACAGCGCTGGGATGGCCCCAATAGCTGCGCGCGTGATTTGGGAACCGGGTGGAAAGTGCGTCCCTGCATCACCTTGTCGGCGAATGCGACAACGGCGCTCATGGATGTTGCCGGACCGGGCTGCATCCAGCATATTTGGATTACCACGGATGTCAACCGCTGTCGCGATTTGATAATGCGGATTTATTGGGATGATGAGGAAATGCCCAGCGTCGAATCACCGCTGGGTGATTTCTTCTGCAACGGTTGGAAGACGCGGGTCAATATCCTCGCGCTGCCCATCAACGTGAATCCTTCCGGTGGTTTCAATAGCTACTTTCCCATGCCCTTCCGCCGGCATGCGCGCATCACTATTGAAAACCGCGCGCCGGAAGAGGTGACGGGATTGTTCTACGCCATCAACTACAGCGAGACGGAAATTCCCGCGGATGAAGCCTATTTTCATGCCAGCTTTCGACGCACGAATCCACTTCCGTACGGTGAAGATTTCGTCATATTGGACGGCGTGCAAGGAGTAGGCCATTACGTAGGGACCTATATGGCCTGGCAGCAAAATAATACCGGTTGGTGGGGAGAGGGTGAAATCAAGCTCTTCCTGGATGGCGATACCGATTTCCCCACTATTTGCGGCACCGGCACAGAAGACTACTTCGGCGGCGCCTGGTGCTTTGGCGAAAACTACTCAGCGCCGTTCCTCGGCTATCCGTTGGGCAGCAGTGATGGGAAAGCCGGTACCCGGCACGGGTTGTATCGTTTCCATATTATGGATCCCATCCGCTTCGCGAGCGACTTGCGCGTCACCATGCAGGCCATTGGCTGGCGCAGTGAGGGACGGTATCTGCCATTGCAAGATGATATCGCATCCGTCGCCTACTGGTATCAGGCCGAACCCCACCGATCTTTCTTGCCACTCGGTGATCGCGACGCATTAGAAGTCATTTAACCCAAAAAGTCAGGATAGAGGAGCGCTGCATTTTATGCCCGCACAAACATATCTCCCGCGGTGGCGGGGCTTTAACCTTCAGAACTTTTTTACCATAAAAAGTACCGGAGATGTCTGCGAAGATGATTTTCGCTGGATGGCGGACTGGGGCTTCAATTTCGTCCGTTTGCCCTTGTGCTATACGCTGTGGCTTGATGGTGATGATCCGTATCGCATATACACCCCAATGCTCCTGAAGATCGACCGGGCCATTGAACTCGGTCGGCGGTATGGAATGCATGTGTGTCTTAATTTCCACCGCGCTCCGGGATATTCGGTCAACAACGAACGTGACGAACCCTTCAACCTGTGGACGGATGATGAGGCGATAAAAGCGTTTTGCTATCACTGGCAGCTTTTTGCGCGGCGCTATCAGGGGATAGATCCTGATGAGTTAAGTTTTAATCTCGTCAATGAACCGGCAGCGCCGTCTTCGCGGATGACGCGCGCCCAGCACCAGTATGTGATCACCGCGGCAACTCAGGCCATTCGTGCCGAGGATTCTGAACGCTTAATTATTGCGGACGGTCTTTCCTGGGGGAATGATCCGTGCCCTGAATTAGCTGACCTGGCCGTGGCCCAGAGCTGTCGGGCGTATCTGCCTATGGGCGTCAGTCATTACCAGGCTTCCTGGGTCAACAGTGACCAATATCCGCCTCCGGCCTGGCCGGGAGGGTGGCAGGATGGCGTCAGTTGGACGCGAAGCACCCTCGAAGACCATTTCGCCAAATGGGCCGCACTGGCCGCTCAACGTGTTGGGGTACACTGCGGTGAAGCCGGCGCCTATAATAAGACGCCGCATGATATCCTGCTTCGCTGGCTGCGCGATGTACTGGAGATCCTTACCGGGTATGGCATCGGCTACGCCATGTGGAATTTTCACGGCCCGTTCGGCATCCTCAACTCCGGTCGCAGTGACGTGGATTACGAGGAATGGCACGGTCAAAAACTCGATCGGGCGTTATTGGCCTTGTTGCAGGAGTTTTGAGATGGTCAATTCCCCAATCCCGTCCGAGGGAGGGGGGACTGTCGTAAGGTCGGAAAGCGGCATCAGCCGCGCTGGCTAGTCTCCCGTCAATCCAGCGACTCGTGCGGCAAATGGCGCGATGGGCGGCAATTCATTCGTCGGGCGATCCAGGTAGAAATAGGCGGTGGCGCACCAATCGTCTTCGCGCTCAAAGAGCAGATACTCGGGACCGGCGACCACGTCATCCACGGTGAGTTGCTGTGTACCATCACCGAGTGCCACCAGAGAATGGATGCTCGCGGTGCGTAGAAAGGCTTCCATGTCTGCTTTCGCCGCACAACCGATTTGCTGGATGGTCACCCGGATCTCGTTGTGGAAGTAGACCGGGTCGGGGCCGTGCAAGCGATAGAAAGAGTATTGCAGGCGCTCGTGATCAGCGACGGGACAGCCATGCCACTGGCAGGCATATTGTCCCTGTCCCCAGCCGGTAGCGATGTAATCTTCCGTTCCTGTTCCACAGAGGGTGGGGTAGTCGGTGTCGCTGTCAAGGTAGATTTTGACTTCCCCTTCTCCCCACCATGAGCGGCCATAGCGCGCCTGATCCGCAATCGCCCCCAGCGTACACCCCAGAAAGCGTCCGTTGCCATGCACATGCGGCAGAATTTCGAAGTCGCGACGCATGGTGGTAGGGTTCTCCCGGCGAAAGTGGGCATGAAAATAGCCGGCATCAGCCCCGTGTGCGTCACCCAGCGTGTAATTTACATCATAGAAAAACATCTCCACATCGGTCGGCGATTCATTGGTCATGGTGATGCGAAAGCCGTTGCGAAATGGCATGGGGATACGGCAACAGCACGAACGTCCTTCCGGATTATCGAACCAGGCGTTCTCGAAGGCTGCGGTCCGCCCCAGCGCCAACCCGAAGAAGTCACCCAGCGGCGCCTCGACGGCCGGCGTGTCGGCTCCGTCCCAATACATGCGTATCACCAAGCCGCGCAGCATCGCAGGCGTACGGTCATTGATCGTCACCCAGGTGCGCCGCACGGTGCCGGAGCCTTCGGCATGCGCCATGGTGTAGGTGTGCCCCGCCGGCAACGGATTGACTGATGGTGCGCCCTTTCGTCCATAATTTGCCTGACCCCCGGCGCCGGGTTGCCCATCCGGGTTCTCCGCGCTGGACCAGCGGGTCTTCAGGAGCACGGGAATAGCATACAGCGGTTCATTTTTCATCAGACGACTCCGGCCGGATATTGTATTCAGGACTTTCGCTTCCGCGTGCTCCCCTCTCCTCGGGGAGAGGGGTTGGGGGAGAGGGCGAAACGCTCGCAAACGATAGTCCTGACGCTATCTTTCGTGATGATGGTGATTCTTCCTGCCGGAGTGCGTGAGTTGTTCGTTTGTATTACGTTTGTTGATGCGGAGCAGGAGTTGGGGGGTGACAGGAGAATAGAAAGGCGGTAAGCGATTTCCACAGGCGAAATCAGGAGTGCGAGGTGTCCCATGTCCATGCTCCCACTGGCCGTGCATCACGGGCAGTTCGTGCGCGACGGTGCACGTTTCCTCCCCGTTGGTCCGGTCTATTTCGCGCGCCAACCCGGGACGTGCGGCGGGGCCTACTTTGATGACGAGTGGTGGCCTGAGACGCTCAATTACCTGGAACGCGACTTTGCGCGTATGGCGGAAATTGGCTGCACGATGGTTGTGCCGTTCGTGAAAACCACGAATTTCTACCGCGAGGGTGAAATGGTGGAGACGCTGTTTTCCCGCTTCGACTATCTGCTTGATCTGGCCGCGTCATATGGGCTGTATGTATTTCCCTTGCCCAACTTCCCACCCACCGCCTATGAGCAGATTATGGGGCAACCCTATCGCGACGACCCGGCACATCCACACAAACACACCAGCACTAACCCACAAATCTATGCCGCCAACCTCAAACAAGGTTTATATTGGGCCGAACGCTATACACGACATCCCGCGTATGGCGCGAGTATTATGTCGGTCGGTGGACGCCTGTGGACCGGCTATGCGGGTTACGGTCCCAACGAGCCGGAAGGTCGCGAATTGCTCACGGTGCGCCCCACCTGGCAGCGCTGGTTGCAGGAACGCTACCAGGACGATTTCCCGGCCTTTCTCATCAGCCACCCACGATTGCCGGAACACCCCACTTGCTGGAGTGAGGTGGCGCTGCCTGTGGAAGTGACCGGGCAGTTCACGGAACACGATTCACGCACGTTCGACTTTCTGGCCTTCTCCGCCGGACTCTCCGCAACGGTGGTCAACGAGTATGCCCGAACGGTAAAGCGCGTCGTACCGGAAGCGATCATCTTCACCGGTGCGGAAGGATGTGAGTTCGAGCGCGGCCCTATGGAACACCTGATCCCCGGGATGGCTGATGTAGACGCCTTGTGGCTCGAAATGTATCAATTCAATATGACGCATTCCACGCATACGCACCCGGATTGGGAACGCGAGCATTTCTTCGAACCCACGACAAACAAACAAGCCATCGATATGCTTTCCGCGCAGACGGAAGCCTGGGAGCGCACCCGCTATTTAAAAGCGGCGGCGCCCAACGCCGCATTGATATGCTGTCACGGTACCGTCATGGATAATCTGATTCGCTGGACACCGGAACCGCGCGACCAGCGCATCATTTTTGAACGATTGCACCGTACGTACCTGGATGCCGGCGCTGACGGCATCGGGTTCTGGTGCTGGACCGATGACGAATCCTCCTCACGCCCCGAGCCGGAATATTTCTATCGCGAAGGCGAGGCAATGGGCGTGGTGAATGTCGGCGGCGCCTACCGTCCAGTGGCACGCCGTATTGCCGCGTATGCGCGCGCGACAACTACCACGGCGCGGGTGAGCCGCGACGTGCTACTGCTTTACCCTACGGCGCACATGATGGGGCTGGACCGTATCGACGCTCTGACGACCGCGGCATGTCTCACCAGCGCCCTGGCGCGGCTCGGAGTGGCGCCGGAAGTTAAATCCACCTGGTTTCAGGGACGTGGGCCGATTAGGCTGGAGGAATTACTGCCCTTCAAACTGATCGTCCTCGCGGCTGATGAATACCGCAAAGATTTCCCTGAAGTGCCCGCCACGTTGTGTCAATACGTGGAACAAGGCGGCCGCCTCGTGCTCGCCATGGGGCAACCCGGCAGTCTGCTGACCCCTTCCTTGCAGGAGGTCGAGAACCCGGAGTTAGCGCGCCTGCTTGGATATCCGACAGTACTGGCCACCAATCACCAACACACCACATTCTGGATGCAGTCCGTGCGCTGGAGATTGCGCGACGACTTCCTGCGCTATTGGGATCGCCGTCGTGGACGCTGGATGCCTGGACGCGGCGAAAAACGCCTGACCTTCAAGTGGATAGCCTTGCCCGATGGTCTGCAGATTCTGGCGGAAGCCTGTGTACCCGCGCCACCTCCTGAAGGTGCGTTTTATGGCTGGAGCGAACTGGCCTATTCCGGCGAAAACGCCTGGGCGCCGTTGGTCTATCGTCGGCCACTTGGCGACGGCGCGGTCTTTGTCATCCCCTATACGCTGAATATCTTTCGTTCCCACCTTGATGAAATCGATGTGCAGCGTGATGACTGGGACTGGGTGTTGCAGGCCGCTATCGACGACGCCAACGCCGCCACCGATCCCTGCCACAGTTTGAGTGTGTTGGCGCAGGAATTCTTCAACTTCCGCCCAACCCGTTAACAAGCATTAATCATGTGGGCATGAACAATTGCGGGCTAACCGTAAAACCCAATATCCGGGTATCCTTTAGCTTCATGCGTCGAAAGAAGGCTCTATGACTATGACCGTCGGACAGACAGTAACACTTGGTTCTTGCGTATTCGAATTACTCACCCAGGGTGATGAGTTTCTGGGTCTGGGCGAGATTAGCATCAATGGCGTGCTAGTGCGCTCCGGTCGCTTGCCCTTGCGACCGTTCACGCAAACCTTCAACGGGCAGGAGTTGGCCGGGTTGCGGTTGTTCGCGACCATGGTGAGTGACACAGAAATCCGCATCAAGCTGGTGGCGACCTTCCGTCCGTTGCCGGTGAAGCTCATGCGCGATCACAGCTTCGACCCTATTCACGAAGCGCGTGACTGGGATGCACCCGTCATTTCCGGCAGCGGGGAATTAGAGATCGTGCTGCGTCCGGCGCGCGAGACCTTTGACGGCTGGGCGTGCGACGGTTTTGACTACCATTACGAGTATGCCAGCGCCGATACCCCCATTTTTTATCTGCTGGACATGGCCAGCTGGGAACTGGATGGTGATATTACCGGCGCCACGGTCATCTCACAGTCTTCCTGCTCCGCCCCGGTGATCACCTTTACGCCGGAAACCGCGTGGACTACGGAAGGCGTCATCCACTGGGAGGATGCCAATTCGTTGGCGAATCCGGTGATGACCCACAACCTGCCGCGTTGGGCTTCCCATCAGGCCTTTGACTTTCAGTACAAAGGCGCGATCACCCTGCTGGGCATTTATGACCGGGTTGATCTTATCCGCACCATGCTCAAGCGTGAAGCGGGGCACGCAGAGATAAAGACCTTTGACAAGCATCTCTTCGACCAGACGCTGTCGTACGCAACCGCGGCAAAAGCGATTCTGCTGCAAGCGTCACCCAAGAGCACCGTCGCCCAGCGCAACCTGTGGACGCGCGTCTTCGACACCGTTCACGACCGTGCGCGTGCGGAATTCGGTTTGGTTGAGGAACCGCTGGTGCCGCGCATCCACTGTAATTACTGGGACAACTTTGTTATCGATGACTACCGTAAGGACCTGCTGCCTGCCGCCGCGGCGCTGGGATTCACGGAGATCTTTGTCGACAACGTGAATAAATCCGCGATGACGCAGAAGAGTCCACATCCTGACTTCCATTGGAATATGTGTTGCGGGCACGAATACGAGCCGGCCCCGGAGTTGGGGGGTCCCGAACGACTCCAGGCTTTCGTCGCCGACGCCGCGGCGCTGGGCATCCATGTCGTGTCCTGGACCAATAACGACCAGGCGCTCTCCAGTCCGATCAATCATTGGTACCTGGAGCAATATCAACCGTGGTACGTGCGTATGGAGGATACTCGTCTAAAATACGGCGGCGCGTACAGCAACTGCATGAGCATTCTCAATTTCAGCAAAGAGGAACCGCGCCGCTACTGGGTGGACTGCCTCAAAACCATCAAGCAAACCACCGGTCTGGATGCCTACTTGTTCGACAGTTTTTACAATCTGGGTTTCATGCCTATCGACTATACGGACGGCAAACCGACGACCCAGTGGCGCGGCACTTTGCTGGCGATGAAGGAGTTGCAATATGCCGGCGTGCATTTTCTCATCGAGTCGTTCGGGCCCTTCGGTGTGCCCATGCATGGGTGTCCCATGGCCTTTGCGCAACCGGATCAGCTATTCACCCTCTACAAGGTCTCCGCTCAGCTGAATTACACCACCATTCCCACGGGGAATATGGAAGTGGTAGACGATGCCGAGTTGCTCTATCGTTTCTACGCGCACATGGCCACGCATATTCCTTTCCTCTTCTGGGATGGCAAGCGCATCGACGAGATTTGGGGCGAAGGGCACAAACGCGCGCTGGCGGATTACCACGCCAATCGCCCGGAGATGCACACGCGCATTTTGCAGGAAGACGGGCTGGCTGTTCTCTGGCATAATCGCGAGGAAACGCGCGCCACACTGTGGAACTTTATAGCACGCGAAGTGGCGCTGCCGGGCACGGTAGTGGACACGACAATCGGCGTTGAATTGCCGTTCGCTTCTTGTTATGCACTGCAGGCGTGCCACACGTATCAGATCACCGATACACCGTTGCCGGTCGCTATCCCGCATACTTCATGAACGCATACAATTATGCACTGGTTACTCGAAGCGTTATCCGCCTCGACTGGATCGTAAGGAGATATTATCATGCCGTATGAGACACCTTCCCGGCTGGAGACCTTGTCTGCCGAAGTCCGCGCACACCTTGAAGACGGAATTATCCCCTTCTGGCGTGAGCGCGCGAGAGATACGCAATATGGTGGATACCTTACCAACTTTGATGCGCGGGGTGAGGTGTTGCCGATGCCGGAGAAATACGTCAACACTCAGTGTCGTTTGACCTGGTGGTTCTCGCGTTTGCATCGTGCGTATCCTGATCTTCCAGGCATAGTGGAACTGGCGCGCTGTGGGGTGGATTTTCTCCTGGAGCATTTCTGGGATCCACGGCATGGTGGGTTTGCGTGGAAGGTCAACCGTGACGGTTCGCGCCTGGATGACGCCAAAATCGTCTACGGCGAAAGTTTTTGCATTTACGCACTTTCCGAGTATACCCTGGCGACCGGCGACCCGCGCGGGGTGGAATACGCGTCGCGCACCTTCGATCTTCTGCAGCAGCAGTGCGCAGATACCCGCTATGGGGGGTATTATGAAAACGTGCAGGCGGATTGGTCGCCGGAAGAGGCCGGTTTCGCCGGCGGCGACCGCAAGGGACTGGATACCCATATGCACCTGATGGAATCCTTTACGACCCTCTACCAGGCTTCGCGGGAAGAAGTCCATCGCCGTAAGTTGCTGCAGCTCATCGACTTGATAGTCGCGCGCATGATTGACAGCGCCTCCGGGTGCGGGCTTAACCAGTTCGATCTGGCGTTCACGCCCATCCCGGCGATTGCGATCAAGCGCACGTGGAATGCCGAACGTCAAGGCGAAGCGCCCGCCACCCCGACTGAAACCACTTCGTATGGGCACAACGTAGAGTTAATGTGGTTGATGCGTCTGGCATTAGAGACGGCGCAAGCCGACCTCGACCCGTATCTGCCGCCCATGCGACGCTTGTTGGATCACGCGGTGGCCCATGGTGTGGATTGGGAATATGGCGGTATTTACCGCGACGGCCTGCGCAATGGCGGTCCACTGGTGCTGGAGAAGGAGTTCTGGCAGCATTCGGAAACTCTGGTCGGCTTTCTCTCCGGGTATGAGCTCTTTGGCGAAGCTGTCTATCTGGAGGCCTTTACTGCCATCTGGCGTCTGGTGAAGGAGCATATGATCATCCCTGGGGTGGGGGAGTGGCGAACGTTGCTCGCCCGTGATGGTACGCCGATCGATGCCAATATCGGCAATCCGTGGAAAGTCTCCTACCACACCGGTCGCGCTATGATCGAATGCACCGAACGCCTGGTGCGTCTTTGCTCCTGTAGCAAATAGTCCGGAAAATACTTAGGCCCGGATTATTTATGGATGAATTGACTCCTGGCTAACTCTGGCATTATTCGAAATGTCATAAATTATGCAGGCTAGAGCATAATTGATCTCGGGTTTACCCAAGGCGATTCTTGATGTAAACCCGAGATTAATTAAATCAGAACCCCTCTGAACTCCATCTACGCCTTCACCTGAAATACCTTTTGCACTGCTTGACAGCACTGGCGGTGTAGGATTACTATTCATTTTGAGAGTCACTGATGTAATTTCAACTTCATCGGTGACCAGCACCAACCTGGTGCGTCGTATCCTTGTAATTATTGTAGAGGAGTTATCATGCGGAAAGGTTTTACACTGATCGAGCTTCTAGTTGTGATCGCAATAATAGCGATTCTTGCAGCTATTCTCTTCCCGGTCTTTGCGAAGGCACGAGAGAAAGCGCGCCAGACGAGTTGCCTGAACAACCAGAAACAGATCGTCACAGCCATGCTGATGTTTGCTCAGGATCACGATGAAATGCTGCCGTCCGCTGCGACGGTTTGGGGTGACATCAACCTGGACAAAGGCGTGTTGATCTGTCCCACCGCCGGCACCAAAGTGAAAAACGGTTATTGTTACAATACCGTCTCCTGCGCTGGTATGGCGCTGGGTGAAGTACTTGATGTCTCCGGGAAGAATGACCCGTCTGGCGTGTGGGCCACCGCCGACGGCACCACTGCGGGAAAACCGGACTACCGGCACACCAGCAAAACCATCGCCGCTTTCCTGGATGGCCACGTGACCCTGCGCGGTTTCCTACCCATCCCGGACCATACGCCCGCCGTCAATTTCGCGGCGAGTGGGACGCCATCGTATAATCCGGGCGGTAATCTTGCCAGCATCAACGATCAGATGTATGCGACCCAGCAGGACTGCGTCGGGTATTCGGCAATCGCCTTCGGCGGGGTGAAATCCTTCGGGAATATTATCCTGGAGGAGTGTCCGGGATATGTGGCTGCCGCCGTGGATATCCAGGTCGCTAAACCCGGGGTCACCAGCCCCAATGGCGCCAATGACAACGACTGGGTCACCGTCAAATCCGCCACCGGGACCAGCGCGGGACCCGCGGAAATTAGTGTCGGCAATGAGGATCACTGGAATAGTGCTGGCGTTCGCCTCAAAATCATTGATGCCTCCAATGCGCCTTGTGGCGGCGTCGCACGTCCGCGCGAGTTGTGGGTCTTTGACGATCTTTCGATGAATCTGGCGCGCTCTGCCGCGGTTACCGCCTATGGTGCGACAACGACGATCCTCAATGATGAGCGTTGGGATCAGCAGACCTATACGGGGAGTGGCGTCTCCGTCGGGTCGCCGGGGTATGTCACCCTTACCTGGTCCGCAGCGAAAACTATCGGAAGCGTCATCGCCTCCGGCGGCGGAGGCGCCGCAAACGAAGCGTTGAAGGACTTCACCGTTCAGTATTCCTCCGGCGGCGCCTGGGTAACCTGTGCCACGGTAACGGGCAACACCACCAAGAATAGAACCTGCATCTTCACCCCGGTGACCACCACTGCCATCCGCCTAGCCATTACCAGTGCAGACGGCGACAATTTGGGACGAATCACTGAAGTGATGGCGTTTTAGCCGCAACTACACAACGGGCAGGTGTGATGCCTTCAGGAAGAGTCGTCGGGAACGGCGTACGCTTTCTGAAGGCATCGTTTTTGTTCCAATAACCTGGTCCCATTGTAGATAGAGCCTGCATTATTCATAACATTTCGAATAATGCTTCAGTTAGTCCGGCAGTCAATTACTTCATGATAATCCGGGTTGCTAGATATGGCTTGAGATTTTATGCGGAATTGTTAGCTGCCCTGCTCGTGTCTTGATTTCGCGATCAAGCGTTCGGCGTTTAACTTCTGAATATACTCGGTGTTTGGGCATTGACTGAAAGTGTCGGTGTCTATACAGTTAGACAGGATCAGTCATATAAGTTGACGCTAAAAAAATAGTCAAGCGTGATCCAGGTTTGCGGGGGTAGGTCATGTTGCTCAGAATTTGTAGTGTATGCTGTGCGATGCTCTATTTGTCGATCGTATACGCGGGAGAATTGACACCCGCGCTAACCGCTGATGACCTTGACGAGGTGCAGTGCCAGACTTTCGACGGTGCACGTCCGCTGGGACCGGTGCCGGCAGCAACGCTGCAGGCGTTGCTGGGTTTGCACGCCGGTGCTACGAGCTATGAGTTTGGTGGTCTGGCCGGTAAAGACCGGCACTTTCGTGCTGCTTTTAAGCATCCGGTAACTATCGGAACGTTGTATACAACCCAATCCGGTGCGTTGACCGCCGTGGCTAAGTATCAGCATGGCGTCGGATTGAGCATCAGTTATCTCAAACCGACCGCCGTTTACCCCGGCGATGTGACCGAAGAAGACCAATGGGTCCGCATCCCTGATGTTGGCGTGTTGCGGACGTTGCCCCCCGGGGTACAAACCCGAGCGCTGCGTATCAGTGACCGATATCTGCAGCCGCAAACATTCCCATCGCATGTATCACGCCTGTTGCTCTTTCAAGAACGCTATTACAGCGCTTTGAATCTGGGACAATGCAAATTGTCGACGCGTGAAGGGAAGCCGGAAGTATGGCTGGGTGTGTGGCATGCGCCATTAACGATAGCCGCAATCCTTGCCGACCCGCTCAATGCGGCGTCGGTCGGTGTGGAAGAACTCAAACCAGACGTTACGGAACCGGCGGCGCTGGCGCCGCCGGAACGCTGGAAACATCAAAAGGACTTCATTTCCACGCGTGGTGGGGTTTCGTTGTATACGGTCGAAAAACCCTTTGCCAGCAGCGCGCTGCGCCTGAGCGCCGGCCCGCGTGGTACCAGCAGTCAGTATGGGCAAATCCTTCCACTGGTGAATCTAGGCGACACGCCTGTTGTCCCCAGCTTGCAGGCGCCACCTCCTCCGGTGAGTATCTCGTATGATATGCCGATGGATGGTTTTGTCGCGGTGCAAATCAGTGACAAACAGACCGGTAAACTCGTCCGCCGTCTGGTGGCGGAAGTTGCGCGGGATAAAGGACCAGTTGAGGAAGTGTGGGATTTAAAAGATGATAACGGTCAGTTAGTGCCTCCGGGAGAATATCTATGGAAGGCACTGGCGCGTCCACCCTTTAAACTTACTTACGAAATGAGCGTAAATAATGCCGGGCAACCTGCCTGGTGGGCGCCTCCGCCGGGGAAAGGCGGCGGCGGGTGGCTCGCGGATCACACGCCCCCCTCCAGTACCTGCGCGGTCGGCAACCTGGTGTTCCTTGGGGCGCCGTGTGCGGAGAGCGGCAATTCGAGCATAGCGGTAGATCTGGAAGGTAATAAAGTGTGGGGGGCGACTGTCGCCGGCTTTTCCGGTACCGAACGCCTGGCGAGCGACGGACGCTATGCCTACCTTATTCACACTGAGTACGTGAAGCAGGTAGATCCTCAAAACGATTTTGCGTTGCGCCATCTCTTAACCCCGCATTTTCCGCGCGACCTTCCCGGCGCGCCGATCAGCGGCGCGGCAGGCCGAGGGAACAAGCTGTATCTTGCGTATAATGCCCGCAATCCCTCCTGGTTGGCGCCCTCGTTCACCGCCAATGATCTTGACCCCAGCAATTCCATGCCGCGGGTGTGGCTACGCAAAGGCAATGGCGGGCGCAGCGGGCGCGGTGATAAAAACTACGAAGAATCCGAGTATGACGAACTCATGCAATACTACGCGGCGTTTTTGGTGGACTTCATGCCGGATGTAACTCCTTCGCTGGCCGGGTCGCCAGTGCCCAGTTCCACCTCCGCGTTCTTTGGCGATGCCCCACTAAACGGTCCCTATGGCGGTATGGTTACGTCTATCTTTAAGAAACCGGTGACTATCGGATCCATTATGATTCCGAATGCCGCGATAAAAGTATATGCGCTCAAACTTGAAGCCAAAATACCCGGCGACGTGCCCGGGGAGAACGGCCCGGATGATCCGGAAGGTGGCGCCGGCGATACAGAAAAGTACAATCCTGATGATTGGCTCCAGTTGACAGTGACCGGGAAAGCCGGACAACCGGGGATTGCGTTGGCCCCGGAAGGCGGGCTGAAGACCCAAGCCCTGCGCTTCACAACTACACGTTTGATCTGGTGCCTCGCAATGGGTCGGCGTTTCGCGGATTGCGCTCCGCAAGCTGAGCGGATTATTGAAGAAGGTAAACTGACCGCGCATGGCGGTTGGGCCATCGAACGCCCGGTGACTGCACCGATTACTCCCTACACTCCGGCGATGATGGCACTACAGTGGCCGGAGGCAGTGCAACTGCGCGGTATCTCACTGACCTATCCAATCGCGTCCACCACGATGGTCGACTATTGGATCGGTCCCGCGGGGAAGGACCCGAAAAGCGCTCTGCACGATGATACCTGTTGGAAAGAAGCTGGAATAATCCAACCTGTCCAATTCAGCTGGTCATGTCATCTGGGTACCACCCGCAGCGTGGATTTCGGCGCTATTATCACGACTCGTGGGGTGCGTATCCGCGCGTTGGAGCCGGAAGGTTATCGTGCCCCGCCCTATGGCGTACGTCCGGTGGCAGGCCCGCACAAAGGGGGATTCGACGCTATTGTCGCCTATGTCTCGTTAGGCGCCGATCCGGTGATGCCGACGCAAATCGGTCCACGCATCACGGAATACCGTATTCCACCTCCGGACGAAAAAGACAGTCAACTGACCATCATACGTCACCTGCCGATGGTGGCGCCAGGTAATATCGCCTTCGCCAAGGACGGGACGCTGTATGCGTTCTCAGATGGCCAGATTGTCACCGTCCCCCTTGTCGGCGACCCTGTGCAAAAAGTGGTGGTGAAACGTGACCAATTCGCCATACCCGGTGATCTGACTGTTGATGCCGACGGATTGCTCTATGCGACTGATCTGGGTACGAAAAACATCAAAGTTTTTAATCCTAAGACCGGAGCGTTGGAGCGCACCATCGGCAAAGCCGGTGGACAGCGTGTTGGCCCCTGGGATCCAGAACGGCTGGATAACCCGCTGGGGATTACCGTCGATGCCGCGGGTAAGCTGTGGGTGGCAGACTGTACCTACCAACCCAAACGGATCCAACGCTATTCCCGCGACGGCAAGGTCGAAAAATGGTTCCTCGGTCCCACCGCCTATGGGGGTGGAGGATGGCTGGATTCCGGGGATACATCCATCGTAAATTATAATGGAATGAAATTCATCATTGACTGGAAGACGCGCGAGTGGAAACTGGCCAGCATCCTGTACCGTCCCGGCGCAAAAGAATCCTCCGGCGGCGCTATGCCTGACCGCGTGGTTTATCTCAAGGGACGGCGTTACCTGGTAGGACCGGATAATTATGCCGGGTTGGCAACGATTTGTACAGAACGAAACAATATCGCCGTGCCGATGGCCGCTGCCGGACCGCTGAGTGACTGGGCCGACATTCGTATCCGTCCCGACCTGCTGGAAAAATTCGGCGCGCTGTCTTCTCAGACTAACGACTTTCTCTGGTGGGATAAAAACAGCGACGGTATCCCGCAGGCGGATGAGGTGGCTATTCTCCCCGCTCTGGGCACGGCCGCAGTGGGTGAAGATTTATCATTCAATTTTGATAACTTGCGTTTGCGCCCCACGGGTTTCCTCCCTTCCGGCGTACCGCAATATGATGCCGCAGCCATGGAAACTGTTCCGGGTGGTGCAGCCGGGAAATGGGAAACCGCTGACGGTCGTACTTTTGTGAAAGGAATCCCCAACCGTCTATATGCCGCAGATGGCAAAACGGTGCTGTGGGAGTACCCAAATCAATTCAATCATCATGACGGCTACTACGCAAGTAATTTCGGGTACAATCGACCTCCGGGCGTCCTCAACCAGGAGCATGCGCTCATCGGGCACTTCAGCCTGAACAATGCCCAGGATAAACCAGAAGAATATTTCTTTACGAACAGCGACGCTGGCGACTGGTTCTGCTATAGCGGTGACGGCCTGCTGGTTGGGTGTATTCTCGGTGGTCCGGCCGGGTACGGTCTTCGCCAGTGGACGATGCCGGAATGGGAACCTGGTAAAACGGATCTGTCCGACTTGCGCGCCGGGCAAGAACACTATCATGGCTGTGTTGTGAAAGCGGATAACGGCAGCGTATATGCTGTGACCGGCCACAATCATGTGAGCGTGGTGCGGGTGGATGGGTTGGCGCAAGTGCAACGCATGACTGGACTTCGCACGATCACCGCGGAGGATATTGCGAAAACACAGGCGTGGGAAGTTGTCAAAGCGGAGCATGATCGTTTGCGCCAGGAGCCGAAAGTCGCAAAGATGCCTTATTTGGCCAACCCTATCCATCCTTCCGGTGGCTTGGAAAACTGGCCCGAGGAACTGTTTTTGACGATTCATGATTATTGGCAGCACAGTCTGATCGGCGCTAAATATATCGTGCATGCTCAAGCAGCGTTGGCGTGCGACAACACAAATCTCTACATCGTTGGATGGTCACTTGACGGCACAATGCGCAACACGGCGACAGATCCTAAGCTGCTCTTTAAGCACGGAGCGGCACTTGATGTAACGTTGGGTATGAACCCAAAGGCGGATGCGAAACGGACTGCGCCGGTAGCCGGCGACTTACGTATCCTGCTCTCGCAAGTGAAGGGGGAAGCCGTAGCCGTACTCTATCGACCGGTGGCCATCGATGCGCCGGTAGACAAACACTACAACTTCACTTCGCCGGTGGGAGAAAACCGCATGGATCTGGTCGATGTGATTGCTGATGCTGAAGTTTCCGTCACCCAGGAGGCAGGTCGTTGGATTATTGAGGCGGTCATCCCCTGGGCGTCGCTTGGGGTGAAACCACCGGCGGTTGGCACACATTTACGCGGGGACGTAGGCATCTTGCAGAGCGATCAAAATGGAGTGCGCACGGTCAATCGCCTGTACTGGTCGGGCAAATCGCAGACGATCATCAGCGATCTTCCCTCTGAGGCGCGTCTTATTCCCGCGCTATGGGGGGAATTTTATGTCACCGACCCGGAAGGCGGTGAAAAATTCGGTCCCGCGGATGTGACATTGGAATAAGGAGATGTGTTATTCCGATCAGGGGTGCCATCACAGCAATACCTAGAGCGTGTCCCCAAGTCCATGTATTTGGATCGCGAGTGGATTTTGTCGTCAGGCGCGAAGAGAATTTCACACTTTATCGGAGGTAGATAAACGTGGAATTCTCGACAACGCCTGGCGGAAAAGACACCGCGAGGCGCATGCGTGGCCTTTGGGACAGGCTCTACCTAGATGGCAAATCAAACCATTGAAGAGTTCAACTCGCGGGAATGCGCCTCGTATGTTGCTCTTCTGGCGTCCAATCGACAAAAAATCTATCGAATGGGTGATGTATATGACTGTAGTTACGAGTATATTTTCGCAAAGAATGTCGCCGCACACAAAATAAGAGATACAAATGCGGACTGTCGTGTGGCATCTGGTGGAATTCTCCGTTGTTGCTATCCCCTTGCATCCCTGTGAAATGATAAGCCATGGATTATTAGGAATTTGTCCAGGTAATAGAATCACTTGCCGAAGCGTCGACGCGCTCAAGTTGTGTGTCAGGAGAAAATGTTTTACTCGGGATTGGAACCGAATACGAGACTCTATCGTCTTTAGACGTATCGATGAGGAGTAGATCGCCTCATCGGGAGGCGCACCATGTGGAGTAGATATCGGAGCATTATTCTCGTCTGTTGTCTGTCAAGTATGGCAGCCATGGCACAAGAAGCGTCACCATTATTGACCGAGTCGGTTGCCGTGCAACTCGCGCTGCAACACCAGCCCACAATCCGCGCCGCTCAGGCTGAAGTGGGGATGGCGCAAGCGCGTGTGGATATGGCTCGAGCAAACGCGACCATACAGGTCTCCGGTAATGGCCTGGCGATGGTTTCTTCGATGCGAAACTCACTCACCGTACCCGGTGTAATGCCGCAAGCCATTCTACAAGCGCAAAATCGGACGTCGCTGGACCTGAATGGTATAGCAATGTACCCACTTTATACAGGGGGGCGCATTTCATATTCCGTGCGTGCCGCGCAATTACGCGCCGGTGCTTCCGAATTCGGTGTAACGACGACGCGAACGCAAGTGGCCGCGGAGGCGCGATTGCGCTTTTCAGATTGGCGGCAATCCCTGGCCATGTTGGCCATCACACAGGATACTGTGACTGCACAAACACAAACGACACAAGTAACTCAGCAACTCTTTGACGTTGGAAAGGTTCCCCGCTTTGATGTCCTGCGCGCACAGGCAGCACTCCAGTCCGCCATACAACAGGCGACCAATGCGCAAGCGGATGTTCTTGTGGCCCATGCACGCTTCGCACAAGCGCTGGGTGTACCGGAAGCGATGATCGCAACATTACCCGCCGACGAACCTTTGCCGGTCATGCCCACCAGTATTCTGGAGACGGCACTCGCGCGGCGCGCGGATTTACGTGCGGCCCACCAAAATATCGCCGCGGCGAAAGTGGAAGTCAGTATACGCAAAGCCAGCTACTGCCCCCAATTGTATGCCATGGGTATGGTCGATGCCGTGGCACCAGCGGATATGGGAAAATCGGCCGGACTAACCGTCGGAATAGTCGGTGGAATACCACTCATCGATGGTGGGCGTCGTCGGGCGGAAGTACAAGAGGCAACCCAGGGAGTCGTGCAAGCACAGGCACTTTCGGATACGTTGGAACTGCAGGTGCGCGCGGATGTTGCCAGTGCTATGGCGCGTGTGAAGGCGGCACGGCAAAACATAGAGACCGCCACAGCACAAATACGCGCCGCCGACGAAAGCTATACAGTTGCTCAGGCCCGGTATGCCGGCGGAAAGGGCACGATTGGTGAGTTACTGGACGCACAACGCACGGTGACGGAGGCACGACAAGATTTAGTGGCGGCCGAAGCGCAGTATCGCAGCACGCTGGCGACGTTGTATCTGGCGATGGGTGTCGATATTGTCGAACAGACAACGATAACACCGGGTACACCGGCCCCGTAACACTTTATATCTACCGGATGACGTGAAAGGAAGGCGATGATGAAGATTCTGCTTGCTATTACCATGATCCTAATGGTATTCGTACACAGCGCGGTTTCAGCCGCGGGTATGCCTACGGCAAAAGCAGGGAAATACACGGTGGCACTGGCCACGCATCCCGCGGCGCCGACAGTCGGAGAAACCAAGGTGACCTTCACGGTCACTGACGCCGGGAAACCAGTCAGCGGTGCTGACGTCTCCGTACATATTGATATGGTGGGCATGTCCATGCCCGCTGACGTGCCAGCTACTCCTGGAACAGCGGCAGGGCAATATGTGGCTACTGTAAATTTTAGCATGGCCGGTCAGTGGAAGGTCATTGCCACTGTACATGCCATGGCGGGTATGACGATGGATGGTGACGGTACAGCAGCGTTTACTATAACCGCGCAACAGGTCGCCGGTGCGAGCACTGCTACGCCACCTCTGCCGTCAAGCGTGCCGACATCTCCCGCGACTCCAGCCCAAGCTGATCTGCCGTGGTCGCTCATCATAGGTGGTGTGATCCTTTTAGGTATCGTTATCGTGGTTGTCGTAGTTCGTGGGCGCGGTAAAAAGACACCAGGAGATTAGCCCGCTTTATTCGCGAAGTGAATAAAGCTTCGGCTAGTTTAGAAGGAGCGTACGATGCGATATGTCTGCCTTATACTCATCGCGGTGATTATGTGTTTCGCAAATCCGGCCGCGGCGGTGGGTCCGGTGACCGCATTGGCCGGAAAATATTCTGTTGCAGTGGCAAGTGAACCCTCGCCACCGGTGACAGGTGAAAATATATTGATCATCAGCGTTAAAGATGGTGCGAACGCACTTACCAACGCTGCTGTCGCGGTGCATATCGATATGACCAGTATGCCAATGCCCGCGGATGCCAATGCGACTCCTGGACAGAACGCCGGTGAATACGGCGCCACGGTGAACTTTTCGATGGCGGGTGTCTGGAAGGTTGACGTGTCCGTTCAGCAGATGGCCGGTATGAAAATGGCGGGTGATGGCGTCGCCCATTTTGTCGTGGAAACCGGCAAAGGCATCACGGCGAAAAGTGCAGGACGGCCGATCCCCTGGTTTGGCATTATTGTTACGGTACTATTCTTGGGGATCCTCGTTACCGTGCTGGTTTACCGCCATCTGTCGACGAAGTCGCGGGGATATCTTGTCGGAATACTTACCCTGGCGATTGTACTTGTGGGGACCGTAGTTTTTGTACAAAAATATCGTGATGCGAAAACATCGACAGTGCTCGCTTCCGCGAACATGGATATGAGCACCCAACCGGCACCCGGCGTTGTGGCCGTGACGACGGAAACCGTCCGTGCCGCCCCATTTCACGCGAGCGCCACCTATACCGGTTCAATAACGCCGGACCGCGAGGAAGATGTCTATCCGCGCGTCACCGGACGCTTGCTGCAGATGCCGTTCTACCCGGGGGACCGCGTTGCTCCGGGACAAGTAGTCGCCGTGCTTGATTCCACGGAGTTGGCGGCAAAAGAAGCACAAGCGCGATATGGGAAGATAAGCGCGAATCAACAGATCACCGTCGCGAATGCCGATATCGCTTCAGCACAGGCTGGGTACGCCAAAGCGTTAAAAGGTGCTGCGGAAGTCCGAGCGCAACTCGCGCAGGTGAATGCTGCCGCGCGGGCTGCCGATAGCGCGGTGAAAGCCGCGCAGAGTGATGTCAATAACGCCCGTCAGTTGGCTAATGAGACGGAAGGGGCCGTGTTGTCCGCACAATCGGGAATCGATCAGGCCAATGAAGCGGTGAGCCAAGCACAGAGTGATGTAGAAAGCGCACAAGCGGATGTCGTGTATTGGACGACAGAGATCGCGCGTGAGAAGAAGCTCTATGAGCAAGGCGCCGTCGCGCGTGAAGAAATGGATCGCGAAACAGCACAAGCCGCGACGGCCAATGCTAAGCTTTCGCAGGTCAAAGCCGCAACACGAATAGCGGAGGCGGGGGTCGCACGGGCGAAACAGGACTATGCGCAAGCCCGGGCGCGTCAGGGAGCGGCACAGGCTGCAATCATCTCTGCTGAAGCCCGCCAGGAAGGTATGCAAGCCAGCCGTGATGCCGCGCAAGGAAAAATCACGGAGACGCAGGCCGCGGTGGCCACCGCGGAAGCCGAGGTGTCCGCGGCAACCGCCGGAGTCACCAGTGCCTTAGCCCGAGCACAAGTAGCCGCTACAACGGCGATGCAGGCTGGCGCCGTATTGACGGAAGCGAATACTGTTCGTGGGTACACGACAATTCGATCGGCGGTCGGTGGTATGGTGACAGCACGCAATATTTCTTCGGGTGTCTTGGTTCAACCCGGGATGTCCATTCTGAAAATCGCGAAGATTGATGTTGTGCGGATTCAAGTGAATATCTCAGAGGCCGATTTAGCACAGATTCAAATCGGGCAATTCCTGACCGCGCACGCCGTGGATCGACCAGAACGCGAAATAACCGCCCGCATTTCTGCTATATTCCCGGTGCGGGATATTGCGGCGCGAACCGCGATTGTTGAAGCGCGCGTTGCGAATCCCGGTTACCAACTCAATCCCGGGCAGTATCTGTCGGTCCAGATCAACCTGAACTCCGCATCGCGACAGGTAATCACTGTACCGACAACAGCCCTCGTGACCCGCGACGGTGAATCCAGCGTCTTTCTCGCCAAAAGTGACGGTATGCGAACCATTGCCCGGCGTAGTTCCGTGACTGTTGGACGTTTAAGTGATGATCGAACAGAGTTGCTGACCGGCATACATGAAGGAGATGCGGTGATCAGTACGGGATGGGCCAATCTTCATGATGGTGACGCGATCAAAGTGCTCCGGAATACGGTGAATGCACCGGAATCACCGCTTCCACCCCCCGCGATTGATCGGATGCCCGCGCCTTCTGAGCCGATGCCGGTCATAACACCCGCGGCCGGCGTTCTACCGCGGAAAATTCCTGTTGTGCGCGATCCGGCGCCACGCCAGGAGAACGCCAGTCGAACGAATGCCTCCACTACCGGCGCCCCGACCCTGGATGCGAAGAAATGGTTTCACTGCCCGATGCATGTCGATATGGTGAGTAACAAGCCGGGGAAATGTCCCAAGTGTGGTATGGATTATGTGGAGTTCCATAAGGGGCCATAGAGGAAGGCGAATGGAGATCAAAGTTCCGCAGCGGATCGTCACCGCGGTCCGTGCAACCACTTTTAATATCTCGCAATGGAGCATCGACCATCCCTACCCGGTGATCGCGTTCTATGTCGGCGTCGTTCTGTTGGCTATTATTGCGATCGGCGTTTATATGCCGCGACGGATGATGCCCTATGTGCAGAGCCCGCTGATCGGTATCGTGTCGATGATGCCGGGTTTGTCCGCGGAAGAGATGGAGATGTATATCTCCAAGCCGATTGAAGAGCAGATGGTTAATGTGAAGGGCCTGCGCTATTTACGATCGTCTTCGCAGGACGGGCTTTCGATCGTCTCGTTGGAATTTCCTTACGGCGCTGACATGAAGAAGGCGCTTTTTGATGTTCAGTCATTAATGAATGTCGCGCAAGCCAATTTACCGGAGACCGGAGCGAATCTGAAACCGTCCTGGGTACTTGCTATCGACCCCTTGAATATTCCGGTACTGTCCCTATCGTTGCGCGACGATGGGAACGGACGATGGTCGCAGGATCAACTACGCGAATTGGCGGATAACGAGATCGTGAACCGGCTGAAAACCGTGCCCAATGTCTACTCGGTCGTACCGTTTGGCGGCTATCGCCGTCAACTGCAAGTTATTGTCGATCGCAATAAGTTGGCAGCCTATGGGTTGAGCATCACTACGCTGCGGGATGTCATTGATAAATATAATGTTGCTAAACCCGGCGGTATCCTGACTGCGGGTGCTAATGAAGCGATTGTACGCCTGGATAGCAAAGTGATCGGTCCCCGTGATCTGCTCAACCTGCCGGTGCTGTCCATCGCGCCGAATCTATTGCCGGAAAGTGGAACTGTACCGGCTCTCGCACCCCGTACCGTCTTCCTGCGCGATGTCGCCAAGGTAGAGGACACCCACTGGGAACGGCGCAGCGCCTACCATTATCTGCATGATGGCAAAGTCGAAAACTCTATCGAGGTCGCGGTGCTGCAGGATCCTGATGCCTCATCACCCAAAGTCATCACCGGAGTACGGCAGGAGCTGTCACGCCTGGAGCGGGCTTATCCCGGGCATCAAATTCGATGTGGCATATGACAACGCGCACTTCGTCGGAATTCTCTTTAGGAACATGTTTGAAGAGTTGGGCATCGCTATTTTGCTGGCGGGTATTGCCGTGCTGCTCTTCCTCGGGGAGTGGCGGGGAACCCTCATTACGCTGACGACCATTCCCATTTCGCTGGCTATGGCGATTCTTCTGCTCATTCCTATGGGGATGACGCTCAATTCCAGTACGCTCATTGGTTTACTACTGGTTATTGGACGTTTGGTTGACGACTCGATTATTGACATACATGCCGTAGAACGGCACCTGCGTATGGGGAAGAACTCGCGCGATGCGACGATAGACGGCATCACCGAAGTACGCCTTTCCGTCATTGCGGCCACAGTCGTCCTGTGTTTGGCCTTGCTTCCATTGTTGTTTAGTGGTGGAATTACCGAGCAGATGTTTGTCGGATTAGCCTGGCCGATTATCCTGGGCTTGCTGGCATCGATGCTGGTATCCTTCACTCTGACTTCGATAATGGCCGCGGCTTTATTGAAACCGCATGAGGAACTGACGCGAGAACGCCGGAGTTGGTTGTATGTTCTGCTCCTGCTACCGGTCCAAAGTTGGCTGGAAAGACTTGAACTGGGGTATGAGCGGTTGATCCGTTGGATGTTAGCGCATCGCTTCGTCAACATGGCTCGCGTGCTGGCCACGATAATTATCGGCTTCGGTTTTTACTACTTCATCGGTTCTGAGATGATGCCGCTCGCTGACGTGGGACAGGCGTATGGCGCATTAGAGATGCATCCTGGCACCTCCTTTATTGCGACAGAGAATGCCGTGGCACAGATTGAGCACCTGATGCTCAAACATCCGGAAATTGAAAAAGTCTCGACGGAAGTCGGGGCAGAAACGTCCTTCGAAGCAACTGGAGCCTATTATACTGGATACGCCATGCCCTCGGTGAACGCAGCTACTTTCATGATCACACTTTCGGATAAAACCGACCGAAAGAAAAACATTTGGCAAATTATTGACAGCGTGCAGCAGGAAGCAATCGCAACTATACCAGGCATACGGCGTTTCCAAATTAAGGAGATGGGGTCGGATGTGATGGCATCTTCGGCGGCGCCAGTCCAAATGCTCGTATACGGTAAAGACCTACAAACCATTGCGGATCTCGGGAACAAGGTTGCAGATATTGCGCACAACACCCCGGGTATGTATCAAGTGGCCACCAGTTGGGATATGACGCAGCCGGACTATGAAGTTAAAGTGGATCCTCTGCGCGCTGCTGAAGTCGGGATGAGTGTCGCGGATATTGCGGATCAAGCCTACTATGCACTTAAAGGAGGACTGACGAGTGATTTTTGGCGTTTGCCGAATCTCCGCCAGAATACGATTTTACTGCGGTATGCGCCGCAAAATCGTGGTGGAGCCGTGGATCTGGCCCACGTCTATATCACTACGCCGGATGGACGACAGCTCCCGTTGAACGCGCTGGGCACTATTGCGTATCGTCAGGCGCCGTCAGTCATCGAACATGACGGACTGCGCCGTGCTGTCAACATCACGGGATATTATCGTCCGGGAAGCCGTCCATCAATGGATTTATCGATGGATATCCAGATGCAGGCGATGCAGAAACTCAACTTCCCACCAGGCTATGGCATTGAAGTACGCGGTGATATGACACAGATGATGGACTCCTTCAAACGCCTCCTCATCGGGCTGGCGCTGGCGGTGATCTTCATCTATCTGGTGCTGGTGGCGCAGTTCCGCGGCTTTCTCCAACCATTGCAGATGATCTTCTCGCTGCCATTGGAACTGTCCGGGGTCTTCCTTTTCCTGTTCCTCATGCATCAGGCCTTCAGCACGGTGTCGATTCTTGGCGTAATAGTCTTGACCGGTATGGACATCACTACGGCGATTTTGCTCATTGACCTGATCATGAAGTATCGTGAGAAAGGCATTCCCCGCGATGAAGCCGTCGCGACAGCGTGCCCGCAGCGGTTGCGCCCGATTCTCATGACCGCAATGATTACAATCATTGTGATGGCGCCGGTGGCTTTCTTCCCCAAAACTGGTATGGATGCCTATAGTCCATTGGCGACTGCGGTGATTGGTGGGCTGAGCATTGGCACCGTACTGTCATTGCTGGATATCCCCATTTTGCATACCTATATGGATGATTTCATGCAAATAATGCTGCGCGTGCGACAACGAATTTTCGGTACGGCAGTGGTTGAGGAAGATGCCGTACACTCGAATCACAACGAAACGGACTAAGTCGATAGGCGCGCGGAGCAACGGTAGATGCCTCGGGACGTTGTGCGATCAGCGGGATAACGCATAGCGTTCACCGCTTGGTCTATCCAATGTCAATCACACACGGTAAAGTATGATTATTCTTATCCTGCTGATTCCGTGAATATTTCGCGCTAGGGGTTGGCGGCAGAGCTGATCTCTGGTATTCTCGTAGAGCAAAGAAATACCGGTTGCGTTGGAAAAGCTCCTTGTTCCATCGTGCGCCGGTTATCCCCAGAGTCGATTTTTGGAGGTTACGCATGTTGCAGAATAGTCCACAGGTAAAGATTGCGCTTGTTGGCGTCAGCCGGGATTGTTTCCCCATCGGGTTAACGCGGGCGCGTTTAGCGCGCTTGCAGGAGGCTTGCCAGCAAACAAAAGTCGCCACTGTACGCCTTGAAACGATCATTGAAAACGAGGCGGATGCGCTGAAAGCCCTTGAGGAAGCACGAGCACTCGGTGCTAATGCGGCTGTTATTTTTCTTGGCAACTTCGGCCCGGAAGGCCCGCTGTCTATTTTCGCGGAGCGCTTTGACGGACCTGTGATGGCCTGTGCCGCTGCGGAAGAGACAAAAACCGACCTCATCAATGGTCGCGGCGACGCCTATTGCGGTATGTTGAACGCCTCATACAGCTTCGGGTTGCGAAAACTGCCGGTCTACATTCCTCAGATGCCGGTGGGCCTGCCGGATGAACTGGCAGCGCACGTGGCGCATTTCGAAGGTGTAGCGCGCGTAGTACTCGGGTTGCGCGGGTTGAAAATTTTCGCTTTCGGACCGCGTCCGCATGACTTTTTTGCGTGCAACGCGCCGATTAAACCATTATATGATCTGGGCGTCGAAGTGATGGAGAACAGCGAACTCGACCTGTTCGTGCTATACAACAGCGTAGACCCCAATGATCCGGCCATCGCGCCTATCGTTGCCGATATGGCAAAAGAACTGGGAATGGGTAATGCCTATCCGGATTTGCTGCCGAAGCTGGCGCGCTTTGAACTGGCACTTACTCGCTTCGCGGAGGCCAATCTTGGTTCGCGGCAGTATGCCATTTTCGCCGACAAGTGCTGGCCGGCCTTTGAGAAAGCTTTCGGCTTCGTGCCGTGTTACGTCAACTCGCGTCTCTCTTCCCGCGGCGTACCGGTGGCTTGCGAAGTCGATCTTTATGGCGCATTAAGCGAATATATGTGTTATTTGGCGAGTCAATGGCCGGCGACTTTACTGGACATCAACAACACCGTGCCGAATGACCTGATCGCGGAGATCACCGACATGAAAGGCGCCGCCCCGGTCGATCTTTTCATGGGCTTCCATTGCGGGAATACTCCGAGTTGCTGCATGAAGAACTGTTCGATGAAGTATCAACTGATCATGAATCGTTTGATGGAAGACCCCGCAAAGGATCCAGACATCACCCGCGGCACGTTGGAAGGCCAGCTTCGCCCCGGCCCGACCACCTTTTTCCGCCTGCAAGGCAATGCCGATAGCCAGCTCGTGAGTTACGTATCCGAGGGAGAAATCCTGGATGTCGACCCGCATACCTTCGGCGGTATCGGCGTCTTCGCCATTCCCGACTTTGCCCGTTTCTACCGCCACGTGCTCATCGGCAAGCGCTTCCCACATCATGGCGCTGTCGCCTTCAACCGTTGTGGGAAGATACTCTTTGATGCCGTCCAGCTTCTCGGTGTCACTGACATCAACGTTCCGTTGCCCGCAACAATGTGGTACCCGGGTGAGAACGCCTTCGCGCTGGCGGAAACAACGCCGACCAAAGCATAATTTCTGTGGTGAATACCACACGAAGGCCCCGGCGTCTCGCCATCAAGGCGGACGCCGGGGCCTTCGTATATTACCTTATTCTCCGCGTAGCTTCGTCCGTACCAGATCGTTTACGATCTGTGCGTTGGCCTGTCCCCGAGACTGCTTCATGATTTGCCCTACCAGGAATCCAAGGGGTTTATCTTCACCCGCGGCATACCGTTGCGCGGGTTCCTGGTTGGCGGCGATGACTGCATCGACGAGCACTTCTAATGCGCTGACGTCACTGAGTTGCGTGAACCCGCGCGTGTTTACAATTTCTTCGGGAGCAGTTCCTGTCTCAAACATTTCCGAAAAGACTTGTTTGGCCTGATTCATGTTGATCTTCTGTGACTCGACGAACCCGATAAGCGTTGCCAGATCACGTGGTGTAAATGGCAAATCGAGTGGCGATAGTCCTTTTTCATTCAGCAAACGCAATCCTTCACCCATCAACCAGTTTGAGACTGTTTTGGCCGGGGCATCGAATGCGACCGCAGCGTCTACAAAATCCGCGAGAGCTTTTTCACCGGTCAGGATCGTTGCGTCATACTCCGGTAAGCCATATGTTTCAATGAATCGCGCACGGCGCGCCGCAGGTAGTTCCGGAAGGTCGGCACGCAGCGTGTTCAAGGATGCCTGGGGGAAGATCAGCGGCACCAGATCAGGCTCGGGGAAATAGCGATAGTCATGGGATTCTTCCTTGCTGCGCATCGTCAATGTACAGCACCGCACATCATCCCACAAACGCGTCTCTTGTGCGACTGACTTCCCGTCTTCATAGAGTGCGCTTTGGCGGTCATATTCATAAGCAATAGCGCGTGTTACAGTGCGGAATGAATTCAAATTCTTGATCTCCACGCGCTTACCTAATTTGGTCTCCCCACACGGTCGCACTGAGATGTTGGCCTCGAAGCGGATCTGCCCCAACTCCATGCGCGCCTCAGAGGCGCCCAGATATTGCAGCATTTGTCGCATGCTGATCATATAGGCTTCCGCTTCCGCGATGCTGCGCAAGTCGGGTCCACTAACAATCTCCAATAGCGGAACGCCGGCCCGGTTGAAATCAACCAGGCTATATCCTGCTGATCCCCGTTCATCGGGATGCACGAGTTTCCCAGCGTCTTCTTCGAGGTGGATATCGACAATGCTAACGCGGCGCGGAAGACCGTCCACGAGAAAATCGAACCAACCGTCTAACCCGATGGGTGCACGTTTTTGGGAGATCTGGTAATTCTTCGGGAGATCAGGATAGTAATAATTTTTCCGTTCGAAAATCGATGGAGTAGAAATAGAACAGTGACAGGCCAGCGCCACCCGCAGCGCATGCTCCAGCGCGGCACGATTCAATACCGGTAGCACCCCGGGCATTCCCAGGCAAATCGGGCAGGTGTTGGTGTTGGGGGGGGCGCCAGGCTCTGTGTCACACCCGCAGAAAATTTTCGATGAGGTAGCGAGTTCGGCATGCACTTCAAACCCCAGGATCAACTCATAATCGGGCATAGGTCATTCCTCTCGAGTGAATTATACGGGATTCACCGATCTCCGCCAAGCCTGTTTTTAACGACGCGAGAGAAGCGGACAACATCTGGGAACTGTTCGCAAAGCGCATCACGTTGTCCGTGCCCGAGAAATAAGCACTATTCGAAGGAGTTCTCAAGAGCTTCGCGAATAGCACTAGTATAATCAGCATCCGTCACCCCACCGATCTCGCTATTGAGGAGCATCTTTTGGACGCGTCAATCGAGCAGCATGCTTGTGATGAGGGCTCCATGTACCCGGGCATGACAACCGATCCCTTTGCTTTGCGCTTCATTCCGCTGGGTGGAATCGGCGAAATAGGCAAAAATATGTTTGCGTATGAGTATGGGGGCGAGATCATCATAATCGATTGCGGTTTGATGTTTCCTGAACAGGAGATGTTGGGAATCGACCTGGTTATCCCCGATATTACCTTCCTGCAAGAAAATGCCGATCATATTCTCGGTATCGTGTTAACACACGGTCATGAAGATCATGTAGGGGCGCTTCCCTGGGTGCTCAATGATATTTCCGTGCCGGTGTGGGGCACGAAACTCACACTCGGGTTAGTACGAACCAAGCTGGCAGAACACTCTTACCTGACGGATGTCAATTTGCAGGAGATCGACACCGATGCGCCGCTTCGGCTCGGATCATTTCACTTGACTTTTTTTCGTGTTACGCACAGCATTCCCGATTCCGTGGGGGTGATTCTCGATTGCCCGGCGGGACGCGTGGTACATACCGGCGATTTCAAACTCGATCAGACGCCATTGCTCGGACAACGCACCGAGGTGAATAAACTGGTGCAGGCTGCTTCCCAAGGGGTACTGGCGCTGATGAGCGATGTAACAAACGTAGAGCGTCCGGGGTGGGTACCTTCGGAACGCGCCGTTGCCGCTTCTTTTGATGAACTTTTCGCGGAGGCGTCCGGACGTGTCATCGTGGCATGTTTTGCCTCGAATATCGCACGCATGCAGGAACTGCTCAATGTCTCGCACCGTAATGGACGTCGGGTGTGCGTCATTGGGCGTAGTATGCGCGGAAACATGGATGTCGGCCGACAACTCGGTTTTATACATCTACCTGACCCGGATATCCTGGTCGAACCTGAACAGGTATCCTCGTTGAAGCCGGCGGAAGTCACCGTGCTTACCACAGGCAGCCAGGGAGAGCCACTTTCTGCGCTGCGTTTGATGTCTTCGGGTGAGCATAAATACATCAAATTAAGCCCGGGCGATCTGGTCGTGATCTCAGCCATGCCCATCCCGGGCAATGAGGATTTGGTGTACCGTACCATCAATCAGCTTTTCCGGCAGGGCGCGGAAGTCGTGTACCAAGGTCAGGATCTGGTGCATGTTTCCGGGCACGGCAATGAAGAAGAGCTGAAGATGATGCTTACCTTGACGCAACCGCGTTACATTGTGCCCATGCATGGCGAATACCGCCATCTGGTACATTATAAGAAACTCGCGACATCGATCGGCTACCCGGCGGAACGCGTATTTTTACTGCACTCAGGTGATGTGCTCGAGATGACGGCGGAGGAAGCGCTGGTCATTGGTCAGGTACAGGCGGGGCGCGTGATGATTGATGGGTTGGGGGTGGGGGACATCGGCACAGTGGTCTTGCGTGATCGACGACATCTCTCCCAGGACGGAATTCTTATCGCCGTTGCGGGCATTGACTCACAAACCGGAGAGATAGTCTCCGGTCCGGATATTATTACCCGCGGCTTTGTGTATGCGAAAGAAGCCGATGAACTGATAGAAGACGCCAAAAATGTCGTACGCAACACGGTCAGCGAACTTACAGTGACTTCCAGTACCGATTGGGAATCCGTTAAATCTACTGTCCGCACCGCACTCAACCGTTTCGTCTATGAACGCACCAGACGCCGCCCGGTGGTGATTCCGGTGATTATGGAGTTGTAATGCCGCGTGATCTTCCAATTGGCAATGGGTCACTCCTGGTAAATTTCGATGCATGTTACCAACTCCGTGACTTGTATTGGCCACATGTCGGTCAAGAAAATCATACAGCTGGGCATCCATTCCGCTTTGGCGTGTGGGTTGAAAATCGCTTATTTTGGCTGGACGATGCACATTGGCAACGCACACTGGTCTATGAACCGCGTACCCTGGTCACTCATGTTACATTGACCCATCCTGACATACCGGTCACGGTTATCTGCCAGGACCTGGTCGATTTTCATGAACAGCTCTACCTGCGCAAAATCACCATCCGCAATGAACAATCCTCTCCTTGTGCTGTTCGTCTCTTCTTCGTCCAGGATTTTCATATCAGCGGAACCTCCATCGGTGATTCCGCCTACTATGAGCCGGAACGCGCCTCCGTGTTTCATTACAAGGGGAAACGCTGGTTTCTGATCAACTGCGCGAAGACGGTTGCTGGCAATTGGGTGCTTGGGGTTGATCAATGGGCCGTGGGCATCAAAGAAGCATTTGGCATGGAAGGGACCTGGCGCGACGCAGAGGACGGCATACTATCCGGCCATGCTACCGCACAAGGCAGCGTGGATTCCTGCGTCGCGTTGCATCTGACAGCGCCAGCGCAGGGGGAGGCAGTCGGATGGTATTGGATTGCTGCTGGAGAAGATTTTCATGAAGTCACCCGCATCAATCGACTCATCCGTCAACGTGGTCCCGCAACGCTCTTGCACCGTACCGCAGCTTTCTGGGCGCTCTGGGTCACCAAAGAAGATGAAGATTTCTCAACAATTCCCCAACCACTTAGTGACCTTTACCTGCGCAGCTTGCTGGTGCTTCGCACGCAAATCGATCATAGTGGAGCGATTCTGGCGGCGACCGATTATGAAATCGCCCGTCTCTATAACGATACCTATGCCTATATGTGGCCGCGTGATGGGGCGTTGGTCACCGCAGCACTCATTGACGCCGGATTTTCGGAACCGTCTCGCGGATTTTTCACCTTTTGTCACGACGTTATAATGCCGGAAGGCTATTTATTGCATAAGTATAATGCCGATGGTTCGTTGGCTTCTTCCTGGCACGGGTGGTATGCCGCGGGTGAGAAGGAACTACCGGTGCAAGAAGATGAGACTGCGCTGGTGATCTGGGCCCTTTGGCGGCATTTCCAACGCTTTCGTGACGTCGAGTTTATCAAACCACTCTTCCGCGGACTTATTGTGCGTGCAGCCAATTGGTTGATGGCTTACCGCGATGCAGCGACCGGACTTCCGTTGCCGTCCTGGGACCTTTGGGAGGAGCGCCGCGGGGTCTTTCCCTGGACAGTCGGCGCAGTGTGGGGCGGGTTGCAAGCCGCGGCAAATTTTGCGGATGCTTTTGGAGAAATTGCGTTAGCTGTCAGTTACCGCCAGGCAGCCGACGAAATTCGCCAGGCGACCGCTCAACATCTCTGGGCGCCCGACAGCGCGTGTTTTACCGCTGTGTGCACCGAAGATGAACAAGCTGCAGTAACAATGGTCGGTCACGACCGTCCGGAGAGTTCAGTGGCCGGTCTTTGGCTCTTCGGGATGTTTCCTCCAGATGATCCACGCATCATCTCAACCATGCAATATGTGCGCGATCAACTCTGGGTGAATACTTCCATCGGGGGTATTGCCCGCTATGCGACCGACCAGTATCAGCGCGTGACACCGGATAATTCCGACTACTTGCCGGGCAATCCCTGGTTCATCAGTACGCTCTGGCTTGCACAATGGTATCTGGCCATTGCGCATACACCCACTGAGCTGGAACCAGCACTTGAGTTACTTCAGTGGGTTGCTACCCACGCGCTGCCCAGTGGCATCCTTGCTGAACAGGTGCATCCATATACCGGTGAACCGCTCTCCGTCAGTCCCCTCACCTGGAGCCATGCGACTTTCGTGCAGACGGTGAACCAGTATCTAGCCTGGCAGCATGACGGACCCAAAACAGGATGGCATCCGAAAACGGTGGGAGAGTGGTAGCGGGTCAGCAAGTTTGACGCTAGTAACGAGAAAGTCGAAACAGGCATGATTTTCCGCGTTTCAAAGGGATTCGCGCTTCCCATCCCCGATAACTAACATATAAAAAGCGCCCGAGGGGGAATGCCCTGGGCGCTGAAAATCTGGTGGCAGCGGCTGGATTCGGACCAGCGACCTAACGATTATGAGCCGTTTGCTCTACCACTGAGCTACGCTGCCACAGCGTGATTACGCCGGTTAGTATAGCGATCTGGATACGCATTGTCAATATCGATACGCGATTTGGACAGGAATGCAAATGGTCAACGATGCCGAAATGCCCGGGGTGGGGGAGTATGCTGTGTAGGAACCCACATCGCGGAGTGTAAACCACCATTGCATGGTCATTTTGGTGACCTTACCTCCAGTCGCCCGTGTATAATTCGAAGAAAATGATCTACCAGGCGAGTTATCTGCAAATGTCAGACTCAAATTCCTTCGGCCACTCCTGCCAGAAATGATGTACCGGCCCCTGGCCTGCTCCTAGCGGCCAGGCGAACATAATCGCATGCTGCAACCAGGTGATTGCACGATCAACGGCTGTCGGGAGCGAGCAGCCCTGCGCCAACAACGCGGTGATCGCAGAAGAGAGAGTGCAACCGGTACCGTGAGTATGTAAGGTCATGATGCGTGGATGGCAAAAGCGGGTAGGGGAGCGCTCTTCCCGTGTGACCAGCATATCGACCACTTCGGCTCCCGTGCTGTGGCCGCCTTTTAGCAATACGGCGTTCGCGCCAAATTTAAGAAGCGCCTGCGCGGCAGTAGCGGGGTCGTCGATTGCCGTTAAATTTAAGAGTCGTGCCGCCTCAGGCAGGTTAGGGGTGACCAACGTAGCCAGCGGCAGTAATTCGGCCTGCAATGCCGTAATGGCGTCGTCATGCAACAAGGCCTGACCGCTCTTTGACAGCATAACGGTGTCCAGTACCACGGTGGTTATCTGATTGGCGCGCAATCGGTCAGCGACGATATGGATGATCTCTGCAGAAGCTAACATACCGATTTTTATCGCGGCAATGGGAAGATCTTCAAACACGGCGTCCAGTTGTGCGGCAACGATGTCACACGGCATTTCGAAAACCGCGCGCACCCCTGTGGTATTCTGCGCGGTGACAGCGGTAATAACACTGGCGCCATATACACCGAACGCCGCAAAGGTTTTTAGATCAGCTTGTATGCCCGCGCCTCCACTGGAGTCGCTACCGGCAATCGTGAGTGCACAGGGGAATTGAGCCATAAGTTTCCACCTTAGTATTCACTATGACGCAATATGGTAACAGAAAGGTACTCGAGCTGACAACAACGCCAGAACGACACGCTCAAAGAAATGGAGAAGCCGATGATTCCCAACACTGACTATCCGGAAAAAGCCACCTCGATGATGGATTTATGTTCGCGGTTGCTCACAGCGCCTGATCGTGTTACGGCCTCGTTGGCTGAACTGACTGCCGAGGACATGCAACAACACCTGGTGGCAGGGAAGATGACGATCGCGGAGCAGGTCGAACACATCGCACTCGTGAGTATCGGCTGGTCGAACATCCTCTTCGAAGCCCTTGACGGCTATTACATTACTCCACGCATTACGTTCCCTGCCTGGCAAGAAGAACGCGAGCAGAGGGCACGGGCCAGTGTCACCGAGGCTTTGCGGGCCTTTCAATACCAGAATCGCGACATCGCTGCTTTTCTCAATTCCTTACCACCGGATGACTTTCTCCGTCCCTTTCGTATTGTCGCTTTCTTGACAGAACCATTTCAGATTGGTGAGAGCGTTAATTGGGGATTGGTTATCCATGCCGATTGGCATCTTGCCGCTATTCATCGACTCAGGTTGTTGTTGGGTAAACCGCTCGTATGGATGGATCCTTTCCTGGAACGCTATCCGAAAGCTGATCCCGCGCGCACTGTGTCCTTATAACCCCGCGCAGTGTCTTAATTTCTGAAAATCAGAGGGGTAGGGGGGAGTGGTAAGGCAACAGAGCGTTGTCCCCAGCTTTTCCACATCAAACGTCTGATAATATATCTTATGTAAAAGTTATAGCTGAAGTTGTTGTACCAATTCCGTACTGATGGATCGTTACGCCTGTCAGCTTTTTTGCAGACCGAGTATGCGTAGTAATTCACCTGGGGAGTGAATGAATGCATCGGGTCGCGCCGCATGCAGTTCGTGGTGCGGGCGCATGCTCCAGGCCACGGCGATGGCCGGCATACCGGCGGCATGGGCGGCGTAGATGTCGTCAGGATTATCACCCAGATAACAGGCGTCTTCCGGTGCCAGGTTGAAATGCGCTAAAGCGCGGAGTAACGGATCAGGGGCCGGTTTCACGCGCGGAGCATCTTCTTCAGCGACCAATAACGAAAAAAAATGCGTATAACCCAGGTTTGTCAATGTCTGTTCGGCATGCGCGCGCTTTTTGCTGGTTACCACAGCGAGTGGATAGTCCGCCTGTACCAACGTTGCCAACATCTCTCGCATGTCTGGAAATTCGCAGAGCATCGCGTCGTGATCAGTCGCATAGCGGTCACGGTAATATGGCACCGCGCGTTCCAAATCTATTTCCGGTGCTAACAAACTAAGTTGGTCGCGTAGCAGCAAGCCCCAACTCGGTAGAATTTCCGCCGTGGTCCACGTACGTCCGGTGGCATGTGCCAGCGTCTGTGCCAAACACTCCAAAATTAGTGCGTTCGTGTCGGCGATGGTACCATCCAGATCAAAAAACACCGCGTGCGTGTTGATCATAATGGTTTCCGTGCAGTATAGAAGATCCGCTCTGAGCGCAGGCCTGCGGGCAAGAATGAATAGGCGTCGAAGGTATCGAGCACCTCAAATCCTGTCTCGCGCAGAAAAGCGATAACGGCGGCGTGTCGATGCGCGCGTTCCTTGTGTATTTCCTGGAATCGGCGCCCGTCCGGCAGGTAAAACTGCATATCAACGGTAGCGATGCGTGTTTTTTTGTTATACGACGCCGCCCAGATATGTTTAACCTTTGTAGTCTCATCCCAGAAATTATCCTGGGAAAACAGGTTATGTGCTAACGCATGTTCGCTATTGAGGTCAAAGATGAACCCACCACCGGGACACAGCGCACGGTAGATTCCGGCGAACGCCTGCTGTAGCCCGCGGGTAGTCAGAATGTAATTCAAGCTATCGAAAAGGCTAACAGCGACGTCGAAGTCTGCCGGCAAGTCGAGTTGCGTGGCATCACGACAAAGGAAGGTGAGTTGGTCCCCTACCCTGCTGGTCTGGCTTTTCCGGGTGGCGATCTCGATCATCCGTGCCGATAGATCGACGCCGGTCACTTTATAGCCTTCTTCCGCCAGCAAAAACGCGACTGAACCGGTGCCAGTTGCGACATCAAGAACAGTTCGTGGTTTCCAACTGTATCGTTTGAATAATCGTTTTAGATAGGACACCCACTGGCGATAGGGCACCACCGCCATCACCTCGTCATAATACGGGGCAATCGCATCGAATTGATCAGCAAACCTCAGGTCGGTGGATGGTTGTTCTTCCATCAAATAAAAACTCCCTATAGTGATACGGGATAGTTGCCCGTATTATACTCACGATGCCTTATTCATGGTAGCAGGGAACGTTGGCGCAGACCGGATATTTGCGCGGTAAGGGTCACGATACCGTCGCCAGTTGCGATATGCGTAAATTCGCACATGATCGGCCACTCTGAAACATTGACCACCGGGTTGAGTACCCCCAGAGCATCAATGACCGGTTTGATAGCCAGATTTACCCCGCTTACCGCGACGTTGCGCACCTGATAATCAATCTGACCAATCTTACTTGACGGTACAAGTTTACCTGACGCGGTAACCGAAAGTGGCTTACCAAAGAGTGGATCAGGAATCTGGGCCAGCACTGACGCACCAGCTTTGGCGAATTTTACCGTGACGGAATCCAACGGGATTTTCGCCACCAGGCGCAGACCACCACCGCGTTTATGCAGATACTCGGTCACTGCTGTATCGGTCACAGTCGCCGTGAAGACGCCACCATTCAAGCGGGAGATGTTAAACGGTGGGCCGGAGACGTAAACATCTTTGAGGATTAATTTGGCATGTTTCAGTATTGGACCATCACGCAACACGAGTTCGTCGCCGCTAATGATCAGCTTGGATACTTTGGCCTCACGCAACCCGGTAAGCACTACCGGTCCATTCTCTACCGATAACGAATCGGCGTTGACGAAGAAACTGCGTCCGATGCGCTTCATTTCCTGGGTGAGAAAACGGTGCGCATTGAACTGCCACCAAATATACACCCCACCGACGGCTATGGCTAACACGAGCAGAAATACGAGAAAACGCTTCATGCGAAAACCTCCCTTAATGACTGAAGGCGGGTACACAGAATGTGATTCCGCCAGAATACTGCAGCGTCAATCCGAATCAAAATAAAACATCGGATTCGTCAATATAAAATCGCCGTTGGCGAATTGAACGACCAGGCGGTAATAGCCATGCTGACCGGCGGAAAGTTTCGCCGTGTCGCACCACTCTCCGGATAGCGAGGTCAAATCGGCTACAATTTCGCCGTTTCGAATGATGTGTATCCGGCTGAGCGGACTTCGACCGCGAATGGCGTAGCGCAGCGTGTGAGGACCGTGACTATGTATTGTCCCACCAGGAATGGTCATATTTCCATCGGTAGCTATCAATACGCACTCCTCCAAAATGACGGTGCCCGGCACCCCGGCGGTAAGGTAGAAATGCCCGTCGCGCAACGCTTGTTCCACGGCGACGCGATGGGCATCCGTGGCCTGCGCAACGGTGGTGGGCCGCAGCACCATTACCGCCTTCTGTGCCGGGAAGACTCCCTGATGATAGTCTATGTCCAAAAATCCCCAGGCAGGTGTCGGACGTTGGCCACGGCAATAGGCTAGCGTAGCCTGATCCCAGATACCACCTGGTTGGGTGATCGCGTCAGCGACCGAGGTGACGGCTATTCCACCTGACTCGGGCACTGTAAGGAGCGCTGTCGCATACGGGTCGACGTGACTGTAAACCTGTCCGCGCACATGCTCATCGCTGGCTGCATCTGGATGCGCCCAGTAGGCCACCCCGCCGGCGATCGCCACAGCATGAACAAAATCCCGATATGGCTGCTCCCCGGCATCCACGAACCCCGGGGGGAAATTCGAATTATGGTAAGCCGTCATCGGCAAGCGATAATACCTGTCCGGGTCTTCCACACCAAACACTACCAGATGCTTCTTCCACTGCAACAGCACGACCCGCGCGCCGATGGCGTCGCCACTCCAATAATAATAGGGTGAGGCTTCTACACCGGGTACGAGAGTCATATCCGGATTAGCTGCTGCCACGTGCCGGCAGGCGTTCAGGTAGGTGCGAAATCCATGCTCACGAATGCTACTGCGATGATATCCCAGCAGTATGCCGTGAAAAGGATACTCCAAAAAGCTGTCGGAATGGTCGGTAATGAGAACTCCACGATACCCCGCCGCCCGCGCTTTCGCTACGATATGGGAGACCGTTTCCGTGCCGTCGCTGAAGCGTGAATGCACATGCAGCGCGAAGGGAAGCTGCTCATAATCGCGTAGCGAATCGGCGTTTCCGACGACACCCCACCACGCGACTACCAGGATTATACATAATCTGTAGCAACATAACCCGCTGTGCATACCGGCACATTATACCCCAAATCTCGCCTAAGTGCGTCCCTGTTTCCCCACCCCGCGCTTGACAATACACCGCGTCTCGCGTAATATTATAGCAGTTGCCGAAGTGGCGGAATGGCAGACGCGCATGGTTCAGGACCATGTACCCGTTCGGGTGTGTAGGTTCGACTCCTATCTTCGGC